>Ga0065721_10050061_pt1 | contig 23664 bp, 24 predicted proteins | sample Mesricmetagenome_FD_59108 | JGI IMG/M metagenome (GOLD analysis project Ga0065721, IMG submission 59108) | Mesophilic microbial community from rice straw/compost enrichment Sample: eDNA_1 v2 (version 2) | ecosystem: Engineered > Solid waste > Grass > Composting > Bioreactor | place: USA: Davis...
CCGCCTGCCTCTACGAACCGTGGTTCCTGCGGCAGATCGAGGCGATCGTCGCGACCGAAGACAGGCTGCGCAAGGACGGCCTGCCCGCCACGGCCGCCGAGTTCCGCGCGGTCAAGGCCATGGGCTTCTCCGACGCGCGCCTGGCCAAGCTGACCCACACAACCGAGGCCGAGGTGCGCGAGCAGCGCCGGGCCCATGGCGTGCGGCCGGTCTTCAAGCGGATCGACAGCTGCGCGGGCGAGTTCCGCGCCGCCACGCCCTACATGTACTCGACCTACGAGACCGGGGCGCTGGGCCAGATTCCCGAGTGCGAGAGCGAGCCCACCGATCGCAAGAAGGCGATCATCCTGGGCGGCGGTCCGAACCGGATCGGCCAGGGGATCGAGTTCGACTATTGCTGCTGTCACGCGGCCTTCGCGCTCGATGACCTCGGCGTCGAGTCCATCATGGTCAACTGCAACCCGGAGACGGTCTCCACCGACTACGACACCTCCGACCGCCTGTACTTCGAGCCTTTGACGGCCGAGGACGTGCTGGAGCTGATCGCGGTCGAGCAGGCGCGCGGCGAACTGCTGGGCGTGATCGTCCAGTTCGGCGGCCAGACGCCGCTGAAGCTCGCCAAGCCGCTGGAAGACGCCGGCATCCCGATCCTGGGCACCAGCCCCGACGCCATCGACCTGGCCGAGGATCGCGAGCGCTTCCAGCAGCTGCTGCACAAGCTGAAGATCGCCCAGCCGGTGAACGCCATCGCCCGTTCCGGCGAGGAAGCCTTCGCCGCGGCCCACAAGGTCGGCTATCCGGTGGTGATCCGCCCCTCCTACGTGCTGGGCGGCCGGGCCATGGAGATCGTCCGCGACGACGAACAGCTCGACCGGTACATCAGGACAGCGGTGCAGGTGTCGGGCGACAGTCCCGTGCTGATCGACCAGTACCTGTCACGCGCCACCGAGGTGGACGTAGACGCCCTGTGCGACGACGCCGGACAGGTGTTCGTGGCCGGCGTCATGGAGCATATCGAGGAGGCGGGGGTGCACTCGGGCGACAGCGCCTGCTCCCTGCCCCCGTTCTCGCTGAAGGCCGAGACGATCGCCGAGCTGAAGCGCCAGACCGAGGCTATGGCGAGGGCCCTGGAGGTCCGCGGCCTGATGAACGTGCAGTTCGCCATCGAGGAGCCGCACTCGGACAATCCGCGCATCTACGTGCTGGAAGTGAATCCGCGCGCCAGCCGGACGGTGCCGTTCGTCGCCAAGACCATCGGCCAGCCGCTGGCCTCGATCGCCGCCAAGCTGATGGCCGGCGAGAAGCTGGAGAGCTTCAAGCTGGCGGAAAAGCCCTACGACCACATCGCGGTGAAGGAGGCGGTCTTCCCGTTCGCCCGCTTCGCTGGGGTGGACACCGTGCTGGGCCCGGAAATGCGCTCCACCGGCGAGGTCATGGGCCTGGACTGGATCCGAGAGGGCGAGACCAACGGCGCGGCCTTCGCCCGCGCCTTCGCCAAGAGCCAGTTGGGCGGCGGCGTGCGACTGCCCAAGAGCGGCTGCGTGTTCGTTTCGGTGAAGGACAGCGACAAGCCGTGGATCATCGAGCCGGTGAAACTGCTGCTCGGTCAGGGCTTCAAGGTGCTGGCGACCTCCGGCACGGCCGACTACCTGGCCGAACAGGGACTAGAAGTGTCTCCGGTGAAGAAGGTTCTCGAGGGGCGGCCGCACATCGTCGACGCCATGAAGAACGGCGAGGTCCAGCTGGTCTTCAACACGACGGAGGGCAAGCAATCGCTGGCGGACTCCTTCGAGATCCGCCGCACGGCGCTGATGATGAAGACGCCCTACTTCACCACCGCGGCGGGCGCCCTGGCCGCCGCCCAGGCTATCGTGGCGACGGTGGAGGACACCCTCGAGGTGCGTCCGCTGCAAAGCTACGCGTGATCAAGGCTGGCCGGCGGGCGGCTCGATCGTCGCCCACCGGCCATCGCGGCAGGCGATGACCTTTCGCGAGAACGCCTCGGGGCTGGTGGCTTCGAAGCGCGCCAGTCGCCAAAAGCCCGCGGTCGTCGGCCCCGCCTCATCGGCCGGCTGAACGAAGAAGTGGCGAGCCAGCACCAGGACCGGCGGGCCGTTTTCTCCTGGCCTGCAAGCGCCGGGAAGAAGCAAGGCGCTGGGCGCCAAGCCGCTGTCGGCGCCCACGGCGATCAGGTCCTCAGCGTCTTCCATTGGACCGGCCTCCAAAGCGCCCATCCGCGTCGGCAGGTTGGCAAGCGCCCGCGCCCAAGCCTGGTCCTCGCTCAGACCGACTTCGCGAAGATCCTCAGGCTGGGCGTACCGGATCGCCGCGGCGCTATCGATCGCAAGAACCTGGATCAGATCACCGGCAAATGGCCGGCTGATAAGTTCGCCGGGGTCTGACGGGCCAAACTCCACCGTGGGCCTTGGCGGGCGCAGGATGACGACCAGACGGTCCGCATTGGCGGCCAGCTCCGCTTCGTCCTGGCTGAGGGTGGCGATCACGCGATCGATCACCTCCTCGACATCTTCAGGGCGCCGCAAATATTCGATGTAGGCCATCCTGCGATGCTCGATCGCGCTGCTTGCCGGGCAAGGTGATCTCGATGGTCTCGTCGTCGAGGCGCTTAAATCGCGTTCCAGGCAAGCTCTCCTGCGCGCGCGCGATGAAAAGTTCGCGGAACGCCTTGGGCGACATCTCCGCCTCTGCGCCCGCCGGACGCGGACCGCACGCCAGCAAAGCCGCCGCCAGCGCGGCCATCAGCACAAGTTTACGTGGCATCACCCCCTCCGCAGTCCTCGTTCGCGGATAGAGGAACAAATCGTGACCTTTCGAGCTTGTCAATGGTCACGCTTGGCTCCACCTATCTTTGTCGAAAGAGAGATCGGATCTATCTTCGGTAGAACACGCCGTTATGCGACCGCATCGCAAACTCAGGTTTGTGAATGACTTAGCCGAAAATTCCCGATTGACCGCAGTTCGGCGGAAGCGCAACTTCAGAGCGTCGCCACGCATCTGCGGGCGCAAGAGTGGGCGTGCTTCCGGCGGCCCCTGAAAAAGACCAGCCGGTTCGCCCAAGCGGGCGCCTGTCGCGGTGTGGCGGAGGACATGTCCTCTAAAACAGTGTGCGAAGGGAAACGCCATGCAAACCGGACACCACGAAGGTGAGGTCCACCACCACAAGAACAAGCACCTGCTGGAGCGCTTCGAGGGGTATACCGACCTTATTGTCGTGGCTCTGATTATCGCTCTCGGCGCGGCCATGCTGATCGGTCTGCTGACCGCCAACGGCAAGGTGACCTGGTAGATCCACCCTGAGATCAGGGTACGGCGGCCTAGAGCGCTCGCGCGAGCACTAGGTCGTCGTACTCGTTCTCACCGACGCGAAACTTGCGCACGCCCGCCTCGGCATAGCCCTGGCGCGTGTAGAAGGCGATGGCGCGCGCGTTTCCACCGAAAACGCCCAGCAAGACGCGTGTGAAGCCCGCGGCAGCCGCGGCGTCGAGCGCCGTCTCCATCAGGCGCGCGCCCAGGCCCGTGCCGTGGAAGCGGTGGAGCAGATAGATGCGCTTAAGTTCGACGTCTTTCTCGCCGGTGGCGACCGGAAGGTCCGGCGGGGTCAGGGCCGCATAGCCTACCGGCGCACGCCCCTCCTCCATCTCGGCGACCCAGAGCCGATAGCCCGGCTTGGCCAGCCAGTCGGCATAGAGCGCCTCGCCATGCTGGACGCGGCAGTGGCTGATGATGTCGCCAGCGGGCAAGGCGCCCGCATAGGTCTCCAGAAAGGTCGCCTGCCCCACCAAGGCCAAGGCGGCCTCGTCGCCCTGCACGCAGCGGCGGATGTCGATCGTCATGGCCCCTCCCGAATCTGGCTTGGCCGAGGCTGGCCCTAAACGCCAAGCTGGGCTAGGCCTAGCCAACTGAACAACGATCATAAACGGAGGAAGCAGATGGCCGGTCGAGTGCAGGGCAAGGTGGCGCTGGTCACGGGCGGGGCGAGCGGGATCGGGCGCGGATGCGCCGAGCGCCTGGCTCAGGAGGGCGCGACCGTCGTGCTCACCGACCTGCAGGACGACAAGGGCGCAGCCACGGTCGCGGCGATCGAGGCCGCTGGCGGGAGGGCCTCGTACCTGCACCACGACGTCACCTCCGAACAGGCTTGGATCGACACGATCGCGGCGGTGAAGGCCCAGCACGGCCGGCTCGACATCCTGGTGAACAACGCCGGCATCGGGCTGAGCGGCTCGGTCTTGGAGATGAGCCTCGCCGACTTCCAGCGGCAGACGGCGGTGAACATCGACGGCGTCTTCCTGGGCGTGAAGCACGCCGTCCCGTTGATGCGCCAGAGCGGCGGGGGCTCGATCATCAACATGTCCTCGGTCGCGGGCCTGAAAGGTTCGGCCATGCTGGCGGGCTACTGCGCGACGAAGGGCGCCGTGCGGCTGTTCACCAAGGCCGTAGCCCTGGAGTGCGCGGCGGCCAAGGATGGCGTCCGCGTGAACTCCGTCCACCCAGGCATCATCGAGACGCCGATCTGGGACACCATCGTCGGAACCGGAGAGCCGGGAGACAACGCACGTCCGCCGCGTGGACCCGTGCTCGACGCCATGACCGCCGACAACGTGCCGCTGGGCGTGAAGGGTTATCCGGAAGACATCGCCAATGGCGTGCTCTGGCTGGCCTCCGAGGAAAGCCGCTATGTCACAGGCGCCGAGTTGGTGATCGACGGCGGCTTCTCGGTGAAGTAACCCGCGGGGCATGACCGCCACCCTGCATGTCGTCTTCGGCCCCGCCGGCGCCGGAAAGTCCACCTACGCCCGTGAGCTGGCCCGCCGAACGCCGGCGGTCTGCTTTGCAATCGACGACTGGATGGCTCGGCTGTTCGCGCCCGATATGCCAGAGCCGCTGGAGTTTCAGTGGCTGATGGAGCGGGTGGAGCGTTGCGAGGCCCAGATCTGGTCCACCGCGGCCGGCGTGATCGCAGCGGGAACCTCGGTGGTGCTGGATCTCGGCTTGATGCGCCGGGCCGACCGGGCGCGGGTGGCGGAGATCGCCAAGGCCGTGGAACTGCCGCTGCAGTTCCATTTCGTGACCGCCCCGACCGAGGTTCGCCGCGCCCGCGTGCAGGAACGCACCGAGGTGCGCGGCGAGAACTTCGCCCTGGCGGTCGGGCCGGAGATGTTCGAGTTCGTCGAAGGCGTCTATGAAGCGCCGGATGCGGCCGAGCTGGCGGACGCGATCATTTCCGAAAGCGCGTGACGAGGGCGTTTGCGGAGTTATGATCGCCTGATCAAGGGCGCGGCCCGGACCGCCCCTTGAGTTTTTGCGACCGCACATCTAATCTCTACCCCCCGGACGCCTGCGCCCGCGGCCGGCAACGAACTCCCAAAAGGGCGAATCCGAGTCCTCAAAAACGATGGAAAAAGTCCCGATGACCGCCGAGGGCTGGCAGGCCCTCGACGAGGAACTGAAGCGTTTGAAGACCGCCGAGCGACCCGCCGTGATCGCTGCGATCGCGGAAGCGCGTTCGCACGGCGACCTTTCGGAAAATGCTGAATACCACGCCGCCAAGGAGCGGCAGGGCTGGATCGAAGGCCAGATCGCTGAGATCGAGGACAAGATGGCCCGCGCCCAGGTCATCGACGTATCCAAACTCTCCGGCACCCAGGTGAAATTCGGCGCGACGGTCTCCGTCGTCGATGAAGACACCGAGGAGGAGGCCCGCTACCAGATCGTCGGCGAGCACGAGGCCGACGTGAAGAAGGGCAAGATCTCGATCGTCTCGCCGCTGGCCCGGGCCATGATCGGCAAGGAAACCGGCGACATCGTCGAGGTGAACACCCCCGGCGGCGGCAAGGCCTACGAGATCGTCAAGGTCGAGTGGATCTGACCGATCCGCGCCAGCCGGAACCTTCCGGAACGCACTCACGACACCCGCCGTCCGCCGGCCCGCTCAGCATCTGGGCGGTTTCGGATGGACGCGCGGGCATCGAGGCGCAGGCTCTTGGCCTGGCGCAGGCGATCGCACGCCGGCGCCCAGCCGATATCGAGATCAAGCGCATCCGCTGGAAAGGCGCGATCGGCCGCCTACCATGGTGGCTCGCGCCCTTTCCGCGGCTGTTTCTCGCGGGCGAAAGCAGCCTCGCGCCGCCCTGGCCAGACATCTGGGTGGCGACGGGGCGAGCGACCCTGCCGCTGTCCATTCGCGTGCGGCGCTGGTCGAACGGCAGGACCTTCGTCGTCCAGACCCAGGATCCCCGCATATCGCCGAGACGGTTCGATCTCGTGGTCCCGCCGCGCCATGACGAACTGGAAGGCGAGAACGTCTTTCCGATCATCGGCTCTCCCGGGCGCATTACGCCCGAACGGCTGCGGACGGAACTCGAGCGTTTTCGCGGGGAGCTCGACGCCCTGCCCCGGCCCCGCGTCGCCGTCATCATCGGCGGCGCCTCGAAGGCGCACGACCTCTCCCCCGGCCGCGCCAGCGCCATGGGCCAGGCCATCGCCACGGCGGTCGCGCGCACGAACGGTTCGGTGATGGTCAGCTTCACCCGCCGCACGCCGCCGGCGGCCCAGGCGATCCTGACCGAACATCTCGCGCAGCTCCCCGGCGTGATCTGGAACGGCCAAGGCGAGAACCCCTACTTCGCCTATCTCGCCGCCGCCGACCACATCCTGGTCACCGAGGACTCGACCAACCTGGCGACCGATGCGGCCTCGACCGGCAAGCCCGTATCGGTCCTGAAGATGGACGGCGAAAGCCCCAAGCTTCGCCGCTTCCATGAGGAGCTCCAGGAACGCGGCGTCTCGCGCCCGTTCGACGGCGAGCTCGGCCACTGGTCATACGAGCCGCTCGCCGAAACCGACCGTGCGGCGGCCGAAGTGCTTCGCCGTTACGATCAGAGGGCCAAGTGATGAGCATCACGGTGCGCCTGGCGGGACCGAAGGATATCGACACCGCCCTGACGATCGACCCGCAAGCCGCGACCGATCCTCACCACAGCGACTGGCTGCGACGCGCCTTCGGCGGCGAACACGGGCGCGTGGCCCGGATCGCTTTCGTCGATGGAAAGCCCGCCGGTCTGGCGGTGGTCGGGGCGTTCTTCAGCAACCCCTTTCTCGACCTGATCGTCACCATCCCACGCATGCGCGGCCGCGGGGTCGCCTCGGCCCTGCTGGACGTGATCGAGCGCGCCTATGCGGATCGCAAGCTGTTCGTTTCGACCAACAGGTCGAACACCCTGATGCAAGCGATCCTCGCTGCACGCGGCTATCTCCGCGCCGGCGAGGTTGATTATCTGGACCCCGGCGATCCGGAGCTGTTCTTCGTTCGCCTGCCAGGTTGAGCAGCCAAGCTTTTCAACCCCGCTCTTTCGCGCTCCCATAAGCGCGAGATGATTCTGCGGCCGCGCATCCTGTTCATCGCCAACGCAGGCCCCACCGTCGGGGGCGGCCATGTGATGCGTTCGCTGACGCTCGCCCGAGCCCTGGCCGAGCACGGCGCCGACTGCGTTTTCCTGGCTGCGCCGGCGGTGGCGGAAATCCTGGACGTTTTCGGGCCGGAGCTGAACCGGGAGGAAGCCGTCTCCCTGGAGCCCGCGGCGATCGTGCGAGGGGCGGTCGGCATGCCGTTCGACGCGGTCGTCTTCGACCACTACGGCCTGTCGCGTGAGGAGCACGAGGCGATCGCCGCAGGCCGGCCGTCGCTGATCATCGACGACCTCGCCGATCGGCCGCTCGGCGGCTCGATCATCCTGGATCCCGGCCCGGCGCGGACTGCTGAGGACTATGCCGGCCTGACCGAGGCGCCGGCGCTGCTGCTCGGCCCGGCCTATGCGCCGGTCCGGCCCGAGTTCGCGGCCTTGCGGGAGCAGGCGATCGCCAGGCGAGGCGGTCCGGTCGAACGGGTGCTGGTCGCACTTGGCCTGACCGACGTTGGTGGCGTGACCTCCCACGTCGTAGACAGGTTGAGACGCCGAAATGGCGACGTGGCGTTCGACGTGGTGCTCGGCAGCCGCGCCCCCAGCCTGCCCGGCCTTCGGCGCGTCGCCGCTCACGATCCGCGCGTGAGCCTGCACGTAGATGCGCAGAACATGGCCGAGCTCACTCTGAACGCAGACGTCGCCATCGGCGCGGGCGGGTCGACCACCTGGGAGCGGTGCGTGCTCGGTCTTCCTTCAGCGCTGGTCGTGCTGGCGCCGAACCAGCGGCCCGCCGCCCTGGCCTTGGCCGAACGCGAGGCGGCGCTCCTGGTCGAACGGGAAGGGAATGACTTCGACGCCGCGCTCGATCGCGTTTCGGTGCGCCTAATCAAGGACGCGACTTGCCGGGCGCGGCTGACCGCCGCCAGTTTGGAGCTTTGCGATGGTCTCGGAGCCGAACGGGCGGCGGGCGCCTTGCTCGAGGTGATCTCAGGCCCTCGCAAGCGCAAGGACTGAGGGCTACCCCACCATTTCCCAGGCGAGCGGCTCCCCGCGAGCGATGTCGCGGGTCGCAGGGCGGCCGAGCACCTCGTCCAAATGGGCTGGTGGCAGCCCGGCCCCTGGACGGATCGAACGGACATTGTCGCGGGTCAGGGGTTCGCCGGCGCGAACGTCGGCGGTGACATAGAGCGAGCGGCGAAACATCAGCGATCCCCGCTCCGATCCGAGGACATCGTATTGAGCGCGGCCGAGCGCCTTCCAGGCGTCATTGCAGTCCCGAACGAGGGCGGCGAACTCCTGCGGCTCCAGGCTGAAGGCTGCGTCGGGTCCGCCATCGGCCCGCGCGAGGGTGAAGTGCTTCTCGACCGCGCAGGCGCCCAGCGCGACCGCCGCAACGGCCGCGGCGACGCCGGGGGTGTGATCGGAAAGACCGACCGGACTTCCAAAGCGCGCCTCCATATCGGCGATGGTGCGCAGGTTGGCGTCTTCGAACACCGCTGGGTAGCTCGACACGCAATGCAGGAGCAGGACCTGCGGCGCGCCGGCGACCAGCGCAGCATCCCGCGCCGCGGCGATCTCGGCCATGTTGGCGAGACCGGTCGAGATGATGAGCGGCTTACCCTTCGCCGCCGCGTAGCGGATAAGCGGCAGGTCCACGGCCTCGAAAGAGGCGATCTTGTAGGCAGGCGCGTCCAGATCGGCCAGGAGGTCAACCGCCGTCTCGTCGAAGGGACTGGAGAAGATCGTCACGCCTCGCTCGCGCGCCCGCTCGAAGATCGCGGCGTGCCATTCGAAGGGCGTGTGGGCTTCCTGATAGAGTTCGTAGAGGCTGCGACCATCCCAGAGGCCGCCCTGGATACGAAACTCCGGACGATCGACGTCGATGGTGAGGGTGTCGGCCGTGTAGGTCTGGATCTTGATCGCATCCGCCCCGGTGTCGGCCGCGGCGTCGACCATGGCCAGCGCCCGGTCGAGGCTGCCATTGTGGTTGCCCGAAAGCTCGCAGATCACATAGGGCGGGTGACCTGGGCCGATCTTCCGGCCGGCGATCTCGATCTCGGGATGATTGGGCATGGGCTTGGCCTTCCGAACTTGACCACAAGCTAGGCCGCCGGGCCTGAAAGCGCCGTTAACCACGCGTCGGCGCGGCGCTATTTCGGCGGGCGCTTGCTCACGGCGTAGCCGAGACAGACGCCCAGGACGATCCCGACCGCCATGCCGACGCCGATATTGTCGAGGCTCGCGCCGAGCGCGGCGCCCAGGGCGACGCCGACGGCGATCCACAGTCCGAAATTCATGGCCTACTCCCGGCGCGCCAGAATCTCCCCTACATAAGCGCGATGTCCCAGAATGCTCCCCGCACCACCCGCTGCCTGATCCTGGGTTCCGGCCCGGCCGGCTACACCGCCGCGATCTACGCCGCCCGCGCGCTTTTGAAGCCGGTGCTGATCGCCGGCATCCAGCCCGGCGGCCAGCTGACCATCACCACCGACGTCGAGAATTATCCAGGCTTTGCGGACGTGATCCAGGGCCCGTGGCTGATGGAACAGATGCGGGCCCAGGCCGAGCATGTCGGGACCGAGATCATCAACGACATCGTCGTGAAGGCCGATCTCTCGCAGCGCCCCTTCCGCCTGGAATGCGACAGCGGCGAGGTCTGGCTGGCGGAGACGCTCATCATCGCCACGGGAGCTCAGGCCAAGTGGCTGGGCCTCGACAGCGAGCAGAAGTTCCAGGGCTTCGGTGTGTCGGCCTGCGCCACCTGCGACGGCTTCTTCTACCGCGGCAAGGAGGTCGTGGTGGTCGGCGGCGGCAACACGGCCGTCGAAGAGGCGCTGTTCCTGACCAATTTCGCGTCCAAGGTGACGGTCGTCCACCGGCGCGACGAGTTCCGGGCCGAGAAGATCCTGCAGGAGCGCCTGTTCGCCCACCCGAAGATCGAAGTGGTCTGGAACGCGGCCATCCACGAAGTCGTCGGCACGACGGAGCCCCTGGGCGTCACCGGCGTGAAGCTTAAGGACGTGAAGACCGGCGAAGTCCGGGAGATCGCCGCCGACGGGGTCTTCGTCGCCATCGGCCACGCGCCGGCCTCCGAACTGTTCAAGGGCCAGTTGGAGATGGACGGGTCCGGCTATCTCAAGGTCGTTCCAGGCACGGCGTCCACGGCCATCAAGGGCGTCTATGCGGCCGGCGACGTCACAGACGACGTCTATCGCCAAGCCGTGACGGCCGCGGGAATGGGCTGCATGGCCGCGCTGGAAGCCGTCCGCCTGCTGGCGGCCGAGGACCACGAAAAGGCGCACCACCCGATCAGCCAGCACGAAACCCAGCGGATCGGCGCCTGGTAAGCTAAAACTTCGGAACTCAAGATCACTGACAAGCCGGGCGCGCCGCCATGACGAACCTGATCGTGCGAGGCGGTCGCGCCTTGCGGGGGAGCATCACCCCGTCCGCCAACAAGAACGCCGTTTTGCCGGTGCTCTGCGCGACCCTGCTTTCGGACGAGCCCATCGTCCTGCATCGCGTGCCGGACATCACCGACGTCCGCAAGCTGCTGGACTTCTTCGCCAAGCTCGGCAGCTCGGTTGAAATGGACTATGCGACGGGGACGCTGCGGCTGCATCACGGGCGCGAGCTCGACCCCAAGGCGGCGCACCTGCCGCTGGGCATGCGCTCCTCGATCATGCTGATCCCCGCCCTGCTGCACCGGTTCGGCCGCGCCAGCCTGGAGGAGGACGTCACCGGCTGCACCTTGGGCTCGCGGGAGATCGATCCGCACATCGAGGTGTTCCGCGCGTTCGGCGCGGAGGTGACCAGCGAGCCGGCCGCGACCGTGATCACCGCCAAGGGGTTCTGCGCTGTCCAACACTGGCTGGATTACGCCTCGGTCACCACGACGGAAAATTTCGTGCTTTGCGCCGTCACGGCCAAGGGCTCCTCCAGACTGACCAACGCCGCATGCGAACCTCACGTCCAGGAGTTCTGCGAGTTCCTGACTTTGATGGGCGCGAAGATCGAAGGGGTCGGCGGCTCGCGTCTCAGCGTCGAGGGCGTCGATGGCCTTGCCGGGGTCGAGTTCACCTTCGCCGACGACTTCCATGAGGTGGCGACCTTCCTGGCCATGGGCGCCATCACTGGCGGCGAGATCTCGGTCCAGAACGGCTCGGTGGAGCAGTTCCCCTTGCTGGACCGCACCTTCGCCAAGTTCGGGGTGGAGGTGACGCACGAGAACGGCTGGAGCCGGGCGAGGGTCGACGGAAGGCTGAAGGTGCGCGAACCCTTCACCTCGAACATCCTGACCAAGGTCGAGGCCGCGCCTTGGCCCTATGTGCCCGCTGACCTCCTGCCGATCTTCATCGCCCTGGGCGTTCGGGCCGAAGGCCAGGTGATGTTCTGGAACAAGGTCTATGACGGCGCGCTCGGCTGGCATGCGGAACTGGGCAAGTTCGGCGCGCACGCCCTGCTCTGCGACCCACACCGCCTGATCATCTTCGGCGGCAAGCCGCTGACGCCGGCGCGGGTCGAAAGCCCCTACATCATTCGGGTGGCGATCGCGCTCTTCATGCTCGCGGCCAGCATCGACGGGGAAAGCACCATCCTGAACGCCAGTCCCATCCAGCGGGCGCACCCGAAGTTCGTCGAGAACCTCAACGCCCTCGGCGCGGACGTGAGCTGGGTCGCCGGCGACTAGGCCTGGTCGCGCCTGGCCTGGGCGTTCTTGTTGGCCTGCGAGACGCTGCCGACCTTGGCCGGGGCCACCTTGGAGCCGGTCGTGGCGTTCTCGATCGGGTTCATGCTCTGGCTGCTCGTGCGCTCGGCTTTCGGCCGCGCCGGCGGCGGATTGGACTGACGCATGGCCAGGGCGCGGCGGGCGGCTTCCACATGGCGCGCCTTGGCGTCGTCGGCGTCCAGCCGGGCCTGCCGCCGGTTCAGCCGCTTGAGGGCGGCGGCGAAGATCTGTTTGCGCTCCTGCGGACGCTCGGCCGTGCCGGGGAAGGAGCCGCCGCGCGGCTCGGCCTTGCCGCGAAGCTCGCGGGCCTTCTGGCGCGCGAGGCTGCGCTCCTTGCTTCGCAGCTCCCGCAGGCGGCCCCTGGCCTCGCCGAGGGCCTTGCGGTCGAGCTCTCCGAGAGCCGGATGGTGCGAGGCGCGGACGATCTCCGCCTCGTCGTGGCCGAGCAGGCTGAGTTCGCGACGATTGTTCATCGACATGGCGGGCCCCGATCGTTCAACCTTGACAGTTTTCAATATATAGCACGCGGCCAAGTTGTGCGCGCGGCGGCCAGAGTGCGCAAGCGCGATCAATCGCCCTTGGGCTAGGCTCTTCCCATGCCGAAGCCGATCACCTCAGAGGACTACAGCCGGCGCCTGCAGCGGGTCGTGGCCCATATCACCACCCATCTGGACGAGCCGATCGACCTGGCGCGGTTAGCGGAGATCGCCTGCTTCTCGCCCTATCACTTCCACCGGATCTACCGGACGTGCATGGGAGAGACGGTGGGCGAAACGGTTTCGCGTCAGCGATTGACGCGCGCCGCCACAGAGCTGGCCCGCACGTCGCGGTCCCTGGCGGAGATCGCCCGCCGCGCCGGCTATGGCTCCGACGCGGCCTTCAGCCGAGCCTTTTCCGCCGCCCACGGCCGTCCGCCTCTGGAGTTCAGGAAGGCTCACCTTCGGCGGATGGAGAGCGGAGAATCCCTTATGCCTGTCGAGATTCAGAATCGCGCGCCCATGCGGCTGGCAACCATCGAACATCAGGGGCCGTACGCCGAGATCGGCCGGACCTTCGAGATGCTGACCGCCTGGGCGGGCCCTCGCGGAGCCTTGAAGCCGGAGGCGGTCGGCGTGGCCCTCTATCCCGGCGATCACACCTGCGAGGCCGCGGATTCGCGGGCGATCGTCGGCGTCACTGTTGGGCCGGAGATCGCCGGCGACGAAACCGTCTCGATCTACGAGGTTCCCGGAGGCCGTCATGCGGTGCTGCTGCATCGCGGCCCCTATGCGGAGCTTCCGCGGAGCTATGACGAACTCTTCGCCTGGCTCCCGACCAGCGGCGAGGAGCCGGGGGATGCGCCGGTCTTCGAGGTGAACCTCAACAATCCTCGCGACACCTCGCCCGCGGACCTGCTGACCGAAATCTGCCTTCCCATCAGGTGAGCTGGCCGTAAGCTGGGGCGCATGATCCGACATGCCCGCCCAACCGACCACGCCGCCATCCGCTCGATCATCGAGGCTGCGTTCGGGCAGACCGACGAGGGCGACCTGGTCGAACAACTGCGCGCCGATGGGGACGTGATGTTCGAGCTGGTCGAGGAAGAGGCCGGCGAGATCGTCGGACACATCCTCTATAGCCGCCTCTGGGCCGACAGCGAGCATCTCTACGCCGCGCTCGCGCCGCTCGCGGTGCAGCCCGGCCGGCAACGGAGCGGGGTCGGCAAGCGGCTCATGGCCGCCTCGCTGGAAACCGCCAAGGACTTCGGGGCTCACGCCGTCCTCGTGCTCGGCCATCCCGAATACTATCCGAAGTTCGGCTTCAGCCGGGACGCGGCCGCGCTGGTGAAATCGCCCTATTCCGAGAGCCTGGCCTTCCTGGCGCTCGCCCTGGAGGACGGCGCATTGGACCGGCCTGTTCTCGTCGCCTACCCGAAGGCGTTCGGCTAGTCCTGCAGCGCCCCGAGCCCCGTGTCAGAGGGCGCGGCGACGGACGGGGCGGCGCCCCCTGACCTGGCCTCGTCCTGGCTTTCGCCCGCCTTCTGCGCGGCTTCGATGGCCGCGAGCGAGCGGTTGATCTCCTGGACCTCTTCGGGGGTCGGCTTGCGGCGCGGCGCATAGAGGGTGCCGAGCACGCGGGTCTTCTGGCCGCCCGCCGCCGTGGCGTCCACGACGTTGTAGGTGCGGACCTCGCCGGCCACGGCGAGGGTGACCTGCCGGCCAGCGCCTATGCCCTGGTTCTCCGGGTCGAGCAGTCCGTTGGTCCGCGCGTCCAGGCTGCCGAGGATGGCGGGCGAGATATAGGCCTCGCCGCCGGCATAGCGGCCGGTGAAGGCCGGTGGCTCGCCCCAGGGACCGGTCCAGCGATAGAAGATGTGCAGACCGACCTGCTTCATCTTCACCAGGGTGGGCGCCCAATAGGGCGCGACATAGTTGGCGTGATAGTGGGTCGCCGAGCCCACCGTCTTGTTCACATGGCCGGCCAGGGCGCGGCGCGCCACGGCTTCGGCGCGGCGCCAAAGGGCAGGCTCCGGCGCATAGCGCAGTGAGCCGTCGCAGGTGAAACTGAACTGGCAGCCGGTCAGCCGCGCCGAGCCCTGATAGACGACGCCGCAGATCGACTTGGGATAGGCCGGATGGCGCACCCGGTTGAGCACTACCTGGGCGACGGCCTCCTGTCCCAGCTCAGGCTCGCGGGCGCTTTCGTAGTAGACGGCCTCGGTCAGGCACTTGAGCGCGCGTGCGGCGTCCTGGCCGCCGGCCTTGAGGACGAAAGGGCGCATCGGGCGAATGGGGAGCTTGGAGAACGCCCTCAGGGCGTTAAGCTCCTCGGCGGTTTCGGCCGTCGTCGCCGCAATACCGAGATCGGGGATTTGGCGGATATCGAGACTGGTCCATCCCACCGTCCGTCCCCACGGATCGGCCTCACGAAGCACCGGGTCGTGACGGCGCGCCAAGGCCAGCATGGCTGGATCCATATCGGCGGTAAGACGTTGCAGCCCCTTGTCGGAGAGAGACCCGACGACAGTTGCAAGCCCCTGCGCCTTGTGGTTCTCGTCGGCGGCCAGGCGCGGATTCGCGCAGGCGAGCAGGACGACGGCCAACCCGCAGACGGCCGTCAGGGCCGCGATCAGTCCCCGCTGAGAAAAGATCCGCGACAGGTCCAGGCTCAAGGTCTCACATTCATCCGGCGAGGCTCCATGCAGCCGCAAGCAGGCAAAATAGGGGCCAATCAGGCCAAGATCGAGAGTTGCGCGTCGCTGCGGGCGCTCGCATGCTCGCCTGGGCCGGCTCACGAGTCGCCGGAGTTGTGGGAGCATCCTGAGCGATGACGCCCGCCGGATCGCCGCTCCGCTTCATACCCAGGCGCTCGCCGCCCTTCCTCGCAGCGCTAACCATAAGCGTGGGCGCCATGGCCGCGGCCATGGCCATTCGCGGATTGCTCGCCGGCTGGGACACCGCGCTCGCGCTCTCAGTCACCCACTTCCCCGCCTTCGTAGTCGCCACCCTTTTCGCCGGACAGCGCTGGGGTTGGGCGAGCCTGGCCGCGGCGCTGGCGATCTCGCTCCTGGCCCGTGGCGGCCTTCCCGCCGAGCAGTCCGCGCGCGCTGGCGTCGTGCTCTACACGCTCTCCGCCGCCGTCACCGTGGTGGTGGGCGCAACCCTGCGGGAGATCGTCCTGCGGCTGGACGAGGCGCAGGCGGCGCTGGACCGCAGCGAACGACGGCTTCAGCTCGCCCAGGACGCCGGTGAGGTCGGCCTGTGGGACTGGGACATGGAGACCGGCGAGGGCCACTGGTCCCCTACCCTCTATCGCAATCTCGGCCTGCCGGTCGGCAGCAACGCCAGCATGCAGGTTCTGCTCGACGCGGTGCATCCGGACGACCGGGAAAGCGTCCGTCGCAACAATATCGCGGCGATCAAGAGCGGCCGCATGGCGCCGAGCGAATACCGCATCGTCCGGCCGGACGGCGAGGTGCGCTGGCTCCTCTCGCGCGGCGAAGTGCTGCAGAACGGCGCCGGGCGCATCGTGCGCGCAGTGGGCGTGAGCATCGACATCACCGAGCGGCGGAACGCCTTTGAAAAGGTGCGCGAAAGCGAGGCTCGGTTCCGCACCCTGGCCGACAGCGCGCCGCTGCTGCTGTGGGTCTCGAAAACTGACGGTAAGCGGGAGTTCGTCAACCAGGCCTATGTCGACTTCCTCGGCCGGTCTTTCGAGGAGGCGCTGAACTTCGACTGGCGCGAAAGGCTGCACGAGGAGGACCTGCCGCGCATCCTGCAGGAGCAGGTCGCAGGGGAAAGCTCGCGCCAGCTCTTCAGCCTGGAAGCCCGCTATCTTCGCAGCGACGGGGCCTGGCGTTGGATCCGTTCGGTATCCCAGCCGCGCCAAGGGCCGGGCGGCGCTTTCGCCGGCTTCATCGGCATAGGCATCGACATCACCGACGCCAAGCAGGCCGAAGCGGACCTGATGCGCATCAACGACCTGCTGGCCGAGCGGGTGCAGGCAGCGCTCGCCGAGCGCGACGACGCCAATGCACGGCTGCACCACGCGCAGAAGCTCGAGGCGGTCGGGCAACTCACCGGCGGCGTCGCCCACGACTTCAACAATCTGCTCACGGTGATCACCGGCGCGCTCGACCTCATCCAGCGTCGGCCTGACGACGTGGAGCGCCGAAACCGGATGGTGGACGCCGCGCTCGGCGCCGCCAAGCGCGGCGAACGGCTGACCCAGCAACTCCTCGCCTTCTCGCGCCGCCAGGCGCTGAAGCCGCAGGCGGTGCGCATCGACGACATGCTGGCCGAAAGCGAGCCGCTGCTGAGGCGAGCGCTTGGCGAAGCGGTCGCCTTCGAACTCGCCCCCGGCGCTGAGAACGCAACCGCCATGGTCGATCCCGGCCAGTTCGACGCGGCGATCATGAACCTCATCGTCAACGCTCGCGACGCCGTCGCTCCGGGAGGCTCGATCCGCCTGGAGACCGAAGCTTGTGAACTGGCCGATAGCGAGGCGAACGACATTCCCGCCGGCCCCTATGTGCGGGTGGTGGTCCGCGACGACGGCGTCGGCATGGAGCCCGCGGTCCTGGCCCGGGTGTTCGAGCCCTTCTTCACCACCAAGGACGTGGGTAAGGGAACGGGCCTCGGCCTCTCCCAGGTCTACGGCTTCGCGCGTCAGAGCGGCGGCGGGGTGACGATCGAGACAGCGCCTGGCGAAGGCGCGGCGGTCAGCATGTACCTGCCCCGCTGCAGCGAGGCGCCAAACGCCGTCGAACCGCCTTGCGATCCGGCCGCCGCCACGCATCGGCGACTGAAGGTCCTGCTCGTCGAGGACGATGTCGAGGTCGGCGACCTGGTCGCGGCGATGCTTGATGAGCTCGGACACGAGGTGGTGCGCGTCGACGGGGTGGAGCCGGCGCTCGCGCAGCTCCGCCGTCCTGAAAAGCTCGACCTTATGCTGACGGATCTGGTCATGCCCGGCGGTCGCTCCGGCCTCGATCTAGCCAAGGCGGCGAGCGAACTGCGTCCGACGCTGCCGGTGATCCTCTCCTCGGGCTATACCGGCGAGGCGCTGGCCGCTGTGAACGATGCGCCCTGGCCGCTGCTGAAAAAGCCCTACTCGGCGGACGCCCTCGCCCAAGCGCTGGGCCGTGCGGTTGATCCGGAAGCTCAACCCGCCTGATCAGGTTTCAAGATAATGTGGGCTTGTGCGGGGTTTGTGACGGGTCTATATCATCGGTCGTCGGTTTTGCTCGTTTTGAGCATAATCACCTGACGCCGACGGGGCGCTGCAGACACTCCGCGGCGTTTTTTGAGGCTGATGAAATGCTCACTTTGAGCATAAGGAGGACGCCATGGCCGACGGTACGCAGTTTCCGTTCACGCCCGCAGTCGAGGCCGCCACCTCTCCGTTCTGGGAGAAGGTGAAGCATCACGTCACCCCGATGGAATGGCGCCTCCACGCGCCCCTGATCGCCGAGATCAACCGTCTCAAGCGTGAAAAGAACGCGGTCATCCTGGCGCACAACTACATGACGCCTGAAATCTTCCATGGCGTCGGCGATTATGTGGGCGACAGCCTGGGCCTGGCCAAAGAAGCCGCCAAGTCGGATGCTGCGATCATCGTTCAGGCCGGCGTGCATTTCATGGCCGAAACCTCGAAGATCCTTTCGCCGGAAAAGACCGTGCTGATCCCGGATCTGTCGGCCGGCTGTTCGCTCGCCTCGTCGATCACGGGCGCGGACGTCCGACTGATCAAGCAACGCTATCCCGGCTTGCCGGTGGTCACCTATGTGAACACCACCGCCGACGTGAAAGCCGAAACCGACGTCTGCTGCACCAGCGCCAACGCCGTGCAGGTGGTCGAGCACGTCGCGCGCGAATGGGGCGTGGACCGGGTGATCCTGATCCCGGACGAATTCCTGGCTCGCAACGTGGCCCGGCAGACCCATGTGGGCATCATCGCCTGGAAGGGACGCTGCGAGGTGCACGAGCGCTTCACGGCCGAGGACATCCTCGAGCTCAAGGCGGCCTATCCGAACGCAGAAGTGCTGGCCCACCCCGAGTGCCCGGCCGAGGTGCTGGAGGTTTCCGACTTCGCGGGCTCGACCGCGGCGATGAACGACTATGTGCTGCAGAAGAAACCCAAGCAGGTGGTGCTGATCACCGAGTGCTCGATGGCCGACAATGTCGCCGCCGACGCGGTGGGAACCGAGTTCGTCCGGCCATGCAATCTCTGCCCATACATGAAGAAGATCAGCCTTCAGAACATCTACGATGCGCTGGTCCACAATCGACATGAGGTGACCGTCGATCCGGCCATCGCCGAACGCGCCCGCCTGGCGGTCCAGCGGATGGTCGATCTGCCGCCGCCGGCCGTGCCCGCGCGCTACGACCTGGTCAAGGCGCGCCACCATGTCGATGTCGAGCTGATCTGATGCGCCGCCTTCCGAAGGGCGTCTGAACATGGAACGGATCCAGCACGACGGCGTCCTGATCGTCGGGGCGGGCCTGGCGGGCCTTTCCGCCGCCCTCGCCGCCGCGCCGCGCAAGGCCTTGGTGCTGACGGGCGCGCCCTTGAGCCAGGGCTGCTCCTCGGCCTGGGCGCAAGGCGGCATGGCCGCGGCCCTCGGTGGCGACGATGCGCCCGCCTTGCACGCGGCCGACACCATCGCGGCGGGCGCCGGCCTCGTGGATCCCGCCATGGCGCGCATCCTGGCCGAGGAAGGCCCGGAGGCGGTGCGCCGGCTCGCCGCGCTTGGCGCTCCCTTCGATCGGAACGCCGATGGCCAGTTCGCCACCAGCCTCGAAGCGGCGCATTCGCGCTCGCGCGTAGCGCGGGTCAAGGGTGACCAGGCCGGCCGGGCGATCATGGACGCGGTGATCAAGGCCGCGCTTTCGGCGCGCCACATCAAGGTGCGGCCCGATTGCCGCCTGCGCGGCCTGCTACAAGACAGCCATGGCCGTGTGCTCGGCGTACTGGCGGAAGAAGCCGGCCAGCCCATCGAGATCCTGGCGCCCGCCACTATCCTGGCCACCGGCGGCATAGGCGGGCTCTATGCGGTGACCACCACGCCGCCCGAGCTGAAGGGCGAGGGCCTAGCCTTGGCCGCGCTGGCCGGCGCCACCATCGCCGATCCCGAATTCGTGCAGTTCCATCCGACCGCCATCGACATTGGCCGCGATCCTGCCCCGCTGGCGACGGAGGCCTTGCGGGGCGAAGGCGCCAAGCTCGTCAACGGCGATGGCGCGGCCTTCATGCAGCGCTATCATCCCGATGCGGAGCTAGCGCCTCGCGACGTGGTGGCGCGCGCCATCCATGCCGAGCGAGAAGCGGGCCGAGGCGCGTTCCTCGACGCGCGCGAAGCGGTCGGCGCACATTTCCCGGAGGAGTTTCCCGCGGTTTTCGCAGCCTGCCTCTCCGGCGGGGTGGATCCTCGCATCCAACCGATACCCGTAGCCCCGGCCTGCCACTACCACATGGGCGGCGTCGTCACCGACGCGGAGGGACGGACCAATCTTCCCGGGCTCTTCGCCGCCGGCGAATGCGCCTCCACCGGCGTCCATGGCGCCAATCGCCTGGCGTCCAACTCCCTGCTCGAGGCGGCGGTGTTCGGCGCGCGAGCGGCGAAGGCGGCCGCGGAGGCCTCAAGCGTCAAGACCCGCATGCTGCGCTGCGCCCCAGCCGGGGACCTGACGGAAGACGACCTGGCGCGCCTGCGCAAGGCCATGACCCAGAACGCCGGCGTCGTGCGAGACGCGACCGGGTTGAGCCGCCTGCTCGACCTGCTGGGCGAACTGGACGCGACCCATGGAAAGGCGCCGCCGCTGGTGGCCGCGCGCCTCGTCGCCGAGGGGGCTCTGGCGCGTCCGCTAAGCCTTGGCGCCCACTTCCGTTCCGATGGCGGCCCCGATCCGGCTCCCAGTCGGACCTTTGTCGACCTGAACCGCTACCAAGCCCGCGTCGCCGCCGAATGATCGCTCCCATTCCCGACCTCCTCATCCGGCCCGTAGTCGACGCAGCGCTGGCCGAAGACCTCGGCCGCGCAGGCGATGTGACCGCCCAGGCCTGCATCGAGCCGCACGCCCGTCTCTCGGCCGTCTTCGCGGCGCGCCAGAGCGGGGCGGTTGCAGGGCTCGCCTGCGCGCGCATGGCCGTGCTGGCCCTGGACCCGGAAGCGAGCTTCGAACCGACCGCCGCCGACGGCGACCGCATCGGCCCGGACGCGGTCCTGGCGAAGGTCGAGGCCAACGCCCGGGCGTTGCTGTCGGCCGAACGAACCGCGCTAAACCTGCTCGGAAGGCTGTCGGGCGTCGCCAGCCTGACCGCCGCCTATGTGGACGCCGTGGCCGGGACCAAGGCGCGCATCGCCGACACCCGCAAGACGACGCCCGGCCTGCGTCATCTCGAGAAGTACGCCGTGCGATGCGGCGGAGGGCTCAACCATCGGTTCGGCCTGGATGACGCTATCCTCATCAAGGACAACCACGTCGCCGCCTGTGGAGGCGTCGCTCAAGCGTTGGAGCGCGCCAGGGTCGCGGCCGGGCACTTGATGAAGATCGAGGTCGAGGTCGACAGCCTCTCACAGTTCGCAGAGGCCCTTCCCTACCGACCCGACGTGATCATGCTGGATAATTTCAGCCTGGAGGACATGACCGCCGCCGTTCACATGGCGGCCGGCCAGGTGGTTCTCGAGGCGTCCGGCGGGGTTAACCTGCAGACGGTGCGCGCCATAGCTGAAACCGGCGTGGACGTGATCAGCGTCGGCGCCCTCACCCATTCGGCGTCCGTGCTCGATATCGGCCTCGACGCCGTCTAAGGCCGGAACAAGCGCCGATCCGAGCTGTTCCTTCTGTTCAGACGGAAAGGAACCCCCATGAGCAAGGCGCCTCCGATCCCAGAAGAACAACGCTCCTTCCGCGGACAGCGGCCGGACATCGAGGGCGGCGGCCCCGATCGCCGCGACGCCAAGACAGGCCTGCAGTCCCCAGAGCAGGGCGATGGCGCGGCGAACCTGCGCAACCAGGGCCGCCAGGGCAACATCCACCAGAACGTCGACGCCGTGCGCGCCAAGAACCAGGACCGCTGACATGCCCGAAAAGCACCCTGCGACCGAGCGCTGGGGCGGCCCTGGCGCGAGTCACGAGAACGCCAAGAAGCCCCAGCCGCCAAAGCGCGATCCACGCGCCCCAGGCGAACCGACCAACACGCCGTTCAGCCACGTCTCGGGCGGCGGCGGCGAGCGCGACCGCCATCACGCGCACGACGTCCGCGGCAAGCGCGACACCGAAGAGAACTCGGCCGAGCGGCGCAAACCCTGAGCAAGCTTCGCCGTTAAGCCTATCTTGCGCATTCCGGTAGACACTCCGGCCCGATCGTTCGGGCGGCGTGATGAAGTTTCCGGTTTTCAGGTTCGATGAGGGATTCGACGGCGTCGCCCGCTCCGCGCGGAAGATGTCTGCGTCCCGCTGGGCCACGGCCGCCATCTATTCGCTTCTGATCGCGCTCACCCTGTCGCCCGGGTTCGCCCTCGCATGGGCCATCTGCTTCGTCGTCGCCGAAACCTGGACACTATGGGCGACCCTTCCGCATCTGCGTGGCGCTCCTAGCCCTGCGCAGCGATGGTCCTATGCCGGATCGGCCCTGTCGGTGAACCTGCTATGGGCGGGTCTAGGCGTCGGCTACTGGCTGGCGCCCTTTCAAGGCTCGGAGTACTTCTCGCTGCTCATCTGGTCGGCCCTGCTCTTCAACGGCATGAGCCACGTCTATCGCTCGCCGCTCGCCGCCTTGATCTTCGGAACCCCGAGCGCGCTGTGCATCCTGCTCCTGCCGCTGTTTGCGCCCCGCTTCGAAGGCGCCCAGCAGGCCTTCGTCGGCCTGGGCGTGGTGATCTATGTGGGCTACGCGATCATCTCGGCCGAGCGCGGCATCCGCGCGGCGAACGAGCTCTCGTCCGCCCATGTCGACCTGGAGCGTCAGACGCAGGCGGCCCAGGCCGCGAACCAGGCGAAGTCCGCCTTCCTGGCCATGATGAGCCACGAGCTGCGCACGCCGATGAACGGCGTCATCGGCATGGCGCACGCCCTGGAACGGACACCCCTCGATGCGCGGCAAAGGGGCTATGTCGAAACCCTGCTCAGGTCGGGCGGGGGGCTGATGGCGATCCTCAACGACATCCTCGACCTGGCGAAGATCGAAAGCGGCAAGTTCGAGATCGAGGTCCGGCCCTTCGAGCTGCGCCAGGCCATCTGCCGGGCCGCTGATCTCTGGAGCCAGGCCGCCGCGGAAAAGGGGCTGGATTTCACCTGCGAGATCGACCCCGCCATTCCGCCATGGTGTGCTGGCGACGAGACGCGCCTGCGTCAGATCCTGCAGAACCTGCTCTCCAACGCCGTCAAGTTCACCAGCCAGGGTGAGGTCCGGCTTTCCGTCCGGCGGATGGCTGACGGGACGATCACCTTCGAGGTCGCCGACACCGGGCTGGGCGTCGATCAGGCGGCGCAGGCGCAGCTCTTCGATGGTTTCAGCCAGGCGGACTCCAGCATCTCGCGCCGTTTCGGCGGCACGGGACTGGGCCTGGCCATTTCGCGCCAGCTGGCGCGATTGATGGGCGGGGACATCGAAGTCGAGAGCTCGCTTGGCCAAGGCTCCCGGTTCATTCTTCGCCTGCCGTTGGCTCCGACCGAGGCGGCCACCCAGCAAGCGCGCGACACGCAGGCGAACTTGCCCGAACAGCAGCTGCAGGTGCTCGTCGTCGACGACAACCCGACCAACCAGGAAGTCGCGCGGGCGCTGCTTGAGGCGATCGGCGCCCTGGTCGCCACGGTCTCCAGCGGACTGGAGGCCCTCGCCTCGCTGGAGGAGCGAGAGTTCGACGTGGTCCTGATGGACATCCACATGCCGGGCATGAGCGGCATCGAGACTCTGGAGGCGATCCGCGCCGGCGGCCGAGCGGCCCTGCCGGTCGTGGCGCTGACGGCGGACGCCATGGCAGGCGAGCAGGAACGCCTGCTCGCCCTCGGCTTCAATGGCTATGTC
>Ga0065721_10004604_pt1 | contig 23651 bp, 22 predicted proteins | sample Mesricmetagenome_FD_59108 | JGI IMG/M metagenome (GOLD analysis project Ga0065721, IMG submission 59108) | Mesophilic microbial community from rice straw/compost enrichment Sample: eDNA_1 v2 (version 2) | ecosystem: Engineered > Solid waste > Grass > Composting > Bioreactor | place: USA: Davis...
GCAGAAGTCCTCCACCGTCATGCCCGCGCCATCAAAGCGCTGCAGCACCTCGCGCCATGCCGGCTGGTCCAGACGCCGCCGCTTGACGACTTGCCTGCCTGCTTCCATCTTCGTTGCTCCTCATGCGTTACCGATGAGGGCATTGTTCAGATGGCGCCATCGCGGTGAAGAACGCCGCACGCTGACCGCTTACCGCCATACACCGGCGATGCGGCTCATCCGTGCACTTGCGCCGTCGCTGCAGGTGCGCGGTCGGGGTAGCATCATCAACGTCGGCTCCCCGGTGGGCGTCGTGGGAGCGCGCAAACCTCAGTACGCTGCGAGCAAGGCCGCCCTGCATGGGTTGACCATGAGCTGCGCGCGGGCGATGGGCAAGGACGGCGTGCGCGTCAACCTGCTCCTGCCCGGTCCCACCATCACGCGCATGACGCAGGACTGGTCCGTGCAACAGCGCGAGAACGTGGCACGGGGCAGCGCCTTGCAGCGACTGTGTCTGCCGGAAGAGGTCGCTGCAACGATCGCCTTCCTGCTCGGGGACGACAGCAGCTACATCACCGCCAGCGTTGTCGACATGACCGCGGGCAGCATGCTGGGGCACTGATGCAGCCTTTCTCTGCCAATCCGTCGAGCGGCCGACTCAGGTTGGCCATGGTGGGCCTTGGCCCCCAAGGACAGGAGCACCTCGGTGCGGCCTCCATGGCACGGGACGTGGTCTTCGCCGCCGGCGTGGACGTCGTACCCGAACGCCTGGCTGCAACCGCCCAGCAGTATCCTGAGATGCAGGGGCACCTCTATGGCGACCTCGACGCCCTGCGTCACGAGCCACTCGACGGTCTGGTGCTGGCGCTGCCTCACCATACCTACGGCACGCTGTGGCCCCGAATTCTCGAACTGGGATTGCCCATCCTGAAGGAGAAGCCGCTTGCCCGGACACAGCAAGAGGCCCGCGACTTCCTCGATCAGGCACGTCAGGCGGGCTGCCCCTTGCAGACAGCCATCCAGCGCCGCCACCATCCCAGCTACCGGTACCTGCGCCAGGCGCTGCGCGACAGCGGTGACGTGGTACGCGAGGTCCATGCCCATCTGCACCTGGGCTTTGCCGTCCCGTCCCGCGAGCAGCCGGGCGCGACAAGCTGGCGCGACGATCGGACCGAGTCCGGTGGTGGAACCTTGCTCGACTCGACTCCGGTTACCACATGGTGGATCTGCTGCACGATCTGGTCGGTCCGTTTGAACTGGTGGCGGCCACGCTGCTGCGCGACAACCGGCTATGCCGCCTTGACGAAGTGGAGGACCGGGTCTGGCTCCGCGGGCGTATCGCCGACACCTGGGTCATGCTCGATTCATGGCTGCACGGCGAACCAAACCCCGACAGTGCCAGCGGCTGCAGCAAGTCCGAAGGGCTGGTGGTGTGTACCCGAACACGCCGCTGGCGAGCGGATCGAAGCGAAGTCTCGCGTTCGGACCAAGCCGAGCCGCTCTATCGCACTCAGAAGGACTGGAAGCGTGCGAAGGCCAGGCAGTTGGACGACTTCGCGCAGCGAATCCGCAGCGGCGGCTGGCACGATGCATCGCTGTGGGACCAATTGCCGGCGATGCGCATCATCGACCACGCCTACCAGCAGGCACTGCGTATCTGATGCCGAAGCCCAAACCAGGGGGCTGCAGTCCTTTCACGACCCATGCAGTCCCTGCGTGCATGCAGCCCCAGGTCAACTTGGCAAGCTTCGAGGAAACTGCGACGCAACGTCCTCAATACCCACGCCCATGATTTCGGGGAGACATCTTGATGACAATTGGAAAAACGGTCCAAGTTGTGCAGATTGCACAGGACCTTCTCGTGGCTGGCAAGTGGTATGTCGGCCGCGGAAGGAACGGAAACGTCGGGCTATGGGACGGCGAGTGCTTTCTGGTGATCGGCGAGAAACTTGGCGAGCACGTGATCAAGCGTGAGCCTTACTACATGGAAAACCAAGGGTGCTTTCAGCCATTCCTTCAGATTGATGAAGGCTGCATGAGCGAGCCCTTCGGAAAGGCGGGTTGGGATGCCCACTACGGCCGAACAATGGAGTTCCAGGGTGGGTGCAACGCGCGATAAAGCGGATATTTCAACATTCCGGCACTGCCGCAGAGCCAAGTACAAAGCCGCGCAGCATCTAAAGATGCGCGCATTCTGAATTTTCACCTCAGCAGAGCCTTTGCCGGCGTCGCAATTGCAGCATCCACTGCAACGACATGCAATGAAAATTTAACATCCATGGCATCCAAAAAATACGCCATTACCACCAAGCATACATCATCGTTCCGTTGCTCTTGTCCGCAGGCAATTGGATGCATCATGACGATGGTCACTTTTTACGCACCGCTGTTGACCAGCTTCAGTACCGACTGAAGTCATTTCGCTCTTTTCTCAATCGCTTCACCACTCCAACGCAAAGATGTCAGAATCCTGGGCAAATCGCCAAAGAAACACCAATCATCTCGTCCGACTCGTGGCCCCCTTCGTTCTGGATTCCAAGAAAGTAGAGCCGCGCCAGTTATACGGCCTGTGTAAACTGACCTGGGTCACAAGGAACCCCAAGTCCGAGGACGCTTCTTACATAGAAAGCACGAAGATCCCGGCTTTAAGTGACATCTTTAGAGAAGACTTCTCTGGATGCTGCTTGGAGCAGGTCGCCGAAAGAATATCAAAAATATTGGGCGACCCAAACGCCATCGGTGCCATTGAAAGGCATACAGGCTTCACCAACTTCTATTCCGCCTACAGGAACTCGGCAAGGAATTGGGTGGAATTGAACTCGAGTCGACTCAAAAGACTTTTCAAGAGCGCATACGCGCTTTCCAGCGATGACGACGGACTGAGACTGATCGAGACCGTGGAAAGCCTCAAAGGAATAGGCAAGCCCAACGAAACGGACTCCAAGATACCGGCGAGTAATTTGCTGACACCTGTGTTTTTCTCGCTAGACCAACGGCTCCGCTTTCCCCTGATCAACGGCAATGAAGGCGTGCAACACGTGTTGAGAACGATGAAGGAGTCCACCTCTTCGTTGAAGGTTCAGTACACAAGGATGAATGGAAATGTATGGGAAAGGCGGAATCCGGGATGCTGCCGACCTCGATCAACTCGGAAAGGCAGGTGCAATCCTTCTCGATGTTGTAGGCATACCGGCCACACCAGGCAGACCGGCCACTACAACAAGCATTCAGCTCCTCACCGCTCAACCCACCGACGGCGAGTGCCTGCCGACTCAAAGACGACCGAGATTTCGTGGCGCTCAGAGCCGCACAGACCATCGTCGGTCGAAGGATTCACAATCGTCTGACGAACCAACTCAGGACGTGCCTTTCCGATTTTCTGTTACTTGAAGGCAGGAGCAAACTGACCATGTTTGATGTGCTGGTCAAGTCGTATGACAAAAAATCCGGAAAGGACTTGATTGTGGAAGTCAAAAGTTCCACGGACATCGGTGACATCCGCATGGCAGTGGGACAGTTGTATTCTTATTCGTATTTCTTGAAGAGCAAAATGGAACCGGACTTGTCAGTCCTTCTGCCAGAAAAACCAACTGCTGACATCGTTGCATGGCTGGGCTCCCGCAACATCGGCTTGCTTTGGCTTGACCAGGAAAACCTGTACACCTCCAGCAAATGGCTGGAAGAAATTGCCACGTATGCGGCTTGAGGTTCACGGCTGCGAACGAGTTCCCGTGATGCTCCTGTCTGGTCGCAAGCCGGAAGCCTGTAGCAGAGCGCAGCTTTAGGCCACAGGTGCAGTGAGCGGCTGAAGTCTGCCGCAAGTGCTCTGCGACCAGTGATGCCGAGGATGTGGTTTGTCGGATCGTTTGTAAAAATCGGGCTCCGGCTGTTGGATTTTCACTGGCTAAAAGCATTTGTACAATTTGTACGGCGACCATCAAGGCGACCAAACAGGCTACCAAATCGAGTGATTCGCGGAAATTACGACGAACCCATGTTGGCTGCTTCAGTATATCTGCCAGAACCAGGAATACGTCGATTATTTCCGCGATTCTCTGGCTGCCTCCGCCTTGCCATCACACAGCGGCGGCCGTACAAAATTAATTTATCATCGGGGATACTAGGGTGGACGCGTATCCCTTCGATATCAGATCACACTCTAGACTTGGCACTTGAAACGACCGTCCGAAGCGCATATCTCAGCCCCTTCAATATCAGGGCACAGTTCGGCTTCGGTAGATCTGGATTCGGATCACGGACAAGTTCCAGCCCATTGAGATAGCAGGGGGCGGCATTGGACGACAATGCCGCTGACCACTTGAACGCTATTTGTGTTAATCCCTTCGATATCAGCGCACGGTCCGGACATGGACGACAGCGTGAACCGCATGTACCCGGAGTCTCAATCCCTTCGATATCAGGGCACGGTCCGGACCACTAACGTGCCGATAGTGGCCAACGATACCTGTCTCAATCCCTTCGATATCAGGGCACGGTCCGGACAAAGAAATGAGCACCAACGACAATTCCAAGCTGTCTCAATCCCTTCGATATCAGGGCACGGTCCGGACTCTTTCCCCGGCTGTAGTCATCACGTTTACACGTCTCAATCCCTTCGATATCAGGGCACGGTCCGGACCTCTTACTCTGCGCGCCACGACGTTGCACTGGAGTCTCAATCCCTTCGATATCAGGGCACGGTCCGGACGAGTTTTACTGCTTGCACAACGGGAGGTACTTGTCTCAATCCCTTCGATATCAGGGCACGGTCCGGACATCAAGCGCATCGACCAAGGCGACATCTACAAGTCTCAATCCCTTCGATATCAGGGCACGGTCCGGACCTGCCGGTGGACTTCAGCCTCTCGTTCTTCATGTCTCAATCCCTTCGATATCAGGGCACGGTCCGGACCTTTGCGGAGGTGTATCGGGCTGACTACGACTGTCTCAATCCCTTCGATATCAGGGCACGGTCCGGACGACACGTCCAGCAAGCACATCCGCATCGCCAAGTCTCAATCCCTTCGATATCAGGGCACGGTCCGGACCATGCAAGTCGCTTCCACCGTGTTGCAACAACTGTCTCAATCCCTTCGATATCAGGGCACGGTCCGGACTAGCCTGTACTACAAGCTGGTGGCGATTTCCAGTCTCAATCCCTTCGATATCAGGGCACGGTCCGGACGTGGTCGCCGCTGAAGAGTACGTTGCCGCTTGTGTCTCAATCCCTTCGATATCAGGGCACGGTCCGGACCAGGAGCGCGTGCGCAAGCTCTCCACGGTCGGGTCTCAATCCCTTCGATATCAGGGCACGGTCCGGACAACGAAGATGTGAGCTACGCCGTCATCCCCCGGTCTCAATCCCTTCGATATCAGGGCACGGTCCGGACTACCTCGCGAGCGCGTTTTCCCTCAACATGCTGTCTCAATCCCTTCGATATCAGGGCACGGTCCGGACCCAGACGCGGTGAACATCTCCGGCGCCCCGGTCGTCTCAATCCCTTCGATATCAGGGCACGGTCCGGACTTGGCCTGGTCGTAAGCAGACAAACCGTCGACGTCTCAATCCCTTCGATATCAGGGCACGGTCCGGACTGTAGTGTTGGGCATAAAGAGCCTTCCTTCCGGTCTCAATCCCTTCGATATCAGGGCACGGTCCGGACATTAACCACGGGGCGAATCGTGCGATAAAGCCGTCTCAATCCCTTCGATATCAGGGCACGGTCCGGACGGCTCGCGCCGAAAATGATAGCAGCGGCAAGGGCTTGGCGGGCCCCTTCACAACTTTCCGGTCGGTCGCGGGAGCTGTCTCCCGCAAGGACTCGTCGCTGCGGCGGCATGGCGGACTTTCACGGCACGAAGAGGCCATTGTCCCATCAAGGACCGAGGGCTGCTCAGGTCGGCAGGTGAGGGTGGGAGAGCCATGAAATCATGGCTGCCTGCGTCCGCTGGAGTCTCGGCACAGAAAACCAGACCATGACCGAGCCCGGCGCTTGCACGAAATTCCGGCCTGTCCTGCGTCTGCTGCTCCTGTGACTGCCTACGATCCGACCCGCTGTTCGGGACTTCTTGTCCGGGCCGAGCCGCCGCTGGCCATGTCCAGGTGCTTGCGGCGCAGCGGCTGCTTGAAGCAGGCGGTGCTGCACGCGGAGATGCTGGTCAAGCAGGGGGCATGCCGCTTTCGGGAGTGTTCATAGGAAAGACAGGCAGGGCCCGGCATCAAGCATCCTTGGCACCGTCGAAGCTTTCTCCATGTCCTCAAGGGTCAAAGCCAGACAGGCCCTGCTGCGACTGGCTCCAGGCCCGTCCAGTAGCCAGGAGCGCACCTCGGCGATGGTGAGCCAGCGGTGCACAACCTCGGAGCCGATCTTGCCCGGGTCTCTTTTCTTCCCGGGTAATCCGTTACCCCAAAGCTCCGGCAGGGGCAGGGAGCACGACCGCGCGGCGGCTGCTTGCAGCGTACCGAGACCTGGCGGTCGGCCCCCCGTGGCAAGGGCTTCAGGCGGTCATACCGAACGCTTGGCGCAGCAGGGGCTCCAGGCGATGCATGCCTGCCAGATCCAGGAGTTCCGGGTCGGTACTGAGGCGGTAGGGACCGGTCTTGTCGGCAGCTGTGCCCGGACTCGATTTCGGGCCGGCGAGTTCGATGCGGTAGTGCCGTGCTGCGGGTCCCAAGACGGAATTGAAGGCCCCATGGATGTTGGCATGCAGCGGTTTCAATGCCGCGAGGCTCGGAGGCTGCGCGCTATCCTTGGCGCTCTCCAGCACGGCATGCATCCGCTGCCAGATCTCGATCGGGATGTCCGTGAGGTTGACTGCGCCGGACTCGGGCAGGTCGTCCGCATGGAGCCGTGCCCACGCGTAGACCACCAGCGCCAGGAACTGCTGAGGTTTGAGCTTGACGTTGCGCCCGCACACCTGCACATGCTGGCGGCCCGCAGCCGCTTCCAGCGTAATCTTCACCGGCGCTGGCACGAGCACCGACTGCGCCAGCCGTACGGCGTCATCCAGGCTGTCGCAGCTGTCGATGGGGAAGCCGTTCAGGATCGGCCCGAGGTTGAGCACGCTCAGCTCGGCGAGCTGGATGCGGGCCTCGCTGGTGCAGTTGCTGTGAGGATTGCCCGCCTTGTCCGTCCACTTCACTGTCACCGCATCCTTCGCTTCCTTGGGCGGGAAGTAGAACTTCAGGGCGGGCAGTTCAAAGGGCGGGTTCACCAGCACGTGCGACAGCTTGTCGCCGGGCTCGCTCAACAGCGAGAAGGCATGGCCCATGTAGAAGCTCATGCTCTTGCGCCCGCCGGCCACGGAGGCGTGCAGGCGTGTCGGGCGCTCGCTCTTGAGCCGGCGCATGACTTGAAAGATCGTGTCTGCCGCGGCGCGGTTGTCCTCGTCGGTGACGATATCCGGCAGCTCGACACGGCCAGGCCGCGCAGCGGGCGCGCCACCGAGACCGTCCCAGATGCCGGCCTTCACCGGCGCCTCGGCCTTGCTTTCGTGGCCAATGACGTGGATCTGCTCCTCGCCGAACAGGATCCGCCGCTGCGGCAGCCACTGTTTCATGAAGGCATGGAACTGGCCCGTGCCAGGCTCGAGCAACTGCTCCATCAGCGCCTGCTTGCCGTCGCCCGTGGTCACGACGTGGATCTCGTCGGGCACGAAATCGTGCTCGGGCTGGATCAGCGCGTAGAGCGTCTCGGTCACCACGGCTGGTGACATGCCGGAGACGCAGATCAGCACACGGCGCGGCTCGGACGGGGTGGACGGGTTGTTCATTGCTGGGCTCCTCCTTGATCAGCGGTTGGGTATGTGATGTCTCGACGCCATGATGCGTCGTCCTATGGCGCAGCCCGGTGCGGCGGCAACGTTGCGGCGACTTCACCGCGGCGGCAGGCAGTGGCAGCATCCGCGCCTCTCCAGCGCCGGGCAGCATCGAAGGCTGCGCCACGGCCGCGTTCCTCAAGGCCATGGCACGCTGCTTCTCCGAGGCGTTCGGCGGTACCGGACGCAACCGTTGTCCACTGCGCGATCCCGTGACCGTGCTGGCGGCCAGGCGAGGCCGCCGGGACACAGCTTGCCCGCTCGGCACCGGGCCTGTGCTTCTACCTTGCGGCAGCAGTACCCGTCTTGCGCAGGCTCAGCGGCGGCTCGATCCAGTCAGCGGCTGGAGGCCGGGGCCAGTCAAGCGCTTGGGCCAGCCGCTGCGGCAGGTTGCGCAGCTTCGGACCGTCGACCACCTCCAGCTGCGCTGTGCGCGCGCGCTCCAGGATGTGGGCGTGGTATTGCTCGTCGACCTTGGCCGTGGTCAGGACCCACGCATGTCCGTAGTTGCCGCCGACCTGGCTCTTGAGCAGTCCGAGCTTGTTAAGGATGTCCTGCGACTTGCCCGGATCCAGCAACTGGCGCCCGGCCTTGCATTCCAGGATCAGCAGCCGGTTGCGCCAGGTGATGGCGATGTCGAGCTCGTTGAAGTCGCGCCCGTCCCGCTCCCTGTGCCGCTCCAGCAGGTCCATGTGCACGCCACGCGCCGCCGCGCCGGGCGGCAGGCCCAGCGCGTGCACGGCCAGATGCACGTACTCTTCGAGATACCCCCCGGCGAGGTAGGCGGCGGCATTGTGGTCCGAGAAGGTCAACACGATGTCGTTGCCCTCACGTGTCCAGGTCTGAAGCACCCCGCAGGAAGTGGCTTCGTCGAGAAGCACGGCCCACCAGTCCGATTCGCCGGGCAGGGCCAGCGGCTGCCGGGCAGGGAAGGGCATCGCGCGAGTCTGGTGCGTCGCCTCGCATGCGGCTACCGCCGCGCCGTGCAGCGCACCCAGTACCGAACGCGGCGAACCCTTGGGAAACGTTGATGGCACATCGGGGAATTGCCTGCGCAGCTCACCCACCTTGTGCACCAGCGTGGACGTCAGGCGTGCACGCCGGCGCACATCCTCCAGAGCCCGCGCATCGTCCAGCGGGACGCAGCCCTTGATCACGTAGCCTTGCACGCTCAAGTAGGCATACAGGTCCAGCAGGGCGGCGGGCAGGGCTTGGTCCGGCCCCAGCGGCTCGATCTGCTCGATGCAGTCGCGCTCGGTCTGGCAATAGAAGATGTCCGCGCGGCCCCGCAGCGCCTGCGCGAATGCCAGCGTCATCGTCTTCTGCCCACCCGTGGCGTTGAAGGACAGGCGGTGCCGCGGGTACACGCCGCTCAGCCGCTCGACCTCCTGCGCGGCGAAGGTGGCAAGGGACCGGTAGGAGCGGTCCTCGGGAAGCGCCACGATCTCGCAGCAATCGCTGGCCGGATGCCCCCGCATCCTTCGCATGACCCCGGCCACCAGTTCCAGCCGCTGGGCCGCTGCGCGCATGTCGCGGCTGGCGTAGATCACGAGCCGGTCCCACGCACGCACCTGCAGCGGCAGCACGTTGGGCAGGCTCTGGCCGCTGGCGATGCACAGCATCACGCCAGGGGCCACCGCGGCGGACGCGGTGTCGGCAGGAACAGCATTCTCGGGAACGGGGGAATCGGTGGTGAGCATGAGGTGGTGACTCGCGGGAACAGGGACGTTGCGCCTTGCTGGATCGCACCGATGCCAGCCGTGCAGGAAAGCCGTGGCGGGAAGCGCCGGGGACGGCATGCCGGCAACTCGGCACGGTGACATCCTCCTGGGCACTTCCTCGCACGCTCGCCTTGCGCGGGTCGGCGGCGATTCGATCCGCAGACGAAGTGTGCCCGGCCGCGGCCGCCCGGACCGCTCACGGCAACGTTGCCAAGACCTGGTTGCGCGGCAGGTGCGCTCGATGATGCCGGCCATCGAAACGACACCGCGCCGCCAGGCGCCGCAGCCGATGGACATCCCCACCCTTCGTGACCAGCGCACCGCCGTCGCCGCGCCGATCACTGTGGACGAGCTGGTGGTGAACTGGCACGTCACCGAGGCCTGCAACTACCGCTGCGGCTACTGCTACGCGGCCTGGCAGCGCGAGGATGGCCGGCGGGACGTGGTGCGCGACGAGCAGGCCACTCGCGAGTTGGTCTCGGCGCTGTGGGCAGGCTTTCACCCAGGCAACACCGCCAATGCGCTGAGCCGCACGCTGCGCTGGTCCCATGTGCGACTGAGCATCGCCGGCGGCGAGCCCATGCTCTATCCGCAGCAGGTGCTCGACATTGCGCGGCAGGCGCGGGAGCTGGGCATGCGAGTCTCCCTCATCACCAACGGCTCGCGACTGCCCGAAGGAGAGGCACTTGAAGCGCTTGCCCGGCAGCTCGATGTCCTGGGGCTGAGCCTGGACTCGTTCTCGACCGCGCACAACCTGCGCATCGGCCGCGCCGACAGCCGGGACCGCACGCTGTCGCTGGCGGACATGGCCACGCGGCTGCGGCGGGCGCGGGCCGCGAACCCGCGGTTGCAGGTGAAGATCAACACGGTCGTCAGCGCCGTCAATGCCGGCGAGGACCTGGTCCGCGCACTGGATCTGCTGCGCCCCGACCGCTGGAAGGTGCTGCGCATGCTGCCCGTGGTCAACAGCAACCTTGCCGTGGACGACGAGGCCTTTGCCAGCTTCGTGGCACGCCATGCGGGCCGCGTGGCCGGGATGTCGGTGGAGGACAACACCGACATGCTGGGCTCGTACGTGATGGTCGACCCGCAGGGACGCTTCTTCCAGAACGGCACCGGCACCCAGGGCAGCTACTTCTACAGCCAGCCCATCACCCGCGACACCGTGCACCGCGCCTTTGCCAGCGTGCCCTTCCTGGCCGAGCGCTTTGCCGCGCGCTATCGGCCCATGGCCACCGCGCACGGCAACGTTGCCGGAACGGCCTGAAACGGGCGCCGCCCGGAAAAATTCCATCCATCCCACACGGCACACACCAGGAGGTTGCCCATGTCGATCGATCATCACGCCGACCAGATCCGCCGTCGCCTCGAAGAGGAGAAGGCCCGGACCGTCTCGGTGGCGCTTTTTGGCCAGCCCGGTGCCGGCAAGTCCTCGCTCATCAACAAGATGGTAGGCCGCAAGGTGGCAGAAGTGGGCGTCGAGACCGACAAGACGGTCGAGCTGGCGCGCTACGAGGTCAACGGCTTGCAGTTCGTGGACCTGCCCGGCTACGGCACGCAGCGGTTTCCGAAGCAGGGCTACGCCGAGCGCTTCGGCATCCGGCAGATGGACCTGTTCCTGTGCGTGACCAGCGGCAAGCTGCACCAGGCCGACACCGAGCTCTTCCGCGAGCTCGACGCCATGGGCAAGGTGTGCCTCTACGTCGTCAACCGGCACGACGAGCTCTGGGAGGACGGCGTGGAAGTCGCCGAGCTCGAACGCCGCAAGCGCGAAGACATCTCGCGGCACGTGGGCCGCTGCGTGCCGGTGCTGTTCACCAGCTGCCGAACGGGCACCGGGCTGGACGCGCTGCAGCAGCTCATCGCCGAGAACCTGGAAGGCGCCAAGCGCGAGCGCTGGCTGCGCAACGCGAAGGCGTACTCCGGCGCCTTCCTGGACGCCAAGCGCGCGGCTTGCGAGAAGTACGTCACCACGGCAGCACTGGCTTGCGCGGCCAACGGCCTCAACCCGATCCCCGGCGCAGACGTGGCCGTGGACCTGAGCATCCTGCTCAAGCTCTTCGCGGAGATCCGCGAGTGCTACGGGCTCGACGACCGGCGGCTGGACCTCCTGGCCCGCTCGGGCATCCCACTGGTGGCGCAGTTGGCCAACAACGTGGTGAAGTACGCCGCCCGCGAAGGTGCGGTGTTGCTGCTCAAGCGCTATGTCGGTCGTCAAACCGCCAAGTCGCTGCTGCGCTACGTCCCCGGCTTCGGCCAGGCCGTGGCCGCGGGCCTGGGCTACGCCATCACGTCCAATGCCGGGACGGCCTTCCTCGACGACTGCCACGCGCTCGCCGGGCAGGCCCTCCAGCACCACCTGGGCGTCTGAAGATGTGGTGGCTTGCACTCCTCGGTGCGCCCGTACTGGGCAAGCTAAGTAGGTAGCCATATGTCTTGTACCAGGCAAGTCCGGTCGGCACATTGCCGGGCATGGACCAGGACGCAGATGGTGGAGCGGCGGCTCGGCGTTTTACGCGAGCGGACCGGCGTCGGCTTGGGCTGGCGCTGGCTGCCGCACGGCTGGCGCGTGATTACCGACGGCTTGATGCGGTGCTGCTGGTGGCCGAAGGACATGCGATCAGCGAAGCGGCCCGGCGTGTGCGGGTGGCGCGACTCAGCGTTCGGCGTTGGGTGGAGCGCTACCTTCAAGAGCGCGATGTCAGTGCGCTGGTTGACCAGCCCCGCAGCGGCAGGCCTCGGCGCGCAGCCAGGCTCACAGCGAAGCGGCTGGCCGCAGCAATGGCGCGCGACCCCCGGCGCTGTGGCTACTTGGCTACGACGTGGACCGTGCCGCTGCTGGCGCACTATCTGGCTGCACACGATGGCATCGACATCAGCCAGCGCACGTTGCGCCGGCGGCTGCACGAGGCGGGCTGGCGCTGGAAACGCCCGCGCTACGTCTTCAGCGAGCGTGAGGTTCATCTGGCACAGAAAAAAGGGGCCTGATTCGCAGGCTCAAGGCGAACTGGCAGCCCGGCGACGTGCTGCTGTGTACGGACTGGACGCTGCTGAGACTGTTCCCGCCGTTGCGTGCGGCGTGGGCGCCCATGGGAAAGCAGGCCACCGTACCCATCACCGGCGCCAATGCCAAGCGGGTGCTGTTCGGGGCCATCGACCTGCACACCGCGCGCCGTGTCGTGCTGGTGCGCCGGCAAGCCCGCCAAGGCGATGCCCAGGCCTTCCTTGCCGAACTGCGGCGGCGCTATCGGCGCCATGGGTGCATCTGGCTGCTGGCCGACAGTGCCAGCGCGCATACCGCGCGTGCCACGCAGGCCCTGTCCCAGCAACTTGGCATCCGTTGGCTGTGGCTGCCCAAGCAGGCGCCCGAACTCAGTCCAATGGATCAACTCTGGCGCGACCTCAAGCGGCTCGTGGCTGCAAACCGGCAGGCCAAGTCCATCGACGACCTGGCCGCCCAGGCGGTTCGCTGGGTGATGAAGTTGACTCCGCGGCAAGCTCGCCGCAAGGCCGGCATGAGCTCGCCACGCTTCTGGCTCCGCCACCTGGTACATAACTTATGGCGTCCTACTTAGTGTACGACGCCATCACGGAGGACGACACGCCGCCCATGCAGGCTCCGCGTCCGAAGACCGTGCTGGAGTCGAACGTGGAGCGCTTGCGGCGCGAGCTGGCGCGCACCGCGGGCCGGCGTGTGGCAATCCTCGGGCAGCCGGACGCGGGAAAGTCGTCGCTGCTGAGCAAGCTCTCGCGCAACGAGGTCGAGCCGCCGCCGCTGGTGGGGACGCACACCGATGCGACCAACTGGGCCGCGGACCCCGAGGCGAGCCTGCTGTGCCGCTGGCAGGACTTCGTGTTCGCGGACGTGCCCGGCTACGACACGGTCAACCACCCGACACAGGTGATGCTCGACACGTTCCCGTTCGGCTCGTTCGACGCTTTCGCGCTCGTGGTGCGGGGCAAGGTGCGCCAGGCCGATCAGCAACTGCACGCGCGGCTGCAGCGCCAGAGCCGGCCGGTGGTTGTCGTCCGGACCTTCTCGGAGAGCCTGGAGTGCCCGGAGAGGGCAGCCGTGCGCAAGGACCTGCTGCAGCAGCTCGGCAGCGGCAGCCCGGGCGATGTGGTGTTCGCCAGCAACCGCACCGGCGAAGGCATGCAGGAAGTGCTGCGGCGCATCAGCGCCAGCGCCGGGCGGCTGGATGCCGCAATGGGGCAACGGGAGACGACACCATGAGCGAAGCATTTTCGGCAGTGTGTCGACCGGCCGCGGCGCAGCTTCTACGGTCGTTGCGCTGGCACCATTCGGTTTCACCGCAACTTCGGCCCGCCGGCATGTTCCCTGTGCGCTTGGCGGGCGGCTCGACAAGCCGTTTGCCTGAGCGCCACCAACGAACGGAGCCGGCCACGGCAGCGCGGCTGCGCCAAGGCCGACCGGCGCGCTTGGGCGCGGCCTTGGTGCCACGGCCACCGAGGCTGCGGCAACGTTGCCAAGAACGCCCGAAAGCCACGTGCGGCCCGACCATTTCATACATCGACACATCAACGGTTCAACACGGAGGGAGAGCACCATGGAACGACAGCGCAACACCCAGCACGCCAGCCATGCGGTCAGCGCACGAACCACCTACGAGGCGAGCGTCATCGGCCGCGCACTTGATCGCGCCGGACACAATCCGCACCTCAAGGGCCACATCCACGAGATCCTGGTGAAGGATGCGCGCAACGCGGCACAGTTGCTCACGGGCCGGAGCACGTCGCTCACGCGCAGCACCACCGCCGAGGTGGTGGACCTGGTGACGACCAGGGGTGGCAAGGTCGTGGAGCGGTTGCAGCTCAAGGACACCCTGTCGAAGTCCGCGGTGGACAAGGTCGTGCGCCAGGTGGCCCAGGGCAAGTACCGCAGCGTGCAACTCGTGGGCACTGAGGAGACGACCGAGGTCGTCAACGCGGCGCTGAAGAGGGCGGGCCTGTCCAAGCGCATGGTGAGCTCTGGCGTGTCGTCGGAAACGACGACCAGCCTGGCCCAGCGTGCCGGCGCCTGTGGCTCGGGCTCGGTCGGCAGCGCAGTGAGCCGAGCGGCGCAGTCCGGTGGTGCGATGGGTGCCGCCGTCGGCGCGGGCGTCGAGGTGGTCAAGGGCATCGGCGACCTCATCGACGGACGCCGTGACGCGGGCGAGGTCACGGCATCGGTGGCCAAGGCCGGGGCCAAGGGCTATGCCACGGGTGCGGCGGCCAGCGCTGCGGCCACGGCCACCGGCGCCGCAGTGGCATCCGGCGTGACGGCTCTCGGGATCGGCGCTTCCACGGCGGCGGCGGCCACGGTGGCCGCCCCGGTGGTGGCTGCCGTGGCGGTCGGCTACGTCGTTTCCTCGCTGTTCGACGCCTTGTTCGACTGAGGTGGAGACCGGGCGTTGGTCCGGTCTCTTGGAACGCACTTGCGGGGCCCGACTGCAGGCCAGGCCAATGTCAGCCGCGCGCCGGCTCGATGTTGCAGCCAACCGGCACGGATGCTCCACCAGGACATTCCGCGCACGACCGGAACCAGCAACCTCTGGGATCCACGACCGGCAGGCGCGGCAGGTTTTGGGGAGCTCAAGGTGCTGGTCGACGAGAGGGCGGACGATCTGCGCCTCTACAGGCTGCCCGCGCGGCCCGGCATCGTCGGCCTCCGGCAAGGCACGCTGGCGGACAATGGCACCTTCGTACCGAAGGTTCGCCATGCCGCCGCAGCGACCAGCCCTTGCGGGAGACAGCTCCCGCGGCCGACCAAAAAGTTGTGAAGGGGGCCGCCAACCCCTTGTCGCTGCTATCATTTTCAACGCGAGCAGTCCGGACCGTGCCCTGATATCGAAGGGATTGAGACCGGAACATCGGATCGACTTCCACGTTCGCCTGTCCGGACCGTGCCCTGATATCGAAGGGATTGAGACGAGAGCAGATAAGCTTGCTGCTGCGTGGCGGGTCCGGACCGTGCCCTGATATCGAAGGGATTGAGACGAGGTAATTCAGCGCTGGATTCAGCACGATATGTCCGGACCGTGCCCTGATATCGAAGGGATTGAGACAAGAAGCCACAAGCGTCGTCCTTCGGATCGAAGTCCGGACCGTGCCCTGATATCGAAGGGATTGAGACACCAGGTGGAGGGCTTCATCCTCCACACCCTCGTCCGGACCGTGCCCTGATATCGAAGGGATTGAGACGCGGCATTGCTCGCGCACTTCTGCCATCACTTGTCCGGACCGTGCCCTGATATCGAAGGGATTGAGACTAGCCGCGCGCATTGGTGGTGATGCGCTGAAGGTCCGGACCGTGCCCTGATATCGAAGGGATTGAGACGATCATGCGCGACTGCAAGGCCGTGCTCATGGGTCCGGACCGTGCCCTGATATCGAAGGGATTGAGACATCTTGGTGGCTTGCTTGATGTTGAGGATACGTCCGGACCGTGCCCTGATATCGAAGGGATTGAGACCAGTAGCGGTGGGTCATCTCCGCCTTCTGGATGTCCGGACCGTGCCCTGATATCGAAGGGATTGAGACAGGTTGTCCCGGATCAGCTCGTACAGCTCGTGTCCGGACCGTGCCCTGATACCGAAGGGATTGAGACAGGTAGTACCAGACCGTGGTGCACTTGAAGTCCTATCCGGACCGTACCCTGATATCGAAGGGATTGAGACCCCCGGCGCATGATCGTGAATTCCTCCGCGATGGTCCGAACCGTGCCCTGATATCGAAGGAATTGAGACGGGTCGGTCTTCAGGGTTAATCTAACGGGGTCGTCCGGACCGTGTCCTGATATTGAAGGGATTGAGACAGCTCTTGGGTCACGATGTACTCAGCCTCCTTGTCTAGGGCCCGTCATCAATTGAGCCAGATGACAGCGGCCGCCAAGTGGATGGCGCCGAGGAAATTGCGAGCTGTCTTGTCGTAGCGGGTGGCGATGGCGCGGTACTGCTTGAGCCGGGCGAAGAAGTTCTCGATCAGGTGGCGCGCCTTGTAGAGATCGCGGTCCCAAGACCGCTGTTCGATGCGGCTGCGAATCGGCGGGATCACCGCGACTTGGCCAGCTCGGGTGAGCACGTCGATCACGCGCGCCTGGGCGTCGTAGGCCTTGTCGGCGATGACGGCATCGGCCGTGACCGCGGGCAACAGTGCGTCGCACCGTTGTTAAGGCGGCAGGCAGACAGCTGAGGCAACGACAGCGCTGTGCTCCGATTCCAGCGCGAGCTGATCAGGTACGCCGTCAACACCACTACCAGCAACGATACCTGGATGGTTTGGTGACGTGCCGACGCAGGCCTTGCAACGTTGCCCATGCATCGGCATGGCAGGCGGCGTCCGGAAAATCCGCCCCGACGCATCGACACCGCCCTGCCATGAACTTCCTCAAGCAACTTGCCCGGCGTGCGCTGGGCAGCCGGGCCTTCGCCGCCACGGCCCCTGCCGCTCCCGAGGCGGCGCAGGATGATGGCACCCTGCGCGAAGACGCCGCGGCCGTGCGGCAGCTCTCTCCCGGCGGCTCGCTGCCTCACGCGCAGTGGGCCCAGCCCTTCACGCCCGGCGCGCGCTTCGCCACCGCGGATCTGCACGCACGGGAAGCCTCCAACCAGCCGGCGTTCCCGCCGCAGCGTGCGGATGGCGCAGCGGCCATCGGCCCGGCGCGGCGCGAGCTGCCCCAGGGCCTGATGGACCTGCCACCGCTGCGCAGCTTCCTCGCAGCCAACCACTTCGGCCTCGGGCGCCACAACGGCAGCCATTTCCGCACGGCGCAGGCCCGCGACCACGGTGTGCGCGCGCTCGTCGCCGAGTTCCAGTCCATCGTTGCCACGCTGTGCACCCGCGTGCAGGCGCACATCGAACGCCACAACGACGCACTGCTGCAGGCCGAGGGCGTGTGCGAGACCACCACGCGGCGGCTGCGCGCGGCAGTGCAAAGGCATGAGCGCGAGCTGGCGACGCTGCGCGAGCAACTGGAACTGGCCGACCGGGGCGAGGGCTGGGTGCGCCAAGCGCTCGCCAGCTACCAGCTGGGCTTCGCCCAGGGCCTCCAGGCGGCGATGGACGCCGAGCACCTGGGCCTCTGAAGCCACGGCACAAGAGGAGCACATGCATGTCGATGCTCAGGTACTTCTGCCTCGTCGTCGGGGAAAACCACGACAAGGCGCAGCGCTATCACGAATCGACGCTGCGGCGGCTGCGCGCGTTCGCCATCGCCATCCACCTGCCAGTGCTGCTGTGGGCGCTGTCTTCGTGGGTCATCGCGTCGCGGGTCTTCGGCATGTCGGCAGCCAGCGCCGCTGGCGTCGCGGCGCTGTGCACGGTATTCATCTACCTGGTGGAGCGGCTGGTACTCGCCACGCCGTCGAGCCTGCTCATGAACCTGCTGCGTTGCGTGCTCGGCGTGGTCGTCGCGTGCATCGGCGCGGCGCTGTTTGACCTGGTGCTGTTCGAGAAGGAAATCGCTCAGCGGCTGCAGCAGCGCAGCGAGCAGGCACTGCGCGAGCGCCACGCCGCGCAGACGGCACACCTGGAGCAGACGCTCGCCGGCAGGCGAGCCGACTGGCTGGCGGCGCGAAACAAGGCGCAATGCGAGGCCGATGGCAGCTGCAGCGGGCAGCGCGGCACGGGGCGCGTCTTTCAGCAGGCCCAGCGCCATGCCGACACGCTGCAGCGGGACTACGCGCAAGTGCAGGCCGAGCTTGCCGCACTGACTGTGCGGCACGGCCAGGAACTCGACCAGTTGCGTGCGTCACGGTCAGCGGTGACGGAGGCCGGACTGCTCATGCGCATCGAGGCGCTGCACGATTTCGTGCTCGGCAACACGCTCACCCTGGCCGGCTATGCCCTGCTGTTCCTGCTGGTGCTGCTCATCGAGCTGATGGTGGTGCTGGTGAAGATGGGGTACCGGGAGGAGACCATCGACGACCGGCTGGAGAGGATGCGGGAGCACCTGGCCGGGCACCGTGCGGCGGCCTACCTGCAGGCAGTCACCTCGCCGGTGTCGAATGCTCGGCGCCTGCTGGAGTCATGCGAGTGATGCCAGGCGTCCAAAGCGGTGGTTGCGCGCTCGACGCGGCACCAGCAACGTTGCCATCCGTCAGACAAGTACGGACCCGCGAAGACACTGCAGGGGCAGCGTGCGGCGTCCTGCCGTCGCGGCATCAGACATCACAACCATCAAGGGAGATCGGCATGGCCTCGGTGAACAAGGTGATCCTGCTCGGCAACTGCGGGCGCGATCCCGAGATCCGGCACCTGCCCTCCGGGCAGGTCGTGGCTAGCGTCAGCGTGGCCACCTCTTCCCGCCGCAAGGACCGCCACACGGGAGAGACGCTCGAGGATACGCAGTGGCACCGTATCACGTTCTACGACCGCCTCGCGGAGATCGCCGCCGAGTACCTCAGGAAGGGGAGACCGGTCTACGTCGAGGGGCGCCTGAAGTACGGGAAATACGTCGACAAGGCTGGCGTCGAACGCCTGACGGTGGACATCATCGCCGGCGAGCTGCAACTGCTCGGTGCCAGGGAAGAAGGGATAGCGGACACGACCGCAGGTGCACCCCCAACCCACAGGGCTTTGCAAGCTGCCGACAGTGCGGCCCGTCCCGCCGCTGCGCCGCTGCCTGCCACCCCGGCCTTCGAGCCGGATGACGACATTCCCTTCTAGGGTTAAGCGTCGCGCTTCGCCTAACCGACACGCCGACCGAGAGAGCAAGGAACCGATGTCCGACATGACGCTCATGGGCTCGCAGACACTGGCGCTCGACGCCTTCAGAACATTCCTGCAGGGCGACGCGCAGTGCTTCCTGCTCAAGGGCAGCGCAGGCACCGGCAAGACCACGCTGATCAGGGCCATGGTTGAGCATCTTCAACAGATGTGCCGCGTCTACCGCGCCCTGGCACCAACCGGGCGGGCCGCGCGGATCCTGGGCACGCGGCTGCGCGACGGAGCCAGCACCGTGCATGGCGAGATCTACACGCTGGAGCACGTTCACGTGTTCGAGGAGGCCTGCGCGCGCAACGACCCTGGCGTGCGATTCGTCTTTCCCCTCAAGGACTGCGACCCTGGGGATGCGGTGTTCATCGTGGACGAGTCGTCGATGGTGGGTGACAAGGAACACCAGCAGGATGTCCACCAGTTCGGGTCCGGCCGCCTGTTGGCGGACTTGATCGAGTACGCGCGCCTGGGCCGCCCTGGTCGCGAGGCGGAACGCCGGGCCCGCATCGTCCTGGTAGGCGATCCGGCGCAGTTGCCACCGGTGGGCGACAACCAGTCGCCAGCACTGTCGGCGGCGTACATCGAGCGCACCTTCGGCCTGCGCTGTGAGGAATTCGAGCTGACCGAGGTCATGCGCCAGGCCAGCGGCAGCGCGGTGCTTGCCCGCGCTACCGCGCTGCGCGATGCGATCGCGCGGCGCGACTACAACACCTTTTCCCTGCGGGAAGCGCCCGGCGAAATTGCGCATGTCTCACCGGACGCGGCGCTGGAGCGGGTCGTCGAGGATCAACGCACCCGCGTCAGCTCCGTGCTGGTCACTCGCTCCAACGCCAAGGCCCTGGAGCTCAACCGGGCCGCACGCGCGCGGCTGTGGGGCAGCGAGGACCCGCAGCCCCGGACAGGCGACCTGCTGCTGGTCAACAAGAACTCGCCATTCTCTGGCTTGATGAACGGCGACCTCGTCCGGCTCCTGCGGGTGAATCCGAACCCGGTGGTGCGGCACGTCCCGATCCGCGGCATCGCCCAGCCGGTGCGCCTGGTCTTCCGGGAGACGACGCTCGTTTACGAGCGCGCGGACGGCCGCCCGATCCAGGCCGACGTGCTCTTGCTGGAAAACCTGCTCGACTCGCCCGAGCGAGAGCTGGAGCCCTTGGAGCAGCGTGCACTGCTGGTCGATTTCCGCCAGCGCCACCCCGAGCTGCGGCCGGGCACGGCGGAGTTCCGCGTGGCGATCCGCCACGACCCCTGGTTCAACGCGCTGCAGGTGAAGTACGGCTACGCCTTGACCTGCCACAAGGCGCAAGGCGGAGAGTGGGACACGGTGGTGGTCAACTTCTCCGACGCCGGCGGGGACCATCGCAACGAGCAGTTCTTCCGCTGGGCCTACACCGCCATCACGCGCGCGCGCAGCAAGCTGCTGCTGATCGATCCGCCGGCCTTCACGGCGACCTCGCGCCTGCGCTTCGATGCCGTGGCGGCGCCGCGCACCCCAGCAGCGGCATCAGCGGCAACCGGGACCACGCACACAACGGCGGCGGACGAGCCGATTGCGGATCCGGACTGGGACCGGTTCTCCTTCAACCCCGGCCAGGAGCCGCTCTTCCAACATCACCGCCGCATCCGCGAAACCCTGGCAGCTTGTGGGGTGCGCATCGTGCGCCTGCAGCATGGTCAGTACTTCGAGCGGTACTGGCTCGACCGGGCCGGTGCGCAGGCGGTGGTGCAGTACCACTACAAGCGCGACCTGCGGGTATCGAGCATCGTGGCAGCGTCGGGCTCGAAGTCGGACCCCGCGCTGCTGCAGGCGAGCCTGGCGCAACTGCACGAGGTGTTGCAGCAGCCCTCGGCCCTGGCAGCGGGCACCGCGGAGGACGCTTTCCTGGCGGACTTCCAGGCACAGGTGCGGCAGGCCCTTGAAGGCACGGGACTGCGCATCACGGGTGTGGAGCCGGGCAGCTACAAGCTGCGCTTCACCTTCGAGGGTGCAGGGCGGCGGGGCCGCGTCGACTTCCACTACGACGGCAAGAAGCGCTGGACCCGTGCCACCGAGGTCGGCGGCCCGGGCAGCAGCCAGGGCATCTACCAGCAAGTCAGCCAGACCCTTGGAATGGCGCAATGAGCAGCACGACGGACATCACCGAACTGCGCAAGGCCGGCCGGCTGGCCGAAGCCCTGGATCGGGCACGCGCTTGCTACGACGCCGCTCCGCGCGACCTCTACATCCAGCGTGCATATGGCTGGGTGCTGTACTTCATCGCCAAGGCGGAGGTCGAGGAACTGGAGCAGCAACGAATGTCCCAGGCCGATTTCGCCGATCGCTTCCCCTTGTGGCTGACCGAGTTCCAGTCGTTCGGCGCCAACGAGCGCCCCGGCATGCTGTACTCGTGCCTGCTGAACCGGGCCGTCAAGAGCCACCGGTCCTGGTCCGGGTTTCTCGAATTCGCGAGATGGTGGGATCCCTGCCACCTGCGCCCCGAAGACAGAGAGCCGTTTGTCCTCCCGAATGGCAAGCAGGCACCCAGCCTGGAGATGCGCTTCTTCTATGCCATCGGGCGTGAACTGGTGGATCAGGCCGGAGAGGGTGATCCGGAGCTGCTGTGCTGGGCCGAGCAGCAATTGCACACGGCGCTCGAACGGCACCCGGATGACCCCTGGCTCAACCTGTACATGAGCAGGTGGTTGCTCGCTCGAGGAGACACTGAACAGGCTAGGAGGCGCCTGGCTCCCGTCCTGCGCCGTCAGCGGGCAGCGGCCTGGGCGTGGGACGCGCTGGGCCAGACCTACGAGCTCGGAGAGCCCGACAAGGCCATCGCCTGCTGGTTCCATGCCGTGCGCTTGGCTCGCAGACCGCAGGACGTGGCCGGCACGCGCGTACGGCTGGCCGATCTGCTGGCGCAGCAGCAAAGGTTTGACGAGGCGGCCGTGCAGGTGCACCACTCCTTGGCATTCAGGCGCGACAACGGCTTCAAGGTGCCTCAGGAACTGCTGCAGTTGGCCGGGTCTGGTTGGTTCAGGCAACGGCCGGACCTGGCAAGGCTTCCTCTGGAGCCGGACATGGCCCGTGAAGCCAGGCAGATCCTGGACAACCTGGATGAGCGCCTCGTGGTGTTCCGACCGGGCGTGGTGGACCACCAGAACCCGCAGAAGTCACTGGCCCACGTGGCCTTCGGTCCGGACGAAGGGGTTGTTCTCTACTACAACGAGCACGCCGGAGCGGATCAGCTGGCTGCAGGCCAGATCGTCGAAGTCGGCCAGGTGCAAGGCCGCGGACGTCCGGTGTGTTTTCGCCCGTCGGCAGTTGACTCGATCGACGACTTTTGCCGCCGGCTGTCGGGCGAGGTCAGTCAACGCGATGGGCAAAGTTTTGGCTTCATGACGACGCCCCTGGGCGAGCGGGTTTTCGTCCCCCCGACGCTCATGGATCAACTGTCGGAAAAGCACTTGCATGGGCCTGTGCAGTGCGTTGCCTATATGTCCAAGGACAGGCAGGGAAAACCGGGGTGGCGAGCCTTGAGCTGGATCCAGGCGGATGCGTTGCCTTGACGCTGCAGTCCTGCGCTTCCTGCCCCGCTCGGGCAAGTAGCAAACGCTGCAGTTGCACGAGCAACTGGCTGCTTTGCCTGTGCGGCACCGCAGCGTCAGCATCGGGCAAGGCAAGCTGCAGGACAATGGCCTCTTCGTGCCGTGAGGGTCCGCCATGCCGCCGCAGCGACCAGCCCCGGCGCGGGAGACAGCTCCCGCGGTCGACCGAAAAGTTGTGAAGGGCCCCGCCAAGCCCTTGTCGCTGCTATCATTTTCGACGCGAGCAGTCTGGACCGTGCCCTGATATCGAAGGGATTAAGACCTGGCGCATCAGCTCGGTGGCTTGCTCCACTTGTCTGGACCGTGCCCTGATATCGAAGGGATTAAGACTAGTCGTCATCGGCGTATATGCGTGCGTCGTATGTCTGGACCGTGCCCTGATATCGAAGGGATTAAGACGGCCCAGCCCGAGCCCCTGAAGGCCGTGGCCGGTCTGGACCGTGCCCTGAAATCGAAGGGATTAAGACTTGATCGTGCCCTCGGGATCCTTCGCCAGCTGTCTGGACCGTGCCCTGATATCGAAGGGATTAAGACGAGACTGCGCTTTGGTGCGGCACTGCCCACGCGTCTGGACCGTGCCCTGATATCGAAGGGATTAAGACTGGAAATACTCTGCGGTGCGGGGACTGCGACAAGTCTGGACCGTGCCCTGATATCGAAGGGATTAAGACAACTGAAAGCGCTCACCGTAGTTTTGCTTCAGAGTCTGGACCGTGCCCTGATATCGAAGGGATTAAGACTGGTAGCGGTGACGAGGAATTCATCGGTGGTGTCTGGACCGTGCCCTGATATCGAAGGGATTAAGACCGGCATCCTCGGGCGCCCCCGGACGCA
>Ga0065721_10005359_pt1 | contig 23646 bp, 23 predicted proteins | sample Mesricmetagenome_FD_59108 | JGI IMG/M metagenome (GOLD analysis project Ga0065721, IMG submission 59108) | Mesophilic microbial community from rice straw/compost enrichment Sample: eDNA_1 v2 (version 2) | ecosystem: Engineered > Solid waste > Grass > Composting > Bioreactor | place: USA: Davis...
CGCCGCCGTCGAGACCGCGCAGGCGCCGGTGAGGCAGGTGGCCGCGCCCGCCCCGGCGCCGGCTGCGCCGTCCCGCCCGCTGACCACCGCTGAGCAGATCGACGCCTTCATCAAGGGCTCGCCGGCGGCGACGCCCTCGCCCGACGAGATGGCCGCCCTGGACGAGGGGCTCGAGCCCGACCGGCGGGTGCATGGCGCGTTCGAGGTGGGCGTCGGCACGCACGGCTATCGCCACGCCCAGGTCGAGGCCCACTATCCGGTCGGCAAGACCGGCCATGTCAGCGTCGCCGTGGGCTCGACCCGCGGCCGGGGCGTGGTGGGGCTCGGCTGTCCGGGCCCGCTCGGCCCGCCGCCCGGCCCCTTCGACGGGCGGGGCTGCGCTCCCTGGTAGGCGAAGGGCCTACTTGCGCGACGACCAGACCGACACGCCGAACAGGGTGGCCATGAAGATCACGAACATGGCGATCACCGCATAGACGACCGGGGCGGCTTCGGGGTTCATCGGGCTCCTCCTTGCTGTTGGGAGACCGATGTCGCGCCGTCGCTACGGCCACGCTTTGATCGGGATCAAGGCGGCGTTTCGGCGGGCCTCAGTCAGGCGCGTCGCAGGCCTGGATGTCGGCGGGCCTGGGCCGGCGCCCCTCCGCCGGGGGCTCGAAGACCGCCAGGTAGCCCACCCCGCCCTGCAGCCGCTGGAAGTCCACCATCCGGTAGCCGACGGCGGCGAACTCGCACTCCAGCAGCCCCGGCGGCACGCCATGGGCCTTGGTGGGCCGGTCCACGTCCACCACCCCCACCCGCCCGCCGGGCTTGAGCATGGGGGCGAGGTTCCAGAGCAGGGCGTAGGGGTTCTCGATCTCGTGGTACATGTGGACCAGGATCGCCCGGTCCACGGGCGCCGGCAGCTTCGGGTCGGCGGGCGTGCCGACCACGATGCGGACGTTGGCCAGGCCCCGCCGCTCGGCCTCGCGCTTCAGCCCGGCGACGTAGGCGGCGTTGATGTCCTCGGCATAGACCACGCCCGTCTCGCCCACCGCCGGTGACAGACGCAGGGTGTGGTAGCCCGAGCCCGCGCCGATGTCGGCCACGGCCATGCCGGGCCCGATGCCCAGGCCGCGGATCAGCTGACCGGACTCGTCGGCCGCGTCCCGGTCGGGCCCCGAGCTCCAGCCGTCGGCCCCGACGGGCGCCACCGGGCGGTCGGGCGCGGGGAAGCCCTCCGGCGCCCGGGCGGGTCTGGCGTCCGCGCCGTCCGTCGCCCCACGGGAGCAGGCGGAGAGGAGGGCCAGGGCGGCGGTGAGGAGGACGGGACGGATCTGCATCGGCGCTGTCGCGCCTTAGAACTTAGGGTTGCGGCGAGCTTTTGACAGCCCCGGCGTTCGAACCTGCGGCTTCACCGCAAAAATCGCCACGCTCAAGCCGAACGACCAGCCCCGCCGCGGGTTGTCCCTTCATTCCAACGAGGGGCCAGCCCGACATGAGCTTCAATCCGTTCGAGGAGCGGGGCATCCCGCTCGACAAGCAGCTCCGCAACTGGCGCGAGCTGAACGTCACGCCCTACCGCAAGGAGGAGATCCACCCGTTCAGCCGCGCCCGGGCCATCCTGGCCAACGGCGTCGAGGTCGAGGCCATTCTCTTCTCCCACAACATGGCCCGGAACACCGCCGAGCCCGAGGTGAAGAAGCTGCTTGCCGAGACCCGGCGGATCGAGAGCCAGCAGCAGCGGGTCATCAACTGGCTGATCCCCGCCGAGGAGAGCACGCTGGAGGTCACCCTCGGCTACGAGCAGATCGCTGTCGAGATGACCGCCTGGATCGCCCAGAACGAGCCCGACCCGTACCTGCGCCAGTGCTACGAGTTCGGCGTGCTGGAGGACTTCGACCACCTCTACCGCTACGCCAACCTCTACGAGATGCTGGAAGGCAAGAAGGCCGAGGCCATCGTCGGTCATCTCACCGAGATCACGCCTGGCCGTCCGACCATCTTCGAGCACCGCCACCCGCACGACGAGATCCGCCGGCCGATGACGGCCCTCGCCGCCGATCCGCAGTCGCTGGTCAACGCCATGACCGTGCTGTGCGCCGAGCAGCAGGTCATGAACTACTACGCCAACATCGGAAACCGCTTTCAGGAGCCCCTGGCGCGGGCGCTCTACTCCGAGATCGCCGAGGTCGAGGAGCAGCACGTCACCCACTACGAGTCGATGCTCGACCCGACCTCGACCTGGCTCGAGAACCTGGTCCTGCACGAGTTCAACGAGTGCTGGAACTACTGGTCCTACCTGCAGGAGGAGCAGGACCCCAAGGTCCGGCCGATCTACGAGCTGCACCTGGCCATGGAGCTGGAGCACCTGCGCATTGCCGCCGAGCTCATGCGCACGATCGAGAAGCGGGAGCCCGAGGCGCTGATGATGACCAGGAGCGTCAAGCCGCTGTCGATCCGCGAGAACAAGACCTGGCTGCGACAGGTGCTGGCCGATCAGGTGGACCTCACCAGCAAGGGCCCCGACTTCATCCCCATCACCGAAGTCCCGCCGGGGGACCGCTACTTCGCCTACAACGCCCAAGTGAACGACCAGTGGGTGCCGAGCGAGGAGGTCATCCGCCAGCACGGCGAGGCGATGGGCTACGAGTACCGCGACGAGACGGACGGGCCGAACCCAGTGCCGGGGCTGCGCGGCGAGGGCTCCACCGCCTACGCCCGCCGCATCGAGACCCGGGCCGCGTGAGCCCCTTGATCGGTCGCACGGCGCCTTTCGACTCCTGAAACGGAAGGAGAACATGCTATAGCGGGGGACGATGGCCGACGACGTCGTCCCCTCCGCCGTTCTGCCGCCGCGCTTCCAGGCCTGGTTCGAGCGCCGAGGATGGAGCCCTCGCGCCCATCAGCTAGAGATGGTGAAAAAGGGACGGCAGGGCCTCGACGCCCTGCTCATAGCCCCCACCGGCGGCGGCAAGACCCTGGCCGGCTTCCTGCCGAGCCTGATCGAACTGGCGGAACGGCCGCCTGCGAACAGTCCCCGAGGCCTGCACACCCTCTACATCTCGCCGCTGAAGGCCCTGGCGGTGGACGTGGAGCGGAACCTCACCGCGCCCATCCAGGAGATGGGCCTCGAGGTGGTCGCCGAGAGCCGCACCGGCGACACCGGCGTCGCTCGTCGCCAGCGGCAGCGGGTGAAGCCGCCCGACATCCTGCTGACCACGCCCGAGCAACTGGCCCTGCTCTGCGCCTGGGAGGGCGCGCGGCTCTACTTCCGGGATCTGCGGTGTGTGATCCTGGACGAGATCCACACCCTGCACTCCTCGAAGCGGGGCGACCTCCTGGCCCTGGACCTGGCGCGGCTGCAGCAGCTGGCGCCAGGCATGCGTCGGGTGGGCCTCAGCGCCACCGTGGACGACCCGGCGGTGATCCAGCGCTGGATGGGCGGGGGATCGGACGTCGATCTCGTCCGTGGCCCGCCCGGCGCTGACCCCCGGGTGGACATCCTGCTCAGCGAGGGGCGGGTGCCGTGGGCCGGCCACACGGCCCAGCACGCCATGGCCGAGGTCTATGAGGCGATCAAGCGCGCGCGGATCGCCCTGGTGTTCGTCAACACGCGCTTCCAGGCCGAGTTCGCCTTCCAGGAGCTGTGGCGGCTGAACGAGGACGGCCTGCCCATCGCCCTGCATCACGGCTCCCTTGCCGCCGAACAGCGGCGGAAGGTGGAGGCGGCCATGGCCCGGGGCGAGTTGCGGGCCGTGGTCTGCACCTCGACCCTCGACCTTGGCATCGACTGGGGCGACGTCGACCTGGTGATCCAGCTCGCGAGCCCCAAGGGCGCCTCGCGGATGGTCCAGCGGATCGGCCGGGCGAACCACCGGCTGGACGAGCCCTCACACGCTCTGTTCGTGCCCGCCAACCGCTTCGAGATGCTGGAGTGCCAGGCGGCCCGGGAGGCCATCGCCGAGAACCGGCTGGACGGCGACCCGCCGCGGACAGGCGCGCTGGACGTGCTCGCCCAGCACGTCATGGGCTGCGCCTGTTCCGAGCCCTTCGACATGCTGGAGCTGTACGAGGAGGTGCGCACGGCCGGCCCCTACCGGGACCTTCCCTGGGAGGACTTCGAGCAGGTGGTCGATTTCGTCTCCACCGGCGGCTACGCCCTCAAGACCTACGACCGCTTCCGCCGGATCGTGCAGGGCGAGGACGGCCGCTGGCGGGTGCGTAATCTTCAGACGGCCCAGCGCCACCGGCTCAACGTCGGCGCCATCGTCTCCCCCGCGGTGCTCTCGGTGCGGATCGCCGGCCGCGGCGGGCGCGGCGGGCGGAAGATCGGCGAGGTCGAGGAAGGCATGCTGGAAATGCTGGATCCCGGCGACACCTTCATCTTCGCCGGTCAGGTCTGGGCGCTGGAGGGCGTTACCAACCTCGATGTCCTGGTCCGCCCGGCCAACGACCGCGACCCCAAGATGCCGTCATGGGGCGGCTCCAAGTTCGCCCTCTCCACCTACCTGGCCCAGCGCGTGCGCCAGTTGATGTTCGACGAGAGCCACTGGCAGGTTCTCCCCCGCGACGTGCGCGAGTGGCTGGAGGCGCAGCGGGAGCGCTCCCTGATCGTCGGCGAGGACGAGATGCTGCTGGAGACCTTCCCTCGGGGGCAGCGGCATTTCCTGGTCTGCTATCCCTTCGACGGACGCTTGGCCCACACCACCTTGGCCATGCTGCTCACCCGGCGGCTGGAACGGGCCGGCGTCGGGCCGCTGGGCTTCGTCTGCAACGACTACGCCCTGGCGATCTGGGCCTTGAAGCCCATGGACTGCCTCGATTTCGACGAGCTGTTCGCCCAGGACATGCTGGGCGACGACCTTGAGGCTTGGCTGGCCGAGAGCTTCATGATGAAGCGGGCCTTCAAGGGCTGCGCGATCATCGCCGGCCTCATCGAGCGGCGCTTCCCCGGCGAGCAGCAGAAGACCGGACGGCAGATCACCTTCTCCACCGACCTGATTTACAACGTGCTGCGCCGGCACGAGCCGGACCATCTGCTCTTGCGCTGCGCCCGGGCGGATGCGGCGACCGGCCTCATCGACGTGGCGCGCCTGGGCGGGCTGTTGGAGCGGATCCGGGGACGCATCCGCCACGCGGCCCTGGAGCATCTGTCGCCGTTCTCGGTGCCCATCCTGCTGGAGATCGGCAAGGAACGCTCGCCCGGCGGGGCGGCCGAGATCATGCTGGCGGAGGCGGAAGAGGAACTGATCGCCGAGGCGCTTGCCCCATGAACGCCGTTACGCCCACCTTCAGCTACCGGTTCGCGGCCAGCGACTGCGGCGGCCTGCGCATCGACCTGTACGGCGCCGAGGCGGTCTGCCGGACCTCGGGCGCCCTGTGGCTGGCCGCCGAACGAGCCCTGGTGGTGGCCGACCTGCACCTGGAGAAGGGGTCTAGCTACGCCATGCGCGGCCAGATGCTGCCGCCCTATGACACCCGGGAGACCCTGAACCGGCTGGAGGCCGAGGCGGCGGGCACCGACGCGCAGGTGGTGATCCTTCTGGGGGACACCTTTCATGACCGGCGCTCCGAGGACCGCCTGGCGGCCGAGGACGCGGCGCGACTGCGGGCGCTGGCGGCTGAGCGCCGGCTGGTCTGGGTGGTGGGCAACCACGACGCGGACGGTCCCCGGGCGCTGCCGGGGGAGACGGCGGACGAACTGACCCTGTGCGGCCTGACCCTGCGCCACGAGCCGCAGCCCGGACCTCAGGCCGGCGAGATCGCCGGGCACCTGCACCCGGCCGCCAAGGTGCGCGCGCCGCGCGGAACGATCCGGCGACGTTGCTTCGTCACCGATGGCGAGCGGGCCGTGCTGCCCGCCTTCGGCGCCTATGCGGGCGGTCTGAACGTGCGCGATCCCGCCTTCGCCGGGCTCTTCGCGCGCCCGCCGCTGGCGGCCGCCCTGGGCCCGTCGCGGGTCCGGGCCGTAGGCTGGAGACAGCTGGCCGCCGACTAGCGGCTAGCCGCCGAAGAAGCCGTGCTCGCCGACCACCCGGACCTGACAGGGCTTGCCTGCATCCTGGGCGGCGCGCGCCTCGCGATTGGCGGCGGCCTTGGCCTCCTCCTTCTCGCGGGAGTGGCCGAAATAGCGGCCGTCCTGCTCGACGGCCCACTGCCCGTCGTGGCGCAGCACGGTGAAGACGGTTCGATCGATAGTAGCCATGCAACCTCAGACTCTGCCGTCGCTTGAGAACGCGCCGGAGGACGCATGCGATCCCTAAAGCTTAGCATTAAACGGCCGAAAAAGCGCCGCCCCACAAAATAATTCCAAATTCATCCTTGCATCCCATCGATATCCGGCCCATTCTTCTGAAATCAAATTCGTTGACGCTCTACGGCGACTTCTCCGAAAGCTCCGCTTTCTGAACCGAGATCCGCCCACCGACCTCTCCGAAAATTTGATCTCACAGCTCATTCTCGGGCGTGAGAACTCGTATCCGGAAAGGAACGACATATGATCATCGGCACCGTGAAGTGGTTCAACGCCACCAAGGGCTTCGGCTTCATCCAACCCGACGACGGCGGCAACGACGTCTTCGTGCACATCTCGGCCGTCGAGCGCGCGGGCATGCCCTCGCTGCACGAAGGCCAGAAGCTGAGCTTCGAGCTGCAGCGGGACTCGCGCAGCGGCAAGACCGCCGCGGGCAACCTGCAAGCCGCCTAAGGCTTCAGACGCTCGACTAAAGACGAAGGCGCGACCGGCTCGTCCGGCCGCGCCTTTTTCATATCCGCCCCCAGCCCTTCCCTCCCGCCCTCTGGTCCAGCGATATCCGCAGGCCACTGCCTGTGCTGTAGGGCGCAATCCACCGGGTGCAGGTGAAAAGCGACGCGCCCACACACCAAAGGATAGATGCGAGCGAACGCCGTTCGCCCTAGGTGATGGTCCGGCTTCCGCAAGGAGTTCGGACCATGCCCCTCCGTCGCCGCGATGTGATGACCACCCTGGCCGCCGGCGCGGTCTTCGGACTTGCCAGGCAGGTGGAGGCGCGGGCCCAGCCTGCGGGCCGCGTACGCAACGTGGTGCTGGCCCACGGCCTGTTCGCAGACGGCTCGTGCTGGAGCGAGGTGATCGCCCGACTGCAGGCCGCGGGCCTGAACGCCACGGCGGTGCAGAACCCGCTCACCACGCTCGCCGAGGCCGCCGACTCCATCCGCCGCGTGCTTGACCGGCAGGACGGGCCGACGGTGCTGGTGGGCCACTCGTTCGCGGGCGTGCTGATCTCCGAGACCGGCCTGCACCCCAAGGTCGCCTCTCTGGTCTATGTGGCCGCCCGAGCGCCTGACGCCGGCGAGGACTATGCGGCCTTGGCTGAGCTGTTTCCGACGCCTCCGGCCGGCGCCGGGATCGTGTTCGACGCCGACGAGGGGCGCCTGACCGAAACCGCCTTCCTGCGCGACTTCGCCGGCGACCTGCCGGCCGAGCGAGCCCGCGTCCTCTATGCGGTCCAGCAGCCGTTCCGCCGCAGCCTGACGGCCGAACGGACCACCGCCGCCGCCTGGAAGGCGAGGCCCAGCTTCTATGCGGTCTCCACCGAAGACCGGACCATCGACCCGGACCTGCAGCGGTTCATGGCGGGACGGATGAAGGCGCGGACCATCGAGGTGCAGGCCAGCCACCTGTCACCTATCTCTAGGCCGAAGCAGATCGCCGCCCTGGTGCTCGAGGCGACACGGGTCGCCTGAACGCCGCCGGGCGGCGCCTGGGCGCGAGGAAATTGGCATGGCCGGCTGGACGGACATCGACGGCCTCGCACGGCGCCGGCGCCTGCTGCTCGGCGCCTCTCTGATCCTGGCCGGCGCGATCTTCACCTTCGACCTGCTGAGCCCCTTCGACGGGGCCGTGGCGGTGCTCTACATCGTCATCGTCCTGCTCCTGGCGCCCCTGGGCCGGGGGATGGTGGCGGCGGCGGGCGCAATCACAGCGCTCCTCGCGGTGGCGGCGTTCTGGGGCGGCCACATCACCGGTCCGTCGGGCGGCGCTTGGTCGCGGCTGGTGGTCAGCCTGGTGGCCATCGGCGCCACCACCGCGCTCTCCCTGCGGGACCGCTCGATCCGCACGACCCTCGGCGAGCAGGCGCGGATCCTGGAGCTGTCGCACGACACGGTGATCATCCGGGATCGAAATGACGTCATCCTCCACTGGAACGAGGGCGCCGAGCAGCTGTACGGCTGGCGCCGGGACGAGGCGGTGGGCCGCCCCTGTCAGGAACTCCTGCGAAGCGTCTTCCCCACCGAGGAGGTCGAGGCGGCCCTGGCCCGGGACGGCCAGTGGTCGGGCGAACTGATCCGCACCCGACGCGACGGCGCCCGGCTTGTGCTCGCCAGCCGCTGGCTCGTGCGGCGCGATCCCGAGGGCCGGAGCGTGGGAGTGATCGAGTCCAGCGCGGACCTCACCGAGCAGCGACGCGCCGACCGCCAGCGCCAGGCCTCGGAAGAACGCTACCGGACCATGTTCGACGCGGCAGGCTTCGCGGCCTGGGAATCGGACTGGTCGCAGACCTTGCGGGTCGTCCGATCCGCCGCCCCCGAGGCGTTGGCGGGTAGCGAGGCGCTGGAAGCCTGGCTCGCGAACCGCCCCGAGACGGTGCGCGCGGCGATCGGGGTTGCGGTGTTGCGTACGGCGAACCCCGCGGCGGCGCGTCTCCTGGGCGCGCCCTCCCCGGCCGTGCTCTGCGGCATGAGCATCGGCGATCGGTTCCCGGCCGAGAGCCTGGAAGCTTGCGGACGGCTACTGGGCGGTCTCGCGGCCGGGCGGCCCGGCGCCGAGGTCGAGACGCGGCTTGAGACCCTGGACGGCCGGCTCGTGGACGTGGTGCTGCGGCTGACCCTGCTGCCCACGGCTCAGGGCGAAGCCAATGTGCTGGCCATGGCCATGGACGTGACGGAGCAGAACGCCGCGCGGGCGCGACTGGAGGAGGCCTCGGCCGAGCTGGCCCATGCGGCCCGGGTGGCGACCCTGGGCCAGCTCGCCGCCTCCATCGCGCACGAAGTGAACCAGCCGCTGACGGCGATCATCAACTTCGCGCGGTCGGGCAAGCGCTGGCTGGACCGGACGGAGCCCGATCTCGCCGAGGCCGACGCCTGCCTCGACCGGATCATCGCCAACGGCGCCCGCGCCGCGGAGGTGATCGGGCGTGTGCGCGCCATGGTCCGCAAGACCGCCCCCCAGGCCGAGCCCTTGGACCTCGCGGCCCTGGCCGAGGAGACGATCGTCCTGGTGCAGCGCGAAGCCCGCGCGGCCGGGGCGGCGATTCACCGGCGCTGGCGGGACGATGCGCCCATGGCCCTCGGCGATCGAGTGCAGGTGCAGCAGGTGCTGCTCAACCTGATGCTGAACGCCGTGCAGGCCTTGCGCGAGACCCAGGAGCGTCGGCGGGAGGTGACGGTGACCCTGGACGCCACGCCCGAGGGCCAGGCCGAACTGGCGGTGAAGGACACCGGCCCGGGGTTTCCCAATGGCGCCGAGGACCGCATCTTCCGGCCGTTCTTCACCACCAAGCCCGACGGCATGGGCATGGGCCTGTCGATCTGCCGTTCGATCATCGAAGCTCAAGGGGGCCGGATCACGGCGACCAACAATCCGGACGGCCCTGGCGCCTGCGTGGCCTTCACCCTGCCGCCCGTGGGGCAGACCGCCCGGCGAGCCGCCGAACTCATATCTTGATATGATGGCCCGGCGCGCCGAACAGGCGCCTATGGAAGGCGACCGCGCCAAGCGGTGGGAGTAGGACCTGTGCGCGCCGGTGGCCTGATCTGCATCGTCGATGATGACGAGGAGGTGCGCGAAAGCATCGGCTCGTTCTTCCGCTCGGCCGGGGTGGCGACCAGGGGGTTTGCAGCGGCCGAGGCCCTGCTGGCCGCGCCCGAGCTGGCGCAGATGACCTGCCTGATCACCGACCTGAACATGCCGGGCATGGACGGCCTGGACCTCTCAGAGACGCTGCGCCGCCAGGGATACGCGGCGCCCGTGATCCTGATGACCGCCTTCCCCACAGCCGAGACGCGGGCTCGGGCGGCGGCGAACGGCGTCGCCCTGTTCGTCGAAAAGCCTGCGGACCCCGAGGAACTGCTGGACGAGGTGGAGGCGCTGCTGGCCGCCTGATCGGCGGCGTCGTGTGGAGGGACCGATGGACGAGAGCGAAACCGGCGGCCTGGTCTGCATCGTCGACGACGACCCGGACGTCCGCGAAAGCCTGGACGCGCTCCTGAGGGCGGCGGGCTATCAGGTCCTCACCTTCGCCGCGCCCGACGACTTCCTGGCCAACGAGGCGGCGGACAAGGCGGCCTGCCTGGTGCTGGACGTGCAGCTTGGGGCGGCCAACGGCCTAGATTTGCAGCAGGCCCTGAAGGACAGCGAGACGCTGACGCCGGTGATCCTGATCAGCGGCCACGGGAACATCCCCATGACGGTGCGGGCCATGCGCGCCGGCGCCGTGACCTTCCTGACCAAGCCCTTCGAGGAAGCCGAACTGCTGGCCGCGCTCGAGGAGGCCATGGCGCAGGATCGCGCCCGGCGGGCCGAGCGGCGGCAGGCCGATGGTCTGAAGGCTCGCTACGAGTCCCTGACGCCCCGCGAGCGCGATGTGATGGGACTGGTGACCGCCGGTCTGATGAACAAGCAGGTGGCTGGACGCCTGGAGCTGTCCGAGATCACGGTGAAGATCCACCGCGGCAACCTGATGCGGAAGATGGAGGCCGAGTCCCTCGCGGACCTGGTGCGGATGGCCGAGGCGCTCGGCGTTCGCGAAGCCGTCTCGCGCTATAGCCGGACCTGACCGGCAGCCACAGGATGGGCCGCCTCACCCAGCAGCCGGCCAAGCGCTTCCATGGCGTCCGAGAGCAGCTGGCTCGCCAGGGCGTCATCCCTGCCGATCAGCAGCCTGGCCGACCGCAGCTGCGCCTGCACGCCCTCGAAACGCCCGATCTCGCCCCCCATCCAGATTTCCGCCTGCATCGTCCCGCTCCGGTCTCGACGACGTCAGAGTAAGGACGCCGCCGCCTGGCCGGTATCAGCCCTTGGTATGAGCCGCCTCACCGCTCGAAGGCCGTCAGGATCGGACAGGGGCCGCGGGCATCTTCGGCGCATTCGTCGGCCAGGCGCGCCAGGGCGGCCCGGGCGGTCGAGAGTTCGGCGATGCGCGCGTCGAGAGCGGCGATCCGGGCGCGGGCCATTTCCCGGGCGCGCGGCCGCCCATCGGTGGCCTGCAGCTCCAGCAGCTCTCCGATCTCCTCAAGGGTGAAGCCCGCGGCCTGGGCCGACCGGATGAACCGCAGCCGCCGCAGCTCCTCCTCGCCATAGCGGCGCACGCCGCCGCCGAGTCCGCCCCCTGCAGGCCGGGGCGGTTCGGGCAGCAGGCCGCGGCGCTGGTAGTAGCGCACGGTCTCGACGCCGACGCCGCCCGCCCGGGCCAGGGCGGAGATGGTCATCCCGGGCATGGTTGACTCCGTACCATGGTACGGAACCCATATGGTCAGGGCGAGTTGCGAAACAAGCGAGCCCCTCGATGACCTCCCCCGCCGCCAAGACCGCCGAACTCCACCGCATGGTGATGGCCGACCACACCTGTCCCTATGGACTGAAAGCCCTGGACCTCCTGAAGCGGCGCGGGTTCCAGGTCGAGGATCACCACCTGACCACACGGGCCCAGACCGACGCCTTCAAGGCCGAGCACGGGGTGAAGACCACGCCCCAGGTCTTCATCGACGGCCGGCGGATCGGCGGCTACGACGACCTTCGCCGACACTTCGGGATGAAGGTGGCCGAGCCTGGGGAGACCAGCTACCGGCCCGTGATCGCGGTCTTCGCCATGGCGGCGCTGATGGCCATGGCCGCCAGCTTGGCCGCATTCGGCTCGCCCCTGACCGTGCGGGCGGGCGAGTGGTTCGTCGCCTTCAGCATGTGCCTGCTGGCCATGCTGAAGCTGCAGGACATCGAGAAGTTCTCGACCATGTTCCTGAACTACGACCTGCTGGCGCGGCGATGGGTCCGCTACGGCTATGTCTATCCGTTCGCCGAGGGGCTTGCCGGGGTGCTGATGGTGGCCGGGGTCCTGACCTGGCTGTCGGCCCCGCTGGCCCTGTTCATCGGCGGCGTCGGCGCCGTCTCCGTGTACAAGGCCGTCTATGTGGACCGGCGGCAGCTCAAGTGCGCCTGCGTCGGCGGCGGTTCGAACGTGCCGCTGGGCTTCGTGTCGCTCACCGAAAACCTGATGATGATCGCCATGGCCGTCTGGATGCTGGCCATGCCGCGCTAGGCGTTCAGCGCCTTCTCAAGCGCTAGGCCCAGGGAGATGCAGGCGCCGGAGGTGATCATGGTGGACAGGATCGGATAGCGGGCCGGCGTCTGGGGCGTCTGGTGATCGAACAGCCACTGGATCAGGAAGACCACCACGAAGCCCCCGAGGATCCAGGTGTCCGGCAACCGGCCGCGCCCGAGGAGCACCAGGAGCGCGGCGGTGGAGACCAGCGCCGACAACGCCAGGCGATACCAGCGGGGCCTCGCCTCCCGCGTCTCCAGGCCCCAGCGCACGCTGCCGAGAAAGGCGATCATCAGCGCCGCCCAGCTCAGGAGAATGGTCAGCGCCGCCCCGGAAACCTCCCGCGGCCCGTAGCCGTACACCAGAGCTGACGCCGGAAACGGGATCAGGGCCAGAAGCGCCATGATCCAGAGCGCAGCCGGGGCGGGTTCGACCCGTCGCCCGGGCCGCACGTCATCCATGAGCAATCAGTCTCTCCGGAATACGGCCGACGCGGCCCAGCCGGCCGCCAGGGCGAAGGCCATGGCGGCTAAGCCGTAGGACCATGGCCTGTTATGAGCCCAGAGGTAAAGAGTCCGCTCCAGCCCCACCTTTTCCACCGTCAGGGTGCGAACCCGCTGGGACACCGGCTTGCCGTCCTGGAAGAGCAGGATGTCCGCCCGATAGACGCCTGTGGGCGCGCCGGCCGGCAGGGCGATCTCGGCCCTGAAGAGCCCCTGGTCCACGAAGCGGACGCCGCGGCCGTCCTCGTCATAGAGGCCGGCGGCCTGCTTGAGGCGCACGACCGCGCGGCGCCAGACGTAGTAGTCCGCCCCCAGGGTGGAGACGACCACGTCGCGCACGCCGTAGCGCGTCTCGATGCGCTGCTCGTCCGGCGCGTCGATGGGCAGGTGATCGACCCCGGCCCCCAGCCGCCGGAGCTGGCCGAAGTTGGAGATCTCCTCCAGCGGCCGGTTGGAGGCGACCATGTAGAAACCCGGCGCGCCGCGGAAGACGACAGGACGGCTGTTGAGCCAGAGGCCGGCCACCCGAACCTTGCGGGCGATCCGCACCGGCTGCTCGGGACCACGAACGATGACCACCACGTCGGACGGCCGGTTGTCCGGCTGGAAAACCGCGCCATAGAGGACGATCCGCGCGCCGCGGAAGTCTGCGCTGACCTGGACATTGGTCTCGGTCAGGGCCGCCGAGATGGCCGGAGGGGGCGCCTCGACCGCCATCAGCCGTGCATCCCGTTCATCAGGACGAAGGGCTCGTCAGGGGCGATGAACAGCCCAAGGCCCATCCTGAGCCCGACGAAGAGAACGATGAGCGCCAGAACTGCGCGCAGTTCCTCGGCCCGGAAGCGCTGGGAGGCGCGGGCCCCGTACTGGGCGCCGACGATGCCCCCGGCCAGGAGCAGGGTGGCGAGCACGATGTCCACGGTCTGGTTTCGGCCAGCCTGGAGCACGCCCGTGAGCGCGGTGGTGACGATGATCTGCAGAAGGCTGGTGCCCACCACCACCCCGGCTGGCATGCGCAGCAGATAGACCATGGCCGGCACCAGGATGAAGCCGCCGCCCACCCCCATGATCGCCGAGAGCACGCCCACGAAAGCCCCGAGGGCCAGGGGCGGGATAACGCTGATGTAGAGCCGCGAGCGCGGGAAGCGCATCTTCAGCGGCAGGCCATAGAGCCACGGCGGGCGGCGGTCGCGCCGGGGCGGCTGGGGCTGGCCGCGCCGGCGACGCAGGATGGCTCCGAGCGACTCGGCCAGCATCAGGCCGCCGATGATGGTCAGGAACAGCAGGTAGGAGACGGCGACCACCAGCTCCGACTGGCCGAGCAGCCGCAGCCAGCGGAACAGCTCGACCCCGAGGATGGCGCCGATGATCCCGCCGACCGCCAGGACGGCGCCCATCCGCAGGTCGACGGCCCTGCGCCGGCCATAGGCGATGACGCTCGACATGGACGAGGCCGCCACATGATTGGACATGCTGGCCACGGCCACCGCCGGCGGGATGCCCAGGAACACCAGCATCGGCGTCATCAGGAAGCCCCCGCCGATGCCGAACATGCCGGAGATGAAGCCGACGAACAGGCCGAGCGCCACGATGAGCGGCGCGTTCACCGAGACCTCGGCGATGGGCAGATAGATGTCCATGCCGCCCTACCCTAGCCGCCGATCTCGGCGGGGCTAGCCCGCCGCGGCCTTTTGCGATTTGGCCTTGAGCGCGTCGGCGGCGGCCCGGGCGAGCTGGTCGCCTTGGGCGGCCGCTTTGTCGAACCACTTCAGAGCCTCGGCCGGATCCTTCTGAACGCCGCTGCCCGCCTGGTACATGAGCCCGAGGTTGTACTGGCTGTCGACGACGCCCGCCTCGGCGGCCTTGCGGAACCATTGGGCGGCGGAGGCGAGGTCCTGCGGGCCGCCCTCGCCCCGGAAGTAGTAGAGGCCGAGATTGTGCATGGCGGCGGCCTCGCCGCCCTCGGCCGCCCGGGCGGTCCACCGGCGCGCCTCGGCCATGTTGCGCACCACGCCTTCGCCGCCGGTTTCATAAAGCTGGGCCAGATGGAACTGGGCGGGCGCATAGCCCTCTTCCGCCACGGCCTTGAGCTTGGCCAGGCCGCCGGCCCGCTTGGCCTCGATGAGGCGAAGGGCCTCCGCGTAGCGGCCCTGAACTTCCGCATTGGCCGCCACAGAGCCGGCGTCGGCCGCCGCTTCGGGGGCGATGGCCACCGCCGCGCGGGGGTTCTGGCCCAGAACCTCGGCCGGCGTAGGCTGGTCGGCCTGGGGGCGGTTCATCAGCACGACGCCCGCGGCGCCCACGCTGAGGAAGGCGGCGCTGCCGGCCACCATCAGGGCGGTGTGGACTGCGCCGTTCGACCGCCGCGCCCTCGGCGCGCCGAAGCCGGCGAACATGCGGCCGCTGGCCTGACGCCGGTCGACCTTGGCGCGCAGCTCGACCGGGCGGGGACGGGGCGCCTCAGCCTCCGACTGCACGCCCATCTGCGCCCGGGCGGCGGCCCGGGCCTGGTCGATGACCTCGCGGGTCGAAAGCGGGCGCCCGCCATCGGCGCCGGCCGGCTCCGGCCGGTCGAGCTCCAGGACCTCGTCGTCCTCCGGCTCGGCGATGGGCGCAAAATCCTCCGCGGCGTCGAAGTCCTCGGCCGCGAACAGCGGCCGGACCGGATCGACGGAGGCGTCGGCCAGGGGTTCGGCGCGGGAGAACAGCTCAGGGCTGAACGGTCCGCGCGGCGGGGCGTCGGCCGCCGGATCGGCGGCCGGCGCGACCACCGAGGCCACGAGGGCGTCCACGGGGGCGTCCAGGGGGGCGATCCGTGCGCCCTGGTTCTCGCCTTCGGCGGGCTGGGCGACCGGGCGCGTAAAGGGACGGCCCTCAAGCCGCGTCCGCGCCTCCTCAAGCAGGCGCGCCGTGCGCTCCTCGCTGCGGCGGATCCGCTCGGCGAGGTCGGTGGACACGCGCTCCTGACGCTGTTCCATCCGCTCGGTGACGCGGGTGACCTGCTGGCCGACCTCGTCGATGGACTGGGCGGTGCGGCGCTCGGTGGCCGCCAGACGTTCGGTGAACCGGTCGGTGAGCCGCCCGATCTCCGCCCCGAAGCGCTCCAGGCTCTCGGCCTGCGCCTGCTCGGCGCGGGAGAGGCGCGCCTCGACGGCGCCGGCGATGCGGGCGATCTCTCCCCCCACCTGCTCCAGGGCGCCGGCGTTCTGCTGCTCCGCGGCCTGCAGGCGGCGGTTCACCACCTCGGCCATGGCCAGCACCTGGCGGCCCATCTGCTCGAGGGCCTCGGCCGTGCGCCGTTCGCCGGCCTCGATCCGTAGGATGCGCTCCTCGAGGATGCGCAGAGCTTCGGCCGAACGCGGACCGGCCGGGGCGGCCTCCAAGCGAGCCAGACGCTCACCAAGCGTGAAATGCTCGCGCTCGGCGGTCTCCACCCGGGCCAGGGCCTGGCGCACGGAATGCTCGACGCCGGAGATGGCGAGGCCGGTGCGGGTCTCGGAGGCCTCGATCCGGTCGGTCAGCCGGTCGAGGGCATAGGCGACCCGGTCGAAATCCTGCTGCGGCGGGGCGAAGCGGGCGCCGGCGTCATAGGCCAGGCGGGGGGTGCGGTCGGCGAAGCGGTCAGGGAAACGTTCGGGGAAGCGCTCGGGCGCGACGCGTTCCGGGGCCGGAGGCTCGTGGCCGGCCTCCTCGCCCGCATCGTCCTCAAGGATGACGCGGTTAAGCCATTCGCCGAGGGTCATCCCCGAGCGCCGGGCAAGGTCCTTGGCGACCTCACGGGCCCTTGGATCGATCCCCTTGACGCTCCAGGGCGCGCCGGCCGTCATAGAATCGCTCTCCCAACCGCAGGAGACGCTACCCACCGATTCTAGTGGTGTAAACGCGTCGTTAACCCTATTAGTTGTGGCGAATTAGCGTTTCTGTGGATCAACGGCCCAGCCTGCGCTAGGCGGCGGCCATGGATTTGCACACCACCCTGATCAGCCTCGCCGTGCTCGCCGCCCTGGGCCTGTTCGCCGGCTGGCGCGGCGCGCGGCCGCCCGATCCGCACCGGGGCCCGCGCATGGCGCCGTGGCGCTTCATCATGCTGCTGGCCGCGGCGGGGGTGGTGCTGATGGCGGTGCACCTCGTGAACCTGCTGGGCGTCACCACCGGCGGCGGACGTTAAGGCCGGCTAGTCGTCGGCCCGTCTGGGCCGCTTGGCCAGTCCGGCCACGCCGCCCGAGGTCAGCAGGCTGACGTCGGCCAGGGCGATGGGAATGGCCCACTTGCGCGGCGCGGCCACGTAGCGCGGCCGCCAGAGCGGATCCCACTTGTTCTTGAACTCCCGGACCCCCTGGAAATTGTAGAGGTCCTCGGCGTTCTCGAAGAGCAGGCTGCCCACGCGCGACATCATGGGCGCCAGCGGCCGGTCCTGCAGGCCCGACAGGGGGGCCATGCCGAAGTCGAAGGCCCCATAGCCCTGGGCCATGCCCCACTTCAGGAGCTCCACGAAGAGGAAGTCCATGATGCGCTTGGGCCCCTCGTCCACATAGCGCATCAGGTCGATGGAGAAGGCGGAGCGGTCGGCCACCGGCCAGAGGGTGGCGAAGGCGATGATGCGCCCCTCGAACCGGACCACCGCCACCGGAAACTCCTGCACATAGCGGGGGTGGAAGCCGCCCATGGTGAAGCCCTTCTCGCCCCCGGCGTGGCGCTCCAGCCAGATGTCGGAGATCCGCTGGAGGTCAGGCATGATCGCCGCGACGTCCTCGGGCGGAACAACCTCGAACGTGGCCCCTGCCTCCAGGGCCTGGCGCCAGGCGCGGCGGGCCTTGCCTCGCCGGGTTCCATCGATAGTGAACCCCTGCAGCGGCAGGACGGCCACCTCCCCGACCTTCTGGATCGAGAAGCCCATCTCCACCACGTCGGGCAGGTCCTCGGCGTCGAGGGCGTAGAGCGCCGGCCGAGCGGCGTGAGCGTCGGCCAGTTCACGGAAGCGCCAGAACAGTTCCAGCCGCTCGTCGGCGCGGCCCACCGGCGGACCAAGGGCGATCCAGGACCGCCCGCGCACACCGAACATCAGGAAGGTCTCGCCCGACGCCGAGAACAGGAAGCGCTTGTCGCCGAGCAGGGCGAGGTTGGAGTTGGGCCGGGCGGCCTCGGCCTTGGCGAGAATCTGACGGACGCGGGCGAACTCGGGATCGGCCTCGCCGGCGATCGGCGGAGGCGCGGCCGACCCCAGCATCCGCCACAGCCCGAAGGCCAGCAGGGCGATGGCCGCCGCCGCCCAGGCGCGGATCGACCGGGCGATGTCGTCGTCCACGAACACCCGCCAGAACGGGGCGTCGCCATAGTCGGCGTTCATGTAGGACCAGACGCCAATGAGGCCGGCGCCGGCGAGCAGGCAGGCCGCCGAGGCGAGCCATCCGGGCGTCACCTCCATTCGCGAGAGGCGGGCGGTGCGCGGAAACGCCCGGCGGAAGGGCGCGATGAGGGCCGCTGCGGCCAGGAGGATGGCGGTGTCCTCCCAGACGATGCCCTTCTCGAGGCCGAGGGGCGCGGCGATGAGCAGGACGATCATGGTGGCCGCCCAGGCCGCCCCCAGTCGGGCCCGCAGGCCGAAGGCCAGGATCACCAGCACCAGCCCGAGCAGGCTGGAGATCAGGTGGCTGAGCTCGATCAGCAGCACCGGCGTGGTGGCCAAGAGCTGGACGAACCGCTCGGGCTCGGACGGTCGGGCGCCGGAGGCGAGCAGCATCACGCCGCACCCGAGGGCGAGCAGCGCAGCCATCGATGGAGCCGCCGCAAAGGCGGCGGGCTTCAAATCCCTCAGGAATCGCACGCGCGGTGCATAGCTGAACTGGCGACCGGAAGCTCAAACAACTGTTTCAAACCGCTTGCCCGCGAGCGGAGCGGCGTTAGAGTTGCCACAGACAGGTTATCAAAAACGGGAGAACGCCATGGCCGATTTCGGCGGCGCCGAGCTGGACGCATTCCGCTCCGAGGTCCGCGCGTGGTTGGAGGCGAACTACCCCGCCGAACTGCGTGACCCGCAGGCGAAGACCAACCCCGAGGCCGTCTGGGGCGGCCGGGCGTTCGCCGGCTCCAGCGATCCGCAGATCGTCTGGATGCAGCGCATGGCCGAGAAGGGCTGGACCGCCCCGACCTGGCCCAAGGAATACGGCGGCGGCGGACTGTCGCCGCAGCAGGCCCGAGTGCTGGAGCAGGAGCTGGCCGCCGGCCGCTATCGCCAGCCGTTGGCCTCGTTCGGCATCTGGATGCTGGGGCCGGTGCTGCTGGAGTACGCCTCCGAGGAGCAGAAGCGCGAGCACCTGCCCAAGATCGTCCGCGGCGAAATCCGCTGGTGCCAGGGCTATTCCGAGCCGGGCGCCGGCTCGGACCTCGCCGGCCTGCAGACCAAGTGCGAGGACAAGGGCGACCACTGGCTGATCAACGGCTCCAAGATCTGGACCAGCTACGCCAACAAGGCCGACTGGTGCTTCTGCCTGGTGCGGACCGACACCTCGAAGAAGCATGAGGGCATCAGCTTCATCCTCATCGACATGACCTCGCCGGGCGTGGAGACGCGGCCGATCCCGCTGATCAGCGGCGAGAGCCCGTTCTGCGAAACCTTCTTCACCGACGTGAAGGTGCCGAAGGGCAATCTGGTGGGCCGGGTGAACGGCGGCTGGGAGATCGCCAAGCGGCTGCTGCAATACGAGCGGCAGAACATCTCGGCCGGCTTCGGCGAAGGCGGCAGCGCCGGCGGGGCCGCTGGCGACCTTGGCCAGATCGGCAAGCAATATGTGGGCGTGGACGGCGAGGGCCGCCTCGCCGATGCGGACCTGCGGGCGCGCATCACCGCCAACAAGATGAACTTCCAGGCCCTGCGCCAGACCATCGCCCGTTCGGCTGCGGAATCGAAGGCCGGCAACGGTCCCTCGGCCACCACCTCGATCATCAAGTACGCCGCCGCCGAGTTCGCCAAGGAGCGGTCCGAGCTGATGGTGGAGGCCATGGGCCACCAGGGCCTGGGCTGGACCGGCGAAGGCTACGAGCCCGCCGAGCTCCTGGCCGTGCGCGGCTGGCTGCGGACCAAGGCCAACTCCATTGAAGGCGGCACGTCCGAAATCAATCTGAACGTCATTTCCAAACGGGTGCTCGGTTTGCCCGACCCCAAATAAGCATTTGATTTAAAAACAAACCTAGAGCCGGAGATTTTACGATGGCCGATTTCGGAGGAGGCGACCTGGAGGCCTTCCGCACGGAAGTGCGGGAGTGGGTGGCTGCGAACTTCCCAGCCTCGTGCAAGGGCAAGGGGCCGGCGGTCGGCCCCGAGCGTGAGCAGGAGACCGCCGACCAGAAGGCCTGGCGACTGGCCGTGGGCGAAAAGGGCTGGGGCGTTCCGACCTGGCCCAAGGCCTATGGCGGCGGCGGCCTTTCGCCGGCGGAGGCGCGGGTGGTGAACCAGGAGTTCGCCCGGGCCGGCGCCTACAATCCGATCGTCGGCATGGGGACGATGATGTTCGGCCCCACCCTGCTGGAATACGGCACCGAGGAGCAGAAGAAGCGGCACATTCCGCTCATCGCCAATGGCGAGGTGCAGTGGTGCCAGGGCTTCTCCGAACCCGGCGCCGGCTCGGACCTGGCGGCGCTGTCCACCCGGGCCGAGGACAAGGGCGACCACTTCCTGGTGAACGGCCAGAAGATCTGGACCTCGGGCGCCCAGTGGGCCGACTGGTGCTTCTGCCTGGTGCGGACGGACTTCACCAAGAAGCACGAGGGCATTTCCTTCGTGCTGTTCGACATGAAGACGCCAGGCGTCGAGGTTCGGCCGATCCAGCTGATCAGCGGCGCCAGCCCCTTCTGTGAGACCTTCCTGTCCGACGTGAAGGTGCCGAAGGAGAACCTGGTCGGGCCGCTGAACGGCGGCTGGACCATCGCCAAGCGGCTGCTCCAGCATGAGCGCAACAGCCTGGCGGGGGGCGGCGGCAGCGCCGGGCGCTACGCCTCGGGCCGGTCGCCCTCGGCCCTGGCCAAGGAGTACGTCGGCCTGGACGAGCAGGGCCGGATCGCCGACAGCGAACTGCGCGCGCGGATCGCCAAGAACGATATCGACCTCAAGGCTTTCCAGCTCACCGCCATTCGCGCCATGCAGGAGTCCAGGGGCAACCAGGGCCCCTCGGCGGCGACCTCGATCATGAAGAACGCCGCCAGCCAGACCCTGCAGGAGCGCGCGGAGCTGGCTATCGAAGTCCTGGGCAGCCAGGGCCTCGGCTGGGAGGGCGAAGGCTTCTCGGAAGAAGAGCTGACGTTCGTCCGCAACTGGCTGGGCGGCAAGGCCACCACGATCTACGGCGGCTCGGCGGAGATCCAGAACAACATCATCTCCAAGCGCATCCTGGGCCTGCCAGACGCGACCAAGTCCGCCTGATCACGCAGCAAAGACAGAGATTTTAGGGAAACACGACACATGGCCGTTCTGACCGAAGAACAGAACATGCTGCGCGACGCGGCCCGCAGCTGGGTTCAGGAGAAGAGCCCCGTCACCGCCTTCCGCAAGATGCGCGATAGCGGCGCCGAGCTCGGCTACGACGTGGCGGCCTGGAACGAGATGGCCGAGATGGGCTGGGCCGGGGTGATCATCCCCGAGGAGTACGGCGGCTCGGCCTTCGGCTACCTCTCCATGGGCCTGATCCTGGAGGAGACCGGCCGCACCCTCACCGCCTCGCCGCTCCTGGCCAGCGCCCTGGGGGCGGCTTCGGCCCTGGTCCTGGGCGGCTCGGAAGAGCAGAAGCAGGCCTGGCTGCCGAAGATCGCCGCCGGCGAGGTCGTCGCCACTCTGGCGATCGACGAGGGCCCGCACCACAAGCCCGAAAAGGTCGATACGACCGTCGAGGGCGGCAAGCTCACCGGCAAAAAGACCTTCGTGCTGGAAGGCATGGCCGCCGACCTGCTGGTGGTTTCGGCCAGGGGCGCCGACGGCGTCGGCCTCTATCTCGTCAAGGCGGACGATCCGGGCGTGAAGCGCAGCCGCCTGCGGCTGGCCGACAGCCGCGGCGCCGCCAACATCGAGTTCGCCGGCGCGGCCGCCGAGCCGCTCTCCGGCGGCGCTGAGACGCTCGAGAAGGTGCTGGACCGCACCCGGGCGGGCCTCTGCGCCGAGATGCTGGGCGCCGCCACCCAGGCCTTCGAGACCACTCTGGAATATCTCAAGACCCGGGTGCAGTTCGGCCAGGTGATCGGCAGCTTCCAGGCCCTCCAGCACCGGGCGGCCAAGATGTTCACCGAGCTCGAACTGTCCCGCTCGGCGGTGGAGGCGGCCCTCACCGCCATCGACAACGACAGCCCCGACGTGCCCGAACTGGTGTCCCTGGCCAAGGCCAAGATGGGCGACACCTTCCACCTCGTGTCCAACGAGATGGTGCAGATGCACGGCGGCATCGGCATGACCGACGCCCACGATGCGGGCTTCTATCTGAAGCGAGCCCGGGCGGCCGAGGCGGCCTTCGGCAACCAGGCCTATCACCGCGACCGCTACGCGCGGATCCAGGGCTACTGAGGTTCCGGCGTCAACCGCGACCGAGGGCCCCGCCGGCGACGCCGGCGGGGCCTTTTCATTGGTCGGAAGGAAGGGCGCCGGGGCCCCAAGGAGGCTCCCGCAGCCTGAGCCGCGGGAGCGTTCGGCCAGATCAGCCGAAGGGCGCGTCGATCGACGACGGCGGCCGCGAGAACCAGCGCGGGCCCTTCTCCGTCATGTAGAGACAGTCCTCGATCCGCACCCCGAAGGCGCCGGGATCATAGATGCCCGGCTCGTTCGAGAAGCACATGCCCGGGGCGAGGCGAGTCGTCTCCCCGTGCACGAAGTTCACCGGCTCATGGACGTCGAGGCCGATGCCGTGGCCGGTGCGGTGGGTGAGCCCTGGCGTGCCATAGCCCGGCGCATAACCGCGGCTGCGGTAGTAGGCGCGCACCGCATCGTCCACCTCGCCCGCAGGCCGACCGAGCTGGGCGGCCTCGAAGGCGATCTCCTGTCCCTTGCGGGCGTCTTCCCACACCCGGCGCACGCGGGCGTCGGGCTCGCCGAACACGCAGGTGCGCGAGATGTCGGCGTAGTAGCCCTGCACGCGGCAGGCGAAGTCCATCAGCACGACCGCCCCCGGCCCCACCGGCTCCAAGCGGATGCCGCCGTGGGGCAGGCTGCTGGCCGCGCCCACCACCGCGCCGCCGCCGGGGTCCTCGCCGCCGAGGGCGAGGATCGCGCGGTTCATGGCCTGGCTGATGTCGCGGCCAGTCATGCCGGCCGAAATGGCCGGGCCCACCTGCCGATAGGCGGCGATCAGGATGTCGGTCGCCGCCTGCATCAGGGCGATCTCGGCCGGCGACTTGATCATCCGGCAGCCGTCCACGACAGGCTCCCCGCTCACGCCCACAACCGAGGGCGCCGCCCGCAGGATACCGTTCGAGACGAAGTGGCGAACGCCCGCGTCAAAGGCGATCTTTCCGGAGGCCAGCTTGCGCGCGGTCAGCCAGTCGGCCACCAGGGCGTACGGGTCCTCGTGCTCGTGCCAGGTCCGGATGCCCGCGGGAATGCCGAGCAGTTCGTTCAGCCGGCTCTCCTCGAAGGCGGGCGTCACCATCTCGGCCGCCCCCTCGCGGGGGATCATCAGCAGGGTCGGCCGTTCGCTGAGCGACCAGTGGACGCCGCAGAAGTAGATCATGGTCGAGCCGGGCTCGACGATCAGCGCGGCGAGACCACGCTCCTGCAGCAGACGCTGGGCCTTGGCGATCCGGGCGGCCCGCTCGGTCGCCGAGATCGGCGGGGGGCGCACGATGCCACCCGAGGCCCGGGCCAGGGCGGGCGCCGCGCCGGCGGCGGC
>Ga0065721_10050063_pt1 | contig 23641 bp, 25 predicted proteins | sample Mesricmetagenome_FD_59108 | JGI IMG/M metagenome (GOLD analysis project Ga0065721, IMG submission 59108) | Mesophilic microbial community from rice straw/compost enrichment Sample: eDNA_1 v2 (version 2) | ecosystem: Engineered > Solid waste > Grass > Composting > Bioreactor | place: USA: Davis...
ATTTAATATGATTAATTAATTAAGATATATATATATTTCAATTTTTTCATTGATGCAAATTGTCCAAATATTTTCTTATCTGGCCAGCATTAGCACAACGATATTTTGGGACCAAACCCAAAAAATATTTATCATAGAACGAAATTTCTTTGGATTCAATGTGATAAATTTTACACTTATGCTTCATTATATTACCACTACAAATGAGATATTCAGATCCTATGTCAAATGAAAGCTCAATTTCATTATCGAATCCCTTTTCTAACAACTTGGCATCATCATGCCATTGGTCATTAATGAGAAGTTCATTTTGGTTCATGTCCCAAAGATACAAACATAATGATGTTGTAAACGTTACTATTGCGAGATATTTTCTGTTGTGCGAAACAACGAAAGCCAGAATTTTTCCCTCTAGTCTAACATCATAAATACGTTTCTTCATGTCTGTATCTCCCCCGATATGATACAAGACATAGTTTGTCATGTCAGATCGTTCGGATTCCTTGTGGAGAGCGAAATCATTCATTCCCAATAAGTGTCCGGTACAATCTAGGTAGAGATAATTATGAAGTTTTTTTTCATGTTCGCGAATGAACCAAATATTTTTCACATGATCATTATAAACAAAAGCAAATGAGTTACGATCAATGAAATACATACAATTGTAGGTTAGGTGATCATACAAGTTTTCTTCGGCGGTAGCCATAATTTTTCTCTCAGATAAATCCACCAATATGATATGTAGTTTTGTGATTGTTTTGGTCCATACATGAGAACATATGCATAAATATTTTTCTTCAAAAAAACAGTATTCCGTTATGGTACCGAAAATATTGACCGTATTCATGACTTTCAAAGTGCCTGGATAATATTCTGGATCATATGTGAAAAAAATAATTTTATTAAGACAAATGGCCACGTTAGTAGAATATTTTTGAAGATATACAATATTTTTAATCATGGCATCTAATGAAAAAATTCTTGCAGAAGTTTCACCGATAATATTTGATCCCCGATAATTCCATATGGTAGTAGTGTATGTACATTTGGGATGCGCTCCCAAAAACAACTGATATTCGAGATCGGATTTGATCATTAATTCCAAAAGCTCACATGGCAACTTGGAATAATCATAATTCGCCGGGATATTTTTGGCCAACATCCTGATAACATGATCTGTATAATTAAAATGTTCCGCCAAATCCAATAAATCTTCAAAATTTTCTGGTGGAGCAACTATATTTTGAAACATAACCGGATCAATATCTTTGTTAAAAAAATCCAAACAATAAATTTTTTTGACAAAATATAACCATAGGGGATAATGAATTTTGATTTTTTGCCTATAACAGGACAAAATAATCTCCTCCGCCAAATAAACATCAGGCACTTCCAAAGTTTTTGGTTTGGAAGTGTCAATGCCATTTTTTAAATCGAAATCAAACATATTTTTGAAATAATCCATACTGGATAATATGATTCTATGTAAGTACAATATTTTGGGTTGACCATCTTCACTCATTAAAGGTTGACCTTCGTGAGTCAAAATAAGTTGTACATCGGTCAAAAATTTTTCTTGGGATAAACGATATAATTTCTTTGGGTCCATTGAGATTGACAAATCAAGTATCATGATAAATAATAATAAATGGAGATCATCAGAGAACATAAATTAAAAAATTTTCAATTTTTTATTCAATGATCTTTAAATGCTTGTTATTAAAAATAATGATCACCTGTATTTTCAGTAATGATAATTTTGCTGATGTACCAATATCGACCTTCGAAAAAAATGGGTTTTCCTTTCATTTTGTATCGGAAAATATTTGTGATTTGTTCACACATTTTTTTATATGGATGTGTGACTGTTCTAGAATTAAAGATTCTGATCATGGAAGTGTCACCGTTAACCAAAATAATGAATCCAGCGAGGAACTCGCGTGGCATGTTAAATGTGATGCAATACAAATTTATGAATGAATGTGACTCTACCGAAAGTATCTGTTCAAAATGATAATTTTTATGGATTAATCAATTAGTTATGGTTTCAATTTTTTTATGAAGTATATGATGATATGGTTCAACTATTTTGTGTTTGAAGTGATTCGAATTCCATTCTGCCTTATGGCTTTGATATAATTTCCTATGAAATTATCACATTATTTTTTTGTGTGAATTAAATATCATGAAGAAATTTATAAGGAGCCATATTATATTTCCGCTGATTTAACTTATTATTTTCACTGACGTGATCGTCATATATGGTTTTGCGAGGTTCCACTATTTTTCCATTTGGTTGGATGGAAATGCCGTTGGGCAAAATCATGGTACCATTTGTGGTTACAATTCGTTTGCCAAATTCTTCAGACGTGAGATGTGTGGATCCACCATTTTGTTCCGTGTTAGATATATCTATTAAAACGGTATCAGATTCTACCAATTGATCATCGCGCATTAATTCACGAAATTGGTCGTCGATGTGGTCGTATTGGTCACTTTCTACATGATCGGTTAACAACATTCGAATTTTATTGACAGGACATCGATAATAAGTTTTATAGTGATCTACAAATGGATATAAATTAATCGAACAATATTTTTCGAATGCTAACAAATCATTTACTTGTACTGACATTAATTCTTGGTTGGTGTCTCTGTCATGACATTTGGTGGTGATTAATTTCAAAAGCACAATCTCGTCATTTGCAATTTTGTGCTTAGCAAAATGATTTGTGGATGTGACTGGTTTCTGACAATATTCACAAGTTAGATTACAAACCGAACCACAACATTTGAAAATGATTTCGCGTATTTTTTCGAATGGGACTTGATATTGATCGGAGACATCATCATTTGATAAATCAAGTAATGATATCACCTTTTTGACATTAGTTGTGTCGACCCTCAATAATTTATCAGGTTTAGACATCGTTGTGTTCGGAACCCGCGATACTTGCATGATGCATATGGCTTGCTGTGCTCTGTGTGGATCTTGCAGAATTCTAATTCGTTTTTGATCTAATAATTTTTCGGATAATGCGGAATTCATTTTTTATATTAAAATGGTGATATTCTTTATATATGCAATATTTCGTAAATTATCGATTTCGATATAAATTTGTGATTCTCTCGGGATCTATTTTTTTGCAATAATTAAGTGCTTCTTTATCACCTATAATGATGCATCTATTTCGGGATCTAGTGATGGCTGTATATAAAATTTTCCTCGTCAATAACCCATAATACATGGATGAATGTACAATGATGATAACCGTGTCATAACCTTTTCCTTGAGCAGAATGAATGGTTATAGCATATGCCAATTCCAAATTATTAATATCTTCCTCAGGATATTTAATGGGTAACCCTTTATTTAAAATGTTTTCGTCCTCGTGATATTCACAAATTAATTCATGATTGTAATTGCCATCTATTATATATGAATGTTTGGTGGTCTTTTTTATTTGTTCGATAGTTTGGTCATTATCTGGCACGGCTTCGTTAACTTTGTCGCATAGATGATTCTTGACAGTGCACTTTTTTCTTATTTTATTGTTGATAATTCTTTGGATGTGTGCCACTGATTTGTCTTCATTAAGTGTGACTATGTCATACATATATTTGTGGGCGGTTAAAATAGAGCCGTTAAAAACTCCTTTTTCTTTATCATTATTGCGATTGATAAGTTTGTCCTTAATACGGAAAGTGAAATTATTATTTTGACATAATTCTGCACCATTTTGGTTATAAAATTTTTGCAGAATCACGTTATATTCGTTGGTACAAATTCCTTTTTTTCGTTGGGGAATTAACACACATGTATTATTTGGTTTCAAATTATATTTTTTAATTATGCCAATTAAATTATTTTGTATCATTTCTTTCTCAGATTCAATGAATATAACAGCATCATTGTCTGGGACAATATCTTGGCCATTTAGCGCAAACATAGCATTTTCTAATATGGTTTTGATTTTGGTTCGATGCGGTACGGTTAATTCAGTTATGGGAATTTTGCCATATTCAATCAGATCACCAAATAAATTACCACCCTGAATACTTGGCAACTGATTTTTATCACCACTCAATATTAATTTTATATCATACTGTTCTCTTTCCAGTTGTTTGAGTAACTTGTAAAATTTTCTTACGGAAACCATACTCATTTCATCTATGATTATGTTTAGTTTTTGGCGATCATGAAAAATGTTATAGCTTGGCATTTTTATGGTGTCATGTTGTATGTCGATATTAGTTACATCCTTCTTTTTGCAATATAAATAAGAGTCTATGGTTTTACAATCAACAGAACTCACGATTGGCGCATTTTTGGCTTGCTTCTTAATTTCGTATCTTAATTTTTCCACGGCAGTTCTAGTTGGTGCAAGAATGATGCATTGACTTTTTTTTATTAATTTTTTACAAGCATATGATATGACATATGATTTTCCTGTGCCAGGTGATCCTGTGATGATACTGATATTATTATTCATGATCATAGCAATGGCATTAAGTTGTTCTGATGTTAGCATGGTTGAGAACAAAAAATGTTGTTTTAGTTTGTCCATGTCATGGATTTCACACCTGGACGAAGTTGCTTTCGTGTTGCTACAAAAATTTTCAATATATATTTCCATGTCATGTATTTTGTATGTTGTGTAATATTTTATTTTGTCCACTGTGATAGAAAACAATAATGGTAATATTAATGATAGGTCAACATTAATTCCTTCTTTGGAACAAAAATCAGTCAGTTCTGGTTTGGACAAATATTGTTTACCCACATTGTTTGATTTTTTATAAATGTGTTTGACAATACATTGTATCCATTCAAGATTAGTTTCTTTATTCAAGACATGAACTATTTGATTTACTGTGGCAAATGGTAATTTACACAACAAATACAAATAATATGGATTATCTCTTATTTTTTCTATGTCCAACCCATAATGTATGTATATGGCGTCATGATATTTTTTTTATATTCAACGTCCATTTCCGTGAAAATTTTTTGGTACTGACTATGAGTATCGTTGGCATGGAAAAATTCCAGTTGACCTCTATCTTTAGCGGCCAAGTTAATAGATCGTATTTTATCAAAATCTAAAGTCAGTACACTAATGGTATCTTTTCCAAACTCGTTAAGTAGTTTATTTATTCCATTTGGCGTTATGTTTAGTTTCTGGCGCAAAAAATTTTTAATGTCATCAACATTTTTGATATGATCATGATATTGGATCTTGTTTATTACTTTGGAACCAGCGCAAGGTGGTTTCGACTTTTTCAACACATAAGTCACGGTAATTTTGTAATGCATCAAAAATTGCTTGCCAAACGAGATGTATCTGTTTATGTTTCCGTCAGATGCTCTGATATCATACAACCAAGTATTATTATTTTTTTCGATTTCTTTGATAATAGTTCCAGTTGTTTTTAGCATTAACTATTTGATAATAATTTGCATTCCTTTAAATAGTAAAAGCCTGCTTGATATTCATTATACTAATGAGTATCAAACAATAAGAGGACTTGTGGTTGTAGCAACAATAGGTGTGTCGTTAATTTCGCTACAACAAACACATTTTCGACATGCCGCCAATAGAGCTATGGTAATAACCACACTAAAAACAATAACAATAGTTAGCCCGATTATTACATTGTCATAGTCATTGTCATGGTCATCATCACAGGAAGAATCATTGATATGTGTTCCAGTGGTTGTTACTGAAATATTATTGTTAGCTTGGCATATTATGACCATGATAAAAATCATAAGGAGTAGGGCAACTATTTTAAATAAATGTCGTTGCATGATTTAAGATAATATATTTTTTGTAGTGAAATGGTAAATAATAACGTATTATTAATAACATTTCACAACCAAATCATAATTCAATTTTTATTGGCACAACAAAATGGCACAACAAAAACTCGGCCACATCATAACGGCCCTCCACTATGGCGCGTTCAATGGCTAAATTTTTGTCAAAAAAATTATTTGTATCTATTTCGACCAAAAATTTGATAAATTTCATGTCACACTCTTCACTTGAACAAATTTTCGCCAAAAAATCGACTCCAAGACATTTTCTGATCAAAGGCACATGATGTTTGGCCAAAAGCAACAGAACATTCAAACGTTGCGAATAAAATATTTCTTCGATTGTTTTATTCTAAAATCGAGGCATTTTGATGTTACGTTTATGATCCATTCGATAATTTCCCACGAACCTTCACGCATCAGTGTTTCAATATATTTTGGATGGCGAAAATTGGCACCATATTTAATTAATAATTGCACAATGTTGAGATGATTGTTTATGGTGGCAATTTCGAGGCAATATATTCCTTTGCAAAAATTATTTGTGTGTCGTTTTGAACATTTGAGATTCGTTGAATTGAAATGCCTTTTGAGATAATTTGGATTGGCCCCATGTTCTAAAAATAATTTGGCCAGTTCAAAATCACCTTTTTTACAAGCCCAATACAAAAAACGATCATGTGTTTCATCCAATTCTAATCCTTTGGACAAAAGATACTGTATTATTTGATAATGATTTTCATGATTGATGTTTTTATTAAAAGTCATCCGAATTAAGTCCATGTTGTAATCATCACACGCATCCAAGTCCGCACCCTGTTCAACTAATAATTTGAGGATATCTATTTGACCATATTCACAAGCCTTAACCAAAAGTTGGGGAGAACGAAAATTGGCTCCATGTTCCATTAATATTTGGACAATTTTTTTATGTCCAGAGATACAAGCCTGTTGTATGGCCTTTCCATCATTCATGTTGACATTAATACCTTGTTCAATTAAAAACAAAACCACATCCAAATGACCGTAGTGACATGCTATCACAAATGGCGGGTGAAAATCAGCAGCACATAAATCGCGAAGATTGACACCCAATTCTGCCAAACATTTTATCATTTGAAGAAACCCCTTCACACATGAATCTAATATGATTGTGTCCACTACAATGTGCAAGTTGGCTCCTTTTTCAACCAAAAATTTGACAATCGCTGGATGATTATTTTTACCAGCTGCATATAATGGTTTTTCGTTGTCAATATGAATATTGGCGCCAATTTCGACCAAAAACTCCACAATCTTCAAACTACCAAAACAACAAGCTGATATCAAGGCTTTCTCATTTATCATATGAAAATTAACCTCGTTCGCCACCAAAAATTTCACAATTTCGATTCGATCAGCAATACAAGCGTAGCAAATACCATCCGTTTTCTTGAGATCGGGATACTGATTCAAGAAATAACGAATTACTTTCATGGAGCCAGTCGCACATGCAGTTCTAAAATTATTTGGTATAGTCTGAGATATTTCCTTGATGTGTATATGCTCAATATGTTGGACCAAATAAAGGCAATCAGACCGACAAGCTTTGCGAAAAATAATTTGGATCGGGCTCAGTTTCTTATTTTTGTCACGAACAACCATGTCCTGGCATTTTATTAGTTCTCGATGCAATATTGTTCCACTCACAATGTTATACGTTTGTTTATTCACACGAATGAGATTTGATAAAGACTTTAAATCCAAAAATTGTGAGATGTAGTCATGCATTTCTATGGGTAAAATGCAAAAAATATTGGAGCTGGCAACGGGATCTCCCATGTTGGTTGTTGCTATATTAATATATTGGTACGTACGCACTTATTGATCGAAGTTATATTAATGGTTAAATTAATTTAAACTAATTTAGCCATCAAATAATCAATTTTTTTGTTTTGTACATTCTGATAGTAGTTGATTTTCTTGGTGCAATATAATGATTAATTTTGCGGCTTCTGCGGGATATTTTTCCGTAAATCTCTCTAATAATTGTGCACCAATATTTTGACCTTGTTCCAAAGCCATAATATAATATTTGATCATCAAATCAAAATTTCCTTGTTCCTCATAATATGTGCCCAAATTACACATGACTTTGGTTTCTCCCTTTTCAATGCCCATCAAATAATATTTAAGCATCAAGTCATAATTTTTAATAGATTTATAATAGCACGCCAAATTGTTCATGGCTGGAGCATTTCCTTTTTCAATGGCCATCAGATAATATTTTGACATCAGAGTATAATCTTTTTCTTTATGATAATGATAACCCAATTCATACATGGCATAACTGTTTCCTCTATCGATGGCCATCAAATAATATTTTGACATTAATTCGTAATTTTTTTGGTCTTGATAAAAACGTCCCAATTGGTACATGGCATAATTATTTCTCTTTTCTGTTGCCATTTCATAATATTTTAACATTGATGGATAATCTTTTTTTTCTTGATAATATTTGCCCAAACGATACATGGCTTTCACATTTTGTTTATCAACGGCCATTCCCAAATATTTGAACATGGATACATCATCTTGTATCAAATAATAATAACAACCTAATGAATAAACAGCATTAATATTACCTTTTCCGATGGCTGCCAAATATAATTTCATCATAGAATCATAATTTTTTTGTTTCCTGTAATAATTTCCCAGACGGTGCATGGCCTTATTATGGCCTTTGTCCGTGGCCATTTGAAAATATTTGATCATGTTTTCCTTATCACCTTGTTGTTTGTAATGAAGTCCTAAATAATACATGGAATAGCTATGTCCTTTTTCAGCAGCCATTAAATAATATTTGAGCATCAGATCATTGTCTTGTAGTTTATGATAGTAACATCCTAAGTGATACATGGCTTGGACATTTTCTTGGTTCGCAGCTATGCAATAATATTTCACTGCCATATCATATTTTTTTGTTTGCGATAGAAATGTGCTAAATTAGATACTGCATGAATGTTTCCTTTTTCCGTGGCTAGTTGATAATATTTGAGCATTAATTCCTCATTGCCGTTGATCTTAAAATAAATACCCAAATAATTTAACACCACGGCGGAATAGTCTGAATTTCCCTCAAATTTATTGTTATGATACAAGTCATAAATAATGCCCACAGATGACTCATCCAAATCATGCATGTATGTAAAATGATGTTTGGATAAATAATTTTTGATAAAGTTGCTCGCCCATATTGTGATAGTTTGTGGATAATCGGGAATATAATAATTTTATATAATTAAAGTTGTTTTCAATTTTTTGAAAATAGTTATTTGAGCATGATTGGCTTGGAAATTTTAGGCAACTAAAATTTCCAAGCTAAATTGTCTCGGTTTCAATCGATTCACCGAATTCCTTAGATTCACCAGATTCAATAGATTCATTAGGTTCTTCGGATATGCCCATTTCCTTTTTGAGTTTGGATAATTTTTTTTTGTAATCCATATTTTGTTTTTTTAACTTGACCATCAATTCTAACACAATGTCTGGTTCATTTTCGACAAATTGTTCCACCTGAGAATAAGCCTTAGTATCACCATTGTCAACAGCCAACTGATAATACTGTAACATCTTGTTATAATTTTTATTTTTTTCATAAAAATATCCCAACAAATACATAGCTTCGGTGTCCCCCATGTCTGCTGCATTTATCAAATATTTTAGCAGAGCATCATCATTTTTGTTAATCAGATAATAAATACCCACGTATCTATAAACGGCAACCGGGCAATTGATTAATTCTTCACAGAGACCATTTTGATATAAATCATAAATTATTTTGACCGAATCTTCATCCAAATCATTTTGATAAGTATGTCCATGTTTGGCCAAATAGTCAGTTATTATTTTTATGTGATTATTCATTATTTGTTATCATGTCCTCGTACCAATAATTAAATTATTAATCAATATATCTTTCAATTTTTTGATGAAAATCCAACTGTTTCAAAGATTTACCGAAACCAAACATTTTACCAAAGACATATCAACATTTATTCCGAAAAAATCATTATAACAAATAAATAAACCCAATTCAATCATATCCATATCTTCTAATATCTTCTAAAACTATCGAACAACTTCAACGCGAAATTAAGTATCTCGAAGTTTTTCTGGCGAGCGAAGAACTTGAAGTTCTGGAGCAGAATCGATCACGAGATTGATAATTTACGAGATGCATTGGCACATCCAAGATCTCGTGAGTCAAATGTCAGATGTTGATGATAAAATTAATCCAGAAGAACGCAAAGTGGATAGCTTTTTACGTGCTGAGCAAATCTAGCAAAATGAGAAAGAAATCAGGACTTTGAAAGCTGAATTCGCCAAACAACATTAAAACCATAGTCGTAAATATGTATCAGTCAACATATATTTAGGGAGATTATCACCAAAAATTGATTTTTTAATTGTTTGAATGCTCGGATAATTTTATTGAGAAATATTCTTAGTCAAATTAGATTACATGGAATCCAGATTTGAAGCAAGTGAAATAGATACAGAGATTAGATATGCAATTGGATATAGTCCAGAATTATTTCGTCTCATTTGCAAAAAAATTATAAAGACTGATGTTCCTCATTTCGTATTCACATTACGCCAGCTCTCGAAATTCCATAAAGATTTAATTGACAGATATATCACTCCAATGGATATCACCATCAATATTTTTTCCATGAACATGAGACAAAATATGACCGACATCGATTATTTTATTAAGATGTGGTCTAGAAACCCTATCGTCAAAATTAAAGCGAAACACATGGATTTGTTCGACAATGATGGTTTCCGTAGGGGAAAATACTTCATGAGATATTTGGGTTCTCCCGAGAAACACAAAAGATATGGAAAATGTGGTTTCGATGGTTATGATTCTTATTATTATGATTCTTATTATAATATCTCCTATGAAAGACTGGAGAAAATTGATTTCTTTGAAAAAAAATTTCACATAATTGACATTACCAAATTTGAGGGATGTTATTTGTTGGATAATCGCATTGACTTTTTAGTGCGTATGAATCCTCAATGTTTGTATATTGATATTTCATATAACAAGATTTCTTTCACTGAAAAACGAGAAGAATGGTTTAAAAAATGCACAGCTGAGTATGTCAATTTAGCAGAATCCACTGTGTCACTTAATTTGGTCAATTGTCTTTCCCGTTGCAAAGTTATTTGTTTGAAAGGGACGAAGATTTATAGTGATAATTATTTCAGTTATTCTTTCCCAGAAGAAAAAATTATGGAACTGAAAAAATCTGGTGTTGATGTCATTACAGATAGGACTACGATATCTAATGGTTTTTAGTAATGATACATTCTGAATAATGCAAAATCTCGCTAACCATTCAATAAACATACCGAAAAAACAATGGTAATTTAGTGTTTCCGCCAGTGTTTTTATTTATCAATTAAAAATAAAAATTGTTATGATCAAATATGAATCGACAGAGTATCAAAAGCATGTTAGCATTGAAAGTAACCAATTCATAATGAGAATCATCAATAATAATTTTTGATTTTTGATTTTTCAATATTTTTGGGTTGTCCCAAAAATATTGAAAAATCAAAACTTTATTTTTTCTCGATACGTTGGTCATATCTAAAATATAAATCATTATAATTAATACCATGTGCCGTGCAAATTGGATGTGTATACCATTTACATAGTCTTAAAGGTTATGGAACTGATGCCGAACCTCCATTTTTTGTGTAAAAAAGGTTGTCGACGTTTTATATGTACACGTTGTGTGCGCGCACATTTGAAAACTTGTACCGGAAAATATTCAGCAGATACACCAATATATAAATTAATTCCTGTAACAATAGCACATTCACACGCAACTAAAAAGGCATCTGATAAAATACATCGAAAAATGAAAATCTTGGAAAATCTTATCGAAATGAATAAGGAAATACAACGTATGCGCGCTAATAAAATAGCTTGAATGGGCAACGTTATGTATTGTAAAAATCAATCTTGATTCAATGCCATTTGTTCAAAATATTTATGATTCCAGTTCTAATAAATTTGAACGAATCATTTCGTTACATGAGTCAAGACCACAATAATATTCAGTTCTGGCAACCATTCAAGTCATAAGCATTGGTGATTCTGATTTGAAATATATTATAATTCATGACTTCGATTTGTTGCAAAGAATTTTCGGTATAATTTATGACCGGCCATCTCTAGACAATAATTAGTGTCATCAGTCAGAACTAATTTGGTATCCGGTAGAATTTCTTGTTGCTGTAATCAATATAATTTATCAATATCAATTGATATAACGTGATCACTCATGATTGATTTATGATTGTGATATTATTTGATATCACAATCATAAGTTTTAAGAAAATTAATTATTAATTTTTATGAATTAATTCATGGTCATTTTTATTGATTTGGCTCTGGCACCATATTGTATCAAAAATTTGACTAAAGCATCATGTCCATACAACATGGCCAATCGAAGTGCGATATCATTGTGATGGCGAACATTAGCACCTTTCTGGACTAGAAATTTAATGGTTTCCATTTCATAATTGCCACTATAAATAATTTTGATCAATAGTTCAGCTCCGTGGTCCCGCATATTAAAACCCCGTTCCACCAAAAGTTTGATAACATTTAAACTAGAATTTATTCGGGTCAATTTTTTAGTATAACAAATGAACCTCGCATGATAGTCATATGAGATTCATTTATTATGATTCATTTTTCAACAAACACTATCAGTTTTGCACAATTCAAACTCGAACATTTTTTTTGAAATATTCTATTTTGGACAAAATGATTTTGTCCAAATGAAAAATCTTAGGTTAATCATGTGTCAAGATACCGAACTGGGCGAACATATAAAAAAGTTTCACTATACAATGCTTTATCACTTATGATTAACATATAGTCAATAAGTTTTGACATAATCACATAAACTATTGTGTTAACATCAAAAGAAAAATATTGCAATTTTTCTGTTGATGATCGATTTTTTAAGCACCAATATTTACAAATATCTACAGACCCTCAAAAATGAGAGGACCTGTGTTTTTGATAATGACGATGCTAGCGACAAACCATTTGTCATTTTCATAAGAAATGGCCTCTCCTTTTTGTTTGGCTGACAAATCACTCGCTACCAAATCATAGGTCTCTTGGTATCTGTTTTCAGCAGTCCCAGAAGAAAAGGCTCTGATGATGGTTTTGGTTGGATTACTAGTCAGTGCCAATACTTCGTAGCCAATCAGTTCCATATTGGAATTAGTCAAATCAAACGAATCAATAATTTAGTTAAGTAATCTAAAAACTAAAATTATGAACATTTCAATCCATAAAAATTTCAATTTTTTAGTTTGACCAAATGTTTTATTTATCAAACCAATGATATTTGTCCGTGGTTAAAACTAATGGTCTGATCATAATTCAAGTTTTGGACTTCCGTACTGTGGGCAATAACCAAACATAGAATATGGTTTTGTTGGCACAAGTCAAAAATTTTCATCATAATTTTCACAGCCTGTTTGGCCTGGATTTGTTTATCAATTTCATCCAAAACCAAAATTTTTGGTTGTTTTTTGATGACATGATAAATGGAACGGGCGATGGCAATTCGACCTTTTTGCCCGCCACTTGGATTTATATTGGGTATGTGAATCCATTTCAGATTGGATTCATGGTCATGTGGATACAATGTTAAAAAATCCTCACAACAGGCTAATTTAAGAGCTTGCCAGACCATTCGCTCGATTGAAATAGAAATATTGGTTGTGGATACTTGTGCTGTTACTATTTCATAGACACTAGATTTCCAGTGAATGTTTTCAAATTGTTCGACATATATTCTGGCGGACAACAATTGGTCAAATGCATTGGTTGCACGTTCAGTATCAAGGTAAACTACATGATTATATTCTGACTGTGGTATAACACCACAAATCACATCGGTAAAAGTGGACTTGCCATGGCCCGAATCACCAGCCAACAAAATGATTTGGCCTGGTTTGAAATCAAGTGGATTCATTAATTGGATACCGAATTTTTTGTCAGGATACGTATAAGTCAATTCTTTCAGTTGAATATTTTTTAATGTCAATGTCTGTTTGGTATGAACTCGTTCGGGCAAATGAAATAATGCATTACTTAATTTAGAGTAATGTTTTTGGCATTCAATATATTGTAAATACAAATTACTAAAAAAATGAATGTGCCCACGAATGTGATGATTATAATGGAAAAAAGATGAGCACATCAGAAATGTCAACATGATCATTGGTGAAAATTAAAATATTTATTGCAAAAATAATGTGGAAGACCATTTCCATTTTCCCAAAATATTTCGAATGTTCAATAGTTCCATTTTCTCTGGCCTGCTCTATTTCGCTCACTATTTTTTCTATAGATTTACAATTAATTTCGCCACGACCATGAATAATATCATAAAACGAATTACTCACCAAAAAATTATACTTGTCCCATAATTTGTTGTATATGTCACGTGGTTTGTCTTCTATTATGACAAAATAAATGACAACCAACATACTAATTACATATAGTATTCCGCTCAAAGGTGACATCATAAATAACAACACAAAATAACCAATGAAAGGCAACAAATTGATACTATCTTTAACAATAATCATTATAAAATATAACATGGGGCAAATCATATCATTTTTAATTCGGTTCAAATCTTGTTTATGGATCGATCTAATTTGGTTGAAATTAAGCAACAATATTTTTTGGTTAATGATTTTTTCCAAATAACTATGGGCTGAGATTCTGAATCTGCGTGCCATAGGCTCCAATTTGAAAGACTTTTGATAACTTATAACAATACCCAAAAGAACATAACACAAAATTTGATTTAGGGCATAAGTCACATCACCTTCAACTAAATTTTGGTTAAATTTTTTGAGTAGGTATGGTTGCAAGACAGTACACAAAACCAAATTCACAGCCAAATGATTAACAAAGCCCAAGCAAGAAGTTATACGAATACCGACAATCGATTATACTCCATCCATGCTACCACGACCAGGATCACCACTATCTCTTGATATATTAACCATATCGCAACGTTCACAACGTAAAAAATGTGATTGATACCAAAACTGAAGATGAAATAGCGGACGTTGACACAACTACTCATTGAATGATAAACCGCTGAATCCGATAGCTATTTAAATTATCTATCTTCATAATAGCGCTGATATATTTTCAATTTTTTTTGTAATATTTACAAAAAAATTGAAAATCCGAGTTCTAGCAATTTTCATAAGAATTGGTCTAGATTAGATAACCAATTTTTAGAACTGAATTTAGGACAATAATCATGGCAGCCTCAGGACGTCAGAAATGCAAGTTTGTATGTCGCGAGTGTCGTCAAGTTTGTGATGGGACGTTGGGACCATTTCTACCAACATGCGATAACTGCGAGAGAACTATGGGTTACATCCTTATTAAGGAAGCAAAGATGTGTGAGATTTGTCATACACACGAGGCCAAATACCCATTGGCCTGTGCCACCAGATGCGTCAACTACGAGACAAGTATGGGTTACATCCTTATTAAGAAAACAAAAATGTGTGAGATTTGTCATACACACGAGGCCAAATACCCATTTGCCTGTGCCACCAGATGCGTCAACTGCAAGGACAAGTGTCTGGGTAGAGGATGGTCGCATGAGTTGAAGAGTTGTGCTTGTTTTAAGCCCAAGTAAAATTATTCACTGTACATAATTATCAAATGCATTTGTCAAATGCATTTGATAATCTCACCAATAACTCTATAATTATCTCCAGAACGGTTCAAAAACTCTAAATCGTTACTCACGATAACTGATTTGATCTCAACAGGAGGGAATTCATATTCCAATAAAATATCATCATGCACCAGTTCATCCAAGCATTTATCACATATTAATTTGTTTGATAGTATTCCTCAGGTCTAATACTGTCATTGGTCACGATGTTGTTTCGCCTGATAATATAAATCCAATGCGCATTTTGGACAATAAACCAAAAACCGAATTCAAATTCAACTTAATTTTTTCCCAGTTAACGCTAACTAGTTTAAATCTGACATTATCTTCGGACTTAACAAAGAGGCGTTCATTAGTTTGGAACCAAATTTTTCCATTTCGATGATCGATGTTAATTCGCCCAAATAAATTTATAATAGTTTGGTGTTTATTTTTTTCATTTTTTTCAAAAAAAATGACATGGACAAATGCTAAGATAATTACTTTGAATCTATCCAATATATTTCCAATTAGTACGACATGTCGGATTGTGACCAATTTACCGTCATCATTTTAATCATATGTCATAGTTTCTTATTGTTCCCACTTTCCCTCACATCCATTACTTTAAGCCAATTAATGAATATAGACTGTGAGGTTTTTATCAATGTGGATATTCAGCCAGCATCATTATCATTATATTTAGGTATATGTGAAGTAATCATCGTTATATTGAATCTAATAATTTTGGTTTATTTGTTTGCCAAAACTAGATTGTCTCATTTTGTGGGAATTGTGTTTTACATATTGTATGGTATCATTATTTTGTATGGCATACTTTGTGGAATTTGTGGTTTGTTTGTTTTATTTGATGCCAATTCGGATTGTGCCAAAATGGATGCTATTCATATCATTTATGGTTGGATTTTATGTGTGCTGGTCATAGTGCAAAGCATAGTGACTTTTTTGTATTTGGATCCGAGTTATGATGGGGAGGAAAATAGATTTATCGCTAATAACCGCACCAGTTTAGATTATGCTGAGAATGGATTCTTTGCACTTTGATTTGGCATAATTTTCATTCGGATTGGCCAATTCGAATGAAAATTATGTTGAATCACATTTATTCGTCATCTGGCATTTCTGACAATATTAATCTGACATGATGTGCCAGGAAATTGTCACCCCAAGTAGTGGCTACCAAGTTGGAACATTGTTTGGCAAATCCAGGAGATGCACTATAATAATCCAATAATTCTCCCTCGGTTGAGTAAATGATATAATTCTGAATGTATTTATTATCGCTTATCATGATAACTTTGTCTTGGTCGACATACATTCCCCAGTAATGATAATCTTTGTCAGAAAAAATGATTTGTTTGTCTCGAGATATGTCATATAAAACGTAAGACCGACTTTGATGCGCGTATAAAATATAATTACCTGAACTAACGAATTTACTAACAGTAAAATGATAGGCTATGATTTTGTATTTACACATTTGAAAATCCCACAAAACCAAGCTCCCCAGATGACAAACAACAATACCATCCGAACAAAATCCCCCCATGCCATGAAACACATGTGATCTGTCAATTATTTTACCACCGTCGAGACTAAACATTACAGATTTATATAATGATTCGAACCCATGTTCTGTGAATTTGTATGTCACAATTAATTTTCGTGCATCTGATGTCATATCAATAAAAACATTATCTTTATCCAAATTTATAGTTGAATCATCATATTCAAAATTTATTATAGTTGAATCACTATGCACAACGATATCTGAATACAAATCATATTGGACGGTGTTAATAGTATTCGAAATTACATTCACGTTAACACAAATGAACCCACGGCTATCTGGATTGAATTGAAGATATTTGATATTGCTAGTATCAACATTTCGGGTCCATATTAGTTCTATAGTTTTAATTGTAACCAATTTTATCACATGTAAGGTATCAGGTGTGACGAAAGTACAAAAATGACCATTTGGCGAAAATTGCATAAATTTGGCGTGCTTTATGAATGAAATTTCTCGATAATTCGTGTTGTATCCCATGATAACCGGAACACCATTGTTCAAGTAGCCTAGCCAATAAGTTTGGTTATGTTTTATTAAAATTTGTAACATTTCGCGAGAATATGAACGCAAATGGTGTTCTTGGGAAAAATATTTGCCAATAATTTCGATAGTATCATTATGATAATTCAGGATGCTAGTCACTTCCATAAATGATTCAACATCAATTTCGCTATAATCAAGATCGATAAATAGTTGTTTGGTACTTTCTAAGGCCAGACGACGAACTACAGTGATATTCATTTCTGTTCCCAAAAAATCATAGCATCGAATAGCATCTACTAACCACCGCGCAGATTTTTTGGTCATGTCAAAATCTTGGCCATACAATCTCAAAATAATATCATATGCCACATGAGCATTTGGCATGATGACTTCATGTATATTTTTATGGGGTTCCGTCGTAAACAATTTTTCAAAAAAATTAAACTTGGCCAAAATTAGTTTATGGGCTGTCACCGAACTAGATTTGCCATTCTTATCTTTGAAAACGATTGTGACATCTGTCAATAATTGTTTATCGAAAAAATGTTTGATATCACGATTACTAATAACAGGTACTACTGTTTCTTCGGCAGTAGACATTTTGCCATATGATGATGATTTTTTTTGATGAAAATGAATGAATAAACTGTTCAAATATCAATTTTTTGAAAAAAATTGATATTATGAATCTTAAACAATTTAAAAATTATGTCCGCTGAACATTAGCATTTTAATGGCAAATTTTGATCCAGAATCGGCGGGTACATTAGCTGTGTTACCCATTGAAACTATCATACAAATAACCAGTTTCGGTCACGATTTGGATTTTTATCCATGGAGTTTGACATCAAAGTATTTTTGCTGGATATTGGCATCGCTGGCGAAACCCATCAAAGCTTCTCCCAAGTATTGCATTTATTTGGCCAAAAATGGTCATTTGCAATTGTTGCAATGGGCCAAATATCAAGGATATTATTTTGACAAGAAAATATTTAATGCTGCAGCCTCAAATGGTCATTTGGATATTATCAAATGGGCTTATAAATCGAATTGTCTTTTTGATAGAAAATTTTTATTGGCAGCGGCCAAATATGGTCATGAACATATTATGAAATGGGGTATTGAAAATAATTTATGTTATGGTGATATTGATTATGAAAGAGTATTGACGAAATATGCAGCCAGAAATGGTATGACAGTTATTTTGAAATTATTTTACGAAAAATCAATTGGTATGTATCATCATATTTGTGCATGTGCTGCCGAATGTGGCCAATTTGATACTCTCAAATGGTTAATATCACAAGGAGAACTATGTTGTACTTACACTATCGGTTGTGCCATCGGTCATGGACATTTTGAAATGTCCAAATGGTTACTGAAAAAAGGTTATATATTTGGAGAACGAGATACAGTGTTAGTATGGGCTGCCAAAAGTGGATCAGTGGAATTATGTGAATGGTTATGGTCACAGGGTTTTTTTTTGAATGCTGAAATTTATGTTACAGCTACAACCCATAATCATTTGGAAATTTTACAATGGGCTCTTAATCGGAACTGTCCGTGGAATAATGCTGTTTTTAGATATGCTGCGGAAAATGGTCGTTTTGAAATTTTGAAGTGGGCTATTGAAAATAGTCCACTGATTGAAGGCGCTGTTTATAATCAATCAGATGTATTAAAGTGTGCCGCAAAATCTGGTAATTTTATTATGTTTCAGTGGTTGCTTGATCGTGGTTTCAAATCAAATGAACCTCACAAATTCAATTTAAATATTTGTTGGATATATGGTCACCATAGAACTATTAGTGAAGAACAAAATTTTATAGAAATTTATTTATTATGTTGTAAACTAGGATATTCTATTGACAAGGAAATCTATGAATTCATCATAGGTTATGGTTACGTAAATTATTTGAAATTACTTTTGCGTGACAATTTCCCAATTAAAATTCATTTTCGGGAACATGGTCCTTTCCCGAAGAAAAATAAATTCAAAATAGCGACATTATTATTACCATATTGGTTAAAAACTTATCCAAATTTAGATACAGACAAAAAATTAAGTGAAAATTTTTATTCATTTGTGGTAAAATATTGTTTAATGGCCATCAAGGAGGGTCGCATGGATATTATTCGTAAAGATTTTCATTCACACTTGGTAAAAATGTTGAAAAGTAAATACTTTAGACCACGTCAGCATTTTTTGAAAACTTGTTTATGTGATAAAGCAGCCTCATATGGAAATTTGGAAATGCTTCGTTATTTTAGAGAAATTGGCTGTTGCTGGGGTAAGCTAACCACTTACAAAGCCGCTAAAAATCGTCATTGGCATGTCTTGCAATGGGCTATTACTCAAGGTTGTTCGGTTGGAACATCTACTTGTGCTGCAATTGCTTTGCATGGTGATTTGTCCATGTTAGAGTGGGCCAGACAAAATAATTGTCCATGGTCGGTAGCCGCTTTGATTTCGGCGGCGCGGGGTGGTCATTTGGATGTTATCAAATGGGCCATGGACCAAGGTTGTCCTTATACATATCAAGTTTTGGCAGCCGCAGCCAAACATGGTCATTTGTCTATTTTGGTTTGGGCCCAACAAAATGGATTACATTGGCATTCCAAAATTGCCCAACGAGCGGTTGCAGGTGGCCACATGAATATTCTGCAATGGTTATTGGCTAATGGTTGTCCCTGGACGAAGGAAATTGGGACAACCATATTTCGACATCGACGATATAAATTTTTTGAATGGGTTTACCTAAATAAAAAGTCAATCAGAGTACGACAGTACGAGTCTACCCATAAATATTGTGACCATTTGGTCCATACAATTTATTTGGAAAAAGTACGGAAATTGATTGGGCAATAATTAATCAATAACTAATGGTGTATCAGTTAAATCTTGCGGAATGTTAATTAATTAATTGATATTCCATAAGATTGTGCTTTAGAATTTATTAGCATATATTAAAATATCAATTTTAGTCTCAGTTGTAAATATTTTTGTTTATATTTTAAGTATTTTTGATAATGGCCACCATCATAATAATTGTAATCATAATCTTCCTATATTTTCTCCCAGTTGTTTGAAAAATAATTCAATTCGGTCTTTTGCATTATCTCATCTCCCAAATAATATTTTTTGTTGCCCATAATATATGTTTTCATATTTCATAATTACATCGCGTGAATATATTTTTATTATGTTATTGATTTGAAATGATCAGATGTTACAATTATTTTTAGCACGAAGTACATAACCTTTCAATAATGAAACGGGTGTTGGCAGTGATTGCGACTTCTCCTGACATTTGAGTAATTGCAAAGAAAATTTGATCTCCTTCGTTAAGAAATACATTGGCAGAGGCTGTATTACAAACTTGTCCATATGGTGGTACCCCAGGTGCGACCAAAACAAAAAATCCATCTGTGGCTTGTTTAGTACTAATATTGATGGGTCGTCGACTACAAGCGACTTGTTCAATCAAACCGGTACCTATATTGACTTTATATATGTAAATTGTGGATGTGACATTGCTTGTAAAACAAATCGTGCCCGACACAAAATAAGTACCACTTCTGGGTATGATGAAGCGGCCAGTTTCATTATGCAACTTAATATCACCACCTGCTGATAATGGAGGTAAATTATAATCCGTTATCACATAAACTGTATGCGGTGGTACCGATCCAGAATTGGCAGGTATTGGACCACCGCCTGGTGGAATATCTCTACTGGGAGCCCTTGTAACATAGATTGTATTAGGGCAAAGAGGTTCACACTGACTATTTAAAACGGTTTGACTCAAACTTGGAGCACATGGACTATTAAATCCTGCTAAATAATTTTGGCATGCCACATTAGTGGGGCATGATGCTTGGCACGGATTTGGTTTGGTTTGACATGCGTTCAGTTGATTTTGAATAGCTTGGCATTGGCTGTTTTGACACGTTGGATATGTATTATAATTCGCATTGGCAGGTGGACAATAGCCGACCCAACTTAATGGAACTATTTGGTTTGTCTGACAATTAGTACAACTATTCGAATTCAGACAAGAATTTGAATTCGAGCATGCACATTTGTTGCAGCAACAACATGAAACCATTTAATATATCAGTAGAAATTTATTACTATACTGGTATATTCTAAAATGTATTCAGACTAATTAATTCAATCAACAAGCACTTCCATCCACCAATTTATGACTTCTTGCGAACATTTATTTGGTATGTACGTAAGAAAATACCAATCTATGACCATTTCCAAATTAGAATTTCGCCACCAATTCAATACATCAAATTTATCATGTAAAGATGCATGATATAGTGGTGTTGTATCATATTTCAATGGCAACCTAGAATTCAGCCACCAGTTCAACACATTAATTTGACCATAAATAGATGCCAATTTGAGGGGTTCGGTATCATATTCCAATTTGATTTTTGAATCTAGCCACCAGTCGAGTACATCAACTCGACCATATAGGGATGCAAATTTGAGACAAGATTGTACGTCATATTTCATTACCAATCTCGAATTTTTCCACCAATCCAGAACATCAAGACAACCATAAATTGATGCAAATAAAATAGCATCCTCATCATATTTTAACTCTAAATCTGAATATAACCACCAATTAAGAACATCCAAATGACTATAAATGGAAGTAATACCGATGGGATTGGCGTTGCGAATTAAATTGACACCAGAATTAAGATACCATTTTGGAACAATCGGGCAACCACCACTGGATGTTATTGCGAGAGCTTCTGTGTCATATTTCAAAGGCAACTTTGATCCCAACCACCAACTTAGCACATCAATGTGGCAATATTGAGATGCTACTTTCATGGGCATGGTATCATACTTCAATTCCAAATTGGAATTGAACCACCAATCCAATACACTAATCCGACAATAAGCAGATGCTAATGTCAAAGGCTCAGTGTCATATTTTAATTCTAACTTGGAGTTCAACCACCAATCCAATACGTGAATCAATTCATATTTGGAGGCCATGGCCAGAGCTTTAGTATCATATTTCAATCCCAATCCAGAATTTTTCCACCATTCCAGTACATTGGTTAGTCCACGAGCGGATGCTAATTCTATTGGCTGGGTGTTGTATTCGAGCGGTAATTCAGAATTCAGCCACCAATTCAAGACCTCAATTTGGCCATGAGCTGAGGCAAGTGTCAGAGCCGAAACGGAATATTTCAGTTCATAGTCAGATTCATAAAACCAATTTAGCACATCAACATGACCATTTTTGGAAGCCATATCCATTGCATTTTCCGTGTAAATAAACTCTAGTCCACAATTTTGGAACCAGTTCAAAATAGATATATGACCATATTCAGCAGCTGTATCAACAAATGTTTCCGTATATTGAAACTTCAAGTTGTTCAACATCCATTTTAACACGTGAAGATGACCACGACGACAGGCAGCATTGGTGGTACTCGAACTATATTCAAATGCCAGACCAGAAGCTTTCCACCAATGCAAAATCCTAACGAAGCCATACAAAGCCGCAGTATAAAAATCCAGCATAGGAAGCCCCAAATTCATGTATGTTTCTGGATCTGACATGTCATACTCTTCCGCCAGAACAATTTTGTTGGCTCGATAATCTTTTATCCACGTGCAATCATGTTTAACCACACGCAAATCTGGATCCAAGGGTAATAGAATTCTTCGTAATATGCATCCATGAATATAAAGTTGCGGTAAATATTTTTTGGTGGTAAAATAGAAACCAGGTGATTTGTAAAAATTTATTTTATCACTGTCTATTTCCCCGTCACAAATATTCAAACCAGTATGATATGTTTGGTCAGAATATGGATCGACATAATTGGTTTTCAAAATAGTATAATATGTTTGTGCCATGACTAAATTAATGAGACAATATTAACGAGATAAGATTAATGAATTTGAAGTCAAAAATATATTTA
>Ga0065721_10050064_pt1 | contig 23632 bp, 26 predicted proteins | sample Mesricmetagenome_FD_59108 | JGI IMG/M metagenome (GOLD analysis project Ga0065721, IMG submission 59108) | Mesophilic microbial community from rice straw/compost enrichment Sample: eDNA_1 v2 (version 2) | ecosystem: Engineered > Solid waste > Grass > Composting > Bioreactor | place: USA: Davis...
TGTATAACTTGTTGCTTGAATTCGATTGTAAACCGTCTCCGTTGCATAAATAATCCCCTCCATTGGTTCTGCTTCTAGCTTACACTGTTAAGTGTCCTAGACTCAAATCCAATTTCGGGGCTTAAGAGGACGCATCTAAAGAAGTGTGGCTAAATAATATTGTGACTGATTACAACAAAGGAAGGTTGCGTAGAGAGGCATCTTTACAAAGCAGCTTTTATTATCACCTTAGGAACAAAATTGGAGATGCTACATTGGATCACTTCGGCGCTTCTATATTTACTGAATATCATTTCAAGGGCAAACGAGTCGATTTAGCTGTGGTCTCACACTCTGGCTCATATCCTTTAGCGATTTATGAATTCAAATATAAAGATATGGTCTCAGATAAACCATTCTTGGATGATGTGGAGAAAATAATTAACTACATCGCTGATAATCAGGACTGTGATTTTTATATTGGTTTTATACAAGAGGTCGAGTTTGAGGAACTGGATGATTCATATACCTGGTTGAACGAAGCACAGAAACGAATTGCACAGGGTAGGCTTGTTGAGATGACAGGTGGAATGTCTAGAAGCAATGAAGATGATCCAATCTGGACATTTAATGAGGTGTAGAAATGGAAATGTTTCAAGCTAACGAAGCCTATCAAGGCTACAATGAAAAAGACGAGGATGTACAGTTAATTCATACACAGCATGGTACGCCAGTTACACTGAGAAATATTAGCAGGTCTTTTAAGCGAATCATTGACAACTTAGTAAAAACTTGATGCCTGTTGAAGAACCATTGGAAAAAATCTGATTTCACCATCTAGGCCATATTCACGTTGTTATGTTGCCGGAGATGCGAGAGAACAACAAACGTATTGCCGAACGGATGGGGGGCAATCGTAAAAATGTTAGATCGGTACGCTCATATCACTCCAAGTATGCTAAAGGAGACTGCTGAAGCAGTTGGTGAGAAATTTTTTAGTGCAGTCGAACATAAGAATGCGAGGAATACGGAAATGTAATCCGCACCAATTCTGCACCAATTTTAGAAAGTAGTATTTAGCAGGGATAGGCAGAGAAAAAGAAAATGTCGCAGAGCCCAGTGTTATCAAGGCTTTGCGACATTTTAGTTGTATGATCTGTAGTGGGCTCGAACCACTGACCCCTACCCTGTCAAGATAGTGCTCTCCCAGCTGAGCTAACAGATCATGTGAGTGATGAATATTAATATATCAGCATCCAAATTGAATGTCAACACAATCGGAGCAACTTTTTTGCCACACTATGGATATACGCCTGGAGAGGATTACCTTCATTTCTGCAAGCTGATCTGATACGATATTAATCACAATCAGACGACTAGTCGACAGCAGGGAGCAGGCATAATGAAGGTGAGCAAGAGCAATGCAGAGCATTACATATGGGGAGATCAATGTGACGGCTGGCATCTGTTGAAGCAGCAGGATTTGAGTATTATTCATGAGAAAATGCCGCCGCATACCGCTGAAGCAAGACATTACCATGAACAGTCCCAGCAGTTCTTTTTCGTACTTGAAGGGACGGCTACCATCGAGATTGCAGGGGAGAGCTTTGAACTCGCGGCGCATGAAGGAATTCATGTCGCTCCGCATACCCCGCATCAGATGTATAACAAGTCGGACCGGGCTATTCAATTTCTCGTCATTTCCGATCCAGCAACCAAGGGAGACAGATACCCGGCTTAAGTTAGGTGACATAAACAAAAACCGCCATGCGTTCAGAGTGACGCGCGGCGGTTTTTTTGTGATTATCGGTTAATGATCACTATGCGGAATATCGCATTTGTTCTGGATGAACCGGATCTGGTTCTCCAGCCGATTGATTTCTTCCTGCTGCTCGGCAGAAGAAGCGGGACCGCTTCTTAACGAGTCTAGCTGCGAGATCAGATTCGGCAGATCAGAAGAAGCATTCGCACAATCATAGTTACTGTTCAAATCGATAGTCATGGAAGTCACTCCCCCTTGTTGTAGGTACAATTGTCCGCCTTCTAGTATGATCAGAAACCGGAATTATGATGCAAACTTGTGACAGATTCAGCATATATCGTTCAAGCCGCACATACCTGTATAGAAAGCACTTGCAAAACTTATAGGAGGCGGTATCGTTTGGCAGAGGAGTATGCCTATATGGCCGTTTGGCTTCTAGGCTTGTTTGGCATCGTGGGTACGGTAAGCGCTTATGTTGCAAGCTTTGTCATGAAGGATTCCTTATCTTATGATCAAACACATGTATGGCGTAGAAAACTGCCTCCGGACGTGAAAAAAAAGTAAGAAAAAAATCGGCTGTCCGCAAATGCGGCAGCCGATTTTCTCATGTTAGAACGTAGGCAAATTGTCGAGATTATTGTCCTTGCGGCCATCGGCATTGGAGCGTAGATGCTCTTCGTGATCGCGGCCTTTAAAAACGTTTAATCCGGCAATTTCATTATTTTTTACCATCGTTTGAGCGGTTTTGTAATCGACGACCCGGCCTGACGTTAACTGCAGTTCAACGATATCGCCATCTCCGTTCTTCCGGACAGCAACAACTTCTTCATTTGTGTGATCCATATTATCATCCTCCCAATGGCTAGTATGGATCAATCAGGTCAAATAAATGCATGAGTATGCTTCCGAAGAAGGCGTACTGCGTAAACTTTGAAACCACTTGCTTCCGGTTTGCATAAGCTATACCAAGAGCGGATGTCTGCAGCGCCAGTAGCGCGGTGGATATCTGCTTGTTATTTGACAGGCCTAAACCTTATAGACGGCGAGCTGCTCCACGAACCGCATTTTGCCTGTGCGACCGATGAACTCTTCCATATTGTCGTTGTAATGCATCAGCCATACCTTCTCTTGAATATCCTCCGGCAAGGTCAGCAGCTCATCCAGGCTGGCATGAACATACCCAGGAGAGATCAGCTGGCAGTCATGGAATATGGTTGTCACACCTCCTTCAGTCAATGTCTTGAGCAAGGCCCCGTCAAACTTCATATCTGCCGAGTAGAAGAAGGTCTCATTAAAGAGGAAAGAATAGCTGAGCTTGCCGGCAATATGATCCGTCTGGATCAGCTTCACTTTAATGCCGGGATGGATGTCAAAAACTTCTCCTTCTTTAATGGGCCGTACATCAAAGAAATCAGTCAGGGCGGTGAGCGGCTCCTGCGTCAGGCCTCCCCGAAGCGTCTGCTCCCACAAAGGTTCAACAAGCGTATCGGCAATATAGAGGACAGGCTTCTTGCCATAGCGGAACATCATCTGGAACGCATACTCCTCCAGCCCTCCTACATGGTCAGCGTGCATATGGCTGATCAGGACGGCATCTAAATCATCAAAGGAATAGCCGGCATCATGAAGCGACCGAGGCAAGGTAATGCCGCAGTCCACTAGCAGTCTGAAGCCGTCAACCTCAAGCAGCGCATTATTGTTCGCGTATTTTTTTGCAAAAGCACCGCCGGTGCCGAGCATTTGAATTTGCAAGCCGAAACGCCTCCCATTCGTTTGTTTGTCTTCACTTTAACAAATTAGGTAAAGCGTTGACAAACAGCAGATGCACAATTGCTTGTGCCTACATATAATGCTTAAAGCATAAACAGCGGGAGGTCGGAGGAGCGATGAGCGCAGCAGCAGCAAAGGGGAAGGGCAAAGTCGTAAAAAAGAAGACGACTAGCGAAAGGAAGCAGTATCATTACAAGCTTGTATTATCCCATACTTGCGGAGTATGCAAAACGCCATGTGAGCGGGGCATGCGTTATTGGAGGCAGATGCAGGAGCCGGGAGCGGTAGGGAAGGGCGTTCCATGTATTCTGACTCGCACTTACAGCTAATACGGGTAATATGAAGCATTTCCCGGGCAAGCGCATAGTTCAACAGTTTTTGACAGATTCAGCCTGCAGATGTCTGGCTTAAAAAGTTTTGTCCTTGCGCGCAACTTTGGGCCAAAATCCGAGTATAACCAAACATCCAGACAAACCGGATGGAGGGTTAACAGCAATGAGAGTCAGATTCAAGAAAATAGCCATTCTGCTCGCTATTTTGTCGGTATGCGGAGGTACGCTCATTTTTGCCGATTCAGCATCGCAGAAGGTACGTGTTATTGTAAACGGCAGTGAGCTCGATGACGGCGGTATTATTGTAGACGGTAAAACCTACTTGCCTCTTCGGCAGATGGGAAACAGTCTGAATGCGCTTGTTGACTGGGATAATCAGAGCAAGAAAGCGACGATTAACAAGCCTAATGTTCATATGATATTGTTCCAGGATAAAGTGATCTTTGGCAATGTGGACAAAGGAAACAAATACACGTTTAACGTCTTCTCCCAGATTGACAACCTGAAGACAGATATTTCGGCTGTTAAAGTGTCGATTACAGATCCTTACGGCACCGAAAAAGTGATTCAATCCCAGAATGTGAGCATTACGAAGGATAATTTCTGGTACCGGACAGAAGACATCAAATATAACTTCGAGTTTGCCGGCAAGTATGCGGTCCGGTTCTATTTGAAGACATCACCTTCGGATGACTGGACAGTTGTGTCGGAGAAGCTCATCACTTCTCAATAATGGCTAGTAACCAGGACGCCTAAGGCTGCAAACGCAGCAGCAGGGCGTCTTTTGTTTGACCGCTGTTCCTTCGCATGGTACGATACGTAAGTATGTATAAATAACTGAAATGGGGTAATTCCATGAGCGAGCATCAACATGAGCACGGCGAAGACTGCGGCTGCGGACAAGATCACGAACATGATGAGCATGTGTTCATCGTGACAGACGACGAAGGCCAAGAGCGTGAAATGGTCATGGTCTATACATTTGAATCGGAGAATAACGTATACGCGGTATTGCTGGATCGTAACGATCCGGAAGCAGACGGAGTTATCTTCCGAATCGAGGAAGAGAACGACGAGGCTTTCCTCGTTGGAATCGAAGACGATGCAGAATGGGAACGCGTAACCGCGATCTACGAAGAAATCGCAAAAACAGAGAACGAGAACAAAGAAGGTTAATGACCTGAAACACCCGTCTATCCGAGCCGCTGCTGCAGCCTGGATAGACGGGTGTTTTTTTACGTTCACGCTTATTTTCGCGGGTTATAATAAATCGTCCGGCCGTTGAACATCGTTAGCTCAGCCTTCAATTGTTTGGCCAAATATTTGCAAAGCTCGTTTGCTTTTGCCTTGTCGCCATGGGTTGAACCGTCGGGCAGGACCACTTGAATGGTAGAGGGGCCCTCGGTTCCATTGCCGAAAATAATATATTTGTACTGAGGATTGGTTCCTTGCAAGTAAAACCAGCGGTCATCCTGCTTGGACTCGATCGTATACGGAAAAGCGGAGCCCGCATAGTCCCAGTCAAGCTGCGTCCCGGTTAAAGCAGTCTGCTCCCGGTAATGCAGGAGCTTATCCTTAAGCTGATCGAGCGGAAGCTCGCTAACGGCAGATCCTTGAACAAGCTTGATTAATGCGCTTTGACTCATTCATCCCACCCCCATCCCATCATAGCATGCAGGTAAGAGGGTTTACAATAAGTGGAATGATACGAAAAAGCCAACAGCATCGCCTTTAAGCTCTGCTGTTGGCTTTTCGTTTAGAAGATCGCGTTCTCTTCCACAATAACTTTAACGAACTGAATGCTGCGGTCCTCCGGCCCTTTTACGGGAAGGCCAACCTCAACATGATCAACGATATAGTCAATATTTTTCTGGGAAATGACTTCACCCGGCAGCAGGATTGGAATACCCGGCGGGTAGACATAAATAAATTCGGCAATAATCCGGCCGGCTGATTCTTTGAACGGAACAATCTCTGTCTCGCCATAGAAGGCATCACGCGGCGTCAGGGACAGCTGCGGAATATCCGGAATTTTGACCACAAGCTCCCGGGCTTCGGCTCCTTCATGGAAGCTGTCCGACAGACCGCGGAGCGAATCCAGCAATTTATCTATTGAATCGGAGGTATCTCCCGGCGTAACAAGGCAAAGAATGTTATACATATCGCTCATCTCGATCTCTACATTGTAGTGCTCGCGAAGCCAGTTCTCTACCTCGTAGCCGGTAACGCCCAGATGACGGACATGGATCGTTACTTTCGTTGGATCATAGTCATAGGTTGCTTCATCGCCCAGGATTTCTTCACCAAAGCAATAGAGGCCGGGAATCTGATTAATTTGCTGACGTGCATATTGGGCAAGTCCAATCGCGCGTTCTGCAATTTCATGGCCGTTTATAGCCAGGTTGCGGCGGGATGTATCAAGAGATGCCAGAAGCACGTATGAGGTTGATGTTGTCGTCAGCATACTTAGAATCGTCTGAATACGGAACGGGTTGATCCGCCCTTTGCGTACGTTCAGAACCGAGCTTTGCGTCATAGAACCGCCCAGCTTATGTACGCTTGTTGCCGCCATATCGGCGCCGGCCTGCATCGCGGACATCGGAAGCTTCTCATGGAAGTGGATCAGCACGCCATGGGCCTCGTCAACAAGAACGGGGATATCATAGCTGTGAACGAGATCTACAATTTCCTTCAGATTCGCACAAATGCCAAAGTAGGTCGGATTAATAACAAGAACGGCCTTGGCATCCGGATGACGGTCAAGGGCCCGTTTCACCGAGCGTGTTGTAATGCCGTGATCAATCCCCAGATTCGAATCACGCGCCGGAGAGATAAATACCGGACGGGCTCCTGCAAATATAATGGCGGCCATAATCGATTTGTGAACGTTGCGCGGTACGATAATTTTATCGCCTGGAGAGCAGACGGTCAGAATCATCGTAATAATCGCGCCGCTTGTGCCTTGTACGGAGAAATACGTGTAATCAGCGCCAAATGCATCGGCTGCCAGTTTCTGCGCTTCTTCAATAACGCCGGTTGGCTGGTGCAAATCATCAAGCGGAGCTATATTTATAAGATCGATCGACAAGGCGTTGTCGCCGATAAATTCGCGAAACTCAGTATCGCTGCCGAGACCTTTCTTATGCCCCGGAATATGAAATTGTACCGGATCGTTCTCCGCATGGCGGCGGAGTGCGCTGAAGAGCGGGGTTTTGTTATGATCCATCGCTTTCGTCCCTGCCTTTCGACTGTCGTCTAATGTCTATTGTACAAACAAAGTTGAGTATAACAAAAACAAGTCGGAATGCAAGCAGCAATTTTATTGATGATGCTTGGTGTTCCAAAGCTGGACAAGTATTGTTCTCCATTTGTTCATAACTAAGCGTCTGCTTGATATGTTACGATAAGGGATGGGGTGAAACATAATGCGAGACAAACGACTTCTAATAGTAATGGCTATTCTAATGACCACCTTTATCGGGTTTGGGATTATTATTCCTGTTATGCCTGAAATGATTAAAGCCGTCAGCCCGGGCAATGCCGAAAAACATACGGGCTATATGCTCGCGCTGTATTCTGCCGTATCGTTCATACTCTCTCCTTATTGGGGAGGCTTATCCGACCGGATCGGAAGAAGACCGATTATTATCATTGGCGTTACCGGCTTTGCGGTCAGCTTCCTGCTGTTTGGCTTATCCTCGGACAATCTGACTATGATGTATCTTTCCCGCGTGCTCGGAGGTTTGTTCTCCGGAGCTGTCACATCGGTTATTGTCGCTTATGTCGCGGATATTACACCGCCTGAGCAGCGCACGAAAGGGATGGGGCTGGTTGGCATGTCGATCGGCTTCGGCTTCACGATTGGTCCCGGTGTAGGCGGTCTGCTTAGTCAGATTACCCTCGAAGCGCCTTTCTATGCAGCATCCGGCATGGCGTTAATCACATTAATTCTTGCTTTCATCAAGCTGAAGGAATCGCTGCCGCCTGAGAAAAGAAGATCGGCAAACGAGAAGCGGGAATCCCGTTGGTCGGCATTTACCGGTCCGCTTAAGTTTCTGTATGTTCTGGCGTTCTTTGTTACCTTCACGCTGGCTGGCATGGAGGCGACCTTGCAGTTCTTTGGCATTCAGCGATTTGATGTGACGCCGCTGCAGGTAGGGATTCTGTTCTTTGTCTGCGGCTTCGTTGGCGCCCTTGTACAAGGCGGCGTGGTACGGCGCAGAATCAAGAAGGGGCAGGAGCCTCAGTATATTGCGCTTGGCCTGATTATTTCGGCGGTTGGTTTCTTCCTGCTGCTGGCTGCTCATTCGTTATGGTGGGCTACATTGTCGCTGGCGGTATTTGGTATCGGCAACTCGCTGATCCGTCCATGCGTGACTTCCTTGATTACGCAGAAAACACAGGTGGGACAAGGGGTAGCCTCGGGCCTCAGCTCCTCGATGGACAGCCTGGGACGGATACTTGGTCCGCTTGCAGGGACCTTCTTATTTACACTTGATCTGCGCTTGCCTTATGTATCGGGCGGTATCCTATGTCTCGCAGCGCTGCTGCTGCTTATGCAGTTCCGCAGAATGGACAGCACGGCGGGAACGGCCGTCGCAGCTCAGGATTAGTTTTAGGCTTACAAGCCGGCTTCTCATTCATTTAGATGAGGAGTCGGCTTTTTTATATTTTCCAAAGAATGGCATGTACAAATCCGGCATATAGATGAGGTAGAGCAAAAGAGGTGAAGGTAAGAATGGGAATATTGTCTTGGCGCAGGTGGGCGGCAATCATACTCGGAAGTTTGCTGATATCGGTCGGGATTAATTTTTTTCTGGTTCCATTAATGATCTTGGATGGGGGACTTATTGGAATTGCTCTCATTGTCAATTATCTGTTGCACGTTCAAGTAGGGCTGACGATGCTGCTATGCAGTATCCCTATTTTTGCTCTGGTCTGGTTTCAAAGCCGGAGTATGATTTACCAGAGCCTTAACGGTCTGCTGCTGTCCAGCTATGTGATCGATTTGCTGAGTCCTTACCGCTTTCATTTTCTCTACTACATTGAATGGACTCCGTTTACGCGAGCGGTTCTGGGCGGCTTTTGCATCGGGACAGGCCTCGGCATTATGCTTAGAAATGGCACATCTACCGGAGGAACGGACTTGCTGGCACATTTCTTATCCCGCTACGTTCCGCTAAATGTTGGCGTTATTATTTTTATAACGGACTTCATCATCATTGGAACGGGAGCTATTCTTCTGCCGGAGGATACATTTCTGCTTTCCTTAATCACGGTTGCGGCAGGGGGAGTAGCGACAAGTCTATGTACTTGGAATTTGCCGCATAATCATCAATTCAAGCATCATTGAGAAAACCTCTATCGAGGCCTTTCGAAGAAGGGCGACCGCGTGCAGAGGTGGGTTTTATCGCCAATAAGAATTTGTTCTTCCGACTTGCTCGGAAACTTATACATTCTTATGTGGTAAAAAAGCCGAAGACTTTACGGGAAGCCGCCCTGCTGGCAAGAAGGGGCTTACTTTCCTGTATGGCCTTCGGCTTTTTGTTTCTTGTTGCTTATGGCGCCAAGCCTTTCATAACAAAAGCGATGGTAGCTTCGCGTTCCTGCTCATCATCCCAGCTGCTGCCTTCCCGTTTGCCGTACAAAGTCCGTATGGCCGCATATCCAATCAAGGATGAGATCGTGAGGCGGATGATGGTGTACGGCGACCAGTCTACAAGACTGCCTTCCTCCTGGAACCTCCGGATGTTAGGCGTGACCTTCTCGAACACCTTGGCGAGAACCAGCTTTTCGAATTGCTCCTGCAGCTCTGGATGGAACGGGATCTCTTGAATAAATATTTTGAACACATGCATATGCTTCTCCAGAAAAGCCAGCCTGTTCTCGAGAATCGCGCGAAGCATTTGGTCATAGCTGTCGTATTTGCTGTCCAGAACCTTATAGAACTCCCGCATCACAAACGGTGCAACCAGTTTAGCCATCACTGGTGCAACGATGGAGACAAGCAGTTCTTTTTTTGTTTTGTAATGCCGGAATATCGTGCCTTCCGCCACTCCTGCTCGCTGTGCAATCTCATTGGTGGACGAAGCGGCGAAGCCTTTCTCTGCAAATATTTCTGAAGCGGCCCTTACGATCTTGAGCTGCTTATCCGTCATCGACTTCTCATCGCCAAGCTTATTTAGTTCTTCCAGCCATTCTTCAATCGGCTCGCTCATGTCCGACACTCCCTTTTTGCCCATTCCTCTCATTATAGCAGAAAAAGAATCATGCCTACATGCGGCGCTGCTTCTTCAAGGCCGCTATGTTCAGAAGAGCGAACAGGATCGATAAGCCGGCTAATACATAAATATCAAGCTGAATGTCGGGAATGCCTTCGCCCCGGATCATAATTCCCCGCATAGCATCCGCCCCGTAATAAAGCGGCATGATGTAGCTAAGTTTTTGCAGGACCGGATTCATCGCATCCAGATTAAATAGGCCAGAGAAGAAAGCCTGGGGCACAATGATGATCGGAATGAATTGAATGATCTGAAATTCGCTGCTTGCAAAAGAGGACAGCAAAGTGCCCAGCGTAAGTGCAGTAAGAGACAGCAGCAGATTAATCAGCAGCATATTCACAATATTGCCGGACATTGACATGCCAAGCACCTGCACGGAAAACCAGGCGATCAAAGTAGCCTGAATCAGCGTAAAGATCCCAAAGCCCGCCAGATACCCCAGCACGATCTCCGACCTGCGGATCGGCGTTGCCAGCAGTCTTTCCAATGTGCCGCTTGTGCGTTCGCGAAGGAAGGAAACCCCGGCGAGCAGGAAGACGAAGAAGAAGGAGAAGAAGCCGATCAATACAGGCCCAAAAGAGTCAAAAGAAGCCATATCCGGTCCTCCGTATAAATAATGCACGGTTGGAGCGAGCTCCTGGACGTTGCTTTGCAGCGCTTTTTGCATGACGAGCTGCGTGCTCCGGCTTGCGGAGGGATCGCTGCCTTCCAGCGTGATATCCGGCTTGCCGTCCTTGAATTGGATGACGGCATCAAGCTTCCCGCTCTTCAGCGCTTGATCAGCAGCCTCTATGGAATCGAAGACGGTCACATTGGCATTTTGCTCTTCCAGTTTGGCGGCAAGAACGGCGGCGCTGCCCGTTATTCCGATTTCTGGCGATACGGTCCTGCCGTCAAAAACAAGCTTGGTTAAGCTCAGGATGAGCAGCGGGGCGAGGAGCAATAAGGCTAGCGTGCGTTTGTCCCGAATGAACTGCCGGATAATGCGTACAACCAGTGCACGTATTCTCATGCTTGTTCCTCCTTGCCCCTGCCCAGGGCGATAAATGCTTCTTCAATCGTGTGGACACCGGCTTGCTCCATGATGGCTTGAGGGGTGTCCAATGCGATCAGCTTTCCGTCGCGAATAAGGCCCAGCCGGTCACATTTCTCCGCTTCATCCATCACATGGGTGGTGATGATGATCGTTACCCCTTTTTGCGTCAAGACGTTTAGTTCATTCCAGATCGCTTTCCGGAGTACGGGATCAATGCCGACCGTTGGCTCATCCAGCACAAGAAGCTGCGGCTTATGCAGCAGGGCAATAGCCAGAGACAAACGACGCTTCATGCCGCCGGAATAAGTGTTTACCGGCTTGTTCAGATGGTCGTTCAAGCTGACCAATGCGGCGGCAGATTGCATGCGGGAAGCAAGCGCTTTGCCGGTCAGTCCGTACAGAGAGCCGTAAAAAGCCATATTCTCTTTGCCGGTCAGCTCCTGATACAGGGCGTCAGATTGCGCCATATAGCCGAAGGTTTGCAGCATCTTGAGCTGCGGCATCGGCTGGCCAAACAATTCAACCTTACCGGCATCCGCCTGGTCAATACCGGTTATCAGCTTAATCAGGGTTGTTTTTCCTGAGCCGGAGGGGCCAAGAAATCCAAACAACTCTCCCCGCGGAACTGCAAAGGTAATATCGTCTAATACCGTTCGATTGCCAAACCGCTTCACAATCTGTGTGATGGAAATAGCAGGCCGTACAGCTGTTTCGTCCAAATGAAACACCTCTCATCCAAAAAGTGAGTGATTACTCATTTTCAGTATAGAGCTAGTTATGAAGGTTGTAAAGTGAGTACTTACTCACTTTACTGCACTGGACCTAAGTCGTAAAGGCACTCCGACCAGGGGCGAGAGTAAAATACCGTCTTGAGACGTTTTTACATTATTTTCAATACAGGTATGCTTAGAACTGTCAAATACACATAAAAGAGAAATCCGAATAGGGAGAAGGAGTAGTTGTAATGAACAAGTTAACCGAATGGTCGTTCCGCAATAAGGCGGCCGTTATCCTGATCGTCATTATGTCACTGACGGTTGGGGTCATCAGTTATTTGAAGCTGCCGATGGAGTTTCTGCCGGAAGCGGATAACCCGCAAGTTATGGTTACCGTAATCGGGCCGGGCATGGACGCCAAATCGATGGAGCAGCAAGTAACAAATCCGCTGGAAGAAGCGGTCATGTTCACAAAGGGCAAGACCAATATGTTCTCGACTTCCGGAAATGGTTATGCCCAGGTTAACGTTGATTTCGATTCCAATACGAATATGAAGGAAGCAAAGGCCGAGATTGAGCGTTCGGTTGATCAGGTCCAACTGCCGCAAGGCGTCATGAAGCCTTTTGTCGTACAGTTTAATACCTCAATGATTCCGATTTCCTGGATTGTCGTAACCTTTGATGAAGGATTAAGCGAGCAGGAGAAGGATGCGAAGATTAAGCTCGTAAATACTGAATTACAAAAATCCGAGGGTGCTGGACAAATCAGCGTAAATGGTAAATCCACGCCAACGATCCATATTACTCCTGATACCGATAAGCTGGCGCAAAAGGGTATTCCTGTTCAGTCACTGCTCAGTGTGCTGCAGGGACGCGGCGTATCCGCCTCAATTGGCGAGCGCAATATTGACGGTGCGGCCGGCAATATCAACATTTATGACGAAGTAACAAGTATCGAGACACTTCGCAATCTTCCGGTAGTAACCGGAGTGAAGCTGTCTGATGTTGCGACGGTTGAGCAAGCGAAAGACCAGGAGAGTATCAGCCGGATGAACGGTAAAGACGCCATCCTGTTTACGATCTCGAAGTCGGCTAACGCCAATGCGGTATCAACTGGTAAAAATATCGAAAAAACAGTCGAGCGTCTGAACAAGGATGTCAAAGGTGTGGAAGCGGTTGTCCTGCTCAGCACAGCTGAATCGGTTACGCATTCCGTCAACAGCATGCTTCGCGAAGTCCTGATGGGAGCATTGTTCGCTACGATTATTATCCTGCTCTTCATGCGTAATTTCCGGGCAACCGTCGTTACGATCGTCTCGATTCCATTGTCGCTTGGCATCACGCTGTATCTGCTGGATCTGTCAGGCGTAACCTTGAATATTATTACGCTTGGCGGCGTGGCTGTCGCGGTAGGCCGACTTGTTGATGACAGTATCGTCGTAATCGAGAATATATATCGCAGACTGCAGAAGGAGCCTTTCTCTGTCAAGGTTATTACAGACGCAACGAAGGAAGTGGCAACAGCTATTACATCTTCGACATTAGTAACCGTAGCGGTATTTCTGCCAATGGGGCTGCTCCGCGGTTCCCTGCAGGCATTCCTGCTCCCATTTGCACTAACGGTTGCGTATTCGCTGCTGTCCTCGCTTATCGTAGCACTCACCGTCGTACCGCTGCTTAGCTCTATCCTGCTGCGGGGGACGAAAGAAAAGCCGCATAAAGGCTCTGAGAAATTCGCTTCGTTCATTCGCTGGAATCTGCAGCATAAATGGATTACGCTTGTTATCGCTTTGGTTCTGTTTGTTGGCTCTATTGGCTCCTATTTCATGATGCCGAAAGGCGCATTGGATTCTTCCAGCGCCGAGAACCTGAACATTTCCCTGCAGTATCCAAGTGATACGCCGTCTGACAAGGTGGAGCAGGGAGGTACTCAGCTGGAGAGCTTCCTTAAGGATAACAAGAGCGTTGAATGGGTAATTATGCAGCTTGGCAACAGCTCTGATAATGCGCAATACGGTGCGGTATCCTCACCGACACTGGTAACGTATATGGTTGATTTGAAGAAAGGCGTAGATGCAGAAGTATTCATGGATGAAGTGAAGCAGCAAAAAACGAGCTTTAGCGATGCGGAGCTGATCGTTAATGCAACCGATCTGATGATGGGCGGAGGCGGCTCACAAATCTTTATTGATGTTACCGGCGATGATCCGGAGAAGCTGACACAAACAGCTGATCAGCTGATGGCCAGCATTAAGCCGATCAAAGGCGTATTGAAAGTACAAAGCAACCAGGAAGAGAAGAAGCCGGTCTATACATTCCAGGTGGACCCTGAGAAAGCGAAAGGCCAGGAAGTCTCGATGCAGCTGCAAAGCATCCTGAATCCTGTACCGGTAGGCAGCATCAAGGTGGATGGACGTGAGACCCCTGTTGTCATGCAGCCTGTTGTAAATCCGGAGACGGAAGCCGGTCTTAATGATTTGACGATTGCTACGGCTTCTGGTTCCGTGCCGGTATCAAGCGTTGCGAAGCTGGTCCGGACCGAAGAACCAAGCCTGTACTACCATAAAGAAGGCAAAGTGTACGTCCGAATTACAGCTGAAGCGGATCCTGAGAAGCTGTCGGTCGTTGGCACAGATATTCAGAAAGCGGCGGATAAGCTGACGCTGCCGGATGGTGTTGAACTGAAGGTTGGCGGTGCCTCGGCTGATCAGGCAAGTGATTTTGCAGACATTGGTTTAACCGCGCTTATCTCGATTGGTATTGTTTATTTGATCATGGTGCTCACCTTCAAGACATTGCGTGCTCCGCTAGCAATCCTGTTCTCGCTGCCGCTTGCAGCGATCGGTGCAGTTGTTGGTCTCTTGATCTCAGGTGTTACACCTGATTTCACGGCGATGTTTGGCGCGTTGATGCTGATCGGTATCGTTGTGACGAATGCGATTGTTCTTATTGACCGTGTGAAGCAAAATGAAGAATCGATGTCGATCCGTGATGCTTTGGTTGAAGCCGCTACAACACGGATGCGTCCGATTGTGATGACTGCTGTCGCAACGATCTGCGCGATGCTGCCTCTCGTATTTGGTTCCAGCGAATCGGGCAGTATCGTATCGCAAAGCCTTGCGATCGTTGTAATCGGCGGTCTGGCAGCAGCAACGCTTCTGACGCTGATCGTTGTGCCTTGCATGTATGAATTGATGTTCTTCCGCGCTTCGCGCAAGCAGCGCCGTGCCAAAGCACAAGCTGCCAAGACGGTAACAGCGGTTTAACAAAAAAGGTTTAACAAAAAAAGCTGTGCGGAGTTCATCCCGCACAGCTTTTCTGTTCTTCTCCCAGCCTTTGTATCGTTTTTTTGCTTTTGTTTCAGGTTAATTGGCAAGCGGAGCATTTGAATGATTCTGGAGAAGCGATAGCGTCCACCTTTGTTTGGGAATTCTTACTATACAAATTTATTCAAGGAATCCCCGAACAACAGTGGTCGGAAGAACATTCAAATGCGCAGTCTGCCCCTTTAACCTAGACAGAAGCAGCCAAACGATACAAAGGCATCAACGTTTCATACGTATCCTGAACCAGCTTGTACAGCGCTTCTCCATCATGCAGAAGCGGGTCGCCGGCAGGAAGATGGCGGCCGATCAGCAGCTCCGCTTTTTGCACATCACGAAGGCGGGTAAGAGCCCCTTGCCAATCCTGTCTGCTCATTTCACTTACAGGCTTGGACTCTTTCTTCATGTGATCAAGAGAAAGCATATAATCCGATGGGACAGCCGCAATCACCTCATCCAGATGGTCCAAATAAACGGACGCGATTCTGGATTTATTAGGCGCCTCATAGATCAGAGCGAACCATAAGAACAGATGGTCGTCAAACAAGCCTAGCTGGAAATGCGGATGAGCCTTGTAGCCGCGTTTATTGTTGCAGATAGCAAGCCAGGTATCCTTGGGCGGATTTACCGTACGGCGCGCATGCTTGGCGATATGCAGAAACATCTCGTCGCCAGCCTGAACGGCAATATCGCCGGCCAGCTTTTCACCCAGATAGCGGAACTTCGGACGAATCCGTTCCTCAATAGCAGCCATGCGCTGCTCCAATCCTTCGATTAGAAAAGTATCAAAATCCTTTTGCTCAAAGCCTGTGAAAGCCGAAACGGTGGTTGGTGTGGTCATCTATATGTTCTCCCCTCACATTTAAGTCGTTAATTAAACTTGATTATAGCACGGATGTTCCTATCAGAACATCTTGTACCATCTTGACGGAAGGTTGCACTTGATGTAAATTTATCTAAATATTCCAACAGCTTCGATCAAGGTCGAGTGCTTAAGCTTATGATCATTCCAGAGAGGAAGCCCCGGGCTGCAAGGCTTCCATGATCGCTTAAGATCTCATCCTGCCTTGTGAGCTGCAAAGGCTGCCGTGTTCACCATTCAGCCCTTGCCGGGATGAGAATCCCGTTATCTATTGGAGAGCCGGCAGCATTGTTAATCCGGCTAATTGAGGGTGGTACCACGAGCACATTCGTCCCTTGCGAATGTGCTCTTTTTTGTTTTTATAGCCATAGTCAGGAGTGAGAATCGATGCGTCAAAGTCAACTTTTTATGCCAACCTTACGCGAAGCTCCATCCGAGGCGGATGCCGTCAGCCATCAGCTTATGCTGCGTGCAGGACTGATTCGGCAGCTCGCTGCCGGAATTTATACGTATTTGCCGACGGGTCGGAAGGTGCTGCGCAAGCTGGAAGCGATCATCCGCGAGGAAATGGATAAGGCAGGCGGTCAAGAGGTTTTTATGCCTGCCATGCAGCCGGCAGATTTATGGCGGCAATCCGGCCGCTACGACAAGTACGGCCCCGAACTGGTCAGGCTGAAGGACAGGCATGACCGCGAATTTGCGCTGGGCCCAACTCATGAGGAAGTGATTACGGATCTGGTACGGGCGGAAGTAAGCTCCTATCGGCAGCTGCCTGTAACCTTATATCAGATTCAAACCAAGTTCAGGGATGAGAAGCGTCCGCGTTACGGACTGCTTCGGGGCAGAGAGTTCATGATGAAGGATGCCTATTCCTTTGATGCGGATTGGGAAGGGCTTAATCAGAGCTATGAGAGGATGTATGAAGCGTATCATCGTATTTTCACGCGCTGCGGATTGAATTTCCGTCCGGTTGAAGCCGATGCAGGAACCATTGGCGGAGAAGGCGGCACACATGAATTTATGGCCTTGGCCGATATCGGAGAGGATACGATTGCTGCCTGCGATCATTGTTTGTATGCGGCTAATCTGGAGAGGGCCGGGTACAGGCTGCCTAAGAATACGCAGAGTGCAGAGATCGCCAGTGAACCTGAGCTGGAGAAGCTGCATACTCCAAGGGTAAGAACAATTGAGGAGCTTGTTCAGTCGCTGGATATCCGTGCGGATCAGATCCTGAAGACGTTGTTGTTCCTGGCAGACGGCAAGCCTGTTGCGGTTATCGTCCGCGGCGATCACGAAGTCAACGAGATCAAGCTGGCAAGCCTGCTGAAGGCGGATAAGGTGGAGCTGGCGGATCAGGCGGCGACGGAGCAATTGACCGGTGCGGCTGTTGGTTTTGCAGGTCCAATTAACTTGTCGGTGCCAATCGTGGCTGATTATGCCGCTGCGCGTATAAGCTCGGGCGTAGCCGGTGCTAATGAAACGGATTATCACTTTAAGCATGTCCGTCCGGGCGTCCATTTTGAAATCGCACAGCTTGGGGATTTGCGGAATGCTGTTCCGGAAGATAACTGTCCGAATTGCGATGACGGGCAACTCCGGATGTTCCGGGGAATTGAGGTTGGGCAAGTGTTCAAGCTTGGGACCAAATACAGCGAAGTCATGCAGGCTGCCTATCTGGATGCCGCAGGCGCAGAGAAGCCGGTTCTTATGGGCTGTTACGGGATTGGCATCTCCAGGGTGATGTCTGCAGTGATCGAGCAGCAGCATGATGAGCAGGGAATCCGGTGGCCGCTGGAGCTCGCTCCTTATCAGGTGCATATTGTTCCGGTATCAGCCAAAGACGGGACTCAGATGAAGGCAGCAGAGGAGCTGTACGCAAAGCTTGCTTCTGCAGGACTTGAAGTCTTGCTGGATGACCGCGACGAGCGGCCGGGCGTAAAGTTCAAGGATTCGGATCTGATTGGTATTCCGCTTCGGATCGTTGTCGGCAGACAAGCGGCTGATGGCGTAGTGGAGCTGAAATACAGGAATGAAAGGGAAGCCCGTCAAGCTGCAGTGGAGGAAGCCGTGGCGCTTGCAGCGGATTTTTACCGTTCATGAAATCAGCAATAAGGCAGTCTGGCCCGGCATTTTGGACGGCTTGACTGCCCTTTTTTTTGATTTAGACGGCCTTTAAGCGAAAATTAGTCAATAATCCAAGTTGCCAGATCATATGATGGAGTATAAGATAGAAGTAAGAACAAATTGTCAGACTATTTCGTCAACTGTTTGAAAGGAGGGATTGCCGTGAATAAGAGCTACGAAGTCGAATATTGTAATTTGGAGCTGCGTTTTGACCGCCGGCAAATCCAAAACCTCATCCGTGATCTCATTCAGGAAGGGTACTCCTTGTATTGGAGCGAGACGGAGGGGCAGTTCCTCATTTCAATTCGAACAGGTCGTAAGCTCGTGAAGCTAAGGTTTCAGCGGATGAAGAACCGTTACAAGATCGTTGGGGATTACACCATTAAGGACGAGAAGCTGTCGGAGTTGCTTGAAAAGCTTATTAATGACACACGCGGACATGCGATAGTCAAGCGGATCAAAGATCGTCAGATCGTCATTGAGAACATTATGTTTGGTGAAATAATACGACTTGTGGAGGTGTCCGGAATGGAACATCGGATTATTTATCAAAAGAAGCCATTCGTAACTATAGAGGAAATGATCAAAGCTTTTCAATCCAAGCGTGCTGAGGAACGCGCAGCGGTGCTGCGTTATGAACTTGATTATGAGCTGACGGTTCTGTTTGATGCCCTGCAGGAGAACAATGAAGAGGCTGTCGCGGAATCAAAGGATAAGCTGATGCTGCTTCGTTCGGAGATGCTGCAGCTGGAGCTTTGAGGCATTAAGATCTCAAGACAACTAAGCATGATGGAAAAAGAATCAATCGGATGGTTCCAAAGCGGAGCATTCCATTGATTCTTTTTTCATTTTCTGGTTAGCATTTCTTCGCAATATAAGGTAAACTTTCTAATGCGGTCAGGAAATCTAATGAGAGATTAGCGACAAATTCCGCGCAAATGGTTTTCATCTCCTTGCAAAAGGAGTAATATAAAACTATTGAAGACCACCATATTATAAAAAAAGGATGGAAGAAACCAAATGGCAAAACAGCAAATTGGCGTTATCGGTCTCGCAGTAATGGGTAAAAATCTGGCCCTGAACATTGAGAGCAGAGGGTTCACGGTATCGGTATACAACCGTTCCCGCGAGAAAACAGATGAATTGATCAAAGAAGCCGCTGGCAAGAACCTTGTTCCTGCCTATACGGTTGAAGAGTTCGTGCAATCGCTCGAATCTCCGCGCAAAATCCTGATCATGGTACAAGCTGGCGCAGGTACTGACGCAACAATCGATGCGCTTGTTCCTCATCTGGACAAAGGCGATATCATCATCGACGGCGGCAACGCTTATTTCCCTGATACAGTACGCCGCAGCAAAGCTCTTGAAGAGCAAGGCATCCGCTTCATCGGTACTGGCGTATCCGGCGGTGAAGAAGGTGCATTGAAAGGTCCTTCGATCATGCCAGGCGGCCAAGAATCCGCGTACAAGCTGGTTGAACCAATCCTTACAGCTATTTCTGCAAAAGTCGGCGACGACGCTTGCTGCACATATATCGGACCAGACGGTGCCGGCCATTATGTAAAAATGGTACACAACGGTATCGAATACGGCGACATGCAGCTCATCTGCGAAGCTTATGACCTGCTCAAAAACACGCTTGACCTGAACGCTGAAGAGCTTCATAGCATCTTCACAGAATGGAACAAAGGCGAGCTGGACTCCTACCTGATCGAGATCACAGCTGACATCTTCTCCAAATACGATCCTGAGACTGGCAAACCTATGGTCGACGTTATCCTCGACTCCGCTGGTCAAAAAGGAACAGGTAAATGGACAAGCCAAAGCTCCCTCGACCTTGGCGTGCCACTGTCGATCATCACAGAATCCGTATTTACACGCTTCCTGTCCGCTATGAAAGAAGAGCGTATCGCAGCTAGCAAAGTATTGAACGGTCCTGAGAAAAAACCTTTCGAAGGCGACAAAGTGGCATTCATCGAATCCGTTCGCAAAGCTCTCTTTGCTTCGAAAATCTGCTCGTACGCACAAGGCTTCGCTCAAATGCGCGCAGCTTCCGAAGAATATGACTGGAACCTTCGTTATGGCGACATCGCGATGATCTTCCGCGGCGGCTGCATCATCCGTGCACGCTTCCTGCAAAATATCAAGGACGCTTACGATCGCGATGCTAACCTGCGCAACCTGCTTCTTGACCCTTACTTCCAAGGTATTGTTGATTCTTACCAAGGCGCTTGGCGTGAAGTGGTTGGCACAGCTGTAGCAAACGGCGTACCTGTGCCTGCGTTCGCAAGCGCATTGTCGTACTTCGACAGCTACCGTACAGAGCGTCTGCCTGCTAACCTGCTGCAAGCACAACGCGACTACTTCGGTGCTCATACGTTCAAACGTCTGGACAAAGAAGGTTCGTTCCACCACAACTGGATGAATTCCTAATCCGGTTTGATTATTTTAGCCCGTATGAAGCTTCGATGAGGCAATTCCGCAGGCGGGTAGCCTCCTGATCGGAGTAATGCTTGCGGCGGATCAGCAGCATGGAAGCTTCGGCGAAATAATGAAAGTTTTTCAATAAGCGTGGCTGAGAAAGGTCCCTGAGTGCAGGGTCCCCGTCAGCCACCTTTTTTTTAATATATTCAAGCATCCAGACCACATCCTCGCGGCATAACGGGTGATCGTTACTTAGGATACGGTCAATTCGGGCATTGGTTAGGTGGGTATCAGGCAAATTCGATTCAGTGGTCATGCCTTCTTCACTCCTATTCATGAATTATGCATCATTAACATCCATACGGCATATGCAACATTTTTATACCCTATTCCAGATAAAAAATGATATGATGTTGTGTGGAAAAGCATGTTAATCAGGGGAAAAGATGAATAGGGGAGTTCTTGCATTGGATCAACGCACAAGCAAAATTGTATTGGTAGGCTTTATGGGAACCGGCAAATCAACCGTCAGCCGATTGCTTGCAGAGCAGCTTGGCTGGTCCCGTTATGATTCGGATGAAGTGATCGAAGAGACCGAAGGAACGATCTCGAAGCTGTTCGAGACCTATGGAGAAGCCGGCTTCCGCGATATCGAGAGCAAAGTACTCGTCTCGCTGCTCGAAGCGGAGGAGAGCTCTGTTATTGCGACAGGCGGCGGCTGCGTACTGCTGGAGCAGAACCGGGAAGTGATGCTGAAGCATGGCTTTGTAGTAGCTCTTACGGCAGATGCGGAGCATATTATCGATCGGGTGAAATCCGATACGTCCCGTCCGCTGCTGCAGGGCGACGTTGCTGCTAACGTTCACCGGATTATGGAGCAGCGCAGGAATGCGTATGATTTTGCGCATCTTCGTTTGGATACAACATCATTAACGCCGCGGGAAGCGGCTGATTTGATTCTGAAAGCTTTGCAGGACAAGTAATTCAAGCCTCATACTAGACGAAAAGGAGAATTGCTGCACAATGGACGTTATCGTTACACCTACTCCAACACTACAAGGGGAAATTCAAGCGCTTTCCTCTAAAAACTATACGACTCGCTACCTGCTTGTTGCTGCGCTTGCGGAAGGTACAAGTACGATCTATTATCCTGCACACAGCGAAGACAGCGACGCGATGCGCCGTTGTATCCGTGATCTGGGTGCGATTGTAGAAGAGGACGATGAGAAAATCGTCATTACCGGCTTTGGCAAACATCCGAAGGCTGTAGACCTGCTGGATGTAGGCAATGCCGGCGCTGTTCTCCGGTTCCTGATGGCGATTGCTTCGCTTTGCCCGGATGTGACTTTCATTAACCGTTATCCCGATTCGCTTGGCAAACGTCCTCATAGCGATCTGATCGATGCGCTCGGCCAAATGGGCGTAAAGATTGAGCATAACGAAGGCAAGCTGCCGATCCGTATTCAAGGGGGCGCACCTAAAGGCGGTAAAATCCAGGTGTCCGGCAATGTCAGCTCGCAGTTCCTGAGCGCACTCTTGTTCCTTACTCCGCTGCTTGAGGAAGACAGCGAAATCGAAGTGCTGCATGATCTGAAATCGAAGGTTGTTGTTGGACAAACGCTTGAAGTGCTTGAGCAGGCGGGTATCGTGATTCATGCCAGCGAGGATCTGATGAGCTACCGCATTCCAGGCGGCCAGAAATATGAAGCGAAGAAATATGTTGTGCAAGGGGATTACCCGGGCTCGGCAGCAATTCTTGCTGCGGCAGCTGTAACGAATTCGGACGTGATTGTTCATCGACTGGAAGAAAACAGCAAGCAAGGCGAACGCGCTGTTGTTGACGTACTCCGCATGATGGAGGTTCCAATGACGCATGAGAACGGAATTGTTCATGTCAAGGGCAATGGCAAGCTGAAAGCTGTTGAGTTCGACGGCGATAAAGCAACGGATGCGGTGCTGGCGATGGTTGCGGCAGCTGTCTTTGCGGAAGGAACTTCGCGCTTCTATGACGTGGAGAATCTCCGTTACAAGGAATGCGACCGTATTACGGATTATTTGAATGAGCTGCGCAAAGCCGGCGCTAATGTAGAGGAACGACAGGCAGAAATTATTGTCCACGGTCGTCCGGAAGGTGTAGAAGGCGGCGTGGAGATCAATGCGCATTATGATCATCGTGTCATTATGGCTCTTACCGTTGTTGGTCTGCGTGCCAAAAATCCGATCCGGATCAAAGACGCTCATCATGTAGCGAAGTCCTATCCGATTTATTTTGATCATTTGAAAGCGTTAGGCGCAAACGTGGAATGGGTAGAATAAAGGAAAAAGGATGAAAGCGAGGCGCTGTATATGGCATTTGACAATCCGACCCGTGATGAAATTAAAGAGATCCTGAAGGGGAGCAACACAATCGCCGTTGTTGGCTTATCCGATAAGCCGGACCGCGTGTCCTACATGGTATCGGAAGCGATGCAGAAGAAGGGCTACCGCATTATCCCGGTTAATCCCGGCGCGGAGACGATACTCGGCGAACAAAGCTATGCAACACTTAAGGATATTCCCGAGCCTGTTGATATCGTCAACGTATTCCGCCGTCCGGAGCATACGCCTCCAATTGCCGAAGAAGCAGTGGCGATTGGGGCCAAGATCCTTTGGCTGCAGCTTGGCATTGCCAATGACGAAGCGGCCCGGATTGCATCAGAGGGCGGACTTCGGGTTATTATGGACCGGTGCATCAAAGTGGAGGATTCCATCCTTCTGCCGCATGGGAAGCAGTCAACCTAGACAGTGCCTTAGGCGTTATATCTTACATTGACGGGCCAAAGATGGCCCGTCTTTGCTTTGACAAAAAAGCGTGAACACCGTACCATCGTTATAGAGAAAAGGATCAGACAAGCAAGAATTATTGCAAAGAACGCAATAATTCTTTAAGGTCTATGCTTACGAAGTAAGAATTATTGCAAAGAACGCAATAATTCTTTTTAGGAGGTGACGAAGTGAATTTTCTAGGAAGGTTTCAGCAGCTT
>Ga0065721_10004735_pt1 | contig 23631 bp, 20 predicted proteins | sample Mesricmetagenome_FD_59108 | JGI IMG/M metagenome (GOLD analysis project Ga0065721, IMG submission 59108) | Mesophilic microbial community from rice straw/compost enrichment Sample: eDNA_1 v2 (version 2) | ecosystem: Engineered > Solid waste > Grass > Composting > Bioreactor | place: USA: Davis...
TGGGCTGAGAGGATGCTCGCATCGTTGTTTTCGAAAGCTTAGTGGAAAGTCGAGATTATCCGTGGGAGTAGACTTGTGGAGGGTCTACATTTGCACACGCACGGAAATCGGCCTGTTGCCTTTAGCATGCGACCGATACGTTTATTTTATATACTTTCCAAATACAGATCAACTATGATGATGTCACGCCCCCCATATGAACCCCTGGAGTTTGTTAGAAAAATAATCGTCTGAAACAGATTGGATCGTGATTTTACAAGATCATGGAAGATCGTAGAAGATCCTGCAAGATAAAAATGGCTTTACCCGAAATCTCATAGTAAAATATGGGCAAGTACATTAGACACGGCTCTCAAGGGTGGTCGGCTCATCTCCCATGTCGGAAGCGAGGGGAGGTGGGAACGTGGCAATTACTCACGAAATGCTTACACTTATGCTCCAGTTCGGCGGCTTTATCGTTGGGCTTTTGAGTCTCGTTGTAACAATCGTTGTTGCCCTGACCAAAAGAAATGACCGCCCTTGAGATTGGCGTCCAAGGCGGTCATTCTGATCGACTATTAAGCTGAGCCGTCCCCTTGAGGGAACGTCTATTGTACTACCGGCAGAGTGCGGGAACACCCTGTCGGTTTTTATTTTGTCCACTTTTGGTTAAACATTAAACACTTCATGTTGAAAGTGTAACCGATCTTGCTTCCATCATAACACGTTTGACATGTCGGCGTAAATAAATAAGCGACCCCACATGTCTTTATAATCTCCTGGTTCACGTGCTATCCCAAAAGCTCTCCACTAAGCTTTCGAACTGCTCAACTGCTGTACATCCACTCACACGGCATTCGGCAGCAGGGTGCTAATCCCAAAGCTTTCCACTAAGCTTTCGAACGATTCGAACTCATTTACCTCATCTTCTATTCCGCTAAGTGCTAATCTCGAAGCTTTCCACTAAGCTTTCGAACGGAACTCGTTCAGTTTGTTCTTTGTACCTTTCTCGGTGCTAACCCCGAAGCTTTCCACTAAGCTTTCGAACGCAACCGGAATTTTGTTGAGATCGATGAAGCCGTGTGCTAACCCCGAAGCTCTCCACTAAGCTTTCGAACATGTAAATCGGATTGTTGATGTCTGCCATGTTCAGGTCGAGTGCTAACCCCGAAGCTCTCCACTAAGCTTTCGAACGCATCCAGCTTATAGCCGTTGTCCTCCACTATCCCTTGTGCTAACCCCGAAGCTCTCCACTAAGCTTTCGAACCGCCCACAAAAATATGCTACCAGTAGCCATGCCAAACGGTGCTAACCCCGAAGCTCTCCACTAAGCTTTCGAACTTTAACGGTTTGCCATACGCTCTGCGTGCCATCCTTCGTGCTAACCCCGAAGCTCTCCACTAAGCTTTCGAACTTCGCCAGCTTGCCGCACTTTCAGATCGATTGCCGGTGCTAACCCCGAAGCTCTCCACTAAGCTTTCGAACATCAAGTCGAAAATGGAATGTAGAGTCTGCTCCAAAGTGCTAACCCCGAAGCTCTCCACTAAGCTTTCGAACGTGGTAGACTCCAATTACCTGATTTTCGGGACCAAGTGCTAACCCCGAAGCTCTCCACTAAGCTTTCGAACTCGCTTCAAATTGGTCTTTATCTTTCGGAATGTCCAGTGCTAACCCCGAAGCTCTCCACTAAGCTTTCGAACTATGCATAAAAATGATTGGATAATCCACTGTCTGAATAGTGCTAACCCCGAAGCTCTCCACTAAGCTTTCGAACGGGGTTTTCTAAAGCAACGAAAATGTGGAAGTTCCCGTGCTAACCCCGAAGCTCTCCACTAAGCTTTCGAACCATGCTATTCACGTCGACCCCGTACACCTTCCCCTGTGCTAACCCCGAAGCTCTCCACTAAGCTTTCGAACGCTGCACACTCCCAATAACTAACGTGCAATGTGATCTGTGCTAACCCCGAAGCTCTCCACTAAGCTTTCGAACGGATCAATATTGAACTCGGCGACTTCGAAACACGAAGTGTGCTAACCCCGAAGCTCTCCACTAAGCTTTCGAACCAGATTATTGGACAAGTGGCACTAACTGGATTTTTGCGTGCTAACCCCGAAGCTCTCCACTAAGCTTTCGAACCTGTTCTACGGCTCATACCTTGAATGTTATGCGCAGTGCTAACCCCGAAGCTCTCCACTAAGCTTTCGAACGTAAGATTCTTTAACTGTTGTAGTCTCTGAATTTTACGTGCTAACCCCGAAGCTCTCCACTAAGCTTTCGAACCACTATTCGCTCGCGGGTGAAGCGGTTCAATTGTCCGTGCTAACCCCGAAGCTCTCCACTAAGCTTTCGAACAGAGGTTATGCAATCTCTTATGCGTTCCGGTTCCATCTTTGTGCTAACCCCGAAGCTCTCCACTAAGCTTTCGAACTCCTGTCTTACCAATCCCTACAACCACAAGCGTTCCCGCACTCTCTTTCGAGCAGCCCATTTTCTCGGTTGTATTCTGCCTGATTTCACGGAGACTCCAGTCGTTCAAACTGGCTTGGCGCTTACTCCCCCAACGTATGCGAGCATCCCCGGAGCTTTTTGGGCTGAGAGGATGCTCGCATCGTTGTTTTCGAAAGCTTAGTGGAAAGTCGAGATTATCCGTGGGAGTAGACTTGTGGAGGGTCTACATTTGCACACGCACGGAAATCGGCCTGTCGCCTTTAGCATGCGACCGATACATTCATTTTACATATTTTCCAAATACAGTTCAACTACTACCGCACTGGTAAACTCCTAGCATCAGCCATTTTCTCGCATCGGGGAAAAGCGCGGTCAAAATTTTGATCCCATCTTCCCTGCATCCTTCCGCCAAGCCGCCGCATCCCCTTTTCCACTAAGAGGTATTGTACACCGTTAGCGTGTCCTTACTTCGCCAAAGCAGGATTCAAAATATGCTTTACATACTCCCCCGCGCTATGCTTGATCTGTTCCTCCGATGCTTGACCCGCGCCATGGAACCGGAACGAAGCCAGATACTTCATTCCCGTCAAGTTTGCCATCGCTTGCAGTGGTGTCGTCAGCTCTTCGATTGTGAAAAAGTTATAGCCATCACGTGCGTAGGCTTGCTCCGGCCCGCCCGCAGAAATTGCCAGCAAGAACTCTTTGTTGTGCAGCTTGTTTCCTTCTGCGCCATAAGCCCAGCCATAAGTCAAAACAGCATCCTGCCATTGCTTCAAAATGGCTGGCGTGCTGTACCAGTAGAACGGGAACTGAAAGACAACCCGGTCATGCTCCATCATGAGCTGTTGTTCTTTTTGCACATCGATCTCGAAAGTAGGGTAAGCCGCATACAAATCGTGAACCGTGATGCTCGCTTCCTGCTTCAGTCTTTCCACCCAGGCTTTGTTCACTTTCGATTGATCCAGATGAGGATGGGCTACAATGACTAATGTCTTCACAGAGCATGCTCCTTTTTATTATACTTTTGATAGATATATAAAATAACAAACTTCACTTTAGTTGTAAACTAACAAACCGTAAGCACCCAATATAATAAGCCATTTCACGCAAAAAGCCGACCGCATCCCCTCACAGGATACTGTCGGCTTTCCATCATCTCTTCTAGCCTACTCTCAAGTCATCGCTTCCTTCTTCCCAAAAAACGTCCTGAGCGCCTTGTAAACCTCACCCTTTTCCCGAATTACACAATGCAAGAACTTCGGCTCCTTGATGTGGCGATACGCTGACATGAGTGTGGAATGCCTATTATACTGATTAACTTCCCCATATCCGAACATGTTGCATCTGTCCATAAGCTCTTTCACCAGCTTTACGCAACGCTCGTTGTCGGACGTCAGGTTGTCGCCATCGGAAAAGTGGAACGGGTAAATGTTATACTGCGAAGACGGATAGCGGCTGTCGATGATCTCCAGCGCTTTTTTGTAGGCGGAGGAACAAATCGTTCCCCCGCTCTCTCCTTTTGAGAAAAAAGTATCCTCTGTCACTTCCTTTGCATCGGTATGGTGCGCGATGAAGACGATCTCCACTTTTTCGTACTTCGTGCGCAAAAACCGTACCATCCAGAAGAAGAAGCTGCGCGCAATGTACTTTTCGAAGACGCCCATACTGCCCGAAGTATCCATCATGGCAATGATGACGGCGTTCGAGTGCGGCTTGATGATCTCTTCCCACGTTTTGAAGCGCAGGTCGTCCTCGTTGATGCCCAGCTCCAGATCGCTGTAGCCGGCGAGGGCGTTGCGGCGGATCGCTGCGATCAGGGTCCGCTTTTTGTCGATGTTGCCCATCAACCCTTTTTTCCGGACATCGTTGAAACGCGTCTCCTCAATGACAATCTGGTCCTCGTCTTTGCGCTGCAAATTCGGCAGCTCAAGCTCGGCGAAAAGCATTTCCTGCAATTCCTCGACGCTGATTTCAGCTTCGTAGTAATCCACTCCCGGCTGATCCCCAGCCCCTTGGCCTTTTCCCGGACCTTGCGCCTGATCGCCGTCTTTGGCAACGACATCTCCAACCTTGCTGTTTCCTTTGCCTTGACCGCCATGCTTTCCCTTTTGGAAGTTGAATCGCAATCGGTATTCATCCAGGGAGCGAATAGGGATCTTGATAACTTCCCGACCGTTTGACATGATGATGTTTTCTTCGCTTACGAGATCGGGCAGGTTTTTTTTGATCGCTTCTTTCACTTTTTCCTGGTGTCGATTTTGGTCCTGGTACCCTTTGCGGTGCAGCGACCAGTCTTCCCGGGAGACAATGAACGATGGTGCATCTTCCATGCCGTCTCCTCCTAGCAACTGGCGCAGTCTGCGCCGAATATGACGTGCTGGATAAAAAGCGTGAGTGTGCTTTGGCAGGCTGTTCGGGCTTTCAAGCAATTACCTGTTCAGCAAGCTTCCCACGTAACGGAGCAGCTCGTTGGCGCAAACCGGGCAATAGCTGTGCTCTTCGATGAGGCGCTTTGTCACCTCGTTGATCTTTTTCAATTGATGCTCATCCGGCGTTTTGTTCGACGTCGTGATCTTGACGACGTCTTTGAGATCGGCGAACAGCTTCTTCTCGATCGCTTCGCGCAGACGGTCGTGCGTGCTGTAGTCAAAACGCTTCCCTTTTCGCGCGTAGGCCGAGATGCGAATGAGGATTTCTTCACGGAATGCCCGCTTGGCATTTTCCGAGATGCCGATCTGCTCCTCGATCGAACGCATCAGGCGCTCATCTGGGTCCATCTCCTCACCAGTGACGGGGTCACGAATTTTGTTCATATTGCAATACGCTTCGACGTTGTCGAGGTAATTGTCCATGAGCGTTTTCGCAGACTCCTCGTAGCTGTAGACAAACGCTTTTTGCACTTCTTTTTTCGCCAGCTCGTCGTATTCCTTGCGGGCGCTGGAGATGAAGTTCATATAGCGCTCCCGCTGCTCCTTCGTAATCGACGGATGCTGGTCAAAGCCTTCCTTCAGGGCGCGGAGAATATCCAGCGCATTGATGCACTCCGTATCGCGGCGAATCAGCGCACTGGAGATGCGGTTGATGACATAGCGCGGGTCGATGCCAGCCATGCCTTCGTCCGCGTGCTCGTTTCGCAGCTCCTCCAGGTCGGCACCCTTGAAGCCCTCCACCGATTCGCCATCGTACAGGCGCATTTTTTTCAGCAAATCGGCTCCTTGCTTTTTCGATTCCTTCAAACGAGTAAGAATAGAGAAAATAGCAGCTGACCGCAGCGCATGCGGCGCAATATGCACATGTCCGAGATCGGATTGCTTGATTAATTTCGAATAAATTTTTTCTTCGTCGCTGACCCGCAAGTTATACGGCATCGGCATGACGATAATCCTCGATTGCAAAGCTTCGTTTTTCTTGTTGGCAATAAACGCTTTGTACTCGGATTCATTCGTGTGGGCCACGATCAGCTCATCCGCAGATATCAAGGCAAATCGTCCAGCCTTGAAGTTTCCTTCCTGCGTCAGCGACAGCAAATGCCAGAGGAATTTCTCGTCGCATTTGAGCATTTCCTGAAACTCCATCAGACCGCGGTTAGCCTTGTTCAGCTCCCCGTCAAAGCGATAGGCGCGAGGATCGGACTCGGAGCCGTATTTGGTGATCGTGGAAAAGTCGATGCTGCCTGTCAAATCGGCAATATCCTGCGATTTGGGATCGGAGGGGCTGAATGTACCAATCCCGACGCGATTCGCTTCCGAGAAAAGAATGCGGCAAACCGGGAAGTCTTCGATGCGTCCGCCGTATTCGCTTTCCAGCCTCATGCGGTTGTACGGCGTAAGCTCGCCTTCGATTTTGATGCCCAGTTCTTCCTCTACTTCCGGGCGCAGCTCATGCGGGACCAGATGCAGCGGCTCTTCCTGCATCGGGCAGCCGTCAAGCGCGTAAATGGCGCCTGCCTCTGTTCGGGAATACTCCTCCAGCCCCCGTTTGAGCATCGTAACGAGTGTGGATTTACCGCCGCTGACAGGGCCCATCAAGAGCAAGATGCGCTTGCGTACATCCAGACGACGCGCCGCCGAATGGAAATATTCCTCGACCAGCCGCTCAATGGAGCGATCCAGGCCGAAAATTTCCCGGCTGAAAAATTGGTACGAACGTGTGCCATCCTCATTTTCTTCGACACCAGCACTTTTAATCATGTTGTAGACGCGTGAATGAGCCGTCTGGGCAATTTGCGGATTTTTGCGTACCAGCTGCAAATACTCGGCGAAAGTCCCTCTCCACATCAGGTTTTCTTCTCGGGCCCGGTGCTCAGCGATCCGTTTTAAAATGTCCATGTTCGACACTCCTCCCTCATAAGCCCCTCTCTCTTCCATAACGACAATGTACTCTCATGTATATGTCTGCCTGCGGTCACGCATTCGCGCGGAACCCGTTTTCTTCAGTTGCCAACAGGCTCATCAAGCCTTTTCATATGTGTATGCGAGACATGAGCACAAGTTTCGGCAATCTTGCCACAAAAATTTTGCACGAAGGCAAATTCATTTTGACCGCATGGAATATTACGGAAATGTAAGGTACGATTGATTGCTTTGTAAGCTAAATCAATAGTTTGTAAGCTAGTCTGTTTTGTACAATAAACTCATCGATCCGAAATCATACACAAAAACTTTATTGATAGAACAACCATGGAGGCCACACACATGCACACACAAAAAGATCATGCTGTTCAAATTACAAAAGGACTGTACTTGACTGGAATCGCAACATTGATCATCCTCGCTGTCGTGATGTACCAATGGGTGTACGGGATGCAACTGGACACAGGTGAAATCCTCAGCGTTCCGATTGCTTTGGGCGCTTTCCTGAAGCTTGCGAGCGAGCGCCGGAAGCTGTCTCTTACCTGATCGTTAATCCGTTTGCAAAGTGGGCAGGCTACGCTATAATGGGAGTAGTTTGTTTACGAAAGGAGCTGTCCAACATGGGTACGTTTATCGTAGCGTTGGTCTTCGCAGCTTTTCTGCTCTTCATCTTGACAGCGGGCTACAACGAGGACAAAACCTGGAATCTGTAAGGACAAGCTAACGAGCCATTTGCTGTTTTCAGCACGTTGCTCCCAGGCGAAAAAAAGCAGGCTGCCTGTAATCGGCAACCTGCTTTTTTCATTGTATTTCGCATCCTATGCCTGCGGCTTTTTGTCCGCTTTCTTTTGTGCCTTCTCCGCTGCTTTTTCTGCCTTTTTCGCAGCGATCTCTTCCTTGATTTGTTTTGCCGTCTTATCCGCAGGATCGACGCCCCACTTCGCTGCTTTTTCGGTCAGCTTGGCGAGCTGCTCCTGTTTTTTCGCTTCTTTGGCTGCTTTTTTCGCCGCTTTTTCTGCTTGCTTCGCTGCTTTTGCTTCTTGGACAGCAGCTTTTACTTCTTTGGTAGTTTTTCCTGCCGTCTCCACACTCCACTTGGCAGCCTTTTCTGCCCACTTTTCCTGATTTTCAGCTTTTTTCGCCGCTTTCGCAGCCTCGACAGCCGTTTTCAATTCTTCCACCGTTTTTCCTTCCACCGCAATGCCCAGCTTGGTCGCCAACGCTTGCCATTTTTCCAGGCGATGCTGCGCTTTTTCTTCCTTGCTGTACGTAACGGTTGTATCTGCTGGTTTATCCTGTGCACTCACGACTGAAACTCCGCTGAATAACAATGCTGCCATAGCAATCGACGAGACGAATTTTTTCACGTTTACTTCCTCCTTTTGATGGGCAAAGCATGATCGGTACATAGACTAGCCTACCGCACGTGTTTGGGAAAAGTATGTGAAAAAGCAGGCTTGTCCCGCTTTTGCGACTGACAGCCTGCTTTTCGTATCGCTGACCGTGACATCAGCGTCTTTATGCTTGGGCAAAAACTCCGGTGCGCTCGGTTAATGCCTGGTACAACTCCTCCAAAGACCCCCGCTGATCGACCGGATACTGCGGTTCGCCGCGATCTTCCATCCAGTTGGTGACCAGGTACGTCTTCATGCCCAATGTCGACGCGACCATGTCTTCTTGCATATGGTTGCCGATCATGATGCACTCGGTCGGCTGTACCCCGAGCTTTTGACAAATCTCCGCGAAGTAGCCTGGATTTGGCTTCGTAAAATGAGACTCTTCATAAACCGTCACCAGCTCGAAATCGTTTGCACTCATTCCGATCCAGGCGAGTCGATGGAAAATCGCTTCGCGTGGAAAAACCGGGTTGGTGGCGACAGCGACGCGGTAACCTTGTGCTTTGGCTGTCTCCACAATTTTTTTGGCCCACGGCGATGGATAAGTCAGATGGGACAGTGTCGGGAACACATCGCGGTAAAAGGAATCGAACAGCGGCCAAACTTCCTCGCGCTCCCACTCGCTGTTCGCCGTAAAATACTCGATAAATACTTGCTCGTTCGTCTTGTCCGCATCCTGGTTTACAATCATCGCCTTCGTCGCGTCCCAAATCAGCTTGAGCAGCTTCTCGGTATCGTACTTGTCGCCAATGTGCCTGCCCACTTCCACCAAATAGCTTTTGACAAACGGCTCGGTCTGCATTTCCAGAAGCGTACCGTCCAGATCAAACAGGATCGTATTCGTAGTCATTTGCGTTCTCTCCCTTTTTCATAGACCTGCCCTTGGCAACGAGCGAAAAGCTGCTTTGCCATGAACTGGCTCTAGCTAAGCCCCGGAAAACCGATCTGCCGCAAGCCTTCAAACAAAACAATCGCCGCACAGTTGGACAAGTTGACGGAACGCGTAGCTCCGCTCATCGGGATGCGAATCGTTTGCTCCCGGTATTTTTGTGTCAGCTCTTCCGGCAATCCGGTCGTTTCCTTGCCCAAAATAATGTAGTCGCCATCGCGAAAAGTAACGTCCGTATACAGCTTCTCGCCCCACGTCTCCACAAAGTAAAACGTACCGGCTCCCTCTCCCTGCGCGGCGGCAAAATGCTCAAAGCTTTCGTGGTGATGAATGTTCACCGCGTGCCAGTAGTCGAGGCCGGCCCGCTTCAAGTAACGGTCCTCCGTCGAAAAACCAAGCGGATGAATCAAATGCAAATGAGCGCCCGTCGCTGCACAGGAGCGGGCAATATTTCCCGTGTTGGCAGGAATGAGCGGCTCATGCAAAACAATATGTAACGGCATATCGGCAAAACTCCTTGTATATGACGAACTGGGTAATCCAAACCTCTTCTATTATACATAAAGTGTCAGCGTCATGACCACTTGGCCGACACCTGTAACGAACAGCGAGGCTCCTGCATCTAACCTGGAACCCATCCATTACATGCAAAAGGAGTGTCGCTTGAAAATGAACAAGACCAATCGTGTGCAGCTTCGCCTCGCCACGCACGGAGCAGCCCTTTGCTTTGTCGGGATCGCTTCGGCTTGGATGTGGCCGAATTTCGCCGCTTTCCCCGCCATGGAGACGTGCAGCATGATCGCTGGTTATCTCTCGTTTGTGTTCATTGGTCTTAGCTTGCTGATTGGCCCGATCAAATCGTGGCTGCCTGGACGCCTGACAACGGCTTGCTTGTCCATTCGCAGAGATGTCGGCATCTGGGCTGGTCTGACCGGACTTTTGCACGTAGCCCTCGTTCTCATCTTATTTGATGGCGAGCCAAATTTGTTCATCGTCACGGGCAATCAGGCTGACAAGGCAAGCGGATGGCTTGGCTTGTTTCTGCTGACACCTCCCGCTTCTGGCATGTGGCCCCTGCCAAACTGGAGCTTTTCCGGTGTCGCCAACTATTTGGGGGCGATCGCTTTTGGCCTGTTGCTGGCCCTCATGTGTACATCGTCCAATCGCGCAGAAAAATGGTTGGGCGGCTCCTCATGGAAAAGGTTGCATCTGTCCAATCCATGGCTGTTTCTTCTCGTGTTGTTCCACGGCCTGATCTATGTGCAATCCATCAAAGGAGAGCCGCATAGCTTCTCCGACTTGCTCGTCTTCGCCGCCATCATCTGGCTCGCCCGCAGCGTTTCTTTTATGCAAACTGTGCGCAAACGCCGACGCTAAAGCTTGTTTACACGCCCCTGATGTGAAAAAAGGCATAACGCATCTGCGGCGTATAGGCGGTCGAGTCTTCATAAGCCCAGTAACGCATTCGGCTGTCTGTCGTGTGGGCGTTGACCAGCGGCATTTGATTGGCGTCCTTGGCAACGACAATCGTATTGTGCTGGAAGCGCCCATCTCCGTTGAAATCGTAGCAAATGATATCGCCCGGAACGAGGTCGGCAGCCGATGGCTTGGCGACGGCGCGCATCGGCGGGCCTCCTGATTTCAGCAGCAAATACAAGCTGTGAGCCACCGTCCAGCTGTAGCTCCAGTCAGCGCTTTTTCCGGTGCGAATCCACCAGCCCTTGCCTTTTTCCTTGGACATTAGCATGGGAATGCCCCCGGCATACAGGCATTGCGAAATAAAATTCGTGCAGTCGTCTGTAAAGCGAGGGTAAGCGGGATTCGTCGTATTCCAGTACCGCTCGGCGTACGCGACTGCCTTTTCCGGCTGGTAGCCTCCCGCCCCGTGCACGACGAGCAGCGGTTGTGCCATAGCGTCTTCGTAGGCAGATGCGGATCGGCGCAGCATGATCTCTTCTGCCCGCTCGCTCTTTGGATCGCCTCTCCGCTCCCTCGTACCGACAATCTCCCACTGTCCTGTCGCTTTGTCCAGGCGAAGCTGAAGCAGCCGATTGCTCGCTTCTTCATGCAGGCGACCTTGGAGCAGATACCACCGCTTTCCCGTCCAGAAAACGGTTATGTCCACAGCATCTGCCGTCTCCAGCCAACAGGTCGGAGCTACACGGCCTTTTACCTGCAATAGCTTGGCCCCCCGCTTGTGCATTTGCTCATATGCGCGGTTCACCCAGCCGCATTCTTCCGCTTGCAAATGCTCTTTTCCCATATAAAAAGGCCGCAGCCGCTCAAGCTGACCGTCCAACCAGGCATGGTGAACCGCATCGAAGTATTCCTTAACAAACGTTCGCCATTCCATTTGCCGCTCCCCCTCTTCCCGCGCTTTTGCCCTCCGCATTCTGCTTCGTCTGGCATCTCACGAACAGAATATGTCAAGGACACCGCATTCAGAAGAAAAGAAAAGCCATCCGTACTAGCGGACAGCTGGATTGGAAGTCGAATGGGCGAAAAGCGGGCCTTCTTCATGCGACAGCAAATATTCTTTGATGGATAACCCGCCTCCGTATCCGACCAGCGCGCCATTCGCCCCGACAACCCGATGGCAAGGAACAATGACAGGGATCGGGTTACGGTTGTTCGCTCCCCCGATCGCCCGCACCGCTTTGGCGGCACCGATGGCGACGGCAATATCCTTGTAGGAGCGCGTCTCCCCGTACGGGATGTTCACAAGCTCATTCCACACCGTTTTTTGAAAAGGCGTGCCGTACAGAACGATAGGAAGCTCAAATGATGTACGCTCGCCAGCAAAATACTGCTCCAGTTGCAGCCTGGCTTGCTCGTTGCTCGCTTCGTTCTTCGTCGGAGTGATTCCGATAAACGTCTTTTTGCACCAGCTGACGAGACGTGGCAATCCTTCCTCTTCATTCGCAAAGTCGATATAGCACAAGCCTTCCTCAGTCGAAGCGAGCAGCAGCGGCCCAATCGGCGATTCCATCGTGGTATAGCCCAATTCTTTTGCCATCGTACATCCTCTCCCTTTCTTTCCTGTGCCTTTCCATGCAAACAAGCATCTTTTTGGCTGCTCGGATGCAACCAGATCGGATAGAAAATCAGCGTGACAAGCAAGCTTGGCAAATTGCTTTACGGTGAAGCTCGGCAACTCGCTTTATTTCGCTTCCGGCTGTCGATCTTGCTTTTCCTGCTTTTCTTGCTTCGCCAGCAGGCTCATTCCTTTTGCAATCTCATCCTGCACCTCTGCATCTTGCTCCAGCTCCTGCGCCCGCAAGAGTGCGGCTTCCGCTTCGGCTCCCCCGATTTTCCCCAACGCCCAGGCTGCCGTACCGCGAATGACCGGACGCGGATCGTTGGCCAGCAGGCGCGACAGATGAGGAATAGCCGTGCGATCCTTGAAATGCGCCAATGCCAAAATCGCATTGCGCTGGATCGGCTTTTTGCCGCGCCATGAAGATGACGACAGGCCGAATTTTTCCTTGAACTCCTTGTTGCTCATCTCCAAAAGCGGAATCAGGAGCGGCTTGGCTGTCTCGGGATCAGGCTGAAATTCCGGATGATGGTTGCTGTTGATCCGGCGATTTTTCGGGCAGACTGTCTGGCACGTATCACAGCCGTACAAGCGGTTCCCGATCTTTCCGCGAAATTCGTCTGGAATGAAGTTTTTTACCTGAGTCAAAAATGCGATGCACCGCTGCGCATTGAGCTGTCCGCCCTGCACAAGCGCTCCGGTCGGACAGGCGTCGACACATATATTGCAGTCGCCGCAGCCTTCCTCGATCGGTTGATCCGTCGGCAACGGCAAATTCGTCAACAACTCGCCCAAATAAACCCACGAGCCAAACTCGGGCGTAATCACCGCGCAGTTTTTCCCGACAAAGCCGACGCCAGCCCGTTCTGCGACCGCGCGATCAGACAGCGCGCCCGTATCCACCATCGACTCGATTTTAGCCCCCGGCTCCAGCTCCGCTATGAACTTGGCAAGCTTGTCCAGCTTGTCGCGCAGCACGTGGTGGTAATCCGTGCCCCAAGCGGCCCGGCACAGTATTCCGCGATAAGCACCTGGCTCGGACTTGGGCGGATTCTCCAGCTTGGACGGATACGCCAGCGCGATCGAAATCAAGGATCGCGCCCCATCCAGCAGCAAGTCAGGATGGGTGCGCTTTTCCAGGTCCGGCTCTTCAAAGCCGGATTCGTAGCCTTTTTCCCTATGCTCCATCAGTCGTTCCTTGAGTGTCAAAAAAGGGTCAGCGCTGGCAAAACCAATCTTGTCGATGCCGATTTCCTTGGCATAATCAATGATGGACTGCTTCGTCTGTTGCCAGTAGCGCACGTCTTGCTCGTCAATCACAGTTGTTTGATCGCTCCCGTCGCCAACTCGTCACAGCGGTTGTTCCACTTGTTGTCGGCGTGTCCTTTTACTTTCACATACTCTACTTGATGGATATCCATCAGACGAAGCAGTTCTTTCCATAAATCCTGATTTTCGACCTGCTGGCCCTTGCTGTTTTTCCAGCCGTTTTTCAGCCAGCCCTTGTACCATCCCTGCAGGAAACAATTGACCAAATAGGCGCTATCGCTGTACAAGGTCACCTTGCAAGGCTCTTTCAGCGTGCCCAACGCCTTGATCGGCGCAAGCAGCTCCATGCGGTTATTCGTTGTATGTGGTTCGGCACCTGACATCTCCTTGATATGCTGCCCGTACATCAGCACAGCTCCCCAGCCGCCAGGACCGGGATTGCCAGAGCAGGCGCCGTCTGTATAAATCTCAACTTCACGCATCGTCATCGTCTTTGGAAACCTCCTCTGTTGTTTCTATTGTATCGAAGCTTAGTCGCTTCCACAAAAATATTTTGCTATACTACTTTAGAATTGTTCTTCGTTCCAAGCATTGACAAAAAAAGCGGATCGCGTGCGAATTTTTTTATAAAAGGAGTGATTCACGATGAAAGTGCAGCTAGATGCTTCCGTGACCGAGCGCATTCCCGCCTTTTCCCTCGGCGTTTTGCAATACAGTGGCGCTTCTGTCAGCGATTCACCCAAAATGTTGCAAAGTCGTATCAACTATTTTGTAGAAAGCTTGCGGCTCGAACATGAGCTGTCCCGCCTTGCCGATATCGAAGGAGTACGGGAATGGCGCAGCGCTTTTAAAAAAGCGGGAATAGACCCGTCGCGCTATCGCCCGTCATCCGAGGCGCTGCTTCGCCGTCTGTTGCAAGGCAATCCGTTTTTCTGGATCAACAGTGCCGTAGACGTCAATAACTTCTTCTCCGTCTTGCATGCACTTCCCTTTGGCATTTATGACATCGATCATCTTACGGGCGATGTAACTTGCCGTCTGGGACAAGAAACAGATGTGTACGAAGGATTGAACGGCCGCGAAGTACATATGGAAGGCAAGCTGCTGCTTGCGGACGAACAAGGAGCCTTCGGCAGTCCGATTGTCGATTCCAAACGCACTTGCGTGACCGAGCATAGCCGGAACTTGCTGCAAGTCATCTTCTTCCACGAGCAAGTTGCTGCCGAGAAAAAAGCCGAGATACTCGGATCAGTCGGTCGCATGTTTACCGAAATCAACGGCGGCGAGCTGACTCACACCGCGATCGTCGCTTCTTAGCAAAAAGACGGCCCGTCATGCAGCGTGGCCGTCTTTTTCTGTCTGATTGCCCTTTTGCTTGCGGAACACAACGTGCTCCAGCAGCAAGCAAACGATAACACCGAGCAGCAGACCGTTCCCGAACAGGAAGCTGACCAGAGCGGGCAGCTTTTGCCAGGCCGTTGCCGGAACGAACATCACGCCAATCCCGATCAAAAGCGAGCTTCCGCCGACTGTGATCGTTCGCTCATCCATTTTCACCGTTGCGTAATCTTTCAATCCGAATCCGAGAAGCTGCGTATACGAGATGAACATCGCCGCATAAGCGACCGGGGTCGGCAATGCCGCCAGAAAATGAGCGACAGCCGGGAGCAAACCGATCAGCATCATCCCGATCATAGCCAGCATAAAAGGCAGGCGGGCCGCCATCTTGGTCGTTTGAATCACCGCAGCAGCAAGCGACAGAGGAATCATCCCGACGACACCGCTCACCCCGGAAAGCAGATGAGACACGCCCGTAAAAATCCCGCCGCGATTGTACTGCGAATCAGTCGGCACCGTCTCCGTCGCTTTTCCCATAACGACCATACTCGTTACCAGGTTCGTCAAAAGGACAAATCCCGTCAGCATGCTGGTCAGCACAACGCCCCAATCCCAGCGCGGCGCTCCCCAGAAGAAGAATGTCGGCCAGGAAATTAGCTGGTCAGCCGGGCGTACAGGGTCCGTCCAGCCCATTGCCGCGTAAAGCACCCAGCCTCCTACCATCCCGAACAGGACGGCAAAGCTGGAAAAGCGTTTCGTCCTCATCACCCACACAACCAAAGCGACGATGCCGATAGAGACAAGCGCTACGCCAGGCTGCACTTCTTTTGAATGCTGAAAGCCGATGCCCAGCATCCCGGTTAAAATGTTGCTGCATAAAGAAATAGCAAGCAAAATCATATAAGTTCCCGATACGAGCGGAGTAAACCATCTTTGCAGTTTGCCGATCCAGCCCATCACCCCGAATGCGACAAACAATAAACCAGCCAGACACATCCCCAGTTGAAACGACTGCCCGATTTCACGCGGCGCCAGTCCTACGCTTGTTCCCAACTGAGCCAAAATGATAAAGATTCCCCACCACAATCCTGCCGGCCCTTCCAGCATCGGATAACGGTGTCCAATCCACACTTGCAACAGCGAAGCCAAACCGACGAAAAACATCGTCTGCTGCATCAGGTTGCCAATCTCATCTGCCCTCAGGCCGTAAACGTCTCCGATCATCAATGGAACGGCAACACTGCTGGAGACAGCGACAATCATCCACTGCAACGCAGACAAAATGCTCGTGCCTGCGGGCGGCCTGTCATACAATCCGTACTTCAAAACCTTTCACCTCGTTTTCTTACCGACGCTCCTGAGCTTATGCCAAAAGCCCACTGTTAAGAATATCATCATCTGCTTTCCTGGCAAACATGCAAAGGGCAGGAAACTCTCCGAGAGAATTTCCTGCCCCTGTTTTGACACTCTATTTCATCATTTGCTTGATCAGTTCGCGATTGCGGCTCTGGAAAATTTCATTGTGAGACGAAACCATTCCGCTTTCATGTGCTTCCGGCTGAATGTACAGCTTCGCCTGGTTGACCGCATTTGCTGCGTCGTGGAAAGCTCCGGCAATCAAATGCACTTTTCCGTCGTAGGAAATCACATCTCCCGCCGCAAAAATCCCCGGCTCGGAAGTAGCGCCTGTTGTCGTTCCGGCAAGGAAGTATTCATTCGCCATTTCCAGATTCACGTGACTGTTTTGCAAAAGCGATCTGTCGCGCTCATAGCCGTGATTGATAATCACTTCGTCAATCGCCAGCTCCTCTACTTCTCCGGTCAAGTGGTTAGTCAATTCCACCCGCTCGACTTTTTCCTGGTTGGAGCACGCGATCAGCTTGGTAATCGTCGTGTTGAAAAAGCATGTTGCCGAGCTGTTCAACAACTGCGTCACTTGTGCCTCATGGCCGGACAGCGCTTCTTTGCGATAGGTCAGGTACACTTTTTTAGCGATTGGCTCCAGCTCGTTCGCCCAGTCGACTGCGGAGTTGCCGCCCCCGGAAATGATCACGGTTTTGTCCTTGAAGCGGCGCAATGATTTGACGGTATAGCTCAGGTTGGATACTTCGAATTTCTCCGCACCTTCCAAGTCGATCCGTTGCGGCTCCAAAATTCCCCCGCCGATCGCCAAAATGACGGTTTTGCTATAATGCTGCTCCCCAGCCGAAGTGTGCAGGATGAACACGCCGTTCTCATCCCGGGCAATCCGCTCCACCTTTTGCCCCAACACGACGGTTGGATCGAAAGTTAAGCCTTGCTGAATCAACTGCTCGATCAGCTTTTCGCCCAGCGTAGGCGTCAGGCCGCCGACATCCCAAATCATTTTTTCCGGATAGACGTGGACTTTTCCGCCCAGTCTTGGCTGATATTCAATGACCTTTGTTTTCATTTCCCGCAAGCCGCTGTAAAAGGAAGCGAAAAGTCCTGCTGGCCCTCCGCCGATAATCGTAACGTCAAACAATTCTGCTTGATTCATAGTTCGTTTCTCTCCTTTTTGGCACTTCTTGCGCTGCCAAAAGAGGCAGTAGCGTTTTCTATTGTGCCAGCATATTTTTCACAATGGTCTTGACTCCCAACTCGATTCCCAGCGGCCCGCCTGCTGCGATCGAACTGTCTAACGCGTACATATGTCCGTTTTTGATTGCATTCAGCGAGTTCCATGCGGAGTCGCCTTCCAAATTTTTCAGATAGCCTTGCAATTTTTTCGAAGAGCCTCCGATATCAGACACGAACATATAGTCAGGGTTCATCGCCGCCAATCCTTCCAGGGAAATCTGCTCCCCTTTGGACGACATGTCGACGTATTTGCTTGGCGGCTGCAAGCCAAGGCCGGTTTCCTTGTTGAAAATAAATTGCGTCGTAAAGCCCCAAAATTGCTTTTCTCCCAGCATGATGACACCAAACGTCTTGTCGCTGAATTTCTTCAATTGCTCTTTGGAATCCGCGATCAATGTCTCGATCCGGGTAATTTCTGTTTCTGCCTTTTGCTCTTTGCCGAAGATTTTGCCGTATTCCCGCAAAGCTTTCTGCCAGTTGTTTTCATTGCTGTCTACCGTAATAACCGGAGCGATCTTCTCCAATTTATCGCCATAGCTGCCATAGCGGCCGGACACCATAATAATCAGGTCTGGCCCGACTTCGAGCAGCTTTTCCAGGTTCGGACTCGTCATGGAACCGATATCTGTGATTTTGCTCGATCTGTAGGGAGCGAGTGACTCCCAATCATCCAGAACATTCAAATCTGTAGCGGCTACAGGAGTTTCCTCCAGCAAAAACATATGCTCGAAGTTACGGAAGAATAAGAGCGCGACTTTCTCTGGTTTCTTTTCCAACACGATTTCGCGGCCAAGTGCGTCTACGTATGTTCTCGGCCATTGGCCCGTTTCTTGCTTGGCTTCATCCGCCTTTGCCGGTGGTGTTCCTGCTCCTGCTTGATTATTGCCAGGCTCTGGCGTTCCAGCGCACCCCGCTAAAATACCTGCCAAAAGGACAAGCGATACGAATAATCTTGTGAGTATTTTCATTCTGTCTCCTCCGATATAACGTGAGTTTTGCTTGACCGATCAAACTACGGTCAGTGTAGCAAAACGCATTTTAGATAGGAATGGAGCCATCCTGAAATCCATATGGATTATTCCTGAACCTTCCGCGAAATTCGGCTGGAGAGAGGCCCACCTGCTTTTTGAAGATCCGGCTGAAGTACAAGGCATCGGCATAGCCCACGCTTTTCGCCACCTCGCCGATCGGTGCGTCATTCGCAAGCAGGCTCTCCTTCGCCCGATTGAGACGGTAGGCCATCAAATATTTGCCGGGTCCCAACCCCGTGTATTTTTTGAACACATAAAACAAACGGTTTTCATTAATATCATTCAGTTCAGCCAAAGCACGTACGCTCAGCCCATCCATATAGTGTTCGTGTATGTACTTCGATACTTGCTCAAACAGCGCTTGTTCTCCGTCATTGCTTTGGTTGCGGACACAGACAAACAGTTCCTCCAGAACGCAGCGGAAGAGCGTTTCTGTCTGAAAAGCCTGGATTCCGCCCGGTTCTCTCGATGAGCGCCACAATAGCTCCAGCAATTCCAGGAGGCGGGGGCTTTGCCCCGGGTGTAGCTGAAAATGCATGTTCGGCAGGCAAAAGCCAGACGGCTCCGGTGCAACGATCCGGTATAAAACGAGTAAATATTCCCATTTCGTATCGCCGAGGACGCTTCGATTCAGCGGCATTCGCGCGCCACCGTGAAGCACGTTCCCCGGAGTCAGCGTGTACACTTTGCCGCTGAAATCAAAATTGGCTTTGCCCCGCAGCGGAAAAACAAATCCCGGAAAAGGCTCCGTATAATCATCACAGCTCTTCCCTGGCCCGCGCACATAACGACATACTTGCTCCACTCGAAATGAGGTACGCGCAAAATGCTCGGCAAGCTTGTTGATGTCCATCTTTCCTTTCACACACCTTTTGCAATCAAGTGCTACTGCTCAATGTGCGCGTCTACTCCGCTTTTTTGGGACAAGCAATCGCATTCATCCTGCTAAAGACACACTAATTAATCATACTTTTATTGAAATTGATAATCAATCTTATTATCGGTTTCAACTTCATTCTTTTCCATTCCGTAAAAAGTGTCCGCTTCATCGCTTCGATCTTGCCCATTGACAGACAATCGCATCGAGCACGGTTTCAGACGACACGGCTGCTCTTTTACTGTTGGCTCGCGACTTCCAAGTCTTTCAATACCCCAAACTGTGCCTGGTACAAGCGGCTGTATACACCGCCTGCGTCGACCAGATCCCGATGATGTCCCTGCTCGACGATGCCTTGCTCTGTCACCACGACAATCCGATCGGCATCTTTAATAGTTGCCAGCCTGTGGGCGATTACCAGTGTCGTGCGGCCTTTGGACAGCTCGGACAGCGATTGCTGAATCGCCAGCTCTGTCTCCGTATCCAGTGCGGAAGTGGCCTCGTCCAAAATCAGAATCGGCGGGTTTTTCAAGAACATGCGGGCAATCGCCAGCCGCTGCTTTTGCCCCCCAGACAGCTTCACGCCCCGCTCGCCAATGACAGTGTCCATTCCTTGCTCCTGAGCGCGAATAAATTCGTCCAGTCGCGCTCGGCGCGCTGCTTCCCACACTTCCTCTTCGCTCGCATCAAGCTTGCCGTACAAAATGTTTTCGCGAATCGTACCTGTAAACAGGAACACATCCTGCTGCACAATCCCGATTTGTCTGCGCAACGATTCTTGTGTCACCTGACGAATATCGATGCCATCGACAGAAATGGAGCCTTCCTCGACTTCGTAAAAACGCGGCACTAAGCTGCAAAGAGTCGTTTTCCCCGCGCCAGACGGGCCGACGAATGCGACGGTTTCCCCTTTGTGAATCACCAGATTTACGCCGTTGAGCACTCTTTTTTCGCCATCGTAGCCAAAAGAAACGCGATCAAAGCGGATTTCATGCTGGAATGGCTGCATTTCCACTGCATCTGCGGCGTCCGCTACATCCGGTTCTGTATCCAATAGCTCCGTATAGCGCTTGAACCCGGCAAAGCCTTGCGGATAATTTTCCACGATCGCATTGATTTTCTCGATCGGGCGGAAAAACACGTTGGTCAGCAGCAAAAATCCGACAAACTCTCCATAGGAAAGCTCTTGCTGAATGACAAACCACGTTCCGCAGACCATGACGAACAAAGTGACAAAACGCATCATCATATAGCTGATCGATCCGTTTTTGGCAATCAGTTTGTACGAGCTTAGCTTGGTCAGGCGGAAACGTCCGTTGTTGACGGCAAACTGCTTTTCTTCATGCGCCTCGTTGGAAAATGCCTTGACGACCCGAATGCCGCCTACACTGTCCTCGATACGGGCGTTAAAGTCTCCAACGTCACGGAAAAGCTGATGAATTGCCTGCGTCATCTTTTTGTTGAAATGAACGACGACCCAAATAATAACTGGCACGACGACAAAGGTCAGCACAGCAAGCTTCCAGTTGATAGACAGCATCAACGCAAATGAACCGACAAGAGTCATGATCGCGATAAACAAATCTTCCGGTCCGTGGTGCGCCATCTCGCCAATCATATTCATATCGTTGGTCAAGCGTCCGATCAGGTGCCCTGTCTTCGAATTGTCAAAGAAACGGAACGAGAGCTTCTGGATGTGTGCAAACAACTTTCGCCGCATATCCGTCTCAATGTTAATCCCCAGCATATGCCCCCAATAGTTGACGATGTACATCAACAGGGTATTCACTACGTACAGGGCAAGCAATCCGAGCGATGCCCACACAATCAGTCCCCATTTGCCGCCTGGCAACAGGTCATCAATGAAGGCATTCACGGCTACCGGGAACGCCAGCTCCAGAAGCCCGGCGATAATGGCGCAGCCAAAATCAAGCATGAACAACCATTTGTATGGTCGATAATAGGAGAAAAATCGTCGAATCAAAAGCTGTACCCCCTCCTTGGTATTTCCATGCTATTTGATTATCACTTGTGCAAGCCAATGCGAGTGGCAGATGGGATAAGTCACTGTAAGCTAATAATGATAATCAATCGCACACATAGTATAGCAACGAGTCCACTGAAAGAAAATGGCACATTCATGAATACGCATGGAATATTCATGAATCGCGCTGAAACTCGCTCGGAGATAGCCCCGTATATTTTTTGAAGCGCTTGCTGAAATACAGTGGATCAGCAAAACCCGTCCTTTGTGCAACTTCCTTGATGCTCATCTGATTTTGAAATATATTCAGTAAATTTTTCGCCTGGTTGAGTCTGTACCTGTTCAAATACTCGCCTGGACTGATTTTCAAATGCTTTTGAAACAAATAAGCCAGTCTGTTGACATTGATCTGGTGCAACTCAGCAAGCCGATTGATACTCAGATTCTCCATGTAATGATCATGAATGTAATCAAGCAACCGTTCCAAAAGCAGGCGTCCTTCGTCTTTTTCACTATGCTGGACAAGCGCAAACAACTCGTTGAGGATTCCGTACCACAGCTCTTTGACACGCAGCTTGTACAAGTCTCCCGGGCTGCTCCAAAATCGTTCCAAATGTCTGAGCTTTTCCTGCAATGGCACACTCTGCTCAACGAGGCGCAGCATGTAATGCTTCTCAGCAAAGTTGTACTGGTCTGCTGTTTTCTGATGATCAACCTGATAAAGCACGAGAATATATGACCACTTCTTGTCTCCGATCACCTTGCGATCCAATCGCATATTCGGGCCGGCATGCACGACCATTCCTGGCTCCATGTCATATTCCATACCGTCAAACCACATCTTTGCGTTCCCGGATAGCGGAAAAATAAAACCGGAGTACAAGCCTGTCCGCCCGCCAAAATACTTCATACCCGGCTGGCGCTCTTCCAGTGACACACTCATGATCGTCATCGACTCTTTTGCATAGTAATCGATTAACCGTCCAACTTCTCTTTTATCCATTTCCAACCCACCTGCTATAAATGAGGCTGAGGAGGCCCGCCTTTATTCAGTAGCCGATCCTGCCTAGCACATTTTTAAATTTACCCCTTGTGAAAATTTCAGTTCTCGTATATTATAATAGATAATGATAATCATTTTCAATTATTGAGGATATGCAAAGTGTAATCAGCTAACAGAGCTGATGTCTTTTTCTGAATCAAGCTTATCCATAACAAAAAACCCTAAGGAAGTGCTTCCTTAGAGCTTGATTACATAGATGGTGCCGGTGAAGGGACTTGAACCCCCACGGTTTCCCTCACGATTTTGAGTCGCGCGCGTCTGCCATTCCGCCACACCGGCAATTAAGTTGGAGGAGGCACCCGGATTTGAACCGGGGATAAGGGTTTTGCAGACCCGTGCCTTACCCCTTGGCTATGCCTCCACGTATAGAGTTGATGAAAAATGGAGCGGACGACGGGTCTCGAACCCGCGACCTTCGCCTTGGCAAGGCGACGCTCTACCAATTGAGCTACGTCCGCATATAAATGGCTGGGGTACTAGGATTTGAACCTAGGAATGACGGAGTCAAAGTCCGTTGCCTTACCGCTTGGCTATACCCCAATAAGTAATCCCCAACTTTGAAAATCATATGGGGCGATCGATGGGACTTGAACCCACGAGTGCCGGAGCCACAATCCGGTGCGTTAACCCCTTCGCCACGACCGCCATATTCACTACCGCTTTTTAAAAATGGCAGGGGCAGTAGGAATCGAACCCACACCAAAGGTTTTGGAGACCTTCGTTCTACCGTTAAACTATGCCCCTACACATGGTGGCTCGGGACGGAATCGAACCGCCGACACGAGGATTTTCAGTCCTCTGCTCTACCGACTGAGCTACCGAGCCATAATTATTGCATACGCCATTCTTTTTGTCAAGAAATGGCGGAGCTGACGGGACTCGAACCCGCGACCTCCGGTGTGACAGACCGGCGTGAACTCCAACTTCACCACAGCTCCATATTTGGTTGCAGCCAATTCCCGTTAAGGAAAATTTGGTTGCGGGAGCAGGATTTGAACCTGCGACCTTCGGGTTATGAGCCCGACGAGCTACCGAGCTGCTCCATCCCGCGACGATTTTATAGAAGCAATTGTCAGCGTTGCCGCATCGTGCAGCGCTTTTTTGCTGACTATTCTTCTAAATATTAAATGGTGGAGGCTGACGGGATCGAACCGCCGACCCTCTGCTTGTAAGGCAGATGCTCTCCCAGCTGAGCTAAGCCTCCATACTCCCCGACTTTTGTCAGGGACCCAACAAATAGTTAGGATTCATAGGTGACCCGTAGGGGATTCGAACCCCTGTATGACAGCGTGAAAGGCTGCTGTGTTAAACCGCTTCACCAACGGGCCAAGATGGCGGATGGAGTGGGATTTGAACCCACGAGACGGG
>Ga0065721_10050065_pt1 | contig 23627 bp, 12 predicted proteins | sample Mesricmetagenome_FD_59108 | JGI IMG/M metagenome (GOLD analysis project Ga0065721, IMG submission 59108) | Mesophilic microbial community from rice straw/compost enrichment Sample: eDNA_1 v2 (version 2) | ecosystem: Engineered > Solid waste > Grass > Composting > Bioreactor | place: USA: Davis...
CCCCGCAGGGTGTGGAAATCGCTCTGCTGGAGGATAAGAAACTCGTGGAATTGCATCACGAAAAAGCCGATGCAAGTTTCGCGGTGGGAGATCTTTATCTCGGAAAAGTGAAAAAACTCATTCCCGGATTGAATGCTGCATTTGTAGACGTAGGCTTTGAAAAAGATGCCTTCCTGCATTATACCGATTTAAGTCCTTACGCCCGCTCATTATTGAAATTCACCCAGGCCGCCATCAGCGACAACAGCCCCCAGGGTTTTAATTTCGCCAACTTCCAGGTAGAACCTGAGATCGTTAAAACCGGCAAGATCAATGAAGTACTGAGCGGCAAACCCAATATACTGGTTCAAATACTGAAAGAGCCCATCGCAGCCAAAGGCCCCCGCCTGAGCTGCGAAATTTCATTACCGGGCCGTTTTGTGGTGATCACGCCTTTCAATGATATTGTAGCCGTATCGCGCAAAATTCATTCTGCAGAAGAAAGAAAACGTTTGCAAAAAATCGTGGAGGCCATTAAACCAAAGAATTTTGGCGTCATCGTTCGTACTGCGGCCGAAGGTAAAAATACCGCCGAACTGCACGAAGATCTGGCCGCCCTGGTAGCTACCTGGCAAACCATTCAGAATAATCTGAAAGGAGCCGTGGCGCCCGCAAAAATATTAAGCGAGCAAACCAAGACCACCAGCATACTGCGCGACCTGCTGAACGAAGACTTCAACCGCGTAGTGGTGAACGACCGCAATATTTACAACGATACGCGTAATTATATCCAGCGCATCGCTCCTGAGAAAGCAGATATTGTTTCCTATTATCATAACGGCCTTCCCATATTCGATCAATACGGCATCACCAAACAGGTGAAAGCTGCTTTTGGCAAGACCGTGAACCTGCCCAGCGGCGCCTATCTCATCATTGAGCATACCGAAGCCCTGCATGTGATAGACGTAAACAGCGGTTATAAAAGTGTTGGCAATAACCAGGAACAAAATGCCCTGGAAACCAACCTGGAGGCCGCCGCCGAAATTGCACGCCAGCTCAGATTGCGCGACCTGGGTGGCATCATCGTGGTAGATTTCATTGATATGAAACTACCCGATAACAAACGCAAGCTGCTGGAAGCAATGGAAGAATTTATGAAACCCGACAGGGCAAAACATGCCGTGTTGCCGATATCGAAATTCGGACTGATGCAAATTACCAGGCAAAGAATGAAGCCCGAGGTAAACATCAATACACAGGAAGTATGCCCAAGTTGCGCCGGTACCGGGAAAATATCTTCTACCCTGCTGCTTGAAGATGAAATTGAAAAGAACCTGAGTTATCTCATTACCCACCAGCATAAAGACCTCACTCTGGTAGTACATCCCATTATGCATGCCTATATCACCAAAGGCGGCTGGTTCAACTCGAAACAATGGAAATGGAGATGGAAATACGGGCAGAAAGTAAAGGTTAAGGAAAACACCAATTATCACCTCACCGAGTTTCACTTCTTCGACAAACACGACGACGAGATCAAACTCTGATCAGGATGAGTTTGTAAAAAGAGAGATCGGGTAAGAGTACCCGATCGTAATTTAAAACCAGAAAGGCGTAGGGAAAAAAGTGAATCAGACGCCTCAAATATATTTTTACCTCCCCGATTTTTCAGTACCAGTTAGTAAGTGCGCAGTTTTGGCAATAAGCGTGCATATTTGGGTTAAAAGCGTGCAGACTGTTAGCCCTGTTCCGTTGTCCCGTCCTGAAAAAAGTTGACAGTGTTAGTAGATAGTCCTGTGTTTGGGTAACTGTCCAATACACCAAAAAGGCCTGCCGAAGCAGACCTTTTTGGTGTATTTCTATCGGGTATACTATTATTTATAGGCATCGTTTTGCACTATGCTTCCCTGGGTGGCATCAATCTCACGTTGCGGAATAGGCAGTATCAGCTTGTCGTTATCCCACTCGAAGTTGCCGGTGGGCTTACGCAAACGGCGCAAATCGTGAATATTCAGGCCTTCAAAGGCCAGTTCAAGCCGGCGCTGCAATACTATCACGTCTACATCCACATCAACAGCCGGTAATTCTACGCCTGTTCTGTCTTCGTTGGTGATCTTCGCCAGGTCATTCACAGGCTCATCGCCCACCTGCGTACCCTCGCGCAGGTTACATTCAGCCCTGGTAAGATACATTTCGGCCATGCGTATGATGGGTATGTTCTGACCATAAGAATACCATTTGGAAGTAGCCGGCGAGCCATACTCGGCTCCCAGGTAATACCAGGCATCCACTCTTTTATCACCAACGGGGTATTCCAGTATGATAGCTGAATCTACCGCCATATCGCCACGGCCTACACCATTTTCCAGGTCGGCATAAAAGGTGGCCAACCCATCGTTGGCGGTACCGGCATTATTCTGATCGTTTTGTTGAATTTCAAAGATCACTTCAGCCGAGTTCTTTGAGCGGAAAGGGGTCAACAGGTCGTTAGACGGAGTGGCATAACCACCTTCCTCTATCACGATGTTGGCTGCATCGCGCGCATTTGGATAATCGCCTTTTTGCAGGTATACCCGCGACAAAAATGCCAGGGCAGTATACTTGTTGGCGCGTACACTGTTTCTCTCCGGCAGCTTTTGAGAGGCGCTGATCAAATCGGTGATGATTTGTGCATAGGTTTCGGCCACAGTACTACGTACCGGTTTTACCGCGGCAGAAGCTGTATCGGTAGCGCCGGTAAGTTTAATAACAATACCGGGCGAATTCAGTGTAGTGACATCGTATTGTTTGGCAAATAAACGCACCAGCTCAAAATGCATGAGTCCGCGAATAAACTCTGCTTCGCCGATCATTTCGTTCCTGCGATCTTCATCGGGAACAATCTCAGCGCCTTCAACGCTGGTTAATTTATCGCGGATCACGTTAGCCAGGTTAATCACACGATAACCGCCTACCCATATTCTAACGGCAGCGCTGTTCACCGAGTTCATCAGTTTATTTTCTATTTCGTTATACTGTGTAAAGGTGCCGTACCAGGCTGCCGTACCATCTGAACCCAGCAGTTCCGATACCAAATTCAGATCGGTGCCATATAAAGAAGCAGTACCCATCAGGGAATAACAGCCCAACAACCCCTGGTCCAGTTCTTCTTCGGTTTTAAAAGCAGTGCTGTATTCAATGGCTTGCCGGGGGTCAAGGTCCAGCTTTTTATTACAACCCACTGTAGTAACCAAACAGCCGGATATGATGAGGGCAAAGGATATATTTTTGATATTTCTGTTCATCGCTTAAGCTTTTTGATTAAAGGCCTACATTCAAACCAAAGGAAATTGTCTTTATCTGCGGTGCGGTGTACCAGTCATGCCCCAGGTTGATGAGGGGATTTAAACCGGTAGCCAGCACAGGCGTATATCCGCCCTTCCTGTATTCACCCGAACTAACTTCAGGATCGTATCCGCTGTAGTTGGTGATAGTAAACAAATTGCTGGCCGCCATATACACACGTACATTACGCAGCTTCAGGGTGCTTACCCATTTGGCAGGGAGGGTATATCCAAAGTTTATCGACTTTACGCGGAAATAAGAACCATCTTCCACATAACGTGATGAGATCTCTGAACCATTCGGCACATCGAATATTGGTTTGGGAATATCGGTTTTGTGGCCGGGCTCTTTCCAGTAATTGGCCTGGTCTACAGTTTGGTTGTCCAGCATTTGCCCGTTGGTGGAAGAATAAATACCGCCGGCGAAGAATATATCGTTGCCGCTCACGAACTGGCATTGAATATCCAGGTCGAATCCTTTATAGGAGAAATTATTATTGATACCACCGTAAAAATCGGGATTGGGATCGCCGATAATAAATTTTCCGGCATCCTGAGCGATATTGTACCAGGGCACCAGTGTTTTACCATCCTTGCCCAGGTATAAAGCGTCTCCGTTGCTTTCATCAACACCCATGTATTTGTATCCGAAAAACTGTCCAAAAGGCTGTCCTACTTCCAAACGGCCTACCCCCCTACCACCGGGTGCTACAGGGCTGATCAGTTTGGTAATCTCGTTCTTATAGGTGGATACGTTCAACGAGGTATTCCATTTGAATTCACCGATCAGATTCCTTGAATTGATCACAAATTCAAAACCTGTATTTTTCATATTACCGATATTGGTGGTAACAATGGTAAAACCATTCACAGCAGGCAGGGGCTGACTCAACAACAGGTCTTTGGTATTTTTATGGAAATAATCTATTTCACCGGTGATACGATTGTCGATGATACCAAAATCGATGCCTACATCAAACTGGTTTGTTTTTTCCCAGGTGAGCTGGTTATTGCCAAGCTGGTTGATCCACAAACCACTTTGATCGCCATAAGGGGTAGCGGTCACCAGTGTTAAAGATGCAAAATCACCTATTTCAGCATTACCTGTTTTACCAAAGCTTGTGCGTAGTTTCAGGAAACTGAGCACATTTGAATGCTTCAGGAAGTCTTCATCTGAAACAATCCATCCTGCAGACACAGCGGGGAAAAAGCCATAGCGGTTGTCCCTTCCGAAACGCGATGAACCGTCCACACGCATACTGGCGCCCAACAGGTATTTGTCTTTGAACTTGTAATTGCCTCTGAGGAAATAGGAAGCAAAAGTATAACCGGTTTCAGAGGAACTGCCGCCGATGATATTCGACGAACTGGCCAGTTTGGTAAAGCGGCTGTTGGGAAAGTTGCGGCCCGATGCGCTCAGGTTGTCGAAATTCGACTTGATGTATTCAATACCGGTTACCGCATCCAGGCTGTGATTGTCGTTAAATTGTTTATTAAAATTCAGTGTAGTAGTGCTGGTGAAGATATAGGAAGTAGACTGGCCGTTGAAACCTTCGCCGGTTGGTGCGCCGTCCTGAGTTTCCTTACCCCAGTATACTTCTTCCTGGTAATTACTGTAATCGATACCGGCCTGCGAACGAAGCATTAAACCCGGCAACAACTGCAGCTCACCAAAAACACTGCTGAGGGTTTTGAAGCCGGTACCGGTATTGGAGGTATATTCCTGATCTATCAGGCCATTGAAATAAACGGTGTACCTGTTCAAAGACCCATCCGGCAGGTAAGCGGGTTGAATAGGCGCCAGCGCGTTCATTTGAATGGGATTCGAAAAGGCGTTGTCGTTTTGTACCCGGTAATTATCGGTTTTAAACAAGCCGATATTGGCGCCGAGTTTCAGCCTGTTGTTTACGTTGTGCTCCAGGTTCAGCCTTCCGGTAGCTCTTGTAAGGCGGTTGCCCAGGATTATACCCTTTTGATCGTTGAAACCACCGCTCAGCAGGTATTTTGTTTTGGCATCGCCGCCCGACATCGATACGGAATAATTGGTAACATATCCTTTCTGAAATGAACGATCGCTCCATTTTTCATCGAATCCGCCGTTCCATTCGTCTAATCCGGGGGCCGCTACCTGGCTGTTCCAGAAATCGGCCAGTTCTTCGTCGGTAATACCGAATGCATTTTTGAAGGAAGTGCCCATCAGGTCTTTGTACTGGGCAGCGTTCATGAATTCTCTTTTATGGGTAGGATCGCTCCAGCCATGCGACAGGTTGATATTAAGACGTGTTTTGCCTGCTTTACCCGATTTGGTTGTAACCAGTATCACACCGTTTGAACCACGGGCGCCATAAATGGCAGAGGAAGCCGCGTCTTTCAACACTTCCATTGATTCGATATCGGCGGGGTTTAAAGCGGCCAGCGGGTTATCGGCTTCCACATCGGTACCCAGTGGTGCGTTGAATACCGGTACCCCATCAATAACTATCAGAGGCTGCGAGCCTGCCGAGATAGAAGCAATACCCCTTACACGTATTTCCAGGGCCTGGCCCAGTTTACCCGAACCGGCATTGATGAATACGCCGGATGCACGGCCCTGCAAGGCCTGCTCGAAAGAAGGCAGCGGCTGGTCCTGGAAGTCTTTGGCTGATATTCTTGAAATAGCGCTCGTGACATCGCGTTTGATTTTGGTGCCATAACCTACAACTACTACTTCCGACAAGGACTTATTACCCGGTTGCATGGTCACCGTCATCAGGTTGCTCACAGGCAACTCAGTTTCTTCATAACCTACATAACTAAAAATAATGGTGGTAGTAGCTTCAGGCACTGTAAGTTGAAAAGTGCCATCGTCCTGGCTTGTGGTGCTTTTGGCGGCACCTTTTGCTTTTACGGTCACTCCAGCCAGGGGTAACCCGCTTTGTGCATCAGTAACCTTCCCCGCGATTTCTTTGGTTTGCGCCAATGCTGTAGCACAAAAAACCAACATGACCCCCGCTAAAAGGGCATAGAGTTTTCTCATTAGCGTTAATTTTTTTATTGTTTAAACAGGTGAAATTAACAGATGTGACTTAAGGCTTAACAGAGCTGCCGCAAAGTTAGGCTTTGCAACTGCACTTATTCACATAAACGTAGGTATATATCACTATATTTTGCAGTAATTACTGTGTTACGATAAGCATTACTTGAAGAAAGGAACTTTCAAGATAAGAAGAGAACTTATAAAAAAAGTTACGCATATGTTGATGCGTAACTTTTAAACATATTATCTTTTACTATAATCTCTTAGTCCCTGTCACGGGCGCCCAGGAATATTAATATATATTGTACCAGGGTAGCTATGGAGGCAATGGCGGCTACCACATAGGTAAGGGCAGCCCATTTCAGGGCATCCTTAGCTTTGGGGTATTCGCGGGGGCTGGTCATATTGGTACGATTCAGCCAGGCCAGGGCCCTTTTACTGGCATCGAACTCCACGGGAAGCGTAATCACTGAAAATAAGGTAGTTAGGCCAAAAAGGATGATGCCTATCAACAACAAACCGGGAAAGGCGTTCACAAACAGCACGCCTGCCAGCAGCACCCATTGCACAATGCCCGAGCTGAAGCTCACGACCGGCACCAGTTTGCTGCGCAACGTTAACCATTGATAAGCAGTGGCATGCTGCACGGCGTGACCGCATTCGTGGGCTGCCACGGCGGCTGCGGCAATGGACACTCCATTATATACATCGGGACTCAGGTTCACGGTTTTGTTGAGCGGGTTGTAATGATCGCTCAGGAAACCATTGGAAGAGATCACCTTAACGTCGTAAATCCCGTTATCGCGCAGCATTTTCATGGCCACTTCGGCCCCGGTGAGCCCGGCCGAGAGGGGCACGCGGCTGTAAGCGGTAAATTTGCTTTTCAACACCCCGCCTACCAGCATACTGATACCCAAAAAAATCAACGAAACCAGCAGAATTGATGATGTCATTTTTTACTCCTATATTTATTACACTAACAACAGTCTATCAAAACAGTTACCAAAGTTTTTTGGTGATTTTTACCCCATTTTTCGTCAGATTTCAAGGCCTTTTTGTCACCCCGAATTCATGTACTGAAACATAGCTGACATTTTATCACAAGGTTGCAAATCAATTTCTTAAAATTTTATTAAAAATTGATTTTCAATCTGTTAAGAGATCATTTTGCTAAAATAGCTAATCCTTTCCACAGGTTCGAAATTTATTCACAACCCCAAAAAATAATTTTGTTATGTGGCTCTTATTTGTAATTTAGTGCAAGAATTTAATGGGTTAGTAAGTAAAGGGTCAACAGCAATGTTGGCCTTTTTACTTTTTAGGCAAAACCTGTGTTTTTTACTATTTTTTTGGAGCTATTGATGCCTTTTCGCCGCTATGGTTTCTCTTTTTTGAATTCCCTGTGCCTTATTTCTCTCATTCTGATCTATACCACTAACTTTAACGCATGGCTAAAGTTAAATCGGCTTTCTTTTGTTCGAATTGTGGTTATGAAAGCGCAAAATGGGTAGGTAAATGTCCATCATGCGGCACCTGGAACAGTTTTGTTGAAGAAGTGGTGTTCAAACCATCTGTAAAAAAAGAAAACAGTTGGTATAATTATAACGAAGAAACAAAAACAACACGCACTGTTGCATTACACGAGATCAAAAGCAACGAACAGGTGCGCATTACCACCACCGATGCTGAATTGAACCGCGTATTGGGTGGTGGCATTGTGCCCGGCAGCATTGTATTGGTAGCCGGGGAACCGGGCATTGGGAAAAGCACGCTCTTTCTTCAAAACGGTTTGTTGTTAAAAGATAAAAACGTTTTATATATAAGCGGGGAAGAAAGCGAGCAACAGATCAAGATGCGCGCCGACAGGCTGAACATCAGCAATGAAAATTTTTACCTGCTTACCGAAACCAATACACAGGTCATTTTCCAGGAAATAAAAAAGCTGAAGCCCCACCTGGTAATCGTGGATTCCATTCAAACCATTCAAACGCCTTATATCGATTCATCGCCGGGCAGTATTTCGCAAATTCGTGAATCGGCAGCCGAGCTGCAACGATTTGCTAAGGAAACCAATACACCCGTATTTCTCATAGGACATATCACCAAGGACGGCAGCATTGCAGGTCCCAAGATACTGGAGCATATGGTAGATACCGTTTTGCAATTTGAAGGCGACCGCCATTATGCCTACCGCATTTTGCGCACCCTAAAAAACCGCTTTGGCAGCACTTCCGAACTGGGCATTTACGAAATGACCGGCGATGGCATGCGCGGCGTAGTCAATCCCAGCGAACTGCTAATGACACAAAAAGAAGAAGCGCTGAGCGGTATTGCCATTGCAGCTACCATCGAAGGCATGCGTCCCCTGTTGATTGAAGTGCAGGCCCTGGTTACACAATCCGTATACGGTACACCGCAACGTACCGTATCGGGCTTCGACCTTCGGCGTTTGCAATTGTTACTGGCCGTGCTGGAAAAAAAGGGTGGTTTTCATTTTGGTGTAAAAGATGTGTTCCTGAATATAGCAGGCGGACTCAAAGTAGAAGATCCCTCTATTGACCTGGCCGTGCTGTGCGCGCTGTTAAGCTCATACGAAGATGTGCCCCTGCCGCCGCATGTATGTTTTGCCGGCGAAGTGGGACTAAGTGGTGAAGTGCGTGCCGTGCAACGCGTTGAACAGCGCATAGCCGAAGCCGAGAAACTTGGCTTCGAAAAGATCATCGTATCCCGTTACGGTCATAAATCACGCACATCCTATGATATTGAAGTAGTACCTATGAGCCGTGTAGAAGAAGTATACCAGTATTTATTTTAATTTTGAAAAATGAATATTGAATGTTGAATTCACTTCATCATTCAACATCCAATATTCATCATTCAATATTTTAAGTGTGATACTTCCCCAATCTTTCGACTCCCTGCTGCACCTGTTTCTCCCCCATCAATGTGCGGGTTGCGGCAGCGATATTATGAGCAGGCAGCAGGTGCTTTGCCTTTCCTGTATGCAACGCCTTCCGCTAACGCATTTCCACAGGCATGCCAACAATCCCGTTGAAAAGATATTTTGGGGCAGGCTGCCGCTGATGGGCGCCGCCAGCCTCTTGTATTTCAGCAAAGATTCAATTTTGCAAAAGATCGTACACCAGTTCAAATACAACGGCCACAAGGAACTGGGGCTTTTTATTGGCCGCAAAATGGGGGAAGCGCTGGCGCAGGCCGGGCGCTTTGAACGGGTAGATGCCCTGGTGCCATTACCGTTGTATGCCACCCGTGAAAGAAAACGGGGTTATAACCAGGCAGGTATATTATGCCAGGGCATGGCCGAAGTACTGGGATTGCCGGTATTGCCCAACAGCATTTGCCGGCGCAGCATGAGTGATACACAAACCCGCAAGAACCGCATCGAGCGCTGGCAAAATATGCAGGGGCGTTTTGAATTGCTGCGGGCGCATGAGCTGCGGGGAAAACATATTGTACTGGTAGATGACGTGATTACCACGGGGGCTACACTGGAGGCCTGCGGGCAGGAGTTGTTGCGGGCGGGAGATGTGAGATTGAGCATTATGACGATGGCGTATACCGCACGGTAATGCGGGCATTGTGCATCCGGTTTTCCATTACAATTAAATCCTCGCTTTTCCGTTATTTTTACAACCACATGAAGTCAATACTTGTAGCCATACTGCTCAGCGCCCTGATCTACACCTCCTGTACTAAAGATTCTTTCATTACCAGCGGCACCGCGGTATTAACCACATCCGTCGATACCCTGCATTTCGATACGGTATTTACCACCACCGGCAGCGTCACCCAGTTCTTCCGCATATACAACCAAAACAACCAAAAGCTGCGGCTAAGCCGCGTAGCACTGGGCGGCGGCGCCGGTTCCTACTTCAAAATGAATGTAGACGGTACGGCCGGTCACGAAGTAACCGATATTGAAATAGAAGCCAACGACAGCATGTATGTTTTTGTAACCGTAAAAATCGATCCTACCGCCGCCGACCTGCCCTTTGTAGTGCAGGACAGTGTGAGCATCCAGTACAACGGCAACCAACGCTGGGTGCAACTGCAAGCCTGGGGACAAAACGCCCACTTTATACGCTCAGGCCTGGTGCAGGGACATGTAACCCTTACCAATACCAAACCTTATGTAATTCTCGGTGGTTTACTGATAGATGAAAATGCCACCCTTACCATCGAAAAAGGATGTCGTTTATACATGCATGCCGATGCACCCATTATTGTAGATGGTACCCTGGAAGTAAAAGGTGAACGATACGATAGCACCCGGGTGGTATTCCGGGGCGACAGGCTGGATGATCCCTACCGCGATTTTCCCGGCGGCTGGCCAGGAATTTATTTCCGCGAAACCAGCAAAAATAACGAACTGCAATATGCCGTAATACGCAATGCCTACCAGGGAATAGTAGTCGAAAACGCATCGGTGAATGGCAATCCCAAGGTAATACTCAGCGAATGCATCATCGATAATTGTTACGATGCCGGTGTACTGGGCGTACAATCTGCCATCACTGCCCAAAACTGTTTGATCAGTAATTGCGGTCAGAATATTTTTCTGGCTTATGGCGGTAATTACCATTTTACGCATTGCACAGCGGTAACCTGGTCGAACAATTTCATTTTGCATAAAGACCCCGTGCTGCGTGTAACAAATTATATCAAGGAGGGTAACAATTTTCTTACCGCCAACCTCGATGCCAGTTTTACCAACTGTATATTCTGGGGCGAAAATGGTATTGTCGAAGATGAGGTAGTAACCGATAAACAGGGCGCTACTGCTTTCAATGTGCAGTTCAGTAATTGTTTGTGGAAGGTGAAAAATGAACCCGCAAACATTACCAGCTCAAATATCATTGCCAATGCCGCCCCTTTGTTTGATAGTGTAGATACGCAAAGAATGTATTACGATTTCAGGCTGAAGGCCGAATCACCTGCCATTGACAAAGGCATCAATACCAGCCTCGCTATTGACCTCGACGGCAACGACCGCAATGTGGGTGTACCCGACCTCGGCTGCTATGAAAAAAAATAGTGGCCTCTTTACGATTGCTTAACCAATTTTTTCCACAGGGCAACCAATTTAGTATCATCTTTGTATTGTAAGCAGGAATACCTTCATTTCAAAATTATAATCATATGATACGCTTGTTGCTCTTATCCTTTCTTTTTACCAGTCACACCGCCACTTCTATTTACGATTTTAAAGTGCCTTCGCTGGATGGCAAAACCATCAACTTCGCCGATTATAAGGGCAAGATGATCATGATTGTGAACACTGCCTCCAAATGCGGTAATACGCCCCAGTATGCCGAGCTGGAGAAATTATACAGGCTGTACAAAAACAAGCTGGTGATTGTGGGTTTTCCTGCCAACAATTTCAACCAGCAGGAGCCTGGCACCAATTCTGAGATCCAGGAATTTTGCCAGAAAAATTATGGTGTAACATTTCCCATGGCAGAGAAGGTAAGTGTAAAAGGCGATGATATTCATCCCCTGTTTAAATTCCTGACAGATGAAGCGGCTAAAAAAGGTTTTACCGATCCCGTTAAATGGAATTTCACCAAGTTCCTGCTGGATGAGAAAGGCAACCTGGTGACCGTTATACACAATAAGGTAACGCCCATGAGCCCAGAGGTGATAAAATATCTCAACTAATTGTTTTTAAATATGTTAGCAATCATATCGTAGAAGCCCGGTACCTGTGTACCGGGCTTTTTCTATCTTCGTGTTCCACCGTTGAATGGCAGCCCGAAAACGATCAAATGGGGCTTTTGGCCGAAAAAAGTTCCACTGGCGGGATTAAATTTCCATTTTTGAATCATCAAAACGAAATAACCGAATCCAGCGATCCGATGAAAGCCAATATGAAATATCCTTAGACCGAAAAACCCGAAAACCCAAAGCCGATCCAATGTCCGGTTGAAACCAAAAAATCCTGAAGGAAAAACCTGGAAAATCCAAATGATCCAGATCCGATGAAAAAACCGAAGAACAAACTCAATTTTCCCTGGACACCCTTGTATAATACGTGATCCGAGAGTCCTTCAAAAAGCCATTAAGAGTGTACCATTAAAAGTTTTTAAAAAGGTCCCCGTCCGGGGGCTTTTTTATTTGCATGCCGCTATTATTTATCTTCGCTCCGCATGCAATTCAAACACGTAATAGGCCAGGCCGATATAAAACTGCACCTCGTCAATATGGTGCATCAAAACCGCATCAGCCATGCACTTTTATTCCTGGGCAAGGAAGGCTGCGGCGCCCTGCCCCTAGCTATCGCTTTTGCCCAATATATTGTTTGTGAAAAAATACGTAAACCAGCTGCCGAAGTTGCCGGTCCTTCGCTGTTTGGCGAAGAACCACCCACCGCCAAAACCGCCGGTCTCCTGTTAGACTCCTGTGGCGAATGCCCCAGTTGCCAGAAAATGCAACAACTGGTGCACCCCGATATTCACTTTTCTTACCCGGTTGTGCCCCGCAAGTCCGGCGACAAACCATTGAGCTCCGATTATATTCAGGAATGGCGGGAATTTGTTTCCCAATATCCCTATGGCAATGCCTATGACTGGTTGCAATTCATTGGGGCCGAGAACAAACAGGGCAATATTACCGCACTGGAATGCAATGATATCATCCGCAAGCTGTCGCTCAAAAGCTTTGAAAGCGGTTTTAAAATATTAGTAATGTGGATGCCCGAATACCTGGGCAATGAAGGCAATAAATTACTGAAACTGATAGAGGAGCCGCCGCCAAATACCTTATTTATATTGGTAGCAGAAAACGAATCGCTGATACTGCAAACCATTTTATCGCGTACGCAACTGGTTAAAATACCGGCACTTACGCCTCAGGAAATCAGCGCTGCCCTCACCGCCAAAGCCGGTTTGCAGCAAGAACAGGCCCGCCAGATAGCGCTTATTGCTGAAGGCAATTACCGGGAGGCCCTGCAACTCACCCAACATGCTGACGAAGACTGGCAGTCGCTCTTACGCGACTGGCTGAATGCCATACTGAAAAATGGGCCTATTGCGCAGGTAAAGTGGATTGAAGAAGTGAGCAAACAGGGCAGGGAAAAACAAAAGCAGTTTTTGCGGTACTTTACTCACCTGCTGGAGCAGGCTATACGCCTGCAGGCCATGGGGGCAGAGCATGTACATTTGGGTACAAATGAACTGGATTTTGCCAGCCGGTTGAACAAGATTGCGAATCTGACGCAGCAGCAGGCGATTATTGAGGAATTGGATAGGGCGGCGTATTATATTGAAAGGAATGCCAATGCGAAGATGTTGTTTCATGCGTTGACGATTAAATTATATCATATTCTGGCGCATAAACAGGTAGTGAGTGTCATTTGAGGCAGCGGTGCCCCCCTCCGGGGTGCAAAAGCCACCCGCGAATGCCATGACCTAATGGGCCATGGCATTGGCGGTATAAGTAGCTATCCCATGGGAGATGCTGTACCCCACGGGGTGTTAGTTGTCGGGCTGCACTCCCCCAGCCCCCGGAATACCAGGCAACTGGTTTTACCGTTAATAACTTATATTTGTAAAATCGGCCTGTGAAGCAAGTGGCAAGATGGTCATCGTGTTATGCGTTGCCAAACAGGATTTTTTCTGACCTGGTTATCATAATTCGCTATAATATCCATATGTTTTTCATATTCACTATGTTAGGATAAAACAACTGGATATCCCTGCCTTCTTTCTGCATTGTTCCCGGCCGAGCAAATAATATTTATAATCGTTTAATGTTCTATAAAGAATGGGATGTAGTTCATGTACTACTTCTGCCGGAGGCAAAGTAGCAGGCTGTAAAAGTAATGGCGGGTGCAGTACTGGCAGTTGTAACCGGATGAATGTGCACGATTGGCTGGCCAATCTGCCCTTCAGTGATCCCTCGGGAGCCTGTAAAATTGTAGAGGTAAGTTTTAATAATGGCAGTCGCAAAGATTTTTTCCGTAATACCACCGTTCATGTATTCGAAAAGGGCGACCTGGTAGCCGTAGAAGGCGTAAGCGGTTTCGACGTAGGTGAAATCACCCTTACCGGCGAAATCGTTCGCCTGCAAATGAAAAAAAGGGATGCCGACGAATCGGACCCCGACATCAAAAAAGTACTTCGCCGCGCTTCTGATAAAGACCTGGAAATCTGGCAGCAAAATAAAGCACGCGAAAAAGATGCCCTTATCAGGGCCCGCGCCATTGCCCGCCAGTTGAACCTGGAAATGAAGATCACCGAAGTGGAGATTCAGGCCGATGGGCGTAAAGCCACCTTCTTTTATATTGCCGACGACCGGGTAGATTTCCGCGAACTCATCAAGGTATACGCCAAGGAATTTCGGGTAAAAGTAGAAATGCGCCAGATAGGCGCCCGGCAGGAAGCCGCCAAAGTGGGCGGTATTGGCAGTTGCGGCCGCGAGCTGTGCTGCAGCACCTGGCTTACCGATTTTAAATCGGTGAATACCACGGCCGCGCGTTACCAGAACCTTTCTATTAATCAAAGCAAACTCAGCGGTCAGTGCGGGCGCCTGAAATGCTGCCTCAACTACGAGCTGGATATTTACCTGGATGCCTTACAGCATTTCCCTGATAATTGCGACACCCTGCAGGTGGCCAAGGGCACGGCCATTCTTATCAAGAAAGATATTTTCAAAAACCTGATGTGGTATTCGCTGCCCGACAGCACCAAACAATACCCCCTCACCATTGAGCGTGTGCGCAAGATAAAGCAAATGAACAACCAGGGCCATGTACCCGAAGAACTGGAAGCCGTTGAGGTAACCAGCAATAAACCCAAAGAGGTGGAACCCGAATTTGTAGATGTGGTGGGCCAGATCAGTTTACGCAGCCTGGAGAGGGCCGACAAAAAAAGGCGCCATCAACACAAGGAACATCGTCGCTCACAGCAACAGCAAGGCCAGGGACATGGCCGACGCGACAATCGCCCGCATCACAAAAAAGACGACCGCAGAAACCAGCCGCCAAAGAAATCATCATAATACATTATGAACAGAAAGTCAAGCGGGATCAGGCTCACAGAATCCCGCTTTACTTTGGTTCCTACAGCCTTCTATACAGACGCTATAGTATATTAACAAATATCTTCCCCTGCTTTACCTAATTTTGTATCTTGTTATACCTAAAAATTGAAACTTATGGCTCTATTCAAATCCGGTAATCCTACCCTTAGCGAAAAGGTGTTTGAGAGAGGTATCGATTGGCAACAGGCCGATGCCATGACCGAAAGAGGAACCCTGAACAAGTTCGGCCTCATGCTGATCTTATTGCTTGCCTCCGCTTCACTCACCTGGAAAGCAGCGGCCGAGGGCACCAACGTAATGCCCTGGGTAATGGGTTCTGCCATCGTTGGCTTTATCATTGCCATTGTACTTACTTTCAAAAAAACATGGGGCTCTGTGCTGGCGCCCATCTATTCACTGGCCGAAGGCGTGTTCCTGGGCGGTATATCAGCTTATTATAATTATGCATTTGAAAAAACAGCACCCGGCATCGTTATGCAGGCAGTTGGCCTCACCTTTGGCGTAGTGATAGCCATGTTTGCTTTATATCGTTTCGGCGTTATCAAAGCCACACAAAGGTTTAAGACCATTGTGGTAACGGCTACTGCAGGCATTGCTATTTTTTACCTGATCGCATTTGTACTGCGCTTCTTTGGCGTTTCCATGCCCATGATACACGAAGGCAGCACCATCGGTATCCTGTTTTCGCTGTTTGTGGTAGCCATTGCCGCCCTGAACCTGATACTTGATTTTGATATGATTGAACAGGGCGTCAAACAAGGTGCACCCAAATACATGGAATGGTATGGGGCTTTTGGCCTGATGGTGACCATTGTTTGGTTATACCTGGAAATTTTAAGACTACTGGCCAAACTGGCAGACAGAAGATAAAAAGAAGAAAGGGTTCCGCTCGGAACCCTTTCTTCTTTTATAAGAATATCTTACCAACCGTCTCCGTCCAGCACATTGCCCAATCCGCCTAATACACTTCCCTCTTCCTTCCGTTTAACCGTTCCATAACTCAATATCCTTCCGGCCAAACGGCTAATCGGCAATGTTTGTATCCATACTTTACCGGGACCGCGCAGGGTGGCAAAGAACAAACCTTCACCGCCAAACAGGGTATTCTTGATACCTCCAACAAACTGTATATCGTAATCGATGGTTTGTGTATAGGCTACCACGCAACCGGTATCGATGCGCAGCAGCTCGCCGGGCTGCAGTGTTCTCTCAAACACATGACCACCAGCATGCACAAAGGCCATACCGTCGCCTTCCAGCTTTTGCATAATAAAACCCTCGCCACCAAACAAGCCGGTGCCCAGCCTGCGCTGGAATTCGATGCCTATGGTTACGCCCTTGGCGGCACAAAGAAAAGAGTCTTTCTGCGCTACTATTTTACCACCCAGTTCCAACAGGTCAATGGGAATGATTTTGCCGGGATAGGGAGAAGCAAAGCTTACCCGCTTTTTACCCTGGCCTACATTCGTAAAGGTGGTCATGAACAAACTTTCACCGGTGAGTATCCGTTTTCCCGCCGACATCAGCTTACCCAGGAATCCCTGTTGGGGTTTGCTGCCATCGCCAAAGATGGTTTGCATTTGAATGCCTTCATCCATCATCATAAACGAGCCGCTTTCTGCAATGGCTGTTTCATTGGGGTCCAGTTCTATTTCAACATACTGCATTTCCTCGCCAAAGATCCGGTAGTCTATTTCATGGTTCGTGCGCATATTTAAATATTTTTTGTCATGAATAAAACGGGGTTCATCAATCATTACCGCTATGTTATCACAATTAGTCGCAATTTACTGCGAATCGTTTCAGTTATCCCATACGGAATTTTAAATTTACCCTGTAAACCTCATTTAACAAAAACTACTTATATGAAAAGAGTCCTACTGGTATTGTCCGCGGCCGTCCTGGGTATACAACTACAGGTGACCGGACAGACAAAACTGGTTGAAAAAGTTACGCGCAAAGGAAATGAACTGGTGATCCCGTATGAAAAGTATGTCTTGTCTAATGGACTTACATTGATAGTGCATGAAGATCACAGCGACCCTGTAGTACAGGTAGATGTGACCTACCATGTAGGGTCGGCCCGGGAAGAGATCGGCAAATCGGGTTTTGCGCATTTCTTCGAGCACATGATGTTCCAGGGAAGTGATCATGTGGCAGACGAAGAACATTTTAAACTGGTTACCGAAGCCGGTGGCACCCTCAATGGATCTACCAACCGCGACCGCACCAATTATTTCGAAACCGTTCCCAGCAACCAGCTCGAAAAAATGTTATGGCTGGAGGCCGACCGAATGGGCTTTTTGCTGGATGCTGTTACCCAGAAAAAATTCGAAGTGCAAAGGGCTACGGTAAAAAACGAACGTGGACAAAACTATGACAACCGCCCCTATGGTTTGTTGCAGGAAGTAACCGCCAAAAATTTATATCCCTACGGCCATCCTTATTCCTGGCTCACCATTGGTTATATAGAAGATCTGAACCGGGTTGACGTAAGCGATCTGAAGAATTTCTTTTTACGCTGGTACGGTCCCAATAACGCCACCGTAACCGTGGGCGGCGATGTAAAAACAGCCGAGGTAGTAAAGCTGGTGGAGAAATATTTTGGTTCCATACCACGCGGTCCCGAGGTAGAGCAAGTGCAGGTACCGCCTGTAGTACTGGAAAAAGACCGCTATGCATCCTATGTTGATAATTATGTACGCCTGCCATTGTTGAATATCGTTTTCCCCACCGTTCCCAATTATCATAAAGACATGGCGGCGCTGTCGTGCCTGGCGCAAATTCTGGGACAGGGCAATAATTCCATTTTATATAAACAACTGGTTAAACCACAACTTGCTTACCAGGCCAATGTATACAGTCAGTTGAGTGAGTTGGCCGGCGAGTTCATGATTATTACGGTGCCCATGCCCGGCAAAACACTCACCGATATGGAAAAGCTGGTACGCGCCGCTTTGGACAGCTTCGAAAAACGGGGTGTTACCGACGATGATATTGAAAAATTCAAAGGCGATGCCGAAGCCAGGTATATCAATGGCCTGCAAAGCGTATCGGGCAAAGTGTTCCAGCTGGCTGCTTTTCAAACTTTCACCGGCAACCCGAACAAGATTGGCGAACTGCTGAATATGTACAGGTCGGTGACCAAAGAAGATGTAATGCGTGTATACAACAGCTACATCAAAGGAAAACATTCGGTGGTGGTGAGCGTATTGCCCAAAGGCCAGGAAAACGCCGCTGCCGCACCCGATAATTACACCATCGATACCACGAAGTATACACCGCCGGATTATGGATATGCCGATTTAAAATACAATAAGGCGAAAGACAATTTCGACCGCAGCAAAAAACCTGGCAATGGACCTAACCCTACCGTTAAAGTGCCTGCTTTCTGGCGCGCCAACTGGCCTAATGGCATCCGGCTTATTGGCGCCGAAAATACCGAGCTGCCCGTGGTGACGCTTACCATATCCATACCCGGGGGACACCTGTTGCAGGCAAAGGATACCTCGAAAGTTGGTCTGGCCAATTTCTTTGCCGAGATGATGAACGAGGATACCAAAAACTATACAGCCGAAGAAATGACCATTGCCCTGCAAAAGCTGGGCGCCGATATATTGGTAAGAAGCACCCGGCATGAGATTGTATTCACCGTTGAAACCCTGAAAAAAAACCTGGACAAAACACTGGCGCTTTTGCAGGAAAGACTGTTCAATGCCAAATTCACCGAGGAGGCTTTCAACCGGATACAAAAACAAATACTGGAAGGAATAAAACAGGTAAAAACCCGTCCTTCTGCAGTAGCCAATGACGTAATAGCCACTGTGAACTATGGCGCCGATCATATACTGGGCATGAGCGATTATGGCACCGAGTCAACTATCAGGAATATCACCCTGAAGGATATTGAAGACTATTATAAAAACTACATGACCTCTAAAAACACCAAGGTGGTGGTAGTTGGTGATGTAAAACAAAACGAGATCGTACCCAAACTGGCCTTCCTGAACAAACTGCCCAATAAAACCATTGAGTTGCCCACAGTAGCCTCCGTTCCCAAAACAGTTGACAAATCCAGGATTTACCTGGTTGATATTCCCAAGGCAGCCCAAACCGAGTTCCGTGTTGGTTATGTTACCGGTTTGAAATATGACGCCACGGGTGATTTTTACAAGGCCGGCCTCATGAACTTTGCATTGGGTGGCGGCTTCAATGGCCGTGTGAACATCAACCTGCGTGAAGACAAAGGCTGGACTTATGGCGCACGCACTTCGTTCGATGGCGATAATTACACCGGTAACTTTACATTCAGTTCGGGTATCAGGGCCGATGCTACCGACAGTGCATTAAACGAAGTGATAAGGGAACTGAAAGATTATGCCACCAACGGTATCAAAGACGAGGAACTGGCCTTTATGAAGAGCGCTATTGGCCAGCGCGATGCCCTGCGTTATGAAACTGGCGAACAAAAAGCAGGGTTTATTGCCAGGATACTGGAATTTAACCTGCCGGCCAATTATGTAGATCAACAAAATAAAATTTTGAAAAATATCACCAAAGACGAGATCAATGCTTTGGCGAAGAAATGGATTAACCCCGATAAGTTGAATATTGTGCTGGTGGGTGACAAGGAAAGGATATTGCCGGGGTTGCAGAAGACCGGTTATGAGATTGTGGAGTTGGATACAGATGGAAGGCCGGCAGGAAAGAAGGGATTTTAAAATTGAATGCTCAGCTTGCTGCTAATGCGCCGCAGGCCACCCAAAAAAAAACCACACGCTTCGCGTGCGGTTTTTTTTTGCGGTTAATGCCGCCTGCACTTTCGCGGACTACACTAACCGTGGCGGTCGTAGCAGCAATACGGCTGCACAAACGCCTATGTCAACTAAAACCAACTTCCCAAAAATGCTTCATTCACCTTCTCCTTCTTCCCTGCCAGTTTCCTTCTTCTCCTTCCTACCTGCGCCCTGTGTCTGATCATGGTAATAATCATCAACACGGCAAACAATAATGTAAACGGCGGAATACCCAGGAACGATATCCACTTACCGCCATACATAGCGCGCATGGGTCTTCTCAAGCGCTCAGCTATCAGGTACATACTCGGCACAATCACCAGCGTCATAAAGAAGGCAAATGCCAAACCAAAAATGATGGTCCACGAAAGGGGTTTCCAGAACACTGCGCTATCGCCGCCAAAGAAGATATGCGGGTTCAGTTCCGAGAACATGGTAATGAAGTTGATGTTCAAACCTACTGCCAGCGGTATCAAGCCCAGGATGGCAGCCAGCGCGGTCAGCAATACGGGTATGATACGGGTTTTTCCGGCCTGTATCACGGCTTCACGGGTCTTCATACCACGCGCACGCAGCTCATCGGCAAATTCTATCACCAGTATACCGTTCTTTACCACGATACCCGCCAAACCCACGATACCAATACCGGTCATTACCACCGACACCTCCATGCCGGTAATGGCAAAGCCCAATAACACACCAATGATACTGAACACTATTTCTGTAAGAATGATCACCGGCTTGCTCACACTGTTGAACTGCATTACCAGTATCAGCAATATCAGTCCCAGGGCTATCAGCAAGGCCTGGCCCAGGAAGGCGCCGGTTTCAGCCTGTTGTTCACCCTCACCGGTCTGGCGTATGGTCACATCGTCGGGCTTCTTCTTGAAATCGCTGATGTAGCGGGCTATCTCCTGGTTTACGGCCGTTGGCGTATACCCCTGTGTGATCAATACGTTGGATGTAAGCGTGATTACACGTTTCTGATTCTTTCTTTTTACACTACCCAGCGTATTGGTATAATCAACATTTACCAGCGAGCTCAGCGGTACGCTTTTCATGGCGCCGCCCGAAGCCATATCCTGGAAGGTAATATTCATGTTCAGCAATTCGGTGAGGCTTTTACGCTGTGTTTCCAGGTTGCGCAACTGTATCTTGTATTCATCTTCACCTTCCTTGATCTTCGATACCTCCCGACCAAACAGGGCGGTACGCAATTGCATACCTATTTGCGCCGATGACACACCCTCTATCATAGCCCTTTCGCGGTTGACGGTCAGCGTGATCTCGGGGTTGGTAAGGTCAATATCCATTTTCAGCTCTTCCACACCGGGCACCTGTATCGAGTCCAGGTAATTTTTCAGGGCCACGGCTGTTTTAGTAAGATTATCGAAGTTTTCACTGGCTACTTCAATATTGATGGGCGGTTCTGTGGGCGGACCACCCTGTTCCTGGTTTACAGACAGTTCTGCACCGGGAATGCCTTTTACCACAGCACGTATTGAATCCAGGTAAGGCGCGGTTGACTGGCCATGCCTTTTTTCATATTCCACAAACGATACCTGTATACGGCCCAGTTCGGGGCGGGTACTGCGGTCGCCGCTCATGGGGTCGGCAGCGCCAACGGCTATATTAGTGATCACACTTTCCACCAGCGGGTTCTTCTTCAGCGGTTTTCCTTCTCCATCCCACATGCCCAGCACCTTGTATACCCTGTTCTCCAGGGTTCTGGTAACGCTGTCGGTATATTCCACGTCGGTACCCACCGGTAATTTCAGGTATACGAATATCTGGTTGGGATCACCGGTTGGGAAGAACACAACGGGTACCTGCCTGGCCGCAAAGAATATGAATGAGAATATCAGCAAACCGAATGTACCCAGCAACAGCCAAACGGGCTTCCATCCACGCAAGGCCCAGCGCAACAGGTTTTCGTAATGGCTCATGATCCAGGGCAGGGCGCGGTTCTGGAAACCATGAATCACATCGTCCAGTATATACACATTGAATATAACCAACAGGCATATAAACAGGATCAGGTTACCGATAAAAGGCTGACCGGCCAGGTCGAATAACAAACCCAAACCAATAGCCACCCACAGGAAGGGCTTTTTGAAAATATGGCTCTTGGGTTTCTTCTCGCCTTCGGGGTGGTTCATGAAGTCTACCGCAAACACCGGGTTCATGATAAAGGCCACGATGAGCGAAGCGGTAAGCGTAAAGATCAGCATCGTGGGAAGGTAAATCATGAACTTACCAATAATGCCCGGCCAGAATAGTAGCGGGAAGAAGGGCGCCAGTGTGGTGAGCGTACCGGCCAATACCGGTACAAACACCTCCCCGGCCGCCATCATGGCCGATTTGGTGGGCGATATGCGCCCCCGGCCCTCCACAAAGATGCGGTGCGTATTTTCTATCACCACAATGGCATCGTCCACAATAATACCCAGCCCAAACAAGAGGGCAAACAACACAATGAAGTTGAGTGTTACGTGCGTTCCCACAATATAATCTGCAATGGGCAGGAACAGAAAGGCCACGAACATACTCAGAGGTACCGACAGCGCCACAAAGAAGGCGTTGGTAACACCCATAAAGAACATGAGAATGATCAATACGAAAATAAAGCCCAGTACTATGGTATTGACCAGCTCATTAAAAGAGGTGCGGGTGGCTTTACTCTGGTCGCCCGTAACTACCACTTCCAGATCTTTTGGAAAGGAAGTAGCCTTTAATTCTTCTGTAATTCTTTTTACATCGTCTGAAGTTTCGATCAGGTTTTCGCCTGCCCGCTTAATAATATTGAGTGTAATTACATTCTTTCCATCCAGCCGTGCATAACTTTCTTTTTCCTTAATGGTATCCCTGATATCGGCGATATCTTTCAGGTAAATACCCGCGCCTTTGCTGTTGCGCACCACCACCCGTTGAATATCGTAGGCAGTTTTGAACTGACCCTTTAATTGCAGGTTACGACGGGTATCACCCACATCGTACAAACCACCCGAAATATCCATGTTTTCGTTGGCTACTGCCTGCGCAATATTATCGTAAGTAACACCGGCAGCCGCCATGCGGTTATAATCCACATTGATCTGGAACTCGCGCTCGGGTGCACCTACCAGGTCTACACGGTTGATCTGCGGTAATTCCTCCAGGCGGTCCTGCAGGTCTTCGGCATATTCTTTCAGCTTCACCACATCGTAGTTACCACTCACGTTCACATACATGATGGGCTGGTCTGAAAAACTCACCTCCATCACAGTGGGTTCTTCAGTAAGGTCGGTAGGCAGGTCCTGCTTGGCCTTGTCTACCGCATCTTTTACTTTCTGCAGCGCTACATCAGTTTTTACATCGGTATCAAATTCTACCTGTATGGCCGAATAATCCTGTACCGATGTACTGGTTACCTTATTGATCTTGGCGCCGGTAATGCCTTTGATCTGTTTTTCG
>Ga0065721_10050066_pt1 | contig 23622 bp, 19 predicted proteins | sample Mesricmetagenome_FD_59108 | JGI IMG/M metagenome (GOLD analysis project Ga0065721, IMG submission 59108) | Mesophilic microbial community from rice straw/compost enrichment Sample: eDNA_1 v2 (version 2) | ecosystem: Engineered > Solid waste > Grass > Composting > Bioreactor | place: USA: Davis...
GGTTACACCGGAGCAGGTGGGTTCGAGCTCTATGTCAACAAGGATCACGCCCGCAAGTTGTGGGACGCAGTATTTGAGGCAGGGAAGGATGAGAGTATACGTCCTATTGGTCTCGGTGCGCGTGACACGCTGCGCCTGGAAATGGGATTTTGTCTCTATGGCAATGACATTGACGACTCAACATCTCCCTTGGAAGCGGGGCTTGGCTGGATAACAAAATTTACCAAGGACTTCACAAACTCCTCGTCGCTTAAGAAGCAGAAAGAAGAAGGCGTCACTCGCAAGCTTGTCGGATTTAAGATGGTCGACAAAGGAATTCCACGCCACGACTACGTCATCAAGGACGCCAGCGGCAATGCGATTGGTAAAGTAACTTCTGGCACAATCTCACCCGTCCTCAATACAGGCATTGGACTTGGCTACGTCAGTACAGATCATTCTTCTCCAGGCGCAGAGATCTTCATCGATGTAAGGGGTCGGAATCTTAAAGCAGTCGTTCACAAACCACCCTTTGTCGGGAAGTCTTAATACTCCATGGCCAGGACGATCGACGTTTGTCTCTCCCCGGAACTGATGCACCTCTATCCTGTGAAGGATCACACGGTTGTGATTGTTGATATCCTAAGGGCTACATCCTGCATGACCACGGCACTTGCGCACGGTATTGACGGCATCCGTGCTTTTGCGCACCTGGAAGAATGTCTCGCATGCAAGGCCGATGGATACTTCACTGCTGGGGAACGTGATGGGAAGAAGGTCGATGGATTTGACCTCGGGAATTCACCCTTTGAATACATGGATGCCGCTCTCAAAGGAAAGAAGATTGCATTCACGACTACGAATGGAACTCAGGCTATTGCTCGCGCTACAGGCGCCCCTGATATTGTCATCGGATCATTTCTGAATTTGACAGCTGTCGTCAAATATCTTAAAGCTTCTGCTTACAGTGCACTCATCGTTTGCTCAGGATGGAAAGGGAGAGTCAATCTCGAGGATACCTTGTACGCGGGAGCACTAGTCGAACACCTCAAGGATGACTTTGAACATGCATGCGACGCACCAGCACTCGCACAGCGCCTGTACCTTCAGGGGAAAAATGATCTCAAAGATTTTTTGAAAGACTCAAGCCACATCCGAAGGTTGAAAAGACTCAACATCGAGAAGGATATTGACTTTTGCCTCTCGCAGGATCGCTACGATGTAGTTCCCGTCATACGCGACGGTATCATCACAGCCTTTAGACCTTGATGTAGATTCGCTTCTTATCGAGGAAGTAGCCCGCTGTCCAGTTCAATAACATGTAGAATAATGCGAACAAGAAGGAAGCGAGGAACGGTCCCGCGAAACTTCCGAACACATCCCTGTAAAGCCAATGTTGTAGATTGGTATCCTTCACTGCGATGAGCGTCATCGTCGTCAGCAAGACATCGGCGAGCAAGTAGATAAACAACGGATTTCGTCCGAACACGAGGAAGAAATACGTCCACTTCCGACGTTGCTGGAGTTCGATTATGTAGATAAGTATCGGAAGGATCAGAAGATCCAGTCCAATTGTCAGAAGGGCAAACGAACTTGTCCAGATCTTCTTGTTAATCGGAAACGCCATATCCCAGGCGTATGCTCCAAAAAGGAGGAAACATCCAATGATCATGAGTTTCGCTATTACATCATAGGAATTTCCATTTCTGCGGATAAAGTCGCCTGTGAAATATCCAGCGATAACGTTAACAAGAGACGGAAGTGTACTGAGCAATCCTTCCGGATCAAAGGCGATGCCCTCGCCGTGATAGAGATGGCTCTCTCCCATCAAGAAAAGGTCAATCTTAAGCCCGGCATTACCCGTAAGGCTGTAAGGATCTCCCGCATCTCCGAAAGCATAGGCAAGTACCCAATACGCAAGTAGTGCGAAGCCACTAAACCACAGCGCAAATTTCTTCGAACCATAATGCAGTATGATCGCCGCGAAGAAGTAGCATACGGCAATGCGCTGGAGCACGCCCGGTATACGCGTTTCCGAAATTGGACTTAGTTCAAGCCCGCCGCCTTCCGCTTCGCGGAAGAACGGATACCAGTACATCAGGTATCCAAGCAAGAAAATGATAAAGGAACGCTTGATAATTTTAGTCCAGAACACAGAGGCCGGCTGATTCTCGTACTTGTGCATCACGAACGCCATCGCATTTCCGACGGTAAACAGGAAAGACGGAAAAATCAGGTCTGTTGGTGTGAACCCATGCCAATCGGCGTGAAGCAATGGTGCGTACACGTAATCCCAGCTTCCCGGGCAGTTCACAATAATCATGAAGCAAATGGTCATGCCTCTGAAGACGTCCAGGGCAAGATATCGCGGTTGAGATTCAGCCATAAGTAGGGTTCGATCGAAACCGGATAAAAATAGACAAACGATGAGGGATTGGAAACAGGCAAAGGGGCGTTTTAACGCATTTTAAGGAATCAATTGCGTAGCCGAGCCACCCCGCTGTCTCCTCAAGCCTTGAAACGGTCCTTGTCTCTTGTGTTCTTCTTCTCAAGATTTCTGCGGAACGCCTCGGTAAGGTTCACTCCCGTCTGGTTAGCAAGGCAGATGACTACCCACATCACATCAGCGAGTTCATCTCCAAGGTCTCGACCCTTGTCCGACTCCTTTTCAGTCTGCTCCCCGTATCGTCGGGCGATGATCCTGGCAACCTCTCCCACTTCTTCCGCCAGAATCGTCATGTTTGTCAGTTCACTAAAATAGCGGACACCGGTCGTCCGAATCCATTGGTCAACCTGGTCCTGTGCTTCCTGGATAGTCATTCTTGATCGTTTGTAGCCCGAAACTGTCGCACAGCGAAGTGGGATGTAAGAGGGATCAGCGAACCACGATCTTCTCAACAATTCTCCCTTGATCACTGCGCATTTCCACGTAATAGACACCTGCAGGCCAACCAGTTGTTCTAACATCGACGGATTGACCAATCACAGCGTCGTCATCAAGCTTGAATATAGTCTTTCCGTGAACATCTTTTATAAAAAAAGAATGGGGTCGGGATACTCCGGAAAGGTCTACGGTCAGAATGTCGTGCTGAACGGGATTCGGATAAATAGCGACTTCGCTACTTACTTTTTTTTTTGACCCCGTAATGACGTCCGCAATCACGACATCGAACGTAATCGTATTGGTGCTAAACCCAAACGAAGAGGGATCAGATCCGTTGTCAAGGGTTACAGTGATGGTGGCTTTCCCCGGCGACGAGGTATTAGGCTGAATGACCAATTTGCCCTCGGCAGACGGATAGGAGTAAATCACATTGGAAACCGATACAACACTCTCATTTGAACTCGTCGCGGTAATTTGAAGTGTCGTGCCGTCACCGGAGCTTATACCATTAAGGGAGATCTCACGCGCATTTTCGTCACCCACCTTAAAGTATTGATCCGCAATTTCATTCAACGATGGTCCTACTGATCCATAACCAACCAGCGTAGTAATACTGGCGGCCGGAAGCGTAACTGAATTGGTCACGGTCCCAACCTCTTCGCAGTTCTCAGTCGCCGAAGTTCGGTACACTGTAAAGTTCGTTGGACGTTTGCTTACATTCAGACTAATGTCTTTCGCAGTATTCCCGACATTAATCAAGAGGATAGTCATTGACCCGTCTGACGGATTTTGGAAAGCGAGCGGGAGAACGTCTGCGTCACCTGATTCAACTTCGATTCTGCGAGCTCCCGGTCGTATATACTTGAAGTACTGCTTCGATGCATAGTACACGATCGTCGGCTCACCGTTCGCCATCAGGCTAAATTCACTTCCAGGTTCTCCACTCACCGACCAGTACACCCATGCAGATATTTGTCCAAACCTGAACGCGAGATACATAGACTTTGCCAGATTCATCGCGCCCTGAAATGTTTGGGGATAGCCAGAAGTCTCCGTCATCCACAACGGTTTTCCATAGGCATCCGAGATGTTTTCTTTTAAAGCCGTCCACCCTTCGGCTGAACCAAAGTCGGGTGCGACGCCGTCAACATATCCATGCACTGCATATATGTCGAGATAGGGATTATCATTCCCATCTTTGAAGATGTTGTTCACGTAGTTCTTCTGCACACCCCACGACCACTCCGCCATGTGCTCCGGACCAAAGATCTTGGTTGCAAGTCCTGCTTCGCGAAACTTCCTGCCGACCACGCTCAACAGCACACCATACTCCTCCGGCCTGACAACATTCGACTCGAATGGATTGGCGAACCACGGCTCATTCTGAATACTGATGCCATAAAGATCAATATCAGCTTCCTGCTTCAATATCTTTGCATATGCGAGAAGATACTCTGCGTACTCACCGTAGTATTTAGGATCCAATCGACCACCGCATACCTTTCTCCTGGGATCACTCATGGGACAGTTATTGCAGTTGTAACACTCCTTTGGAATTCGACTATCGTCATCATGTAGTTTCATCCAATCGGGTGGAGTCCACGATGTTGCGATCAGCTTCTGAAGTCCGGCAGCCTTCAACGCTTTGTAATAGGGCAATTGCCGCGCGAGATTCGACCCCGCTTTGTAGTTGAACTTGCTTAGATCTAGAACGGCAGACGAGCTGTTGTCATTCTGCGGTTCAAGATCCCAGAAGATATTTGTACGAACGATCGTCGAGCCGAGATCGTCAAGGAAGTAATCGAGAAATGGCTCAGTAAAAAAAGGAGGTGACTCCCAATACGCTTTAATACCTCCAAACGCGCCAAACCCATCAATCCGTTGATATTCTTTTGTGGGATCTACCGTAACTTGTACCTGGGCCGTAAGTTGTAAACAATGACAAATCAGAAAAAGGGATAAAAGTCTCTTCATTATTCTTTATTTCTATCTGAGAGTTGCTACTGACGCCTTATTGGGGCGTATTGAATAAAACAATTGAATTGAATCGTTGTAATTGCTGATCGCATATACCTTGCCCCTGTTTGTGTTCAGTGTACGAATCAAACGGGCATCCCCGTCTGCAACAAATCCGCTCTGTGTCGCAGAGAGTTCACTGAATCCAAACTTGCCATCGCCGAGCAAGATTGTTCCCAAAGAGGCATTGTATCGACCGAACAGCGTCTCCTGTCCATACATGTTTCCCACTGCAATGATATCCGGAATCAAATCTCCATTCACGTCATCAACAATCACGTCGTTGATGGTTGAAAGTTGAGCAATGTCAGGAAGGTCTATACTGCGAAACTGCTTGCCTCCTTCGTTAATAAGAATAACCGACTCAAGTTTCTTCGCGCTGCCGATATATGCTCCCTCCAACTCTTCCTGTGTAAAGACCTTGCTAAAGGGCCTTGTAGCATACTGTGTGAAAGTCTCGAATCTCTTCTTGACCGCAGGTATCTGATCAATAAGGACTAGTCTGTTGTGTACGATGAAACGATCCTTTTCAATCGGATTATAATACGTGGTGATTGGATCCACCGATCCGTTGTTGTCGAAGTCCTTCGCAACAATCTGCACCGGTTGATCGGCTGTCGGGCGGAAGAAAGAATTCTTTCCCGTGTTTCCGACGATGAAATCCACAAATCCGTCGTTGTTGAGGTCCGCAGCTTCAATGCAATTCCACCATCCCTCGGTATGGAGCAGTCCTGTCGACATTTCACTGAACGAACTTCCATCGTTTAGAAAAACTTTGATGGGCTGCCACTCCCCCGTGACGACAAGGTCAACCTTTCCATCGTTGTTGATATCGGCCCACGCTGCAGATGAAATCATTCCCAAGTCAGTCAACCCAGGACACACCTGCTCAGTGACGTCGGTAAACTTACCCTGATCATTCCTGAGTATGTAGCTTCGCGGGGGGAACGGATACGCTGTCGGCTTGAACCTCGCACCCACAAAAAGATCCGAATCACCATCACCGTCGAAGTCACCAGCCTCCACGCATGATGCAGATGCTTCAATGTTTGGCAGCCACTCCGACTTATCAGAAAAATTGCCCTGGCCATCGTTGATGTAGAGGTTGTGTTGGGCTGGTGAGCTCATCCCCGTAATCGCGGCCTTTCCCACGTATAAGTCGGAGTCCCCATCACCGTCTGCGTCGAAGAAAAGTCCATATCCATCCGAAAACTTCTGTCCATCATTGAGGGGCTTTGCGCTGAATGATCCATCTGCTTGCTGGATAAACATCATCGACGGAGACGGACTCTCACCCCCGACAAAAAGATCATCCAGGCCATCGCCATTGACATCGGCAGTTGCAATACACGGACCATACCTCGAGAGTTCGTGCATAAGTGTACGCGTCTGTTTAATATCCGACTGCGCGTTGCCAACATGTTTGTATCCGGCGAGATGATTCATCTCAAACATCAGTGGAGCATTTTGCTTGTGAGGTCGAACTGACCCCTTAGCATTGGATCGCGAGTAGTTGATCGTCGTATCCGCAGAGACACCTGCAAACTTCAAGCGTGCGCCGTCGATCCATTCAATTACAATAGAATCAACCTTGGTGGTAGAACCCAATCCAAAATGAACAACATCCTCTACGGTTGATTGAAATCCACGGTAAGGCGTCCGTTCAATGAATTGTACGCCACTCGCCGAATACGCCCATATTTTTTCGTTTAACAGTATCGGATCCGATGACTTAAGACGCACGAAGTGGTTGCGCTCTTTTTGTTTATTGATGTTATTCTCAAAGACGATCACTTCCTGATCGATATTGTTTGTTACAAGGTCGAGGTCACCATCGTTATCGAGATCCACATACACCGATCCATTGGAGAAAGTCTCGATGTCCAATCCCCAGTCGCTCGTTTTATCTTCGAAAATCAGAGAGCCGGTGTTTCTAAACATGTAGTTGGCCAGCTTGACATCGGGAACCGTCTCGAACTTCTCACGCCAAAGTTTTTCCTTTGCCTCCGGTGTTCCAAAGGGATTGTTTTCCATCCCAAAAAAAACAAAGTCGAGGTTGGTAACATCTTTTCGGTACCCGTTAGCCACAAACAAGTCCTTATATCCGTCGTTGTCGAAATCGGCAAACAACGGTGCCCAGCTCCAGTCAGTTTGTGCCACACCTGACATGAAAGCGATCTCGCTGAAGATGTAACGACCATCAGGCATCTTACCGCGATTCATCTGCAGCGTGTTCCTCATGTATTGAGGCTCATATCCCGACTCCAGTGACATGTGGAAGTGGTCGTAGTTTTGTCCGGGGGTCATCATCTTCTGGCGCTCATGGCCAGGCGGAAGCATATCCACCACCACAATATCCGCAAGAGCATCGTTGTTGAAGTCGGCAACATCGACACCCATGCCGTTGTGGGTCTGATGCTTCATGTAACGGGCAATTTCATTCTTGAATGTACCGTCCTGTTGATTGATCCAGAGAAGATCGTTTGACATGAAGTCATTGGCGACATAAACATCCGGCCACGAGTCTTCATTTATGTCGCAGATGGCCACGCCCAATCCGTAGCCTTCTATAAGGATGCCTGCTTCGCGCGAGACATCGGTGAAATTCTTACTTCCTTCGTTTCGAAATAGCTGATCTGTGCTCTCCGCCTCTCCATTGACGCGCTTAGGCCGGAGGTTGTTTCTATTGTACCTTTCGAGCCAGTTGTTGAGCAAGTACATGTCGAGGTCTCCATCCTTGTCATAGTCAAAAAACGCCGCCATCGTGCTGTATCGATCGGAATCGAGTCCCCACTCTTTGGCGGATTCGATGAATTGAGGCACACCGTCACGAAGCCCTTTGTTGACGAACAATAAATTTCTGCGGTTTTCAGCTGTAGTGTATCCGCCAACGCTGAGGTAAACGTCTGCAAGACCGTCAGCGTTGATATCGACTACAGAGACGCCGGTGATCCATCTATTGGTCGTAATACCTGCACTTTCGGTGACATCTTCAAACTTGAGATTGCCTTTGTTCAGATACAATTTGCTGGATACCTGGTTCCCTCCGAAAAAAAGATCAGGAAGACCGTCATTGTTGAAATCTCCCACACCGACACCGCTGCCGTTATAGATGTATTCAAACGACAAGGCGTTGAACGTATCATTCGCAACAATTGTATTTTGAAAATCGATTCCTGTTTCGCGCGCACCAAGAGTTGAAAAAAGTTTCTTGTCACGCGTACACGACGTAGCCGCAGCTATAAGAACGAGCAATGAGAGGGAAGCTATGATAAATCGAACGCGCATAATAATAAAAATGCCGTCCCACAAAGGGACGGCATATGTACGACAGGGCCTTTAATAACCAGGGTTATTTTCGATGATTGCCTCATTTGCATTCATCTCCGATTGAGGTATTGGCAACAAAAGGTGTTTCGGATACTCAAACTGGAAGTTCGCCGACAGATCGGTACTGAAGTGCTCGTGTCCTCCACCCCATCCGGAAAGGCTCTTGTAACCACGAGCGTCCCAGCGTTTGAGATCAAACCAGCGGATCTGTTCTTCGCCCATCAGTTCCATCGCTCTCTCATCTTCGATCCACTGCATGATCGTCGCGGCATCTGTTTCACCGGTATCCCGATCTGCAGGTTCTGCACCACCGGCCCAATCACGTGCTCTCTTCCGAACTTCATTGATCAGTCCGATAGCCGTCGCCTTGTTCCCTCCTGACAACAGGATAGCTTCGGCTGCGAGTAGTTTCGACTCTGCATAGCGGAGTATTCTGACATTGTTGACCGAGCCGACAGTTCCGGACAACTGATCGAGTCCTTCCATGCCGTATTTTGTGAAAGACCTGTTGTCTTCCGTAAAGAAGTCAACGCGCGGGTCGGTGCCGTATGCATCCAGCATCTTCTGTGTGAGTCTCCAGGTATTTCCAGGCAAGTTGTTGCGCGCTTCGTTGTTGGCAATTGTGTAGAATCCCCAATACGTCGACATAACCTCAACACCTCTCCAGGGGCCATCGTTTTGCAGCCACACGTTATCTTGTCCTGGAGCCCTCGAAGCTTGAAACTCAAACAACGATTCATCGTTGTTCTCATCAAGAGCGGAGAAATTTGCTGTATAGTCATCCATCAGGCTTGCCGTGATATTGCTATACACCTGAGCTGCCTCGGTGTAGTCAGCAACATTCCCGCTGTAGTCCCCGCGGAACACGAGACATTTCAGCAGAAGACCATGGGCGGAGTTCTTCGTTGCACGCCCGCGCTGAGCAGCGCCCCACGAAGTAGGAAGAAGAGGAATCGCGTCTTTCAAGTCAGTGATTGCCTGATCCAACAGCTGTGTACCCGTTGACTTTGGCTGATGCATTGTTGCGGGACCAAGCCTCTCCGTAATCACCGGAGCTGTACCAAACATGTTGAATAGTTTAAAGAAGGCAAGGGCGCGAAGGAAGAGCGCCTCGCCTCGGTGCAGATCAAGAAATTCAGGATTGTCGAACTCGCTGGGGTCGGCCGCCTGTGTCTTTTCAATAACAACATTTGTCCGTTGAATCATCTCATAGGTGGAATTCCAGAAATATGAGAGGCGGCCTTCAGTTGGGTTAATGTTGTTGAATATTTCCCACGTCGAAAACACTCCATTGTTTTCGGTAATATCATCGCCCGGGAGATGATACATAGGTTGAAGGAATCCCTGCGAACGAAACCAATACCAGTCGGTCATCTTCGCATAGGCATTGTACAATACCTGCTCAAACTCTGACTGAAGAGTGAAATATGACTCCTCCGTCAAGCCGAGCGGAGGCGTGTCGACTCTGTCAATGTCGCAGGCATTAAAACTGAAGACTGTGATCAGCGCGGTAAGTACGCTTTTTGTCAGTATATTTTTCATGTTCTTCGTTCTGTTAGAATGTGAGGTTGAGTCCTACGAAATAGCTCTTCGGAAGAGGATAATCATCGTTGACCGGGTCGAGTGTTGTCCAGCGGGTGATCAGGATATTGTTCTGACCTCCGACATACACTCTAAAACGGCTAACGACACCTCCTGTCTTATCTAACAGGGTCGATGGCAGGCTGTAGCCAAGTTGCCACGTGTTCAAGCGGAAGAATCCGGCGCGTTCGACCCACCGGCTCGAGAATCGGTTATTGCCTGCAGGATCACCGTAGATCGCTCTCGGCATCGTTGTTGAAGGGTTCTCTGGAGTCCAGCGATCGAGGACTTTGGTACTCTGGTTCAAACCACTGCCGGTCATTGCTTCCAGTCTCTGTCGCGCTTGATTTACTTTATCCACGTCGCCTTCTCCATAAAAGCTGAGATTCAGATCGAACCCCTTGAAGCCGGCATTGAGGTTCACACCGTAAGTGTGACCTGGAATGGTCTGGCCTATCTCTGTCATGTCGTAATCGTTGATCTTGCCATCCGGAGTTTTGCTGTAGAAGCGTTCTTCTTCTGTCGGATCTCCATGGACATCAAGGAAGTACATATCACCAGGTCGCACGTATGCGCTATTTCCTCCAATCGTATTATCCGGACTGTTCGCATAGTATGCATCGATTTCGTCCTGGCTTTGGAATATTCCTCCCAAACGGTAGCCCCAGATATGTCCAATCGGTCGACCTTCTTCTACACGTCCAAAATTTGTGGTGAGTGGAATATCGTCGTACAGTTCAGTGACTTCATTTCTCAGGAAGGAAATGTTACCCGATATGCCGTAAGTGAATGGACCAAGATTTCCATTGTAGCCAACTTCCACTTCAAGACCGCTGTTCTTCAATTGTCCGATGTTGAAAACGGGTTGCGCCGTTCCAACTGTCGGAGGAATGGTCACAGTCTGAAGGATACCATCCGTAACCCGATTGAAATATTCTACGGTTGCGGTCAGTCTATTATTAAGGAATGACGCATCAAAGCCGACGTACGTTTGTGTAACTGTTTCCCAACGCAAGTCGTCATTCGGAAAATCACGGATGGAAGACGCGATCACATAGTTTCCAACGGCGTCACCAGCTCCGGATCCGACCGAGTAGGATCCTCCACTTGTCACACCGGATAGGTATGCGTAGCGACCAGCAACAGCTTCGTCGTTACCAGTCTTACCCCATCCTGCCCTCAACTTGAGGTCGTTGAGGAAAGCGAAGTTTTCCATGAAGCTTTCATCGCTGATCCTCCATGCAACAGCTGCAGAAGGGAAGTTACCCCAGCGTTTGTCTTTCGGAAATCCCGAACTTGCGTCGCGGCGCATGGAAAAATCGACGTAGTAGCGATTGCTATAGTTGTAGCTAACCCGTCCAACGTAGCCGTACCAGAACCGCTGAGAACGTCCGGAGAATCCGGCAATATCGCCTTGCGCGCCTGTAACGCCAAGCCTGTTGCGATCACGAGTTTGTGCGTTGTTGGTGCTGAAGCTTTCAGTCCAGTTCTTAAAGTGCTGGTCCTGTGCTGAAAGTAACACGTTGAAATTGTGTTCGCCGAATGACTTTGCATAAGTCACAATGAGATCCGCCTGGTAGTTGTAGAATTTGTTTGTGCGAAGTTCATAGTTGCCATACGACCCGACAGGGTTTGAATCAGCTGGGTTTCCCGCATTCACGGAAAACTCACGAGAGAGGACATCGTTGAACGTCACGCGTTGCTGATAGGTATAGTCCAGGCTCAACGCACCGCGAATTGTCAAACCCGAGATTGGTTCAACTTCAAGGAACGTCTGACCAAGGTTGCGCATCAGGTTGAACTGGCCCATGTTAACATGCTGGAAAGCGACGGTGTTTTCACGTGTCTGCGCTCCGTACAATCGATATGGTTCCCATGCCCCCATATCGTTATACAATTGTCTCACGGGAGCAAACCCAAATCTATTGTTCGGATCGAAGATGGGTTGCCACGGCGGAGCTGATGCTGCTTCATCAATGCCGAAAGGTGCGCTATCATCCGACTCCTGGTAAGTCAATTTATAGTTGAAACCAGTGCGGATGTATTTTCCGATGTCTGTGTTGACGTTAACAGCGAAATTATATCGCTCCAATCCTGCGCCGATCTTCACACTTTGCTGCTCCGTATACCCTGCCGAGATATAATAATCTGCTGCCTCACTTGCTCCTGACACTTTGATGTTGTAAGTCTGATTCACAGCATCGCGATTTCTTACGGCATCCTGCCAATCATAGAATGGACCATTCTCTCCGATAAAGTATGGACTTTCGGGATCCATCTGCGGCGTATAGTTTTGAAGTCTGTTGATGACATTGGGTTCAAACCTTCCGTAAAGGTCTTCCTCAAGTGAGACATCAGGGTTTGCACTGTTAGTGAACGCTTCCCGTGTGATCGCGACATAGTCGCGCGTATTCAGTACATCGAACTTGGGGATATTCTGAACGCCGTATTGCGAGTTGAATTCCACAACAGGTCTTCCCTTCTTTCCTCGCTTGGTTGTGATCAGAAGTACACCATTTGCACCGCGGCTACCGTAGATCGCCGTAGCGGATGCATCCTTCAGAACTGAGATCGATTCGATGTCGTTGGGATTGATCAGAGTCCACAAGTTGATACTCCCGATTACATCCTGGTTAGCGTTCTGGGGTTCCTCAATAATTTGACCGTCGATGACATAGAGAGGCTGTGCAGACCCGTTCCATGTACCAACACCGCGAACAAAGATCTGGGGTCCTTCGGATGGATCGCCGCTTTGGTTTACGACGCGGACACCAGTGGCTTTTCCTTGAAGCGCAAATTGAGGAGACGCGAACGGTATGCTTTCAATGTCTTTTGATTGTACTGCAGAAATGGAGCCTGTAAGATCTTTCTTCTCCCGCGTACCATAGCCAATCACCACAACCTCCCCGAGTGTCTGAGTCGAAACAGCCATGGTCACGTCGATGGAAGTTCTCTGCCCTACAAGGATTTCTTGCGTCTCATAGCCGATAAAAGAGAAGACCAATACGTTGTCTGGTGAAGCAGGAATCGAATATCTTCCGTCTGAATCTGTCGCAGTTCCTGTTGTTGTACCCTTCACCAGGACGCTCACACCAGGAAGTGAACCACCCGTGTTGTCCCTAACGGTACCCGTGACTACACCCTGCGGCACTTGCGCCTCGACAACCACCCCTCCCGTTGGCACCGGCTCTTCCTTGAATACTGCGGTAATCGTGTAATCAATTACCTGGAATTTCAGACGCGTTTTCTGACTGACGCCAAGCAGGACCTTATCCAAGCTCTCGTTTCTGAAAGAGAAGGAGTAGCGGTCCTTGTTCTTTTTAATGTCTTCCGGAAACGCAAATACGTACTCTGTCTGGGATTCAATCGCCTCGAATACCTCGACAAGCTTCTTATTTCGAAGATCTGCCGAAAACTTCGTGTCCTCGAGATTCTGCGCACGCAAGTCCCCGGCAAGCAGGAACGGCATCGAGAGCACCTGAATTGTCATGACGATTACGCATTGCAATGACATAAAATTCAGTGATTTAGATAGAAATATTTGCATAGATTTGTATTGGGTTGAAATGATGAAATTTTAACCTGGACTCCGGCCGCTCCCATCTTGCAGGATATCAGAGTGACCGGAGTTCTCTTTTTTATTCCTCCTTCTTACGAAGTATTGCGCGCAACGCACCCATCCCCAGTCAGACGAACCTTATTGGGAAGAGTGAAGTCGAAGTCTATGTGATACATATACTGAATACTTTTTAGTACGCTCTCAAGGCTCTGATCCTGATATTTGCCGTTAATCCTACAGCCTTTGATCAAATCACTGTCGAATTCGATAGTCACATTATACCAGCGCTCAAGTGTTCTAGCGGCCTCCTCCAGGGTCATGTTTTCGAAGAATAAGGTATTGTCTTTCCATGCGATATACCTTTCAAGATCCACATCCGTGACAGTGAATCCCGGTTGCCCTGGTTGGTAGATAGCCTGATCGTTAGGTGTCAAAATCACTTCACGAGCTGACGATTCAACGGTCGAATTCTGATCTACCGTTCCTAATGCCACCTGAACTCGTCCCGTGGCAACGGTCACGCTGACGTGCTTGTCAGGGAAAGCTTGAACGTTAAAAGATGTGCCAAGGACCTTGGTGACGACATCACCTGATCTGACAATAAAGGGGCGATCCGGATTGGGGGCAACTTCAAAGAATGCCTCGCCCTGAAGTCTTACTTCCCTTTGTTTGGGGTCAAAGACTTCGGGATAACTGATATAGCTTCCACCGTTCAGGAAGATTCTTGTACCGTCCGGAAGGGAAACAATGGATTTTTGTCCGTAAGGAGTATCAAGCGTGACCCATTTGTGAGAGTCGTCTTCGGCAGAATACGATTTGATGACATACACGAAAACCGTCGCTGCGACTAGCACGACGCTCGCTGCAACAGCAAGCCACGTAATCTTGCGGCTTCCGTCACCTGTATCACGGTAGTCCTTTGGGCGCGTCTGACTATCAACAGCGGCCCACATCGATTCACTAAGCTGGTTGTCTTCAACAGGATGCTTCCGTTCCTGGACAGCGAAGAAGTCATTGATCAACTCTTCCTCGCTTTCGGAAGCGTCCCCCGAAAGGTACCTGTTAATTAAATCTTCAAATTCCTTCTTTGTCATAAAACACTCTCAAAGTGACGATCTTGGACTACCGTGCCAGGGCGAACAGTTCATCACTACTTTTAAGTACCCGTGTAAAGAGCCGTCCCTTACGCGCGGCGAAGACTTTTTTGAACACGGGCAGGGTCGCAGGAATGACTACGTCATTAACAAGATCAAAACAAGCAGGACAGTGCCTTCGAGTTTTGCGCGGAGGATCGACAGTGCCTTGCCGATTTGCGCTTCCACAGTCTTGGTCGAGATATTTAGTCTTGCGGATATTTCCTTATGGGAAAGGCTTTCGTAGCGACTCAGAAGGAAAACTTCCCGACATCGCGGGGGAAGCGCTTCTACCGCCTTCTTCAGTTGCTCTTCAAGTTCCTGGAAATTAAGCGTGTCCTCAGTCTGATTGACAAACTGGACATTCTGAATCAGCCTTAGGTGACGCTCCTGGATCTTGCCACTGCGAAGGTGTTTCAACACCTGAAACTTGATAGCCCTGCACAGGTAGTTTGACAACTGCTGGATATTGGATGTGTGCCTACGATTCCAGAGGTCAATGAAAACATCCTGCACCAGATCCTTCGCCCGGTCATCATCATTGATCACGCCTGCAGCAAGTCGGAAAAGACGCATGTTGTAGCGATCAAATATTTCTCGCAGCGCCCATTTGTGATCCGACCTGAGCATGTCAATCAGGACGTCGTCCGACATTTGAAACCTATCGTATTTCCCAGAAAGGCTCATTCAAGAAATTGCAATCGTTTTCTCCAATAGATGAAATAGTTACTTAAAAATTGAATTTCAAAGCGAAAACGAAACAATAATTCCGGAACAGCAGAAACAGAAAACAGAATAAATGAAGTACCACAAATGAGTGTGTTCCCCTACTCGAGCGAAAAAAAAATATGGGAACTTAGGGAGTTTTTACAATTCAGAAAAGTCAATATCAAGCACCTCGAATCGGCCCCACCCGCGAAAATCAAAATGCCACCACTCCGATGCGTTCACTTTGAAGCCATGCTTCTCCATTGCCTCGATCAACAACTGTCGGTTCCGTCTTGCAGTTGGATCTTTCACGGGTGTTGTCGGCCAGGCATCACGTGTAAAGGCATCGTACCCGGTCGGCATCTTTAGTTCCTCACCGGTCTTCAGATCAATGAGCGTGAGGTCAATCGCGCATCCTCGGTTGTGGCGCGAACCGCGATATGGTGAGGCTACATAGGTAGTGTCACGGTACACTTCATAAAATTTGACCGTTGCACGATAAGGCCGGTATCCATCGAATATTTTCAATCCAAGTCCATTCGCGGAAAGGTCTTGTTGCACGCGTTTCAGTGCGTCAGCCACGGGTTTGCGCGCATAAGCCTTGGGTATGTCATAAATCTTCTCCCCTGTAAAGTTGTTGGTAGTCGCATAACGAATGTCAAGCACAATACCTGGTATGTGTTTCTCAAGGTCAACCAATTCCTTGGAGGGATCCCGTTTTACACTTTCAAGATATTGATCGTAACGCATGGGCGTGAGCCCGTACTTGTATTGTGCGTGCAGGTCGGCGACAAGCGCACATAAAGTCAATACGAGGATTCCCCGGGTTTTCATATTCTGTTCTTGCTGTCGATGATTATTGTGACAGGTCCATCATTAATGAGGGAAACTTTCATGTCTGCTCCGAATTCCCCCGTTTGCACATCCTTTCCGAGAGCTTTCGACGTCGCTGCGATAAACTTCTCATAAAGAGGAATAGCAAACTCCGGTTTCGCTGCCTTAATGTACGAAGGTCGGTTGCCTTTCTTCGTGCTTGCATGCAAAGTGAATTGACTTACGATGATAATGTCTCCGCCACAATCTTTGATGCTGACATTCATGACCCCAGCCTCATCATTAAAGATTCTCAGGTTCGCGATCTTGTTACTCAACCATTCAATGTCTTCGTCATTGTCGGCATCTTCAATTCCGAGAAGAATGAGCAGTCCAGGGCCAATGGATGCCTTTACGGAATTGTCGATGGTGACAGAGGCTTGGGAGACGCGTTGGATAACGACAAGCATAATAAGTTACGAATTACGAATTCGGAATTTAGAATGAAATGTGGAGGGACGAATTTAATGATGAATGTGGGAATGTGGAATTAGTGACGAATGTAGAATGCGTGAATGTAGAATGCCTGAATGCCTGAATGCGATCACGGGGTGCTCTGTCGGCTCTTTTCCCAAGCGAGGAATTTCTCGATTTCGTTGCCGACGTTGCTGAAAACCCAGAGAAGGATTGCAAAGTCGTCTGTGAGGCCTGTGAGCGGGACGATGTCTGGGATGAGGTCGAGGGGATTAACGAAGTAAATAACTGCCGCGACAATCGTGAGGATAGTCTTCCAGGGGATCTCGCGGTAGTCGCCCATTGCATAGGCCTTGATAAGTCTGCCGAGTACGAAAAACTTTTCTTTTGCTACGCCGGCATTCACACCATTCCAATTCGACTCCTTGAGCTTAAGTGCAAGCTTCGGGAGGAGGCTCAACAGGCGCGATCGGCGCGTCAGCATCGACGCCGCGTTATTTAAAGCAGTTTTGAAAAACGCATTCATGGGTACCGTACGATATAAACGCCGCTTTCCGCTAAAAAATTCTATGCACTTCGCGTTTTAGTTCAGTCAAAGCATGTGCCAGCGGGTCAATGGGCTTGGCCAGGGCCTTTTCCATGATTTTCTTGGCGAGGTCAAGACTTGTCGAGGTCTCATTCATCTCGCTGGCAGCATCATTAATGACTACGATCAAATCTTCTTTTGCATTTCTAATCAGTTCCCATACCTCTTCGCTCATGTACACCTGTTGGGACACGTTGTGGTTGTATTCATTTCGCACCTCGGAAAGAAGTAGTTGATGAAAATCCTTCGCCGGCATACTTCCCGTATTGAGTCTCACCAAAAGGTTTTGAGGGAACATTCGCTCGAGAAATAACGTCATCCTTTCGTAAGCGTGAAGACGATTCGGGATGACAGTCTCGATAGCCTTGCCGCGAACCTCAAGCTTCTTCAGATCAATATCCTTTTGGATGAAAGATCGCACCAGCAAATAGGCGGCATAGAGGACAACCGAGGCAGGGAGAAGAATCTTCCCAAAATCAACAAGAGCATCCATAGAATCTCGTTAACGCTAAAAGTGTTTTGAAATTAAATAATTTTAGGTCACAAATTACGCAACATGTTCGACAACACCAGTCCTATCAGTATCTCGGATCGCGCGTGCAAGGAAATTCACAAGATCATGGAAACGAAGGGAATTCCGCAAGACTACGGATTGCGTGTAGGTGTCAAGGGCGGTGGATGTGGAGGCGCCTCCCCCATCATCGGCTTTGACAAGAAGAAAGAACACGATCTTTCCTGGGTTGTCGACGGCATCACTGTCTACATGGACAAACGGCACACATTGTATCTGATCGGTAAACAAGTCGATTTTGTTGATGACGCCGAAGGGCGAGGTTTTACATTCGCCGATTTGTCCGAAGAACAGAAGTAATCTATCGTGTTTTTCGAATCCACAGGGCAGCTCTCTTGCACTTGCCACCAATGGGAGGGTTAATCTTGGCAATCTTCAGTTCGACCTGCGATACCGCCGGAAGGTCGCGCATCACGCGCTCAGCAATTTTCTCAGCCACGGTCTCCAATAACTTGGAAGGTTTCTCCATCTCGTCCTTGACGAGTTGATACAACACCTCATAGTTTACGGTCTTGTCGAGCTCATCAAGTACCGCACCTTCCTTGATATCAGCTTCGACCGCTATGTCAACTTCAAACCAGTTTCCGGATTCCCGCTCGTGAGGATACACACCATGGAAGGCGTGGAACTCGAGCCCTTCAAGAGAGATTTTGCCATTCATAGAGTTACGGGTAGGCAAAGGAACATGGAATCCCTATGAAAGGCAAACGAGACGCTGAGTTGTTATTGCATATTCAACCGATCTCGTCAAAGAACGATTTCTGGGGTTTCCTTGGAGCTTCTGCAGACAGGACGGCATTTTCCGACCGAACGACCGTCTCCTCCCTGCGTTCTTCTCTGGGCTCTGGACGATCGACGTCGAGGTTGGGGTAGACAATCTTTTTAGCTTCCCTTTTCACTGTAGCCAAATGTTTGTCGGGGTCAAAGTCGCGCGTGCTCGCCTGCGAGCGCTCCGCTTTGTCGAGTACCTCGTTGGCGAGTCGCTTCAACTCGCTGAGCAAGTCGTCGCGAGTAGACTCAAGTTTCTTGTACTGCTCGATCATTGCCTTGAGGCGTTCCTCCATATCAGCGATGATCTGTTTAGCGCGCATCTCCGATTCTTCAATAGCGTCGCGCGCCATCGTCTTGGCTTCATTGATAATCTGATCCGCCTTTAGCTGGGACTCGCGCAGATGAAGCTCCGCTGTCTTGCGAGCCTGTTCAATCACGCTTGCGCCAGTGTCTTCCGCTGTCTTTAGAGTCTTGTACAGCGAACTTTCGACCTCGCGAAGTTTCTGAATCTCCCGTTCGGTCGACTCATACTTGAACTTCAATTCCTTGTTCTCATCGACAATTTTTTCCCATTCCTGTGACAACGTCAACAGGAAAGCATGAACCTCTTCCTTCTCGTATCCCCTGAAGTTCTTCTCGAATGTCTTTTGCCTTATTTCAAGCGGTGTAATCCTCATGATATGATAAGTTTAAAAAATGATTTGCCAGACTGAAATCGAGCGATCATCACTGGCACTGACAAGTTGTTGGTGATGTGCAGTCCACAACAGTTTATTCACAGAGGTGGCGTGGCCCGCATGCCTCGCACGGTCAATTACCTTCAGGAGTTTCAAGGCGTTCGTATCCCACACCTTTATGGACTTATCCATGCTACAAGTTACGAAATGTTTACCATCCGGGCTAAACTCGATATGATTAATTGCATACATGTGGGCGACGACCTCCTCGTGCTTTTCATACCCTGTGTTGACCGACCATGCCTTCAGACGAGCATCCCTGGATCCACTGAATAACAGGTCTCCACTCGGACTGTAACGCAGGGTAAACACAGAATTTTGATGAGCCGGCCACTGGCGCTTCAGCTCGAGGTTCTCGTCAAACACCCTAATGTAGTAGTCGCTGAACCCGATGGCAATCTCACCTCTCGCTTCATCCACTGCAATAGTGCGGGCGCTCTTCTCGCTTGCCTTCACCTGCTTCAGTATCGTAAGCGTTTTCAGGTCAACCAACGTCACCGTCCCGTCGCCGCTACCTACGACAAGGTGGTCTCCGATGGTTTGAATATCAAATATCGCCGCCGTTGTAAGTTTCAACGACGCAAGCTCTTGTTTATTCTTCCAGTCAAGCAGATGTATCCCTTCATAATTGTGCCCGGCGATCAGGACATCCTTCGATTCCAGGTAATGAAGGGAGTAAACAGAATTTGGAAGTTTGGCGATGAGTTGACCCTCATCGGGAGTTTCGAGGTCCCATCGTGCGATCATCCCATCGCCGGCACCTGAAAAGAACGTGCTGGGCGAGTCGCCCGGACGAATCGTATAAACCGCATCACGGTGGCCGGTGAAGGAATGTAATCTCTTGATTTGGACTTGCGTCATCGCTTAATGGAGCGAAAATCCTACCTTTCGCAAATTTTATAAAGAACAGCAAATTTTGAGGTTCGGCTCCACCGATCTACAAATATTTTTGAAAGCTGCTCCCTTTTTACCAAATCTACGAGCAAATGCCCGTTGACCGTGTTCATTCTACTCCAGTCTCGTGCTGGGGACTTTGGCGGATTGAAGAAGATGAATCGTCCCTGCAGTATGAAGTGCCTCACGAAACTGCGCCGGTGACGCTGGCAAATCCCTTCAAGCGGCTTGAGTTCCTCGCAGGAAGGGCACTCATAAAGACACTTCTTGAAGGATGGGAGTTTCCGTATCAAGGAATCACGAAAGATGCATACGGCAAACCCTTTCTCACCGGGTCATCAATTCAAATTTCCCTCAGTCATTCCTATCCATACGTCGCAGCAATTCTTCATCGCAGCAAAAATGTGGGAATCGACCTGGAACAACCCAAAGAGAAGTTGTTGCGAATAGCCCCCCGGATACTTGCTCCGCAAGAACTTCAAGATGCCGGAACAGACGTGGTCAAACACTGCGTCTATTGGTGTGCAAAAGAAACGCTTATCAAAATTTACGGACGAAAGGATCTCACGCTGGCGCATAACCTCCTCGTTTCACCCTTTGAACTGAGCCAAAACGGGCATTTAGTTGGCCGGATTCTTGCCAATGATAAGGAAACGGCCATACCTTTAATCTACTATGTATCTGACGGTTTTGTGGTGGTTATCTCGGCGTGACACAATGTATTTAACCTCAGAGCATCCATGCTAGAGCGGACGAAACGAGTCATTTCATGAAAAACACCTTTAGAGCATCCACGCTTGTACTTTGTCTACTGTTGTCATTTGGGCAACACTTTGTCACTGCCCAGGTAGTGGATAATTTCAGCCTTGTCAACGTGATGAACGGCGAGACAGTCACCCTGGAAAGCTACCCTTCCTGCGCAGGAATGGTGTTGATCTTTACCAGCAACAATTGTCCTTATGACGACTACTATCGCAAGCGTGTCAACCAACTCGCCCAAGCTTATCAAGACAGAGTGCCGGTTATGCTGGTTAACTCTCATCCAGACGCTAACGAATCCGTCGATCAGATGGTGGCCAAAGGGAAAGCGCTGAATCTCCGTATGCCCTACCTCGCCGACAAGGATCAGACGCTGATGACGAAATTGAATATCAAGAAGAGCCCGGAAGCTGTCTTGCTGAAAAACGAAAACGGCAAATTCATTATCGCCTACCGCGGGGCAATCGACGACAACGCCCAGGTCGAAAGTGATGTCCGACAACACTACCTTCGCGATGCCATCGACATCATGTTGAATAATCAAAAGATTCAGACCCCGGAGGTCCGCCCGGTAGGGTGTAACGTTAAGCGTAAGTAGGCCGGAGGCATACTTACTCGGACCACAGACCACGGTCCGCGGTCCACGATCGGTCCACTGCCTATTGGTCAACAGTAGGATCATCGGGGCGCATCCAGAGTTTCGCTGTGGACTAGATAACCGTGGACCGACGATGGACTGTGGCGCGTGGACCCAGCGGCCTCGCAGCCAAATTGACAATAATCCTCACGCTCAAGATTCTTTTTTCTGTCAAAATTTCAGAAAAGCCATCATCGAGGCCGCTGGACTACTATTTGATCAATGGGTGTTAAAATTTTATCAGCATTGGTTAACCGGTTGAGCGGATGACGCAAGCCGGAGTGAGGAAGACGACTATGAACTTCGAAAAGTACACAATCAAATCGCAGGAGGCTTTGCAGAAGTCTGCAGAGATCGCGATGGGAAATGACAACCAGGCAATAGAGCCAGGTCACCTGCTTAAAGCCATTCTCGAAACTGACGAGAATGTGGTTTCATACCTGATCAAGAAGCTCAACGTCAACAAGGGATTGCTTGAATCGAAAGTTGCCGAAGTGTTGCAGACTTATCCGCGCGTGACTGGTCAGCAACCTTACCTTTCATCGGCCACTAACGCCGTCCTTCAACAAGCGGACAAAGAACTCAGGGAGTTTAAGGATGAGTTTGTAGCGATTGAGCACTTGTTGCTGGCGATTCTTGCTGGGAAAGACAGGACCGCTTCGATCATGAAAGATGTGGGCTTCCAGCGCGCTGCATTGATCAAAGCGATCAAGGAGCTGAGGGGCGGTTCGTCGGTCACAGACCAGAATGCGGAAGCAAAATACAAATCACTTGAACGCTATTCGAAGAATCTGAATGACCTTGCGCGTAAGGGCAAGATCGATCCGGTCATTGGCCGCGACGAAGAAATTCGACGCGTCCTTCAGATATTGTCTCGTCGGACAAAAAATAACCCGATCCTTCTCGGTGAACCCGGTGTAGGTAAGACCGCCATTGTCGAAGGTCTTGCTCAACGGATTGTAGACGGCGACGTTCCGGAAAATCTAAAGTCCAAGACGATCATTTCGCTCGACATGGGATTGCTCGTCGCCGGCGCTAAGTACAAAGGTGAATTTGAAGAGCGTCTCAAAGCAGTTATCAAAGAAGTCACTGATTCGGAGGGAGAGATCATTCTCTTTATCGACGAGATTCACACACTCATTGGCGCAGGTGGTGGCGGCGAAGGTGCCATGGATGCAGCGAACTTGCTGAAGCCAGCCCTTGCGAGAGGAGAACTGCACGCAATCGGTGCTACCACATTAAAGGAATATCAGAAATACATCGAGAAGGACAAGGCGCTTGAGCGCAGGTTCCAGGCCGTGATGGTCGACGAACCGAGTATGGAAGACTCGATTTCCATTCTTCGCGGGATCAAGGAAAAGTATGAGCTGCACCACGGTGTTCGTATTAAAGACGATGCGGTAATCGCGGCGGTGGAATTGTCGACCCGATACATTTCTGACCGCTTCTTGCCCGACAAAGCTATCGACTTGATGGACGAGGCAGCGGCGAAACTCAGACTCGAGATGGATTCAATGCCTGAAGAACTCGATGAGCTCAATCGGAAGATCATGCAACTCGAGATTGAGCGCGAAGCGATCCGTCGTGAAAAGGATAAGGAGAAAGAATCCGTACTCACGAAAGAGATTGCCGAATTGAGCGAGCAACGCAACTCCCTCAAAGCAAAGTGGGAGAGTGAAAAAGAAGTTGTTCACGGCATTCAAAAAGAAAAAGAGAATATCGACCGACTCAAATTCGAAGCCGAGCAGGCAGAGAAGGCCGGAGACTACGGCAAAGTAGCTGAGATCCGCTATGGAAAGATCGTTGAGGCTGAGAAACGACTCAATGAATACCAGAAGAAAATGAACTCAACGGCAGGCGACAACGCCCTTCTTAAAGAAGAAGTCGATAGTGAAGACATCGCCGAGGTTGTGGCAAAATGGACTGGTATCCCTGTGTCCCGGATGGTTCAGAGCGAACGCGAGAAACTCCTTCACCTTGAAGACGAACTTGGAAAACGCGTAGCCGGACAAGAGGAGGCTATCCGCCTTCTGAGTGACGCCGTGCGGAGAAGCCGCGCAGGACTCCAGGATCCAAAGCGTCCCATCGGCTCGTTTATCTTCATGGGGACAACCGGTGTTGGTAAGACTGAGTTGTCGAAAGCGTTGGCCGATTATCTGTTCAACGATGAGACAGCTATGGTCCGCATCG
>Ga0065721_10004669_pt1 | contig 23609 bp, 14 predicted proteins | sample Mesricmetagenome_FD_59108 | JGI IMG/M metagenome (GOLD analysis project Ga0065721, IMG submission 59108) | Mesophilic microbial community from rice straw/compost enrichment Sample: eDNA_1 v2 (version 2) | ecosystem: Engineered > Solid waste > Grass > Composting > Bioreactor | place: USA: Davis...
AGAAAAAGTGGTGGACGCACTAGGGCTCGAACCTAGGACCCGCTGATTAAGAGCCATGATCAGAGGGTCCTAGCGCGTCCGCATGTGTCCAAAAATGGCGGAAATCTGCGATTCATAGTCCGCATTGTTCTTGAAATGTTCGCCAGTATCCACTACAAAAAGCTACCTAAGGTAGCAGGCGCATATGGCGAACAAAGTAGGTTTGACGGACGCGAAGATCGCTGGGCTCAAGGCACCGGCGGCTGGTCAGATTGAGCTGGCCGATGGTATCGTTCCCGGCCTGAGGCTCCGCATGGGTGCCAGTGGTATCAAGACGTACATTCTGCGTAAGCGGGTTCAGGGCAAGTGGTTGAATGTGACCATCGGACGCCATGGTCCGAGTTTTACCCTCGCTCATGCCCGTAAGAAGGCGCGCGATCTGCTTGTCGATGTCGAGCAGGGCAAGAGCATTGCCAGAAAACCGGGTGCTAAGAGGAAGGGGGCAAAGGGCGTCGGTACGGTCGCCGAGCTCTACGAGACGTATCTGTCCCAGCAGATCGAGGGCAAAAAGCGCAGCGCGAGGGAGTTCGATCGGGTCTTCCGAAAGTACATCGAGCCCGAGCTGGGAGACCGCCTCGCGGACTCCATTACCCGAGGTGACGTGAGCCGCTTTGTTGAGAAGATCGCATTCGAGCGGGGCAGGGAAACTCTGACGATGGCGCGGATCGTCTATCGCCATCTTTCGACCTTCTACACGTGGGCACTCACCAGACTCGAGCATATGCCTGCTAATCCCTGCCGGGACGCGTGGCGTCCGAAGCGGAATGAACCTCGTGATCGCGTACTCAGCGACCGAGAACTCGCGGCGCTATGGCAATCTGCGGTCGAGGATGGCTATCCGTTCGGTCACCTTGTGCAGATGCTTGTCCTTACGGCTCAACGCCGGGGAGAAGTGCTCGATGCAGCTTGTGACGAGTTCGATTTCAAGGCGAAGGTCTGGACCGTCCCAGGCGACCGAGCGAAAAATGGCAAAGCGAATGTGGTGCCGCTGTCCGCGCAGGCTCTTGCAGTCGTCACAGAGGTATTCATGGCCGCAGGGATCGACCCTGACGACGCTCACAAGCAATCCCAGATTCTGTTGGCATCGAAGGTCACCAGCACGAACAGCGTTAGCGGCCTCTCGAAAGCATGGAAGCGGATCAGAGCAAGCGTGGACGAGAAGCTCGGCTACGAAGCCGGTCACTTCACAATGCATGACATTCGGCGGACGGTGGCAACTGGCCTCCAGCGTCTCGGCATACCTCTGGTGGTTTCTGAAGCGGTCCTCAATCACCAGTCAGGATCAGCTATGGCCGGTGTGGCGGGGGTCTATCACCGACACCAGTATACCAACGAGAAGCGCGAGGCGTTGGCGTTGTGGGGTAAGGAGGTAATGCAGATTGTAGCCAAGTACCCAGCCGAGGCCAAAAGCGGCTAAACTCCCGTGCAGTCGCTTGCTTGCAAAATGGTCCAGCCCGGCAACAATCCGTCGATTGCCTCTGTTTCGGCTAACTTGCGGATAGACCGCTAAAAGCGCCAATGGCGAAGGACGTCGCGGACATATCCGGGCGTCTCGCCATTCCGCGGTATCCCGCCCGCGCGTTCGACTGCACCTGGACCGGCATTGTAGGCTGCGACAGCGAGGTGAACCACGCCGAACCTGTCGAGCATCTGCCTCAGATACCGCGCCGCGCCGAAGATATTGGCCATGGGGTCAAAGCGATTGAAGACGCCGAGTTCCTTTGCCGTTGCTGGCATCAGCTGGCCAAGGCCCGCAGCGCCTGCCGGGCTGACAGCAAGGGGGTTATAGCGGGATTCCGTCCAGACGAGCGCGTCGAGCAGGCCGGTAGGCAATGAATACTTCGCTTCCGCCGCATAAACGTGGGGCAGGTAGCTCGCCCGCCGAAACCCGGATGGGGCAGTTTTGGCCTTGGGCTCGTATCTGTACGGCAGGTTGACCCGTCCATTTTCTGCAACGCTCGAACTTGGTGCTGGGGCGGCTTGCGCGGATTGCCAGAACCCATGCTCGACCAACTGAAACCCGTTCGATGCTTCGACAATCCGAATGCCGCCGGATGGACCGGCATGTTGCTTGGGGGCATCTGGCCTTGGCAGTTCCTGGGCATTAGCAGACATGGCTGATGCGATGGCAATGCCACCGATCAGGAGGGCTCTCATTGTCATTTCTCGATCCTTCTATAGCCGAATCGAGAGGGAACATAAAAAGAACAAACGATGTAGGAAAATGCTTTGGCGCTGGTGCAGAGCGGAGGCTGCACGGGGATGGCACCTCAACCGGAGAAGGTCGATGCCCCAGCTAGAGAAAAGTCATCAACTCGAACGCCGCGCCCGCACGATTGTCGAAAGTCTCAAGGGAACATGGCGCCAGGGCAAGGGCATGTGCTGCTGTCCCGCCCACGACGACCGCACACCGTCGCTCAGCGTGACCTTGGGGCGAAAGGCCATCCTGTTCCATTGCTTCGCCGGATGTTCGAATGAGGACGTCATTGCAGCATTGGATCGCCAAGGCGTCCGCAGCCGCGAGCTCTTTGATGGTTCTGGCGCTGGGACCGCTGATCGGCAAAATCAGGGTGACTTCAGTCCCAATGCGCGACGCTTGTGGCAATCGGCTTCGGCGATCTCCGACAGTCCCGTCGAACGATATCTCTCACAGCGCGGTCTCCAGCGCGCATCTGACCAGTTCCGTTACCTGGAACGTACGCCGCTCGGACCACGCGGGGCAGTTCAATTTATCCCTGCGATGTTGGCGGCAGTCACGACTGACATTGGCATTATCGCAGTTCACAGGACATTTCTCGACGTGGCGAGCGGCAAGCTGGCCGGTTTCGAGCGGCCCAAGCGTGCGCTTGGCACCCTTGGCTGTGGTGCCGTCAGACTTGCGCCGGCAGTGCGGGGGCGTCTGGGTCTTGCCGAAGGTATCGAGAGCGCCCTGTCAGCAATGCAGATCTTCGGGATCCCGTGCTGGGCGACGCTTGGAAACGAGCGGTTCGGTCTGGTTTCGATCCCGGAGAACGTGCGCGAGCTCTACCTGTTCATCGACAATGATGCCGGAGGCGCTCTCGCCGAGGAGCGAGCGCTGAAGGCCTATGCTGCGTCTAATCGTGTCATCCACTCGCGAGCACCGGCCTCGCCTGGTTTTGACTGGAACGATGAGCTGCAATCGCGGCTTGCCCAAAAACCTGATCTATCGGGCAGAGGGGAGGGGGCCTTTGGCTGATTGAGGCCTGCCCGCCGCAGGACCTCGTCAGGAGGTTCCCATGTCCAATTCTTCCCTCGCCTTCGCATTCGATGAACCATCACCACCCGTCGTTGTGATGGCGGCCCAGACCATGGCATCCGAGTTGGCGGCAGGCCGCGCGCTTTCACGTTGCGACGTCACGCGCATCATGACAGAGCACTTCGGGGGGAGCGATGCTCTCGGGCGTTGGTCCGTTCGTGACGCTCACGCAGCTGTCGAGCTGGCACAGGTTCAATACCTGCGAGCAGCGGATCAGATCCTGCTCTCGGCGTCGATCGACGAGGCGGAACAGTTCTTCTGCTCCCTCGATGCCCGACTGCCGACCCAGACCAATCGCAGCGACGAGCAGATCGAATGGCAGCAGTTTGCGACGCCGCCGCGCCTTGCCTGGCTTGCTGCTCGGGCCTGCGCGCTGGCGACTGACGAGCTTGTGCTGGAACCCTCGGCCGGAACGGGCATGCTCGCGGTCTGGGCCGCCAAGGCCGGCTCGCGCCTTGCCCTCAACGAAATCTCGCCGCTCCGCCGCGACTGCCTGAATGCCCTGTTCCCGGCTGCCCGAGTGGCCGGTCATGACGCTGAGCTGATCGACGAACTGCTTGATCCCGCCATCACCCCAAGCGTCGTGTTGATGAACCCTCCCTATTCGCACGGCATCGAGCGAGGGCACGATAGTCGCACCGGCTCGCGCCACCTGAGGTCGGCCTGGAACCGTCTGGCGTCCGGCGGTCGGCTTGTCACAATCATGCCCGAATGGTTCGATTGCGCGAGGTTTCTGGCCGGGCTGAAGGGGCCAGCTTCGCTGCGGCTCAATGTCGCCGTCGAACGTGCGTTCGTCAGGCATGGCACCGGGATCACCACCCGGCTGCTGGTCATTGACAAGGTGGAAGGCTCCCATGAGCCTGTCGCCATCCGAACAAGCGACTTTCGCAGGCTGGTCGAGCTTGTCGATGCCTTGCCGGCGCTCGGCAGCCTGGACGCCGTTCCAGAGCAATCGAGCCTTCCGGCTCGTGCGCCGTTTCGCCTGGTGACCGCGCCGCGCAGGCCGTTACCGACATCAGCCAGGCTCACTCCTGCAGCCACCGTTATCGGGTCGCTCACCTACCGGTCGCTCGAAACCCCTGCGCCGCTTGCCCCTCAGGTAGGCCACTATCTGCCCTATCGCCCGAGCAGGATCGTGATCGATGGCGCGGCCGAGCATCCAACGCCGCTCGTCGAGTCCGTCGCCATGGGGTCGATTGCCGCACCGATGCCCGAAGCGGTGCCGCAGCTTCCCGACGGGCTGGTTACCAAGGGGCTGCTGTCTGTTGCCCAGGCAGAGACTCTGATCTACGCGGCAAGCGCCCATGCGCGCGATCTTCCCGGTCGGTTCGAGCCAGAGGACAAGGGCTGTTCGCTCAAGGCATCTGCGGAAGGCCAGACGTACCGCCAGGGCTATTTCCTCGGGGACGGAACGGGCGCTGGCAAGGGCCGTCAGGTTGCTAGCGTCATCCTCGATCGCTGGGTGCGCGGTGAACGCCGCCATATCTGGATTTCGAAGAACGAGGCACTGCTGGAAGATGCCCGGCGCGACTGGGCTGCGCTCGGCGGCCTGCCGATCGATATCCAGCCTCTGGCTTCCTGGAAACTAGGCACCCCCATCGCCATGCGCGATGGCATTCTCTTCGTGACCTACCCGACCCTGCGTTCGGGCCGAAACGATGCAACCCGCCTCGACCAGATCCTGGCTTGGGCTGGTGAGGATTTCGACGGCGTGATCGTGTTCGACGAGGCGCACGCCATGGCCAATGCCGCTGGCGGGGAAGGATCGCGGGGCAAGGTCAAGGGTTCCGAGCAGGGTATCGCTGGCGTGCGCCTGCAGAACCTCCTGCCCCGCGCACGGGTGCTCTACGCTTCGGCAACCGGCGCGTCCGACGTCAACAACCTGGCCTATGCGACGCGCCTTGGCCTGTGGGGGCCGGAGACTGCCTTCGCCAATCGCGAGGCCTTCGTCGCCGAAATTCGTGACGGCGGAATCGCAGCGATGGAGCTGGTCGCCCGGGACCTCAAGTCGCTCGGCCTCTACACCGCGCGAGCATTGTCCTTCGCCGGCGTCGAATACGAGATCCTCGAGCATCGCCTGACCGAGGATCAGATCGCGGTCTATGATGCCTACGCTGAAGCCTGGGCGATCATCCACGCCAACCTCCGCGAAGCGCTGGAGGCCACGAGGATCGTCGATACCGAAACCGGCGGGACGCTCAACTCGGGCGCCAAGTCCGCAGCGCTGTCCATCTTCGAAGGAACCAAGCAGCGCTTCTTCGCGCAGCTGCTTCTGTCGATGAAGCTCCCGAGCCTGTTGCCAGCCATCGACGCCGCGATTGCCGAGGGGAACGCTGTTGTCGTCCAGCTCGTCTCGACAGCAGAAGCCATGCTCGAGCGCCGGCTTGCCGACCTGTCGGACGAGGAACGCGAGGCGCTGGAGATCGATTTGTCCCCGCGTGAGTATGTGATCGACTATCTCGCCAAGAGCTTTCCTGTCCGGCTGATGGCGGTCTTCACCGACGAAAACGGCAATCCTCGCTCTGAGCCGATGAGCGACGAGCAAGGCGCGCCGGTACTATGCCGATCGGCACTCGCCGCGCGCGACCGGATGATCGAGCAGCTCTGCGCCTTGCCGCCCATCGCAACCGCGCTTGATGCCGTCATCGAACGCTTTGGCGTCGATCAGGTAGCGGAAGTGACTGGCCGGACGCGTCGGCTCATCGTCGGCCGCGATGGCCATCAGAAACTCCAATCCCGCTCGCCGCGCGCCAATGTGGCTGAAACCCAGGCCTTCATGGACGGCACCAAGCGCATCCTGGTGTTTTCCGACGCCGGGGGAACGGGGCGCAGCTACCATGCCGATCTGGCGGCCAAGAACCAAGCCCGCCGCGTGCACTTCCTGCTCGAGCCGGGCTGGCGCGCTGATGCCGCAATCCAGGGGCTTGGCCGCACCAATCGCACCAATCAGGCTTCGGCCCCGCTGTTCAGGCCCGTGACGACCGATGTGCGCGGCGAGCGCCGGTTCATCTCGACGATTGCTCGGCGGCTCGACAGCCTCGGAGCTCTGACGCGCGGGCAGCGCCAGACCGGCGGACAGAACCTCTTCGATCCGGCTGATAACCTCGAAAGCATCTACGCCAAGGATGCGCTCCACCGCTGGTTCGGCCTCTTGTTCGCCGGTAACCTCGAGGCAGTCAGCCTCGAGCGCTTCCAGAAGTTGACGGGCCTCCGGATCGAAGCCCCTGACGGGTCGATGGTCGATGACCTGCCGTCGATCCAGCGCTGGCTCAATCGCATCCTTGCGCTTCCAATAGCCTTGCAGAACGCGATCTTTGACGAGTTCATGGGGCTGGTCGAGGCGCGTATCGATGCCGCTCGCCAGGCCGGGACGCTCGATCTCGGCCTTGAGACCATCGCGGTCGAGGACTTCACGCTCCTGTCCGACACGTTGCTGCGCACGGATCCGGCGTCGGGCGCAACGACCCATCTGCTGGAACTGGAAATTGCCAGAGCTTTGAAGCCGCTTACACTGAAGCGGCTCGAGGAACTCCACGGCCTTGCTGCGCCACGGCAGCGGCCTGTTCGGAACGCCCGCTCGGGCCGGGTTGCCTTGCTCGTGCCCGCTCGCAGCATTCTTGCGGATGACGGCACCCGGGTTTCTCGCTTCGAATTGCTGCGCCCGCTGAAGCGCAGCCACATCACCGAGGATCAGATGTCTGAGAGCGGCTGGGAGGGGATCTCCGTCGAGGCTTTCCGCGAAGCCTGGGCAGCCGAAGTCGAGGAAGCGCGGACCAGCCACAAGCGCGAGCGCCTCTATCTTGCGACGGGCCTTCTGCTGCCGGTCTGGGACAAGCTCCCTTCGGATTTCGTGAGGGTGAGCCGCATCTCGGCGGCGGATGGCCGGTCGCTCCTTGGCCGCGAGGTTCCTCTCCATTGTGTTCCGGAACTGTGCCGGGCGCTGGGTCTGGAACGCGAGCAAACGCTTTCCGCGGAAGACATCGTCCAGACCGTTCTGGCGACCGGCCGCCCCATGGAATTCGTCGGCCGTGAGCAGCTCATGGTCAAGCGCAGCCTGGTCAATGGCTCACAGCGAATTGAACTGACCGGATGGAGCGCAGCCCGTCTTGACTGGTACAAGGCTCAAGGGTGTTTCACGGAAATCATCCGCTACCAGACGCGGCTGTTCGTACCTATCGAAGGGGCGGCGAGCGTGATTGCCAGATTGGCATCATCCTCATAACCTGTTGCCAAATGGCATTGTCTGGCGTATATGATGCCAAATGGAGAATTGCCATGCTGGCTCTACAACCCGTTGATACTGCCGTTACCGCTTTCCGTCCCGATCCGATCACCCAGGATGAGGCAGCTGCCATGTTCCGGGCAGTCCTCAATCTGTTCGGCAAATGGGAGCTGACCGACGACCAAGCGGCAACGCTGCTCGACATGCCAGTGCGCTCCTATCGCCGCTGGAAGGCCGAAGGACCCGGGCGCGTTTCGCGTGATGGGCGTGCGCGTCTCTCCAACCTCATGGGCATCCACAAGGCGCTTCGGATCATCTTCTCGGAGGCAACTCGCGGCTATGCCTGGATCAGGTCGGCCAATGACGCGTTCGGTGGAGCCAGTGCGCTCGATGTGATGCTCGGGGGCGAACTCACCGACATCATGCGGGTGCGTCGCTACCTCGACGCCGAGCGTGGGGGCTGGTGAGCGGAATAACGGATATCCCCGTTTCTCGAATTGAGTGGAAGGGCGCGGTCAGGATCATCCGCAGCGCCTTTCCGCCGATCGACCTGTTCGAAGATATCGCTGATCCAGCCGACTGGTCGCTGCTGATCTCGGCAGAGCAGAAGACCAATCCGCGCATCATGGCGACGATTGGCAATCTCGACCTCGTTCCAGTCGACCGACGCGTCGGCGGCAGTGGGGCATCCTACCTCATGGCACCGTTCACCCATGTCAGCACCGACCGGCCAAGCCGCTTTACCGATGGCAGCTACGGCGTGCTCTACCTGGGGGACGGGTTTGAAACCGCACTGTTCGAGACGATCCACCACCATGCCCGCTTCATGGCACGGACAAAAGAAGCGCCCGGCTGGACCTCGCAGTTCCGGGAGATCGTCATGACGGTCGATGCAGACCTACATGATCTGAGATCCGCAGCTGCGGAACCGGCCCCGATGCTGAACCCTGACAGCTACGCGGCATCTCAAGCTTTCGCCGCCAATCTCAGGGGCGAGGAATCCGACGGCATTGTCTACCCGAGCATTCGGCATCCTGGTGGGGAGTGCGTTGCGCTCTTCTATCCGGATTGCGCGTCAAACCCCTTGCAGGGGCGCCACTTCGATTATCACTGGGATGGCCAGCGCGTTGACCTTGTCCGCGATGCCGGTTCGGGAGCTGTTTTCCGTATCGTCGATTTGCCGCCCGATCCTGTCTGACCGCATGAGTTGGCCTTCCGGCCGAGTGCAGTAGGATCTCCGAGCACAATTGTCGGCCAGCAGTCTCAAGTCTGCGCACCAGCCTTCACGAGTTCATGAAGGGCTTTGTCCGGCGAAACCGGGCCCTTGTACAGCGGGCTACACGGTGTCTCCGCTAGCTTGGCGGAAATCGCCAGGAGGTCATCATCATCGCCCTTTTCATAGGCATAGGCGGCTAGCCAGAACTCGGCCTGCTTAACGAACTCATTGAGGATGCCCAAGACGCTCCGGTTCGCAGTCTTTCCGTACCGGGCCTGGTCCATCCGCCAGACTTCTTGGGCAATGAATTCAGATGAGACGCCGTGCTCCTTCAGAACCAGCGCCAATTGTGCGGGGAATCTTCGAGCAAGCGTGGCCGCTGGGGCTAGCGGCATAAGCACGGGAAGCAGCGTGCGCTCAGAAACCAGCAAAGCGACCTGCGGCTTCCAGAACAGCACCGTGGCATACCAATTGCCCAAGGCGGTGTCGCTTTGCCCGGGCTCAGCGATCTCGGGTTTGATCCGATCTAGCAGTTTCTTGGTGCAGTGGAGGTGGAACATGGCGGCTTAGGATAGTGCTCGCTGTCAGGCGCGTCCACTGACGCTGCCGGCCACAGCGCTGGAATGGTTGGAATGGAAGGGACCGACCAAAGTCGGTCGTTGAGATCAGCCACCGAGGGCGTCCGCTTCTGGCAGAACCTGCCAATACGCCTATCTGAGCGGTCAGCAAGGCACCCTAGAAGTGGTCGTTCGGAAGGCGAGAGATCTCGCCTCTGGCGGCGAAGGGATCAGCCGCTAGTATGAAGCGGTAAAATGCAAGCTATCCATGGGCCGTCGGGAGCGATTCGGGAGTGTCGACTAATAATAGGGTGGAGAAGGACTACTTGCTGACCTCCGCATTCTGGGAGAACGGTCAAGCACTTGGCTTCCCGATCCAATTCGACCTGGTCCTCAGGCATCTTCGCCAGGACATGCGCGACGACTGGTATTTCGACTGCCTGCAATACGACGATCTGTTCAATGACCCCGAGGAGGCGAAGCGGATCATCATAGCGATGCTCCAAGAGTGGAACGGCGTATACGCTGGAACACGTAGTGTCGTTCGCAACATCCCCAAGAAGGGCTTCGGCGAACGCTATGGACTGGAGACCGACTTCTTCGACCGGTTCGTCTACCAGGCGATCTGCAGCTTCCTGATTCCTTACTACGACAAGCTGCTCGGTCATCGGGTCCTCAGCTACCGACACGAGCCGGATCCCCAGAATAAAAAGTATCTCTTCAAGAACAAGATCAACCGCTGGTTCACGTTCGAAGGTGTCACACTGACGTTCGTCCGCTCCGGCAAGTTCCTGTTAGTCACCGACCTCAGTAACTTTTTTGAGAATATCGCCCGCGAGCAGATCGTCGCAGGGCTCGACAAAGTCATTCCGGAAATCGAGGCGACCGGACCGGAGAAGCTGCAGATCAGGAATGCGATCGCCACCCTTGACCGGCTTCTCGCACGGTGGACGTTCAGCGGAAGCCATGGCCTGCCGCAGAATCGGGACGCGTCATCGTTCCTCTCCAATATGCTCCTGTCTCGCGTCGATAGAGCGATGGCGGGAAAGGGGTATGACTACTACCGCTACGTAGACGACATCCGGGTCATCGCCGACAGCGAAGTCCACGCCCGACGGGCCCTGCAGGACCTCATCCGCCTTCTCCGGACGGTGGGACTGAACATCAACGCCAACAAGACGGCGATCCTGTCCCCCGAGACGCCGCAGAAGGATCTGGCCGAATTCTTCCCGTCGCAGGACAGCACGACGACCGCGATCAACCAGATGTGGCAGTCGCGGAGCCGGCGGATCGTCACGCGGTCCGTAACCTACATCTTCGAGATCCTGACCAAGTGCATCGAAGCCGGGGAGACGCAGACGCGCTCTTTCAGGTTCGCGGTCAACCGTGTCGCCCAGATCGTGGAATCGGGCCTGTTCGACGTGAGCGACGCCCTCTCGACCTCGCTCCTCGATACCCTCTCGGCATCACTCTCAGAGCATGCCGTGACGACGGATCAATACTGCCGGCTTATATCCATCCTGGATCGCGACGGGAGGTGCCTGTCCGCACTGGAGGCGTTCCTGCTGGCCGAAGACGGTGCCATCCACGAGTGGCAGAACTACAACATCTGGCTGCTTCTCGCCATGCGCAAGCACCGGTCCGACGGCCTCGTCGCACTTGCCGACCGCAAACTCCAGGAGGACATGAAGTCAGGAGAGGCGGCAGCCATCCTCATCTGGCTGCGATGTGTCGGCGAGAAGGACCTGATCGAGAGAAGCATAGGCGGCTTCGAAGGCCTTCCCTATCAGAATGCCCGGTATCTGCTCATTTCGTCCGCTGTGCTGGACGACGACAAGCTGCGTCCGCTATATGGAAAGGTGCCGACCGGATTGAAGGCGACTAGGGCCCGGGCGGGCCGTTACGACAACGAGGAGGGCTTGCCCTTCGCTGTTCGCGAGCGGCCGGACATCCTGAACCTCGTGGACGAGATCAGCGAATATGATTGATCTCGGATCCAAGCTGCTCATCTTCATCAAGGACTTCACCGGCAGAGGGGCCGACTGCTTCTATTGGTTCGTCCATGATCGGCTCGAGGAGACGAACCCGGCCGAGATCGTCGCCTACCCCGGTCCGGTCGTTTGCCACGACTTCTGGATGATCCGCGACCTGCTTTACGACAAGACTGGCGACCTTCCAGCAGTCGTGCTGGACATCGACGAATTGCGGATCTCGATCGGGGGCAATCCCGACGACCGGCGCAATCGCGAGAAGATCGACATAAGCGCCCATCTCGGCCCCTACGGAGCATCCGAGGAGGTCTGCTCGGCATACAAACGCATGTTCAATCGGGGTATCCCGTTCGACGCCGAGATCGCCACGAAGGCGGCGGGAGCGATCGCGAAACTCTACCTGGCACTCTGCGCGCAGGCCGCCGCGAACGGCGAGATGGAACGTTTCTTCAGCGTTGAAATGCCCGTCTACCGTCTGCTCCAGAAGGCGATGTCTGCGGGGATAATGATCGAAGCGGCGGATTTGTCGGCCAAGCGCCGCGAGGCGGAGCACGACTACTTTTACTGCCTGAAGAATTATTCAGCCAAGCACGACATGCCGCTCGAGACCCCGTCGCGGGCATCGATCGAGCGGAAACTTCACGCCTCGGGGTTCGAGTTCGAGGGCGTTTCCACGAGATACGTCTTGGAGTTCGTGCCGCACCCTGACGATTTCGGAGGCGACACCCTCGCCCTCGAGGAGTTCGACGCCGCCAAGCGCGTGCTCTCCTCCTTGACCCTTGCTGGTGGGTGCACGCGCCCCATCGTGGACGTATTCGGTTCCCGGACGTCGCGCATACTCCTGCGCAACCCGCCACTCCAGAGCATCTCAAAGAAATACCGCTCCATCATCGGCGCTCGCGAAGGGGCGGAGCTGGGCTACGTGGACTTCGATCAGTTCGAAGTGGGCATTATGGCGGCCCTCTCGGGCGATCAGCAGCTCGCCGCACTCTACGCAGCCGGCGACATGTACGAGCTGTTCGCGGGAACCCATCTCGGACTCACCGGCAATCGGAAGGCTGCCAAGCAGCTCTTCCTGTCATACGCGTACGGGATGAGCCGAAAGGCGCTGGTGGACGCCGCCGTCGAACTAGGAGCGGAGCGCGACAAGGCGAAGGACGCCTTCCGGGTCTTCGCCCGATACGAGGAGTGGAAGAAGGAGGTTTGCGCGGAATTCCAGCGCACGGGACGAATCGCCACCGAAATGGGCAATCATTACGCGCGGAGCAACTCGGGAGCGCTCACGGTTAAGGAGCGGCGTTCCGCGGTCAGCCAGGTCGTGCAGGGCACGGGATCGCTCATTTTCAAGAAGGCGCTCTTGGAAGTGGAGAGTCTGGACGACGTCACCATTCTGCTTCCGATGCACGACGCGCTGCTTTTCGAGCACCGTCTCCCTGATACGCCATCGAAGGTGATTGCCGCATTCGAGCGCGTAATGACGGAAACCTTGGGCGGCCGGGTCGCCGGAAAGGCCTCGGCCGGGAACTTCGCACCGGCCTGAGCAAGTGCTTCGATCGACGCCGATGCACGCGGGCCCTTCCGGAATACCGCGCCCGAGGCCTAATAAACTCGACCACCATTCACGCTGGATACCGATGTCATATTCAGGGGATCAATTATGCTGACCGATCCGACGATGGAGGCGCTCGCAGCCCAGCTCGAGGCGAGCGGCGACTACCGTGTCCTTCGCCGGCTGCAGGTACCCGCCGGCGGCTTCGTGCCGATGCCGCACATGAAGCGGGCCGTGTTCCTGGACGTCGAGACCACGGGATTGGATCCGAACGTGGACGAGATCATCGAACTCGCGATGGTGCCCTTCTGGTATGAGGACTCGGGCCGCATAGCCGGGGTCGGGATCGGACGATCCGCCCTTCGCCAGCCACAGAAGCCGATCCCTGCCGAGGTGACGCAGCTGACCGGCATTACGCCCGATATGGTTGCGGGCCAGACGATCGACTTCGCGGCGGCGGCCCAGTTCGCCGGGGACAGTCTCATCGTCGCGCACAACGCAGGGTTCGATCGACGCTTCGTCGAGCGGTTCTGTCCGCAGCTGGCGAACAACCGGTGGGCATGCTCCTTCTCCGAGATCCCTTGGGCGGCGCATGGTTTTGAGAGCGCTAAGCTCAGCCTGATCGGCCAGGCGCACGGCTTCTACTACGATGGTCATCGCGCCGTGAACGACTGCTACGCAGGCATCGAAATATTGAGCCGCGGCGTCCCGGTGGGAGGGACGGAAAGCGCAATGAAGGTTCTGCTGTCATCGACCAACTCGCGCAGCTGGCGCTGCTGGGCCGAAGGCGCGCCATTCGAGAAGAAGGATTTGCTCAAGGGCCGCGGCTATCGTTGGGCCGATGGCAGCGACGGCGGGCCCAAGGCTTGGTGGATTGATATCGACGAAGCGGGTTTCCACCCGGAGATGGCCTTTCTGCGGAGCGACGTCTACGGCTGGTCCGCCCAGATCCGCATCTGCGAGCTGAACGCGCTGAACCGCTACAGCGATCGCCTGCATATAATGCCTTACGCCATACCGGCAAATTGAGTCCCCGTGCTGGGCCAGCCCTAGACGGCTGCGCAGCGCCTCCGGGCTAAGGGAAGTTCTTTGCTCTCGAACGGTTCAGATACCGGCCCCTCTCTGTCGTTCTGCCGCACCAGATAGACAAGCGTCGTGCATCGACTTCTTGACAAGAACCTGCCGTAATAGGCGTCGCTAGGGAACGGCAGGTAAGTCCCCAAACGCGTTAAAAAGTCGTGCGGCGACAGGGCGTCACTCAATACTATCCTCGAGAACAGGGTTGGGCTAGCTGATGAACGGACGATATGACTTGGAGGCGGCTTGGCCAGCGATGTTGATCTTACAGCTCCCGTCGCATCGGAGGAGCAAAACGAGGCTTTAGCGCCCGCCGATCAGATTGATCGTATCGCGAAGGGGAAGTTGCGCGCGTTTGCCGGGACGATCGACGTGACCACCGGCATCTATCTCGACGACGTTTATGCCCAGAACAAGAGCGTCGCCGAACACACAGCCGCCGATTATCATGGCCGGTTCCTGATCGAGCTCGTCCAGAACGCCAACGACGTCCATGTGCGCGGCGCGCATGATGGTCAGATCGAAGTGCTCTTGGTCGAGGACGAGGGGGATTTCGGAACCCTCTATGTCGCAAATCTCGGAAAACCGTTCACCCACGACAATGTCGTGGCGCTTTCGCGCATCGGAATGTCGACCAAGCCGCCCGGTGAGTCGATTGGCAACAAAGGGCTCGGCTTCCGCAGTGTGAGCCACGTCTGTGACACGCCCGAGATATACTCGCAGGCGTCGAACGCGATCGGTGCAGGCAGCTTCGAGGGATATTGCTTCACTTTCGCGCGGTCTGAAGATCTGCCCTCGCGGATCGATAACCCGACCGTCCTCGCCCTGGCGCAGTCCGATCTGCCGATGTTCTTTCTGCCGATTGCCCTCGGCACGCAGCCCGAGACCATCGCCGACTATGCAGCACGTGGCTTCTCGTCCGTCATTCGGCTTCCGCTTCGAGATTCAGACTCGCTTCAAACGGCGAGGGACGAGGTGGCGGCGCTAGATGACGATGACGCTCCCTTGCTCCTCTTTCTCGATCGTCTCGAAAAGCTCGATGCCAAAGTACGGACCCGCGCTGGCGAGACCTCCTTGGCGTTCACTCTTGAGCGGCATGAAGAGCCGATCGCGTCCGCGCCGGTTGCCGCCTCAATCGTCTCGCTAAGCGGTTCGCACTGGTTGCTTGTCCGCGATCATGCGCCCGAGGCTCTCATGCAGCGGGCCGTTGACGATGGCGTCAAGGCCAAGCAGCTCCATAGCAGTTGGAAGGACTGGTCAGGGGGCGGTGAAGTCGGCCTGGCGGTGCCCCTCGATCATGAAATTTCGTCGCCCCGCCTCTATACGTTCTTGCCAATGGGGGAGGGCGCCACAGCGCCCTTTCAAGGCCACCTCCACGGCAGCTTCTTCCCGTCTTCGAACCGAAAAGCCCTCGATGCTAGTGTGGCGCTAAATCGCCTGCTCCTCACCCAAGCGGTCACACTAGCGGCCGCAAGCGTGCGTTGGCTCGCGGACCGCGATACCGGCCGCAGTCATGCGGCTCTCACGGCGATCTCTCGGGCGAAGGCGTCTGTCGATCTCCTCGTATGGACCAACCCGTCGAGCCTCATCGCGGCGAAGAGCCCCGGCGAGCGACTAGATTTGCCGGCCCTCTCGGCTGCGGAGGTCGCGCGCCTCGGCGAGCAAGACTTCGCCTCTGTACCGGTTATCCCATGCGCTGTAACGCTAGGTGGCTTGCTCTCGATCGGTTGGCGCTGCCCCATGGAGGTGCGCGCCACCTTCGAGGTTTCCGCCACCTTTGATCTTTTGGCGGTCGCGAAGCACGGTGCGACTATTTCCCCGCCGATCGCGCCGCTTCTTCCTGAACTCACGTCCGAGCGCATCGGCCGGCTGACACCTTTTCTTCGTCAGTATGCTCCCGCCCTGTTTCGTGACCGTCTGGCACCCATCGAGTGCGCGCGGATTGCGGCGAAGATCGCCGGTACTCTGCGCGCTGGAAAGCGTCCGGCGACGAGCCAGTGGACCGCTTTCTATCGAGATCTGCCTTCCTTCATGAAAGAGGGGCCAGAGATGCTCGTCGGCTTCCCCGTCATTCTCTGCGATGACGGGACGGTTCGTGCCGGCCGCAGCGACGTCCCTACCGATGGCGAACTTCCGCGTGTCCGGCGGCGCCGGCGCAAGGGTGAGCGGATCGAACCCTCCCTCTTCTTCCCACCCGCGACGCGGCCATCGGGTGAGAACGCGGATATCCCGCTTGAGCAACTCCGTGTGCCGGCGCCGTTAGCCGCCCACTTCGCCTTTGCCGCGAACACGCTCCCCTGGCACGGTGAGCTGCGCGCGGCGCGTGAGTTCCTGGAGCGTGGTCAAGTCTCTGCCTATGATGGTGAAACGGTCCTCACCCGTATCTCCCAGGTGGTCAACGCGGGCGCCTCGGTCGAGGAGGCTCTGGCGGGTCTCCGCTGGGCATTTGCAATCTGGCGTCGCGCTCAGGCCACTAGGTCGATTAAGGTCGATTCCTCATATCGTTTGCTCGTTCCCACAACGGATGGGATGATCCACGCGACTGAGGCCGTCTTCTCGGAGACCTGGCCTGATGAACTTCTCGGCCGGCGGCTGAATGCGCTCTTCAGCGCCGCGCCGCCCGACGTTGCCGACTTTTCCGACTATCGAAAGCGCCTTCTCGCGCCGACCAGCCATCGCGCCTTCAAGGGCCAGGCGACGCTGTGGGCGGAGTTTTTGCGCGGACTGGGTGTTGGAACTGGCTTGCGCGCGCTTCCCTTGCCCACCATGCCCCCGACAAGATCCTACGAAGTAACGAGCTTCGGCTTCGCCAAGAAGCTCGGCCTTAGTGATTCCGCCATTGCCGACTGGAAGCGGGACGTCAGCACCTTTAACAAGGAGAGCCTCCGCCACGCATATTCCACCAACTACAAATTTGCGAACGCGCTGTGGTACCTGCCCGGCCAAAGCGACCACGAACGCTTTTCCGACGATTGCCGGGAAATTTACGCCGGTCTGATGATCGAGTGGCTGGCAGGCGCCGGAAAGGAGTTGCTCCGCGTCGACCTTCGTCACGAGCACTTTTCGAGCGACCAATATCCGTGGTCGACGCCCGCGGGTGCCTTTATTCGTAGCGGCGCTTGGCTGCCCGCGGACGATCCATCATCCGACGGGCCGGTTCGCCGCTTCTATAGCCCGTCTGACGTCTGGGTCTCGAGCAACGAGCGCTTTCCTTTCTATCTTCGGCAGGTGGCGGTCACGATCGGCAGGATCATCGATCGCCGGCAGCCCGACGCGCTCAAGAAGCTGCGAATCTATGGAAGACTACGCCTTCTGAACGATCCCGCGATCGCCCTCGATCAAGCACGTTTCCTTGCGTCCCAATATGCCGCCGGAACGGTTCGCCCACACTATGAGCAGCAGCTCGCCAACCTCTACAACGCGACCTGGAAGGTTATCGCAGACAAGCACGCAGCGGATCCGCAAGCGACCGGCAAGGCGGCTAACGACATGCCGATCCTGGTCCGTCGGCGCGCCGATCTCGCGGTCACGATCCCGGTCAAGGAGACCGCGCCTCTCTACGTCCGAGACAGCGACGACGATCTTGCGCCGAGCCTTGTCGCGTCGATTGATGGACTCCTTCTCGACATCAAGGGCGCTGATCGCGCGCGGGTGGGCGCAGCAGCAGAAGCCTTGTTCGGCAAGAAGGTGAGCCGCCTATCCACGATGCGCTACGACGTAAAAATCGACGACGTTGCGCTCGACGACATTGAAACCAGCGAAACGGCGCTCGACAAATGCCCCTGGCTCCGCGTGATGCTCGCGGTTGCAATGGAGGGGTTGCGCGGCACTGACGCCGGTCAGCTTCCTGCAGATCGTGGCACCGTTCTCGAACGGCTTAGTGATATCGCCCTCGTGGCGGCGGAAGATGTCGCCTTCGAAATCAACGAACAGCGGATAATGGCCCCTGGTGATCGCCCCGCCTATGTCTTCCGACGCTCGGACCGGCCGACTCTCGTTGTTACCCGGGTCGGCGATCCTCTTACCTGGAATGGCCTCCAACTCTGTCTCCCGGCGATCTGCGACGCGATCGACCTTTCCCCAGTCGCCAATGGCATGCGTCTACTCGCCCACGAGCTCGCCGCTGCCTGCGAGGACATCGGCGAACTCGGTCTCGATGAGGATGTGATTTCCCGACTCGGCCGCACCCTCCAGCTCGAAGACGGCTTCGTGGCTTCGGTCCAGCATCTTATCGGCGAGCGCGTCGACCTTCGGATGCCGTGGATCCGCGCAGCCATCCACTACGGATTGGGGTCAGAAGCTCTGAAGGACTGTGATCGACTTGAGGCCGAGCATGGAGCAGACCCCGCTCGTCTACTCGCTGAACTGATGCCGCTTATCACGGCCGCGGCGACGGATGCCGACGGGCTGCTCAAGGCATGTCGGCGAGCTCAATCAACTGCACAGTTCGGTGAGCTTCTCGACCTCGATTTTGCGCGCTTCAACGAGAGCTTGGCGGCTACAGGAAGCGAGCCGCTGGCCTACCCCGCGGTCCACGCTTCGCAGCTCCTCAATCATATCGTGGACCATGAGACGTCCATCCTGGAGGCTCTCCGCAACGCGGTCGCGTCAACGCTCGACAAATTCACGCCTGCTCCCGATTACGCCCAGCGCCGTGACGCCCTGCGATCGATGAAGACGGATCAGGCATGGCTGCCGCTCTATCATTTCGTGCCAGAGGCCGTGCTAGAGGAGTATCTCGCACGGTGGCTGGAAGACGCGGGGGCACCCGCCATCGGCTCGAACCCACACGGCCTGCCTGATCTTGCCGACGTCAGGTTGGCCAACCTAGCGGCGATTAACCGCTTCGCGGCCGCGGCGACGCCCATTGTGCGGGCTTGGTGGAAGGGGCCGGTTTCGAGCATTCCCGACTATTGGCGCGAGGCCAAGGCGGCCGAACAGCATATCCGTGCCAAGCTCGATGCGGCTGGTGCGGTCGACTTCAAGCCGATGGATGAGACAGCGATTATTTCCTGGTGCGTCAAGCTCGCCTTCTGGCCTGACGGTATGGAGCCAACGCTTGATCTCGACATGCTAGGTATCGGAGCCGATGCAATCGACGCTGCTGCGAAGGAAGCGCAACGCGAGGCGGAGGAACGGGCAGCCAAGGCGCGCTCTGTTCGCGTCAATGATCGCGATGTCGATCCCGAGCATGCTGACTGGACCGAAATCTCGGCCGAGATCGCCGCCCGTCTTTCCAAGCAGGTCAAATCGGCGAGGCTGACCACGCCCACCGAACTAGCCGTGCTCGAGAAACGGACAAACAAGCCGCCAACGAGCCGTAATCCGCGCGATGTTCCGCCTGGGCCGGATCGGACCCCGCAAGCCAAGAAGGACATGATCGGGCGGCTGGGAGAGCTCGTTGTGTATCACTGGCTCAAGGATCGCTTCCGGAACCAGGACATCGACAAGGCATGGGTTTCACGATTCGGTGCGTTGCAGAAGGGCAAAGCTTGGTCCGACGACCTCGGCTACGATTTCGAGTTGAAGCATGATCGGCGAACCTGGCTCATCGAGGTCAAATCCAGCCAGGGTGATCGGTGCCAGTTCGAGATGGGAGAGTCAGAGGTTTGTGCCGCGCGGGAGGCTGCCCGGCCCCGGTCTGGTCAGCGATATGTAGTGATCTACGTCGCCAACCCGGCGACTTCGAGCGCAACGCGGATCGACGTCTTGCCCAACCCCATGAGCGAGGAGGCGGATGGTATCCTCCGCATCCTCGGCGAAGGCGTGCGCTTCGGGTTCAAACCGAAATAGGACCAAGGCCGGAACCCTGAGGATAGCCAAACGCCCGCTTTTGCGAAGGCGTGACCTTGGCAATCGAGTCCGTGGACCGCAGCCTAGTCCCAACCGTGGCCATTCGTTATAACCCGTTGCTGTCGAGAAATTTTCTGCGAACGCACAAGAGGAGAGTGGGCTTTGCCCTGATTGAGCCATTTGGGCGTCGATGGTCGATGCGCGGGCTCACAATCAGGAGTGTGTCCCATGATCAAATCGATCCCGCTGAACAAGCTCGTTCAATCTCCCCGAAATGTCCGGCGTCACAGCGATCCGGCCGCAGATGCAGAACTTAAAGCGAGCATTGGTGCTCATGGCTTGCTGCAGAACCTCATCGTCCGCCCCGCCGCAAAGGGCAAGTTCGAGGTGGAAGCCGGCGAGCGCCGCCGCCGCGCGATGCTAGCGCTCGCCGACGATAAGATCCTCGCGCGTGATCACGAAGTCACGTGCCTCGTGCTCGAAGACAGCGCCGAAGCCGCGGTCGAGACCAGCCTCGCGGAGAACTTCCACCGCCTCGCAATGAACCCCGCCGATGAAGCACAAGCCTTTGCCGCGCTCGTGGCAGGCGGTGCGACCGTCGAGGATGTTGCGCGCCGCTTCGGCCTGACCGTCCGATTCGTCGAGGGTCGTCTGCGCCTCGCGACGCTTGCGCCAGTCGTGTTCGAGGCTCTGGCATCGGGTCAAATCACTCTCGACATTGCCAAAGCGTTCGGTGCGACTTCGGACCAGGAAATCCAGGCCCGCGTATTTGAGCAGGTTTCCTCTGCCTACTATGCGCCCAATCCCGACAGCATCCGGCGGATGGTCCTGTCCGGGACCGTACGGGGCAGCGATCCGCGCGCCCGGCTCGTTGGTCGCGACGCCTACATCGCCGCCGGCGGCCGGATCGAACGCGAACTGTTCGATGACGATGACAGCGAGTCCTGGGTGGATGTCGCGTTGCTCGAGAGCCTCGCGGCGGCGAAGATGGAAGAGCAGGCGAAGACCCTCGCCGCCGAGCAGGGGCTCGCCTGGGTCAGGCCCACGCTCGACCCCTATGCCAGCCATGATCTCGTCGAAGGGCTGGTCAGGCTTCCTGCCGAACCGGCGCCGCTCACCGAGGCGGAACTGGCGAGGCTCGACAAACTTGATGCCTCCTACGACGAGCATGCGGCGATCCTCGAAGACGAGGATAGCGCCGAGGAAGCCGTGGCGGCAGCCGAAGCGGCTATCGAGGCCATCGAACGCGAATGCCAGGAAATCCGCGCCCGTCCGCCAGTCATCGCGGCCGAACTCAAGGCCGAAGCGGGCATGATCCTGGTCCTCTCGCGCGATGGCACGCCGGTTCTCCAGCCCGTGTTCTACGGCGAGCGACAGGCTGAACCTGCCGAAGCCGACAGCGGAATCGAAGTCGTTCCGGCGGACGATAGCTCGGACAAGCGCCGGACCACCTTGTCCAAGCGCCTGGTCGATGAGCTGGCCATGCAGCGCCGCGACGTCCTGGCCCTGCATGTTGCCTCTGATCCCGGGCTTGCGCTCGACGTCATGGTCTTCACGCTGGCTGATGCCGATACGCACGACTGGCGGGCGCGGGCCGCAACCACACTGCGTGCGCCTCTTCCGGCAGGGCCAATCATTGGCTTCGAAGCCAAGGATGCTCCGGCCAGCAGCGCGCTTGCTGAGCTCAGGTCCAGTCTCGACGAAAGCTGGCGTGCGGGCATCGACGCGACCTCCCGCTTCGACCTGTACCGCGCGTTGTCCGATGACAGCCGCGCCGCATGGCTTGGCTATGTCGTAGCCCGGTCGCTCGAGGCGAGCCTCAATATGACGGGCGAGCGTCAGCTGCCGTTTCAGGATCACCTCGGTAGCCTGATCGGCATCGACATGGCGCAGTGGTGGCGACCCACTGCGGCCAACTATTTCGACCGGGTGTCAAAGCAGGTGATCCTCGACGCGCTGAGCGATGTCGGCGGCCTCGAGCTTTCCTCGCGCTTTGCCTCGGTCAAGAAGGGTGATCTCGCGATGAGCGCCGAGCGCGTCTTCGCTGGCACCTACATCACCGAGGTCGAAGTGCGCGAGAAGGCTCTGGCCTGGGTGCCTGAGGTCATGCGCTTCACCTCCGCTCCGCCAGAGGCTGGCGACCCCAAGATTGACGCCACTGACGCTGAGCCAGGCGTCGACACCGAGCATCAGTCCCCCCGCGAGCTGGCCGCCTGACCTCCTCCTGACAGGTAAGGCCACTCGTACCTCGAGAAGCGTTCCTTCGGCTTACGCCGGAGGGCCGCTTCCTTTTTGGAAGAGGAGCAGAGGAGGCTTTGGGACCTGCGGCACGGACCGGCGAACACGTCGCCGATTGTCCAGATGCCAAGATCAGGAGAACCATCATGGCCTATCGCAAGGGGCAAAGCGGCGGCTTGTCGCCCGCTACCCGCATCACCCAAGAAATCATCGCTCGACTGGAGGCTGGCACGAAGCCGTGGATCAAGCCTTGGCGCGGCGTGCCCGTTTCGCGGCCCCTGCGGGCCTGCGGGATTCCGTACCGGGGCATGAATGTGTTCTGGCTGTGGATGGTCGCCGACATGTGCGGCTATGCCTCGCCGTTCTGGATGACGTATAACCAAGCCAAGTCTCTTGGCGCCCAAGTCCGCAAGGGCGAGAAGTCGACCATCGCGATCTTCTACAAGAGCTACACCAGGCAAGTGGAAGCTCCCGATACCGGGGAAAAGACCGATGAAGCGCGCCGGGTGCTCAAGGCCTATCCGGTCTTCAATGCCGATCAGGTCGAAGGTCTGCCCGAGCGCTTCCATCCGGCTGCAACGCTGGAACTGGTCGAGCCTGAAGGGCGCGAGGCCGAACTTGATGCCTTCTTCGCCGCCATCCCCGTCAATCTGCGTCATCAGGGCTGCGAGGCTTACTACGAACCCACCGCTGATCGGGTCACGATGCCGCCGACCAGCTTGTTTTCCGGCTTCGACCACTACTATGCGACGCTCGCCCACGAGCTGTCGCACTGGACCGGCCATGCCAGCCGCCTGGGACGTGACCTCAAGAACCGCTTCGGTACGGCGGCCTATGCCGCCGAGGAACTGGTCGCCGAACTCTCCAGCGCCATGCTGGGCGCTGAGCTGGGGCTGCCGGTCACGCATCTCGATAGCCATGCGAGCTACATCGAGCATTGGCTCAAGCTTCTGAAAGACGACGACCGCGCCATTCTAACGGCTGCGGCGAAGGCCGAAGAGGCTTCGACCCTGCTGCTGAGGCTCGGCGGGCGGATCACGGCCGAGCAGTTTGACGGCGCGACCGACGACGCTGCGCTCGCGGCCTGAAGGAGGATATCATGGGCCGATCGGTCAGCTATCCCAGCGGAGCAATCGTCGCCTTCACCGTGCTCGAGATTGAATGCGAGGACGACTGGGAATTCGAGTATGAATGGCTGCGCGAAGACCTGCGGGAGCGAGCGGCCCAAGCCTTCCCGTCGCTGATCCCGCATGACGGCTGGCGAGGCCGGGAAGACCGGATCCTCATGCGCAATGCCTATGCGGATTTCGGCGTATCGGTCTATGGCGGGCTGGTGGCCGTCTGGATCGTCGAGCGTGATGATGGGGCCTATTGGGACGCCGATTGGCGCACGGCCCGCTCACCGCGGGCACAGCGCTGGCTGTCCCAGATCGCATCCCGCTTCGATGCCGTGTTCGGAGACTATGACTGTCTCGGGCATATGTCGAACGGAGAGGCTGTCTACGCCAAGCGTGCGGCTTGAGCCGAGCCGGGGCGGTGCATGCATGGGGCATAGGGCGTGCCCCTGCCTATGGATCTGTTCCGACCGCCCATGGCCGCTGCCCGAGCGAGAGAGGCCCTGGGCCAGCCGCCAGTCTTGCGCAACCCGGC
>Ga0065721_10050067_pt1 | contig 23598 bp, 24 predicted proteins | sample Mesricmetagenome_FD_59108 | JGI IMG/M metagenome (GOLD analysis project Ga0065721, IMG submission 59108) | Mesophilic microbial community from rice straw/compost enrichment Sample: eDNA_1 v2 (version 2) | ecosystem: Engineered > Solid waste > Grass > Composting > Bioreactor | place: USA: Davis...
CCCCGGCAGGTGAAGCCATTTTGCGCACGGCGGGCGAAATATTGCGCAAGGTGGAAAGTATCAAACAAGTGGCCCAGGAGTTCAGCAATGAGCGCAAGGGCAGCCTTTCCATTGCCACCACCCATACTCAGGCCCGTTATGCATTGCCGCGGGTGATCGGGGATTTTATCAAGCGCTATCCGGATGTGTCCCTGCATATGCATCAGGGTACGCCCATGCAGATTTCTGAAATGGCTGCGGATGGCACAGTGGATTTTGCAATTGCCACTGAGGCCATGGAGCTGTTCAGCGATCTGATCATGCTGCCGTGCTACCGCTGGAATCGGTGTGTGCTGGTGCCAAAAAATCACCCGCTCACCCAGGTTTCGCAACTCACCATAGAAGATATAGCCAAGTATCCCATAGTGACTTACGTGTTCGGTTTTACCGGGCGCTCGCGTTTGGACGAGGCATTTTTGGAACACGGTCTGGCGCCCAAGGTGGTATTTACCGCCGCCGACGCGGATGTGATTAAAACCTACGTCAAGCTGGGTCTGGGCATTGGTATAGTGGCAAAAATGGCGTATCAACCGCAGGAAGATAGTGAGTTGGTTGCCTTGGATGCCAGCCATCTCTTCCGCTCCAGCACCACCAAGATTGGTTTCCGACGCGGTACTTTCCTGCGCGGCTTCATGTATGAATTCATCGAAGAATTTGCACCGCACTTGACCCGTGAGGTCATTAACGAGGCTTTCAATCGCCACTCTAAAATGGAGTTGGATGAATTGTTTGCCAACGTGGAACTGCCGGTTTATTGAGAGTGTTTTTGACGTAAGCGGGCAGGAACGCCCGCTGCATTTTAAAGAAAATCCAGGTCGGAATTGTTCTGCAAAATTTCCTTTAATTCCTCTTTTTTATCAGTTTCCTGATCCAGCACTTCCTTCACAAACTTCAAATAAACCGTATAGATTTGCGCCTCCTGTCCCGGTTTTTCCACCACAAAGAAGGGTGCCCGGTCCACTTGGTAGCGCTTTGCCAACTGCATTCCCGGTGACTGCGGATCGCGCTCGTCGGCTATGAGGATTTCGTCAATGCGCGCCATTTGACCGGAGTTCTCCAGTTTCTCGATCACATCCGCGCATTTGCTGCACGGTGAGCCGTCGGCGAGAATTTTTTTCACGAAAGTGATTTTCATGGCGCCTCCATCAATCAGGATTCTTTGATATTGCCAGCGTGCAATCCGCATTCTTTTTTGGTGGCTTCTTCCCACCACCAGCGGCCTTCGCGTTCGTGCTGGCCGGGCCCTACAGGTCTGGTGCAGGGTTCGCAGCCGATGGAAATATAACCCCGGTCATGCAGAGGGTTATAGGGGACTTCGTATGCGCGTATGTAATCCCAAACCTGCTGCAGTGTCCAATTTGCCAGTGGATTGAATTTCGTCAGGGTTTCTCCCGGGCGCGCGAATACTTTGTCATTTTGAATAACTGGGATATTGGCGCGGGTCCCCGGACTTTGGTCTTTGCGCTGACCGGTCACCCAGGCATCCAGGGTCAGCAGCTTCTGCTGCAATGGACCTATTTTGCGGATAGCGCAGCATTCCTGGTGGTTGTCCTGATAAAAGCTGAACAGTCCTTTCTCACTAGTCAGCTTGCGCAAGGCTTCACTGTCAGGGAAAAGTATGTCGATCTTGATCCCGTAGTGCCGACGCACCTTGTCGATGAAAGCGTAAGTCTCAGGATGCAGGCGACCCGTATCCAGACAAAAGACACTCACATCGGGACGAATGCGTGTGGCCATATCCACCACTACCACGTCTTCTGCGCCGCTGAATGACAGAGCGATGTTCTCGAATTCCTTCAGGGCGAAGGCAAGAATCTGCTGGGGCGTTTGGTTTTGCAGGTGGGCATCCAAGTCGAGGATGTCGAGTTTGTTCATGCTGATCAATGGGGACGATTGTAAGGGAGGCGCAGAATAGCAGAGCCTGCGTGGCTTGAGAAAGATTGAGCCGTCATAAGCTTACTCTTCAGGAGCCCCTTGCCGCCATTGCATAGCCTCTGCGAAATCGGTAGATTGGCCGCCTTTGAAATCAGGGGGAAGTGCAGCCCACGACTTACCTCCTGCCGCAGTTCAGATGAGATAACAGGAGCCCGCTGTGGAAATTGCATGTCTCGACCTTGAGGGAGTTCTGGTCCCGGAAATCTGGATCAAGTTCTCCGAAAAAACCGGCATTCCGGAGTTGCGGCTCACCACCCGTGACATACCCGATTACGATCAGCTTATGACCATGCGCCTGGGTATCTTGGCCAAGCACGGTTTGGGCTTGAAAGAGATTCAGGAGGTGATTGCCACCCTGAGTCCGTTGGAGGGGGCCAAAGATTTCATAGATTGGCTGCGGGCGCGCTTCCAGGTGGTCATACTCTCCGACACCTTTTATGAGTTCGCCGGCCCTCTGATGGCGCAACTGGGTTATCCGACGCTGCTCTGCCACAAGCTGACAGTGGATGACAAAGGTATGGTGGTGGGATACAACCTGCGTCAGGCAAACCCCAAGCGCCAAGCTATATGCGCGTTCAAAACCCTGTATTACCGTACGATTGCGGTGGGTGACTCCTACAATGACACCACCATGCTGGCGGAGGCGGATGTGGGAATTCTGTTCCATGCACCGCAAAACGTTATTGAGCAGTTCCCCCAATTTCCCGCAGTGCACACCTATGAGGATTTGAAGCAGGAATTCCTCAAGTCCAGCCTGCGCAACCTCGCACCCTGACGATCTCCTCGGTGGCTCATGCGGGCCGCCGTTGCAAGGCTCGCAACAGTGCCTGGATCTTGAACAGGCTTTCGGCATATTCCTGTTCCGGATCAGAATCCACGACCACACCACCGCCTGCCCAGGCATGAAGCCATTCGCCAGCTTGCACCAAAGTGCGTATGGCGATATTGAAGTCCGTATTGCCATTGCAGCTGAAATAGCCCACTGCGCCGCAGTAGACAGAGCGGGTATGGCTTTCCAACTCGTCTATGATCTCCATCGCCCGTTTCTTGGGCGCTCCTGTGATGGAGCCCCCGGGAAAGCAGGCCAATATGAATTCCGGGTGATTGACGCTCGTCTCCAGGATTCCAGTGACGCTGCTCACCAGATGATGGACATTGGCAAAACTCTGCAGGCCGAACAGCTCTGGCACCTGAACACTGAAGGGCTCGCAATGTTTGCTGAAGTCATTGCGCAGCAGGTCGACGATCATGACGTTCTCGGCGCGGTTCTTCGGGCATTTTTGCAGCTCTGTCTTCAAGGCTTCGTCCTCTTCCGGATTCTTGCCGCGGGGGAAGGTGCCTTTTATGGGTTGGGTGAGAGCCTGGCGTCCCTGAATCTGGATAAACCTTTCCGGTGAGATGCTGAGAATGACCCCCCCCGCCAGAGACAGATAAGCGGAAAAAGGGCTGGGAACCGTCTGACGCAAGGCGAGATAGGCACCAGCTGTAGAACCCTGAAAGCGCGCACTGAAACGCTGGGTGTAATTTACCTGATAGGTATCGCCAGCCAGCAGATAGGCGCGGATTCTGGTCAGCGCACGCAGATACTCATCCCGGCTTTCGTCAGGATTGAACGGTGTGCATTTAAAAGTGAGATCCGCTGTAGGCTCCTGGGCCAGAGTTTCCCGTACCTGTGCCCGGATCTCTTCCGGACAGCTATCCAGAAAAACCAGTTGGGTCGATTGTTTGTAGTGGTCCACGACCACCGCCCAGTCATACCAGCCGAACCATGCCTGAGGTAAGGGAGGGCCATCCTTTTCGGACGGCGGCAGCCCCAGAGTGTTGTGACCGCTCTCATAGGCGAGATAGCCTATCCAGCCGCCGCAGAATGGCAGATCCGCTGTGTCTCTATAGCTACTGAGTCGCTCCTGAAGCTGCTGTGCGAGATCCTGGCTGTTACCGGAGATTCGGGTGGTGGGTAGGGCGGTAAGAATATCGTAGCGACCTAGAATGGAACCCGGTCTGCCACTGTCCAGCCAGATGCAGTCAGCCAACCGGCTCAGACGCAGGAAGAGCCGCTCGGGGTTTTGCTCATAGGGCAGGCTGCTGAGATTCACGGACGGGTATATCGGGTTGGCGGGGGCGCCAATTGTAGAGCTTGAGGTGTCTTTTATCCATGCCTAGACTTGCGCCGCACATGGCGATTTGACCGAGGTGGTTATGGCTTTTTATGCGCTGGCAAACCTGGTGGATCTGTATGACGGTTACAGTGCCGCATTCAATCTCAAAGGGCGCTCCCTTTTATTGCTTCAGGAGGGCGGGCAGCCGGTGATCATCGAGAATCGCTGTCCTCATATGGATGCGCCTCTGTCCACCGGCAAACTTTCTCAAGACGCTATAGTTTGCCGGGCTCACGGTATAGCCTTTGATTTGCAATCGGGACGGGCCAGGGGGCCGCTGGCAGATACGCTGGACTGTCTTCAGTTTTTTCCGGTTGTCTACGAAGGCAACAAGATTGGGGTGGACCTTTAGGCCCCTACAATGACAGCTGCCGCAGATTGGTGTCTTGACGGCTGCCGTAGACCCAAAGGTGTTCGAATTCATCCAGCCGCTGCCGCGATTCGGCGCGGGCGCCGCGGCGGGCGAAGCCCGTCAGCGCCGGCTCATCGGTGAAGTGCAACAGATGCTCGGCATCGACACAGAGGAATCCGAAGCGCGCATCCGAAGCGCCTTCTGTGTAAACCCGGAGATGTATATGGGATGGCAACCTGCGGCTCAGGGTCAATATAGGGCGATCGTTGCCGTAAAGCGGGCGAGGGTCGCGGATCAGAATGCGGATCTGGGTTTGTGGGCCGCGGCGTGCCAACCGGGAGACTGAATCCAGCAACTGCTCATCGTCATATAAGGCCGGATTGAGTTGGTGGGTGAAGATATCGATGGAGCGCTGCGCCATGCCGGCGAATTCCCGCATCAGAGGCAGCACATCTGAAGGGTGCTCCAGGCGGATCACATCCGTCTCGTTCATAGGGTCTCCGCCGAGTGTCAGCCTCATGGATTTGTGGGGGATGCCTGCGTCCAGAAAGGTCTCTCCTGTGGCAGTGAAGCCATATTTACTATAGAAGCCCAGGGCGCTGACCTGGGCATCCAGGTGGACCTCATTCAGGCCGAGGGTCCGGGCTTGCACCAGAGCCTGGTGCAGCAGGGCAGCCCCGACGCCTTTGCCTCTATGCTTCTGCAGAACTGCCATGCGGGTGATCTTGCCATTTGGCAGCAGGCGCACTGTGCCTACAGGGGTGATTTCCTCTTCGACAAATGCCAGTAGGTGTATGGCGATAGCGTCCTTTTCATCCCATTCATCTTCTTCAGGGACGCCTTGTTCGCGGACGAACACTTCCCGGCGTATGGCGTGCAGCTGGGGTTGCCATTGGTTCCAATCGGCCAGGATTACTTGGAAGTTGCTCATCGCAGCCAGTGCTCCGCAAGCAGTTGTGCAATCAATTGTTGCTCAGTTGTGTCATAAACGGCCGGATTTATGGGTTCATAGCCGCAAATGGCTTGTGCCAGGTTCAGAGATGTAGTGAACGCCTCGCCATTGAGGTAAAGATGCGCCTTGCCATCTGCAGCGGGCCGGTAGGCCGAGCGCACCTGAGGAGCCAGGCGGGGCAGGGGGTTGTCCTCATCGAAAACCGGAGACACACGCTTGGGCTGGGTGACGAAACGGCCAAACCAATCGGCCAGCTGCTCTTCGTCCGAAAGCAGTTGTTGCAACAGTGTTTTTGCCTGGGTGAGATCGGCGAAGGTGATCTGGCCTGGGTGCTCAGATAGCGCCCTCCCGGCATCGCCGAATCTCTGATCCTCACTGTAGATCGATGCCACCTCCTGACTGTAATCCAGCAGTATCTCTCCGATACTCGGCGCGCGGAACCCTATGGAGTAGGTCATGCATTCTCCCTCGGCCACGCCCCAATGGGCGATCTGCGGCGGGATATAGAGCATGTCGCCGGGTTCCAGGGTCCATTCATCCGTGGTCTCGAACTCTGTAAGGATTTTGCAGGGGGTGTCGCGCCGCAACGGGCTTTGGTCGCTGCATTTTTGCCCCAGGCGCCAGTGGCGCCTTCCAATGGCTTGTAGCAGGAATACGTCGTAGTAGTCGAAGTGGGGGCCGACACCACCCCCGTCCACCGCGTAACTGACCATTATGTCGTCCAGCCGCCAGTTGGGAACGAAGCGGAAGCGATGCAGCAGTTCATGGAGTCGGGCGTCCAGTTGGTCCACCGCCTGTACCAGCAACGTCCAGTGGGTTTTGGGCAATCGGCTGAAGGTTCGCTCATCGAAAGGCCCATGTTCCATATGCCACTTGCTGGCCAGAGGTTTGCCTTTCTTGGGGTATTCCTGGATCAGACGGCTTTCCACCCCCTCTTCCAGACTGAAGCCCGCCAATGTGTCGGGGTCCAGCTGGGGGATCTGGGGCAGCGCATTGCGAACCAGCAAAGGCTTCTTTTGCCAGTATTCCGCCATGAACCGGCTGATGGGAATGTCACCCAGATGGGTCAGGGCGGAGCTGATCATGGGGCTTCAGCCGACCAGATCTTTGATCTTGAGCGCCTGAACTTGAGCATTGCCCGTGTAAGTGGAAGGTGTCAGATCCAGCAGCGTCTGCTTGGCTTCCGGCGGCAGCTCCAGGCTGACTACGAACTGCTGGATCAACTCCCGCGTGATTGCCTGGCCGCGGGTGAGGGCTTTGAGCTTTTCGTAGGGCTCCTCAATGCCATAGCGGCGCATAACGGTCTGAATGGGCTCCGCCAATACCTCCCAGGCATCGTCCAGGTCCGCCGCCAGTGCTGCGTGGTTGGTTTGCAGCTTGCCTATCCCTTTGAGCGCTGAGCTATAGGCGATCAGACCATAGCCGAAGCCTACTCCCATGTTGCGCAGTACAGTGGAATCCGTCAGGTCCCGCTGCCAACGGGAGATAGGGAGCTTGCTCGCCAGATGATGCAAAACGGCATTGGCCAGGCCGAGATTGCCTTCGGAGTTTTCGAAGTCTATGGGATTGACCTTGTGCGGCATGGTGGACGAGCCCACTTCTCCGGCGATGGTCTTCTGCTTGAAATATCCCAAAGAGATATAACCCCAGATATCGCGGTTGAAGTCGATCAGTATGGTATTGAAGCGCGCGAAGGCGTCGAAGAGCTCGGCTATGTAGTCGTGGGGTTCAATCTGGGTGGTATAGGGATTCCACGTCAGTCCCAGACTGGTGACAAAGGTGCGCGCGTGTTCCTGCCAATCCACATTTGGGTAGGCGCTGATATGGGCGTTGTAGTTGCCCACGGCACCGTTGATCTTGCCGAGGATTTCCACTTGCTCGATCTGCTGAATCTGACGCTGCAGACGCGCCGCCACATTGGCCATTTCCTTGCCCACAGTGGTAGGAGACGCGGTCTGGCCATGGGTGCGGGATAACATGGGTACAGCGGCATTGTCCTCTGCCAGTTTTACAATCGCTTGTAGAATCTTACGCAGCTCCACCAGCAGCACATCGCGCCCGGCCTTGAGCATCAAGCCATGGGAGAGGTTGTTGATGTCTTCGGAGGTGCAGGCGAAATGCACGAACTCCATTACACGATTCAACTCAGGATGATGGCGGATCTTGTCCTTCAGGAAGTATTCCACCGCCTTCACATCATGGTTGGTGGTGGTTTCGATGCGTTTGATGGCTTCGGCATCCGCCTCATTGAACTGCGCCACTATGCCGTCGAGCAGCTGATTGGCATCGGCGCTGAAGGCGGGAACTTCAGGAATCAAGGGATTATTGGCGAGATGCTGCAACCAGCGCACTTCCACCTGTACACGGGCGCGGATAAGGCCGTATTCACTGAAGATCTCCCGCAGGGCCAGAGTTTTACCCGAGTAGCGACCGTCAATGGGTGAAATGGCGAAAAGAGGCGAGAGAGTCATGGGGTGTCCCGATTAATTCTGTGTGACAAGGGGTGTGCGAAGGACGGCGGATGATACGCGATTCGCGCCGATTTTAGGAGTCATGCTGCGACAAATCGGCGCGCTTTGCCTGCTCCAGCAGAGCTTCGGCTGTGGCGATCAGCGTCTTGCGATAGAACAGCAGATGCCAGCGTCTACCGCCCACCTGACGCCACAGGATCGCGGCCCTGATCGCCGCCAGTAGCAGGACACGCACCTGATTGGCGACCCGCCCCTGCTGCAGATATTGATACTCGCCCACCACCTGTATGCGAAAGGGAAAGGTGCTGATGGTGTCCGTATAAATGGAGGCTATGCTGGCGATGACATTTTCGTGGGTGATACCAAAGTGCTGGACCTGGTGCTGGCACTTTTCCAGCCGTTCGCCCACCTGTCTCAGCATAGGGCGGTTTTTCTCCAGCCGCTTTTGCAGATGCAGGACACTCAGTGCATAGCCTATGAGGGTCGTCTGCTCGGGGCCGCGATTCTTTTGCAGCAAATCCAGCAGGACTTCATATCCGCGCCGAAGTGAAACGGCTTCCCCGAATACGGCTTCTGCAGTTGTGGGGTTTTGCTCCAGCAGACTCTGGGCCGAAACCTGGAAGTCCCGTGTGTTGAGGTAACCGGTTTTGGCCAAGGTGTTAGTGAGATCTATGGCCTGAGCAATTCCGGCCAAGGCAATGGTGCGATCGCGCCAAGCGTTTTCCAAAAGATGACTCCCCGACTTCAAGCGTTGAAAGAGGCTTCTATGACTGCACCGCCCAAGCAGATATCCCCCTGGTAAAACACCACGGATTGCCCAGGTGTGATGGCTCGTTGGGGTGTATCAAAGCTGACCGTCAACTGATCATCTCTGATTACTACCTCGCAGGACTGATCGGATTGCCGATAGCGCACTTTGGCATGGCAGCTGAACCGCTCGGCGGGTGGAGTCCCGTTGATCCAGTGCGCCTGTGATGCTCGCAGATGGGTTTTGTAGAGTAGCGGGTGTTCCGCCCCCTGGACCACAATCAAGACATTATTGGAAAGGTCCTTCTCAGCCACATACCAGGGTTCTTCCTTGCCGCCGGCAACGCCCCCTATACCGAGTCCCTGGCGTTGTCCTATGGTGTGGTACATGAGCCCGGAATGCTCGCCCAGTGTGCGGCCTTCGGGCGTCTGAATCAGCCCCGGTTGTGCCGGCAGGTACTGCTGCAGAAAGTCGCGAAAGCGCCGCTCACCGATGAAGCAGATCCCGGTGCTGTCCTTTTTGCTGTGGGTCGCCAGCTTGTGGGCCTCGGCTAGAGCGCGGACTTGGGGCTTTTCCAGTTCACCTATAGGGAAGAGGGTCTGGGCAAATTCCTGTTCTCCCACCGCATGTAGAAAATAGGACTGATCCTTATTGGGATCTAGGCCTTTCTGCAGCCATGTGCAGCCATCGCGGTTTAAAGTGCGTGCATAGTGACCAGTGGCGATCAGATCCGCCCCGAGCATACGTGCGTATTCCAGAAACACTTTGAATTTGATTTCGCGGTTGCAGAGTATGTCGGGATTAGGGGTTCGGCCGGCGCGGTATTCGCTCAAAAAGTACTCAAAAACATTGTCCCAATATTCAGCGGCGAAATTGGCGGTGTGCAGGTGGATTCCCAGGGTGTCGCAGACTTTCTGGGCGTCAGCCAGATCCTGTTTCGCAGTGCAGTACTCTGTGCCGTCATCCTCGTCCCAGTTTTTCATGAACAGCCCTTCCACCTGATAACCCTGCTGTTGCAGGAGCAGGGCGGAGACGGAGGAATCGACACCGCCGGACATGCCGACGATCACGCGGCGGCCGGAGTTTGGGCGGTTACTGGTATTGAAAGATAGATGCATGCGGGAAATTCGACTTGGTAGCTCGCGGAGGATCAGGATTTGTGAATGTTGAAGTTTGCCAGGAGTTCCAGTGGATAGGAAATGCCAGTGCGAAAACGTTCGATATCGGACAGTACCAGAGGACTGCGCAGTTGGCTGCGACGCTCCAGTATTTCGTCGTATGTCAGCCAGACTGCGGCCAGAATCTCCTTGTCCAGGACCGCGCCTGGAATTTCCTCCAGAGCTGTAGCGGCGAAAGTGGTGCGCAGGTAAGTCAATCCATTGGGGGCATCATAAAGAGAAATTCCCAGGATGCTGTCCACTGCTACTTGCCAGCCGGTTTCCTCACGCGTCTCCCGGATGGCGGCTTCTATCAGGGTTTCGTGGGGGTCCAGATGTCCGGCCGGCTGGTTATAGACGGTGCCTACATCAGTGACTTCGTGCACCAGCAAAAACTTGTTGTCACGGCATACCACTGTGGCAACGGTCACATGAGGGGACCATATCACGTCTTGTTCCTCCTTCTTGGATGTGTGCGTGGGGTTCGTGTGGAATTGCTTGAGGCCAGGTGCACGGTTTCGAACCTATATTCCCCTGGCAAGAGGTCGCCCAATGACCAGGGACCTATGCGGACCCGGATCAAACGCAAAGTCGGCAGCCCGACCGCAGCGGTCATACGCCGCACCTGCCGATTTCGGCCTTCTGTGATGGTCATTTCCAGCCAATGTGTAGGAATGGCTGCGCGCTGGCGTATCGGTGGTGTTCTGGGCCAGATATGGGCTGGCGGGTCTATATGGCGGACACGGGCGGGGGCTGTAGGGCCGTCATTCAGGCAGACTCCACTGCAAAGCTTATCTAGAGCTGCATTTGTAGGCTCACCCTCTACCTGCACCCAATAGGTTTTGGGTGTCTTATGCGCTGGGTGGGCTATGTGATGTTGCAGTGCGCCGTCGTCCGTCAGCAGCAGGAGACCCTCAGAGTCCCGGTCGAGTCGGCCGGCTGCATAGAAGCCATTACACTCAGGGACAGACAGGTAGCGGCTCAAAGTGGGGCGATCAGACGGATCTGTGAACTGGCTGAGAACATCAAAGGGTTTGTTGAACAGCAGAATACGCGACATGACGTCAGTCTGGAAAAGACTGCATATTAACATTCGAACCCCGGGATTCGCCTCGGCAGTTGCGAATTCTGTGTCTGCTGTTGCGGGAGCCTGAGTCGGCCGCCGGTCACCTGACGGGCGGCTGCGGCCTGGGATCAAGCCTCTTCTGAGGCATAGTCCGCGACTGCTACGGCATCACTACCTGCTGTTGCCGCACTGCTGACAGGGGAATTGGAAGACTCCGCCAAGACCACTTTGATGCGGGTGGCATGCATGCCTTTTTGGCCCTGCACCACTTCAAAAGTGACCGTTTGTCCGGCTTTTAGGGTCTTATATCCGTCCATTTCGATAGACGAATAATGTGCAAAAAGATCTTCGCCACCGCCTTCGGGAAGAATGAAACCAAAGCCTTTAGCGTTGTTGAACCACTTGACAGTACCATTTGGCATGACATGTTCCTTTTATGAATGCTGTCCCCCTAAAAGACCTCTCCAATTTTGGGGAATTTATTCTTATTTAACTGGTCCTTCCCGTCGGACCTGAGCAATTTGTAATCAAGCTTATTTCCATTGTCAAGTTTTTCTGTAAATGTTGGTCACATTTTGACGTTCTTTGGTCGGAGGTGCGGTAATATAGGAGCTCCTTGCCTTGTTAAACCGTCTTTGATCCCATGGGTAATATTGAAATTCTTCAGCTACCATTAGTTAGAGCGCGCATGATTCGTGCAGGCGTGAATAACTCGGAAGAAGAGGGTGGCGAAGGAGGTCTGGCGGTACAGACCGAGAGGCCGAAATTAAGACGCCCCCCGATGTATAAAGTTGTCATGATCAACGACGACTACACGCCCATGGAATTCGTAGTAGAGACCTTGGAAATGTTTTTTGGCATGGATCGTGAAAAAGCCACAAGGGTGATGTTGACCGTACATACCCAGGGGAAAGCAACTTGCGGTATTTACTCCCGAGATGTGGCGGAAACCAAGGCGGCGCAGGTCAATCAATACGCTCGCGATAATGAACACCCCCTGTTATGCGAAATCGAAGCGGTAGAGGGGGACGAATCGTAGCTGAGTCCATTCAGGTGAGAAGGCGATGTTGAGTAAAGAGTTAGAAATTACCTTGAATCTGGCATTTAAAGGGGCCCGGTCCAAGCGCCATGAGTTTATGACCGTGGAGCATTTGCTTCTGGCGCTGATAGACAATGAGTCCGCCGCCAACGTGTTGCGGGCATGTGGCGCGAATTTAAATGTCCTTCGCCAGGAACTGGTGGAGTTTGTCGACTCTACCACGCCGCTGATTCCGGAAGCGGATAGTGAGCGAGAGACTCAGCCCACTCTGGGATTTCAACGCGTTTTGCAACGAGCAGTTTTTCATGTGCAATCCTCTGGCAAATCAGAAGTGACCGGTGCCAATGTACTGGTTGCCATCTTCAGTGAACAGGAAAGTCAGGCTGTCTATTATCTGAAACAGCAGAGTGTCGCCCGCATTGATGTGGTCAATTACATTACTCATGGGATCACCAAGGTCTCAGGTGAGACAGACCACGGCAACGAGTCCGGACATGAGCAGGCGGATGACGAATCGGTTTCTTCCGCCTCCGAAGCGGGAGCTGGCAACCCGCTCGATTCCTACGCAACCAATCTCAATGAAATGGCACTGCAAGGTCGTATAGATCCTTTGGTGGGGCGCGATTTTGAAGTTGAACGTGTAGTGCAGATTCTCGCCCGACGACGTAAAAACAATCCACTGCTGGTCGGTGAAAGTGGTGTAGGTAAAACTGCCATAGCCGAAGGTTTGGCAAAAAAGATTGTCGATCGTGAGGTCCCCGCAATTCTCGCCGATAGCGTCGTTTATTCATTGGATCTGGGTTCTCTGTTGGCGGGCACAAAATACCGCGGTGATTTTGAAAAACGTTTCAAAGGATTGCTGGCGGAATTGAAAAAACGCAAAAAAGCCATCCTGTTTATTGATGAGATCCACACCATTATTGGAGCGGGTGCTGCGTCAGGTGGTGTCATGGATGCATCGAATTTGTTGAAACCTCTGCTCACCAGTGGTGATCTGCGATGCATCGGCTCGACTACATTCCAGGAATATCGCGGAATTTTTGATAAGGATCGCGCCCTGTCACGCCGCTTCCAAAAAATCGACGTGAACGAGCCCTCGGTTGAAGATGCTTACAAAATTCTCAAAGGCCTCAAATCCCGTTTTGAGCGTCATCACAATCTGAAATACACAGATGCCGCGCTGCGTGCAGCTGCCGAACTGGCAGAGAAATATATTCATGAGCGCTTTTTGCCGGATAAGGCGATCGATGTGATCGACGAGGCTGGCGCCTTCCAGCAACTGCAACCTGCAGCCAAACGCAAAAAGCAGATTGGTGTGCGGGATGTGGAGGAAATCGTCGCCAAGATCGCGCGTATTCCTGCCAAGACTGTTTCATCGTCGGACAGAGAGCAGTTGGCCAAACTGGAAGATGTATTGCGCATGACAGTATTTGGGCAGGAGGAGGCGATCGGAGCTATTGCTTCGGCCATCAAGTTGTCCCGTGCCGGCTTGTCTAGCCATGAAAAGCCGATAGGCTCCTTCCTGTTTGCCGGACCCACAGGGGTTGGTAAAACAGAATTGTGCCGTCAGCTTGCCAAGGCGATGGGCGTAGAGCTGATTCGCTTCGATATGTCGGAATATATGGAACGTCATACGGTTTCCCGTTTGATAGGTGCGCCTCCCGGATATGTGGGATTCGACCAGGGCGGCTTGCTGACGGAAGCGGTGACCAAGCAGCCCCACAGCGTGGTGCTGTTGGATGAAATCGAAAAAGCCCATCCCGATGTGTTCAACCTGTTGTTACAGGTGATGGATCATGGCAAATTGACCGACAACAACGGGCGTGTGGCAGATTTCCGCAATGTGATCCTGATCATGACCACCAATGCGGGGGCTGAAGTATCCAGTCGAGCTTCGATCGGCTTCACCAAGCAGGATCATTCAACGGATGCGATGGAAGTCATCAAGAAGACTTTTTCTCCGGAATTCCGTAACCGTTTGGATGCGATCATCCAATTCGGTTCGCTCAGCATGGATGTAATCCGCACCGTCGTGGATAAGTTCCTGATGGAGCTGCAGGGGCAGTTGGATTCCAAAAAGGTTACCCTGGATATATCGGATGAGGCGCGCAGCTGGCTGGCGGAGCATGGTTACGATGTGAAGATGGGTGCCCGCCCGATGGCGCGTATCATTCAGGAGAAGATCAAAAAGCCACTGGCGGAAATGGTGCTTTTTGGTTCCCTGAGCGAAAAAGGCGGTGTGGTCAGAATAGATGTCAAAGATCGGGAGCTGGTGCTGGAGGCGGAGCCTCATTGACATCCCCGCGCCGGGCTACCTGGCGCGGTAGGTGATGCGGCCTTTTGTAAGATCGTAAGGGGTGAGTTCCACTTTTACCTTGTCGCCTGTGAGAATGCGAATGTAGTTTTTGCGCATCTTGCCGGAGATGTGGGCAGTGACCACGTGTCCATTATCCAGTTTTACGCGAAACGTCGTATTGGGGAGTGTGTCGATCACTTCCCCATCCATCTCAAAATTGTCTTCTTTCGCCATTCGGCAATATCCTCGGATCTAACTCATTCATACATATATGTCGGTCTGGAGCTGCCTGCTAAGGGGGCTCCAGAATGAAGGCGGCAATTTTGCCTGAATTATCGGCGGGTTCCAAGCGCGGCAGCGTTATATTTCGCCACCTGATCAGCTGAATGTTAGCCAATGGTTGTTGACGAACATTTGCAGAGGGCGGTACTGGGTCTTGTAGCGCATCTTGGTGCAGTCGCGAATCCAATAGCCCAGATAGACATAGGGCAGCTTCAGCTGCTTGGCGAGCTCTATCTGCCGGAGCACCGCTAGAACCCCAAGGCTGCGGCCCGCCTCATCTGGCGCGAAAAATGTGTATATGGCCGAAAGTCCCTGATCCAACTGATCTGAAACCGCCACGCCGATCAGCTTATCGTGCACCCGAAACTCCAGATAACGGGTCACACCCCATTCCGCGCTCAAGAAATCCTCATACTGCTCTCGGCTGGGTGGATACATATCGCCATCAGAGTGGCGCTGCTCTATGTAGCGGGCATAGAGGTCATAGTGCTCGTCGGAGGTGATGCTGTTGATGACGGTGGTGGAAACATCCTGATTGCGTTTCCAGCAACGCTTCTGCGCCCGGGTAGGTTCGAACTCATCCACCGGGATTCTCACCGGAATGCAGGCGTGGCAGGCGCGGCAGTTGGGACGGTAGATATGTTTGCCGCTGCGTCGGAAGCCGAAATCGGACAATTCGCTGTAGATGTGTCCGTCCAAGGTGAGGGTCGGGTCCACAAAAATAGTGGTTGCGGAGCGATCCTTCAGATAGCTGCAGGGGTGTTCGTGGGTTGCGTAAAGCTTAATGGCTGATATGTCCATCGATTGAAACTTCTCGACTCGCCGCGCTCCGCCAGAGCAATTGGGTCTCTGCTATGGCTGTCTCATCTAGGTTTTCCCGCAGGATCTGCTCGAAGTGGGACCGGGGAATGGAGATGGCGCCAAGGCTGAACAGATGCTCGCTGGCTACCTGACAGTCCAATACCCGGAAGCCATGATGATCCAGAAATCGGGCCAGTACTATGAGTGCCGTCTTGGAGGCATTGGTCCGGGCACTGAACATGGATTCACCGAAGAATACTTTGCCTAAAGCTACACCATAGAGTCCACCCACCAGAACATCCTTTTCCCACACTTCTATGGAATGAGCATAGCCTGCCTGATGAAGTTTTTTGTAGGCCTGTTTCATACTCGAGGTGATCCAGGTGCCGGTTGATCCGGGTCTGCTACGACTGCAGCTTTCCATAACCGCGTCAAAACACCGGTCCAGCGTCAGGTGCCAGGATGTTTGCCGCAACTGTTTATGCATGCTGCGGGAACAGTGAATGCGGTCGGGATAGATGATGGTGCGGGGGTCGGGTGACCACCAAAGTATGGGTTGTCCTGGGTTGAACCAGGGGAATATGCCGCGTTTGTACGCCGCCAGCAGACGCTCCACGGACAGATCACCACCCACAGCCAGAAGCCCATTGGGTTCACTCAATGCGGAGGAGGAGGGCGGAAACCAGAGGGAGTCCGCCTCCAGCCACGTCAACATGGTTACGTCAGGTGACTACTTGAGGTTGTCCAGATAGCGTTCGGCATCCAGAGCCGCCATACAGCCGGAGCCGGCGGAGGTGATGGCCTGACGATAGACGTGATCAGCCACGTCACCAGCGGCAAATACTCCTGGAATACTGGTCTGAGTGGCGTTGCCGGACAGGCCGCTCTTCACGATGATATAGCCGTTGTTCATCTCCAGTTGACCGGCGAAGATGTCGGTATTGGGCTTGTGTCCTATAGCGATAAAGATGCCATTGACCTCTATATCTTGTTCCTTACCGTCCAGAGTGCTGCGCAGACGGGCGCCGGTCACACCGGATTGATCGCCCAACACTTCCTGCAGTGTGTGGTTCCACAAAATACTGACCTTGCCCTCGTTCACCCGGTTCATCAGTCTATCCTGCAGTATTTTCTCGGATTTCAGGCTGTCACGGCGGTGGATCAGTGTGACGTGACTGCAGATATTGGACAGATAGAGCGCTTCTTCCACGGCAGTATTACCGCCGCCGACAACCGCAACTTTTTGATCTTTATAGAAGAACCCGTCACAAGTGGCGCAGGCGCTGACGCCGCGTCCCTGGAAGGCCTGCTCGGACTCCAGGCCCAGATATTGGGCGGACGCTCCAGTTGCGATGATCAGCGCATCGCAGGTGTACTGGCCGCTGCCGATCAGACGAAATGGTCGTACGTTCAGGTCAACTTCATGAATATGATCGAAAATGATCTGGGTGTTGAAGCGTTCAGCGTGAGCCTGCATCTGCACCATCAGATCTGGCCCCTGAAGGTGGGCGTCACCGCCGGGCCAGTTCTCAACCTCAGTAGTGGTGGTGAGTTGGCCGCCCTGCTGCATACCGGTGATAACCACCGGGTTCAGGTTGGCGCGGGCGGCATAGATGGCCGCGGTATAGCCTGCGGGGCCTGATCCCAGAATGATTAAACGATGGTGTTGAGTGTCTGACATAGGAACTTCCTTCAATCTGTGGGGCGATTCATCTGTGGGGTATGGGTGGCTCTTTGATGCCCCGCGGCGAGGCGGACATCTTAAGTGATTCGTTTCCGCCGCTTCAATCGGAGCTGAATTCCGGGGCGGCAACCCGTTACAATGAGCGCCGCTGCGGAGCCCTGTGTAGCCGAGTCCAAGACCTCCAGGCCGACACTTTAATGAATTTCTGGATATATTAGGTCAATACTTCTAATAGCGCCGGACAATATAGTTGATACCCGGGGTACGGCTTAACCAAAGTTGAGATGAAACATTGAAATCGCAAAGCAAAGCAGCAGCGGGTGCCTCTCCCGGAGGATCTCCCGCTTCAGGTCTCATGGGGCGTATCCTACGGGAGGGATTGCTGATCCTCACGGTGGCGGCCTGCGCCTATCTGGTCATGGCTCTGATGACATACGATCCCCGCGATCCAGGGGGCTGGTCTCAGACCGGAACCAACAGTTCTGTGGCCAATGCCGGCGGACCCGCCGGTGCCTGGCTGGCCGACGTCTTCTTTTCCCTCTTTGGAATCATGGCGTTTCTCTTTCCGTTGATGCTCGCCTATCAGACCTGGTGCGTGCTGAAGGGTAAACCCAATCTGTGGCGGGATCCGTTGTTGTTGACGGTGCGTTTTATAGGATTGTGTCTGGTGATGGTATCGGGAACCGGCTTGGCGGTGCAGCACGCCGGCCATTGGGCGACCCAGTTGCCGTTTTCCGCGGGCGGATTGTTTGGTATCAGTGTCGCGGACGCGGTGGATACCACCTTTGGTGTCATAGGTGGCAGCCTGTTACTGGCGGCCAGCTTTCTGTTTGGCCTGACAATCTTTGTGGATCTCTCCTGGATTCGAACCACCGAGCTGATCGGCACCCTGGTGCTGGGTTTCTGGGGATTCTGTGTGCGCAGGTTGGCCCAGTGGCGCAAGCAGCGCCGTGAAAAGCGCGAAGTCGCCGAAGTGGTACAGAAACGCCGAGATTCCATCAAGGAGCACACCAAGAAGCTGGAGCTTCGGGCTCCTCCCACCATCACCGCGTTGCCTAAACCCGTGGCACCCAGCGCGCGCTTGGAGAAAGAGAAACAGCAGTCCCTGTTTGATCTGCCGGTGACCGGGGATCTGCCCCCCATCAGCCTACTGGATCCGCCCAGCAAGGCCCAGAGCAAAGGGTATTCCCCTGAATCCCTGGAGGCCATGTCCCGCTTGCTGGAGCTCAAACTTAAGGATTTCGGCATAGTCGCCGAGGTCACCGAAGTCCTGCCCGGTCCAGTGGTGACGCGCTTTGAGATTCAGCCCGCACCTGGCGTCAAAGTCAGCCGTATCACCAATCTTGCCAAGGACTTGGCGCGTTCCCTGGCGGTCATCAGCGTGCGCGTGGTGGAGGTCATCGAAGGCAAGTCTGTGGTGGGCATAGAGATCCCCAACCAGGAGCGGATCATGGTGCGACTGTCGGAGGTGATCGCCTCCGGCGCCTACGACAAGTCCCGGTCGCCACTCACATTGGCGCTGGGGCACGATATCTCCGGCCAGCCGGTGGTGGCCGACCTGGCCCGCATGCCGCACCTGCTGGTGGCTGGTACCACTGGCTCAGGTAAGTCGGTGGGCGTCAACGCCATGCTTCTGAGTCTGCTATACAAAGCCACTCCGGAAGAGGTGCGACTGCTTCTGGTGGACCCGAAAATGCTGGAGCTGTCGGTGTATGAGGGTATTCCCCATCTGCTGGCTCCGGTGATCACCGATATGAAGGATGCCGCTACCGGGCTGCGCTGGTGCGTCGGCGAGATGGAGCGGCGTTATAAGCTCATGTCCGCTCTGGGTGTGCGTAATCTGGCGGGTTACAACAAGAAGGTGGGGGATGCTCTGAAGTCGGGTACGCCCATATCTGATCCGCTGTGGCGACCTGATGCAGCGGGCATAGGCGAGGACCGGCCCCCGGAGCTTTCCACCTTGCCGTTCATAGTTGTAGTGATCGATGAATTCGCCGATATGATGATGATCGTCGGCAAAAAGGTGGAGCAGTTGATTGCGCGCATTGCCCAGAAGGCCCGGGCTGCGGGCATTCATATGATCCTGGCCACCCAGCGCCCGTCCGTGGATGTCATTACGGGGCTGATCAAGGCCAATATTCCCACACGCATCGCGTTTCAGGTGTCCTCCAAGATCGACTCCCGAACCATCCTGGACCAGGGAGGCGCCGACCAGTTGCTAGGCCACGGAGACATGCTGTATCTGCCACCGGGAACCAGTTTGCCGGTGCGGGTGCACGGTGCTTTTGTGGACGATCATGAAGTTCACAATGTGGTGGCCGACTGGAAGCGGCGCGGTGCACCCAACTATCTCGACGAGATTTTCAGCGAGTCCACCGAGTCCGTCTGGATACCCGGCTTTAGCGAAGAAGGCGGCGGTGGTGGCGGGGGAGAAGAGGGGGATGCGGAGTCCGATCCTTTGTATGACGAAGCTGTGGCATTTGTGACTGAGAGCCGCAAAGCCAGTATTTCCGCTGTCCAACGCAAATTGCGCATCGGCTATAACCGTGCCGCACGCCTGATCGAGCAGATGGAGGCTGCGGGTGTGGTGTCGGATATGAGTTCCAATGGCAACCGCGAGGTGCTTGCACCTCCGCCGCCCAGATAATCTGTGAGGAGGTCGATTTTGAAATTCGTACGTGGGTTCTCGATTTTGACCTGGGTGCTCCTGTCTCTGCCCGCGCTGGTTGCCGCCGACGCCGCAGAGGATCTGAAATCCCGGCTGGACCGTATTCAGGATTTGAAAGGGAATTTCAAACAGGTGCTGAGTGACAAAGCCGGCGCCACACTGCAGACCAGCAGCGGCAAGTTCGCGCTCAAACGCCCCGGATATTTTCTTTGGGAGAGCGCCGCGCCTCATGAGCAGACGGTTGTGGGAACGCCGGAGAGGATATGGGTTTACGACCCGGATCTGGATCAGGTGACCGTGCGCAATGCACAGGCGCAGGGGGCTGACAATCCCGCCAGCCTGTTGAGCGGCGATCTCGCCAGTGTGCGCTCCCAATATGACGTCAGCGCCAAAACCTCCGAAACCGGCGCCCAATACCATCTAGTGCCCAAGGCGACAGACAGTCCTTATCTTTTTATCGAATTCACCTTTCAGCAGGATGGTCTCTCCGGTCTGCGCTTCAAGGACAAGCTGGATCAGATAACCCATATAGATTTCGATCAGCTGCAGCTCAACACCCGCATTCCGGCGGATATATTCGCTTTTACGCCACCGGAAGGAGCGGATGTCGTCATAGATGAATGAAGATCTCTTTGCCCGCCCGGGCCAGGCTTATCAACCTCTGGCGGCGCGTATGCGCCCGCAGACCTTGGTGCAATACATAGGGCAGGACCATATACTCGGGCCGGGTAAACCTCTGCGGGTGGCGTTGGAGCAGGGACATCTGCACTCCATGATTCTCTGGGGGCCACCCGGTGTGGGCAAAACCTCCCTGGCGCGGCTGATCACCGGGCAGATGGAGGCGGTTTTCGTGCCCCTATCAGCGGTTTTTTCGGGTGTCAAGGATATCCGGGCCGCAGTGGCGGACGCGGAGGCGGAGCGCAAAAGATCCGGACGCAAAACCGTGCTCTTCGTCGATGAAGTGCACAGATTCAATAAAGCCCAGCAGGATGCATTTCTGCCCTACGTTGAGGATGGCACCATAGTTTTTGTCGGTGCCACCACGGAAAATCCTTCCTTTGAAGTCAACAACGCGCTTTTGTCCCGCACCCGTGTCTACGTGCTGAAAACGCTCACCGCCGAGAATCTGCAGGACTTGTTGCAGCGCGCATTGACGGATAAACAGCAGGGGCTGGGCGAGCGCAATCTCAAAATTGCAGATGATGCGGCGGATTTGCTGGTGCGAGCCGCCGATGGCGACGCTCGCAGGTTGCTCAATCTGCTGGAAATCACCAGCGACCTACTGGCGGACGGCGATGAGATCACCCGCGAAACCCTCTCCAGTGTTTTGACGGCGGATGTGCGGCGCTTCGACAAAGGCGGCGATTTGTTTTACGACCAGATTTCCGCGCTGCATAAATCCGTTCGCGGTTCCGATCCGGATGCGGCGCTTTACTGGTATGCCCGCATGCTCGATGGTGGTTGCGATCCGCTCTATATAGCGCGGCGGGTGGTGCGCATGGCGAGCGAGGACATAGGCAATGCGGATCCCCGCGGGCTGCAGCTGGCCCTCAATGCCTGGGATGTGCAGGAGCGGTTGGGCAGTCCAGAGGGTGAGCTCAGCATAGCCCAGGCTATCGTCTACCTGGCTGCCGCTGCCAAATCCAACGCCGTGTATAATGCCTTCAAGTCCGCCCGGGCGGATGTAAAGTCCTTGCCCAGCTATGATGTGCCTCTGCATTTGCGCAACGCGCCGACCCAGTTGATGAAGTCGCTGGATTACGGCAAAGGTTATCGTTATGCCCATGATGAGGCGGATGCTTTCGCCGCAGGCGAGCATTATTTTCCGACGGAAATGGAAGGGCGTATTTATTACCAGCCGGTGGCGCGCGGCCTCGAAGTGCAAATTGCGGAGAAGCTGCAGCATTTGCGCCGGCAGAATCAGCAAACAAAAACACGGTGACACAGTGATGGCCTGGTGGATGGTGGCAGCCGGCGGCGCCTTGGGAGCGCTTGGGCGTTACGGCTTAAGTGTGTGGCTTGCGCCACAACCGGGAAAATTTCCCAGCGCCACATTCTGCGCAAATGTGCTCGGTTGCCTGGTAATGGGCGCGCTGTATATGCTGATCCACCAACGCGCCATATTGCCCATGAGCTGGCGGCCCTTTTTGACCGTAGGGCTGCTCGGTGCATTCACCACTTTTTCCACCTTTTCCCTGGAAGCCTTCTGGCTTTGGCAGCATCAGCAGACAGCTTTGGCGGCCTTGTACGTGGCCGCGACGCTAGCGGGCTGTCTGATTGCCGTCTGGCTGGGCTACACGCTCTGCGGATACTGGGCGTCACCCTGACAATTTTCACCAACCCGTTTTCACCTTAACTCTCGATTGGACCCTTATGTTAGATCCCAAATTTATTCGCAATCATCTAGACGAGGCGGCTGCCATTCTTGCCAAGCGCGGTTTACAACTGGATGTGGCGGGTATCAGTGCGCTGGAAGAAAAGCGCAAAAAAATCCAGACCCATTGCGAGACATTGCAACAGGAAAGCAAGGCGCGCGCAAAAAATATAGGCGCCATAAAGGCGAAGGGTGGTGATATAGAACCCTTATTGAAAGAAGTGGGTGATTTGAAATTGCAGCTGTCCCAGGCGGAAGCGGATTTGGCGGCTGTGCAGCAGGAATGGGAAGCTATGCTCAGCGCCATTCCCAACTTTCCTGCGGATGATGTACCGGTGGGAAAAAATGAAAACGACAATGTGGAGGTCCGCACCTGGGGCACTCCGCGTGTGTTCGATTTTCCGGTCAAAGACCATGTGGATCTGGGCGCGGATCTGGCGCAGCTGGATTTCGAGGTGGCCGGAAAAATCACAGGTTCACGTTTTGCCGTCATGAAGAAATCCATAGCGCGCCTGCACCGCGCGCTGATCCAGTTCATGTTGGACACGCATATTTCCGAACATGGCTACGAAGAAATCTATGTTCCCTACCTAGTGAACAAGGATTCTTTGTACGGCACAGGCCAGTTGCCGAAATTCGAGGAGGATTTGTTCAAATTGCGCGACGACCGGGATTTCTATCTGATTCCCACAGCCGAGGTGCCTGTCACCAATTTATTGCGCGATGAGATAGTGGATGAAAAGCAACTGCCGCTGAAATATACCTGCCATACACCCTGCTTCCGCTCGGAAGCAGGCAGCTATGGGCGCGACACCCGCGGCATGATCCGTCAGCATCAATTTGAAAAAGTCGAACTGGTTCAGTTTGTCAGACCGGAGGATTCCGATCAGGCCCTGGAATCTTTGACCGGCCATGCCGAGGCCATTCTGCAAAAACTCGGATTGCCTTATCGCACAGTGGTGCTCTGCACCGGCGACATGGGATTCGGCTCGGCCAAAACCTACGATATCGAAGTTTGGCTGCCGTCCCAGGGCAAGTATCGCGAGATTTCCTCTTGCAGTAATTTCCGCGATTTTCAGGCGCGGCGAATGAAAGCGCGCTATCGCAGTGCGGCTACTGGCAAGGTTGAGTTGCTGCATACGCTCAATGGATCTGGTCTGGCTATAGGCCGCACTCTTTTGGCGATCATGGAAAACCATCAACAGGCCGACGGCAGCATCACCGTACCTGCCGTATTGCAGCCCTATATGGGCGGCCTGACGGTCATCAGCCGGACCTGATTCGTGGATTATCTGCCCCTGTTTTTTGATCTGCGCCACCAGTGGGTATTACTGGTGGGTGGTGGGGCTGTGGCGCTGCGCAAAGCGCGTTTGCTGAGCAAGGCGGGGGCGAGGATCAAACTGGTTTCTCCCGAGGCGCAACCGGAGCTGGTGCAACTGGTGGAGGAGGGGGGCGGACAGGTACTGGCCGGCGCCTATAGCGATGCCCATCTCGCAGGTGTGGTGCTGGTGATCGCCGCAACGGACCAGCCGGACGTCAATCGCCGGGTTTCCTCTGATTGCCGCGCGCGCGGCC
>Ga0065721_10005127_pt1 | contig 23594 bp, 24 predicted proteins | sample Mesricmetagenome_FD_59108 | JGI IMG/M metagenome (GOLD analysis project Ga0065721, IMG submission 59108) | Mesophilic microbial community from rice straw/compost enrichment Sample: eDNA_1 v2 (version 2) | ecosystem: Engineered > Solid waste > Grass > Composting > Bioreactor | place: USA: Davis...
GCGGCAAAGTCTGCGTCGCCTACATGGAAAAAGCCTGGCTGGAGCAGGTATTCGAGCAGCTGAAAAGTATTGCGGTAGAAGTGACTCATTGCTGGTCTGCGCCGCTGGTTCTGCCTCTGGCTGCACCGGTAGTGCCGATCGAAGGCAGCGAGGCTGAAGGCATCAGCAATGACCATTGGACTTTGCAGATTCACGAAGGCGTGGTGATGGTGCGCTACTCAGAGCAGCTGGGATTCAGTGTGGATGTGCCCCACGCCCGGCTGGCCCTGCAGATGCTGCTGACCGCCCAGGAGCGGGTTGATCAATTACCGCAGCTGACGCTGCGGGCGACCAGCGAACAGGATATGGTGCAGTTGCGCGAGGTGCTGCCGCCATCGCTGAACGAGCGGGTGATCAGTGAGGTAATGGTGGAGTTCTGGCAGTTCGATTACAGCAATTCGAGCATTGATCTCTGTCAGGGCGACTTCTCCCAGCGGCTGCCCGTCGAGCGCTGGTGGCGCCACTGGCGTTCGGTGGTGACTCTGGCCGCGGTCAGTTTCGGGGTCTATATCGGCGTGTTGCTGTACCACGTCCATGTCCTGAAAGATGAAAACCTGGAGATCCGGCGGCAGATTGAAACCGTTTATCGCTCGGTGGTGCCTCAGGGAGCACTGGTAGATGCAGAGCGGCAGCTGACCGGGATGGCGCGGGAACTTAAGCCCGCCGGACAATCAGCACGGGCGATGGAGCTCATTGCGGAAGTGATACCTACCGTCAGCGGCAACAGCTCGGTGACACTGCGCAGTATCCAGTATTCTTCCGATACCAGTGAGATCAACCTCAACCTGCAGGCCAATGCCTTCAACTCCATTGAGCAGCTGCGGACCAGTATCGAACAGAAAGGCCTGCGGGCGGAGCTGCTCAGCTCCAGTGCTCAGGGAGATATCTTCTCCGCGCGCCTCAAGATCAGCAAACTTAATTGACCTACGCTTATGAACGAACTTCTCGCTCACTTCAGTCGTTTTAATCGCCGCGAGCAAACCACCATGCTGGTGGGCGGTATTGCTGTCCTGCTGTACGTCCTGTGGATCGCTGTACTGTCGCCCTTGCAGGCCAAGCGCGATGCCCAGGTCGTTGCCAACACCACCACCACCCAGTCCCTTGGCCGAGTCAAATTGCTGGCAGCGCAGATCCAGCAGGCGCGCAACCAGGGTGGGCAGGCTGCGGGGGGTGGTGAAAACATCAGTCGTCTGATCGACGTCAGCCTGCGCGCGAACAACCTGAGCATGAGTGGCTTTCAACCGGGTACGGCGGGGGAAGTACGGGTGCGGCTGGACCGGGCGCCCTTCGAATCCCTGATGCAATGGCTCTACGACGTGGAGTACAAACACAACATCACCATACGTGATCTGTCTATTGCATCAACCAACGAACCTGGTCAGGTGACCGTCAATATTCGCATGCAGAAACACTAGGTAGTGGATAACAACAACTATGGCGAGTAAACAGCAAACCGCGCCGGCAAAGTCGCGTGGAATGAACCCGAAACTCTGGATTCCCTTGGGCATTCTTATCTGGCTGATCTTTGTTATCAGTCAGATTCCAGCCGTCTGGGGCGCCTGGTTCATGACCCGCAGCAATGATCAGCTGGCGCTCAGCGGGGTCAGCGGCAGCCTGTGGAACGGCCGTGCGAGTCTGGCCAGTGTCAGGGTGCAGGAACAAGACTACTCGCTGGGTGAGCTGCGCTGGGAACTGCATCCCCTGTCCCTGATCACGCTGAACCCCTGTGCCACCATTCATACGCGGCAGGAGCGTCAACAGATTGATGGCGATGTCTGCAGCAGCCTGGGGGGCAGCATTGCACTGCGCGAGGCGGATCTCACAGCACCAGCCGCCCTCTTCCAGGGCGCTCTGCCTCTGCCCTTTGATGGACAGCTGTCAGCACGAATTGAAGATCTGGAAATTCAGAATCAACAGCTTCAGGCATTGAAAGGTAACCTCACCTGGACCAGTGCACGCATCCACAACGGCAGCAACTGGATGGATCTGGGAAGTTTTGCCGCAGAACTGTCGCAGGTACCGGATGGCGTGAGCGCAAACATCTTTAATATCGACGGGCCGGTGCAGCTGCAATTGCAGGCGGTGCTCGCCCTTGCAGGTGGCGGCAACGTAAAAGGGCAGTTCAGCATGAGCCGCGACTTTGCCGAAGAGATCAATGCCGGGGCCTGGATATCCATGTTCGCCCAACCCGAAGGCACCGACGACGCCGGCAACAACCGCTACCGGGTCGACCTGAGCCTCTGACACTCATCCAGCACTGGCCTTACAACCAGGCCAGTGCCCCCGGTCCGCCCATCCCCAAAAACGCCCGTCGGTCTTCGCAAGCCACACCTAAACCTCAATCCCTATCACTCCTGAAGGACACCCCATCCTGTCGCAACTGCTCCACCTGTGCTTCAACCTCCCGTGTATCCAGAATGTCCTGATCCGCGAAATAAACCCAGTCAACATCCTGCTGATAAACCCGCTGACTGGTGGAATTGATTAATCCCTCCTCGATAAACCAGATGTTGAAGTTAATCGACATGGGAGTCTCCGGGTAATATTTTCCGCCGTGGGTCGCACGCAAAGCGCCGTCGATGTAATAGCGGACTTCGTCTTCATCAACCTGTATCACCAGTGTTCGCCAGCCAGCGTGATCGGCCACTATGGGGGTGTGGATGTTGTCCGCCAGCCAAGGGTCGGGCTGATAGGTCTCCCAGGTGGTGAGGAACATGGTGGGTTTGCTCTGGCCCCAGCCACCGTTGGCGAGATACTCAAAGTCGATCTCGCTGTAATCCGGGTCCATGGAAAAATTTAACGGTGTGATGGTGTAAAAGGTTTCAACGATCTGATCACCGTCAGTGCCTGATACCGGATCGTTATAAAAGTACATCCGGGCGGCGTAGGTGCCGCGCAGGTAATTACCATTATGCGTAACCTGGGACTGGATGGTAGTTGCGCCGCTGCCTTCGGTGGACGCGCGCATGCGCATCAGGCGATTGCTGCTGTCCGTTGGGTCGGCAAGGAAAGTGACATAGTCTCTGGACCAGCTTGCTCCACTGACACCGGGGCCACCACCGCCGCTGCGCACGTACCAGCCATTGGTCGGCATCTGGTTCGAGCTGCTGTAGCTGAAGTCGTCAAACAGGATGTGTCGGCTGATGCTGGTGGCGGAGCTTGCGGCCGCGCTGGAGAGTGAACTTTCAGTACCACCCGATGAGGAGCTGCTTGACGCAGGTTCGCTGAAGGCGCTGCTGGCGTTCAGGCTGGAGTGACTGGTCGCGCTGCTGGTGCTTCCTTCACCGCCGGGGGCAGTCACGCTGGATGCAGAGCTGGTGCTCCCGCTTGATGAACCTGGAGTGTCGCTGTTGCCATCACTGCCACCACAGGCGGCCAGCAACATCAACAGGCTCCCGGCAAAATAGCGGGTAAACCATCGGGACAGATGTGAGGTTAATTCAGACGATTTGAGTTTCACAGGCAGCTCCACTGGATAAGTAAANGGTAACCTGGCAGATGTTGACAACGTTGTCGNGATAAGTAAATCCTGCCGTTACNGTTTTATGATCTCGATCCGTTTTGTGGAAGCCGCGATGGCAATTGATCAAGNGTGGCGCGATAATCGAGTCCATTTTNCCCACCGGAGTGAGTTGTGCGTAAGTTACTGAAACTGTTTTGCCTGTTGCTCTCNCTGCCCGCGATGGCCNACTGGCACTCGGACGAGCAGGACATCATGGGCACCCGCGTGAGTGTGACCCTCTGGTCCGAGGATGATGCTAAAGGGAAGGCGGCGGTGGCGGCGGTGATGGAGGAGATGCGGCGCATTGATGCGGAATACAGTCCTTATATCGAGACCAGTCAGCTGTCCCGGGCAAACCGGCTGGCGCCTGAGGCCAGTGCTACAAAGCCGTTGAAGATTTCCCCGGAGCTGACAAGCCTTATCGACAAATCCCTCTACTACGGACGTGTGAGTGGCGGCGCGTTTGATATTACATTTGCCTCGCTCGGGCGTTACTACGACTATCGCGCGAAGCTCAAGCCCAGCGAGCGCCAGGCTGAAGAGCTGCTGCCGGCCATCAATTACGAATTTATCAAGCTGGATAAAACTGCCGGCACGCTCTATTTCACTCATCCCCGGGTTTATATCGACCTGGGCGGGATCGCCAAGGGTTACGCCATAGATCAGGCCGCTGGCATCCTGCAGGAGCGCGGCATTGTTCATGCGAATATCTCAGCGGGCGGCGACAGCCGGGTGGTGGGGGACAGGCTCGGACGCCCCTGGATTGTCGGAATCAAACACCCCCGGGCGGAGGATGACGTAGCGATCCGCCTGCCCCTGGCAGACTGCGCCATCTCCACCTCCGGCGATTATGAGCGCTACTTCATCGACCGTGACGGCCAGCGAATCCACCACATCCTCAATCCGCGGACCGGCAAGTCTACTCAGGGTATCGCCAGCGTGACGGTTATTGGCCCCCGAGGGTTTGATACGGACCCCCTGTCCACCACCGTATTTGTGCTGGGCGTGGAGAAGGGGCTGGCGCTGATCAACCGCTTGCCGGAGTTTGATGCCATCATCATTACTGCCGAGGGCAAGGTTCACTACAGCGAGGGTCTGGCTGCGCCGGAAACGCCAACGGGATCACCGGCACAGCAAGAAAACAATTAAGACGCCGAAACTCAGCTATGCTAATGGCTGGCGAAGCGCGGACCTTGCGGCTGTTGCGCAATGTTTGGTCAGATGACAAAAAATACCCGTCACTGCAGGGGCAAGTGTGCTGGGGTTCACATCCAATAATGTAACGGGCTTCTAGAATGAGCCTCCGCTGTCGCATCTAACCACAGCGCTTGTTAATTGCTTCCGGAAATAACACCTAAAAAAGAGTGGAGAAACGGTAATGATCACGACCTTGGGGAAGCTGCCAGTGCGATGGCTGGTGACGGCGCTGTTCCTCGTTTTTCTCTGGCACCCTGTCAATGCTCAGCCCGGGGCGGAAGAATCCATGCAGCAGGCACCTATAGCGCCGGAGCTGGAGAGCCTCAAAGAAGCCGTTCTGACACTCAACCGCGACCTGCTTATCCTCGAAGAAGAATTGCTTTACCCCGCCAGCAGTCAGGTGGCGGTCTATGTATCCATGGATCTCGGCCAATATTTCTCCCTGGATGCCATCCGACTGGAGATTGACGGTCAGCTGGTGGCCAGCGAACTCTATACAGATAAGCAGGTGGGTGCTCTCTACCGTGGCGGTGTGCAGCGACTGTACATGGGCAACCTTAAGTCCGGTGAACATGAGGTGGTAGCCTTCTTCACCGGCCGGGGACCCCACGAGGATTACAAGCGCGGGGCGAAGCTCAAGGTCAGTAAAACCCAGTCACCCTTGGTGCTGGAGCTGCGTATCATCGACTCCACTGCTCAGTTGCAACCCGTCTTCGATATCAAAGAATGGCAGATGTAGTTCTCCACCAGCAGCCTGTGCAGCGAGAAAACAGGCGCACTGCGCTGGCTGTTGCGGCGGCCTGGGCGCAACGTGGATTGGTATTCGCTGCCCTGTGCCTGTTGCCCTGGTCCGGCCTGGCGGCGGAGAAGCCCAAGACCACCGTGGCTGACCTGCGCTACGGGGTATCGCTCTACCATTACTATCAGCAGGATTACCTCAGTGCCCTGACCGAGCTTATGGTAGCCGACAGTCGTGATGGCATTCAGGGACACGCGGACAACCCCGAACTGATGGCCGCAGGTATCAGCCTGGCCTTCGGGATGGAGCACCATGCGGAGCGGCTGTTCCATGAGTTGTTGAAAGGCAACCAGCGCCCTCAGCCGGTGCGCGATGCTGCGTGGTTTTATCTGGGCAAGCTCCATTACATTCGCGGTAACTGGGACGAAGCCGAACAGAGCTTTGACCGGGTCAGTAACGACTTTAACCCTACCCTGAGCGGTGAGATGCGCGCGCTGCAGATCAACCTGCAGATTCGCCGCAATCAGCTGACACCCATTCCCTTCAAGCGCATGAATCAGCAGCAGCTGGGCAACTGGAGTCCTTATGCCCTCTACAACCTGGGTTCCGCCTATGCCCGGGCGGGAGATTACCGTCAGGCCGGTAACTATTATCGTGAACTGGCCAGATTGGACGTGCCGGAAAACCCCGGTTTGCGGGCCGAGTACTGGGCGTTGCAGGATAAAGCCCACACTGCCATGGGTTACGCCTTGCTGCTGCAGCGTAACTACGGCGCGGCGATTGAGGAATTCAGCAAAGTCCTGCTCAGCGGTGGGCAGTCGAACCAGGCGCTGCTGGGCTACGGCTGGGCTGCCATGGAGCAGGAAGACTACAAGCTGGCTATTCGACCCTGGCAGGTATTGCGTCAGCGCAGCCTGATCTATCCGCCGGTGCAGGAGTCCCTGCTGGCGCTGCCCTATGCCTATGAAAAACTGGGCGCTGAAGGCGACGCCCTCGCCGCCTATGAAACAGCCGAGTCACTACTTGGAGCTGAAATTGCGCTGGTGCAGGATATGCGGGCCACATTGACCCACGGCGAACTGTTGAACATCGTGGGGGCTGAACCAGTCTCTACTGCGGAACTGGACGCGGCGGCGGCAGACCCGGTGGCTGACCTCACCATCCTGACCGCTGTTATCACCGATGATGGTCAGAACTGGCTCAAGCTGGACCGTACCAGCGTCATCAAAACCCGTTCCGCCTATCTCACCGAACTCTTTGCCCAGAACGAATTCCAGACCGCTGTGCTGGACCTGCGTGATCTCCTGCGGCTGCGCCGGGTCTTGCAGGACTGGCAGCCCAAGCTGGAAATCTACGCCGATCTGCTGGAGGAAAAGCAGCGCCTGCGCCAACAACAGGAGCAGCGGCTGGCGCAGCAGGCACTTGATCAGCAGCGCAGCATGTTGAAGGAAGAACGCGACCAGTTAGCGGCTCGTTTGCAGCGGATCATCGACAATAACGATGTAATGGCGCTGGCAGACAGCAACACTCGCGAATTGTATGAGCGGGTTCAGCGTTCCCAGCTGACCTTGCAGCGGATGGCCCGCGCAGGGGAAGACACAGAAGACTATGCCGAGAGCCTGCGCATGTACCGTGGCATCCTGTTGTGGGAAGCGGCTCAGCAGTTTCCAGAGCATCTGTGGCAGAACGAAGCCAACCGCCAGCAGATTGATCAGGCTCTGACGCAGCTGGATGAGACTGCCCGCCGCATTGAGGCGATTACCTCCACCAACCTGGACATCCGTCCGATGATGGCGCGTATCCGCCAGTTGCAGCAGGAGACGCAGAACCGGCTGGTTGAGACGGAAAGGGTGATCGATATCCGCGCTGCAGCACTGCGTGAGCAGGTGGATCGCCAGCTGGCCAGCCATCAGAAACGACTGAAGGCCTATCTGGCACAGTCCCATCTGGCGGTTGCCCGGTTGTACGACAAGGCGCTGAGGAAGCAAGCCCCATGAGCCGCTATCGCCTTGTCTGTATCAGCTGGTTCAGCGCTGCGCTCCTGAGCGGCTGCGGCCTGTTTGGCGGCACCGAGCGGGAAGGCACGCTGGCCCAGTTACCTCCCGCAACTCTGCCCAATGCGGCGAAAACCGTGGATGTGATNGAAATCGACCGCATTGAAGCCAGCTACCGCAAAGCCCTCGCGGTGGCGGAAGAGCCGGCCTTGCGCCAGCAGATCCTGTTGCGGTTGGCGGATCTGGAGATGGCGCGCAGTGAGCGCGAGCAGCTGGCAGCGGACGACCTGCGGCGTTTCTACGATCGTCCTATCGCCATGTACCGTGAGCTGATCGACTACGAAGCGAGCCGGCCGCAGCCCACCAAGGGTGTAGACATCGACCAGCTGCGCTACAAGCTGGCCAAGGCCTATGCGCTGGACGGCCGCAATGCTGAAGCGGCGGCGGTACTGGACGAGCTGGCGCAACACCATCCCGACTCGCCATTTATGGCAGAGACACAGTTCCGTCGGGCCGAAAAGGCATTTGCAGACGGCGACTATGCTGCTGCGGAAAGCCATTACCGCAGCGTAGTGACTGGCAGCGACGACGCCTTCAAACAGAATGCGCTCTACATGCAGGGTTGGTCCCAGTTCAAGCGCGGTGACTACGACCTGGCGCTCCATGCCTTCGCCCAGGTGCTGGATCAGCTGCTCGCGGCCGCTGCGCAGCCGGAGCAGGTGGCGCAGGCCATGACCGATCTGGGGCCGGCCCGCACTAACTTGGTCAATGACACCCTGAGGGTGATGGGTTTGTCTCTGTCCTACCTTGAGGGTGCGGCTTCGATTACCCACCTGCAGACAGAGATAGGCCCCCGGGTATACCAGCATCTGTTATACGACCAGCTGGGTCAGCTGTACCTGGAGCAGAAGCGCTTCAATGACAGCGCCGAAACCTACAACCATTTTGTGGAGCACAACCCTCAGTCCGACTTTGCGCCGGATTTCAGCATCAAGACTATCCAGACCTACGAACAGGGCGATTTTCCCAGCCTGATATTGCCGGCTAAACAGGACTTCGTCCGGCGTTACGGCATCACCAGCCGCTTCTGGACAGACCGCAACGGTGCCATCAGCAGTACTGCCCGCGCTTATCTGCACGAGTCACTGCAGGAGCTGGCCACCTATGAACATGCGCAGGCCCAGCAGCTTAAAGCCCGCAGTCAGACCTTGACTGACCGACGCGAGCAGCAGGCGGCCAGTAATCAAGCCGTGGCCGCCTACGCCAGTGCGGCGCTCTGGTATCGGGAATTTGTCCAGACCTTCCCCCAGGACCCTAAGGCGGGTGACATGACCTTCCTGCTGGCAGAGTCGCTGTACGAGGCGGGCGATCTGGCCCAGGCACTGATGGCCTACGAGAGAGTGGCCTACGAATACCGCAGCCCGATTCACGGCGCTGAGGCGGCTTATTCGGCGGTGCTGCTGGCGCAAGAGTTGATTGACCGAACCCAGCCGAACCTCGGTGAGGTGCGGCAGCAGTGGCAGCAGCGCAAGATCGACAATTCCCTGCGGTTTGCCGAAACCTACCCCACTGATCCCAGGGCGGTGACCGTCCTGGCCCAGGCGGCGCCGGAACTGCTGAATCAGGGTGATCAGGTTTCGGCTATCGCCGTCGCCGAGCGGGTTATCGCCTGGCAGCCTCAGCCCGACGGCCGGCTGATATTTACGTCATGGCTGGTTCTGGGGCACAGCCAGTTCGACCTGCAACAGTATCCCGCTGCTGAACAGGCCTACTGGGAAGTGCTGAAGTTATTACCCACTTACGGAGAGGTGCCCGGAGCACCGAGTCAGCAGGATGTGCGCGAGCGGATCGCCGCGAGCATCTACCAGCAGGCCCAGGCCTCCCTGGCAGCCGGTGCCAAAGATGAGGCCATCACTCAACTGTTGCGGATCACGGAGGTGACGCCGGATACCGAGGTGGCGATCAAGGCCCGCTACGATGCCGGCACCTACCTGATTGAACAGGAACGCTGGCCGGATGCTGAGCGGGTCCTGTTGTCATTCCGCCAGCAATATCCCGGTCACACGCTTGCAGCAACCCTCCCGGCTAAGCTGGTAGTGGTCTATCAGAATCAGAGCAAATGGCAGCTGGCAGCGGATGAACTGGTGGTAATGGAGCGCACCAGTACCGATCCGAACGTGAAGCGCCAGTCGCTGATCATGGGCGCCGAACTCTATGACAAATCCGGCGATCGTAACCGCGCCATCGAACAATACACCCGCTACGCCAACAACTATCCCCGGCCAATGGGGGAGAATCTGGAGGCGCAGCATCGCCTTACCGAACTCTACGCCGCCAGCGGTGACACCGCCCGTCGCCAGTTCTGGCTGCAGAAAATCATCGAAACCAATGCGGCCGCCGGCAACGCCCGGACCGACCGCTCCATTTACCTTGCGGCCTCGGCTGAAACCGAACTGGCGCAGCCGGCTTACGATGACTTTGTACGCATCCCCCTTAATCTGCCTTTGAAAGCCAGCCTGCAGCGCAAACGGGCGGCGCTGGATAAAGCGCTGAAAGGGCAGGAGCGGATTCTGCAGTACGGTGTAGCGGAGTTCACCACTCAGGCCAGTTTCCGCATCGGTGAAATCTACGCGCAGTTAAGTCGCGATCTGATGAATTCGCAGCGCCCCACAGATCTGGACGAGCTGGAGCTGGAGCAGTACGACATATTGCTGGAAGAGCAGGCTTATCCCTTTGAGGAAAAGGCCATTGAAATCCATCAGGCCAACGCCCAGCGCAGCTGGAAGGGCACTTATGATCCCTGGGTAAAACGTAGCTTTGAAGCCCTCGCCAAGCTGCTGCCCGGGCGCTACAACAAGCACGAGACACGTCTGGAGGTGAGCCATGAGATTCATTAATCCGTGGCTGCTGGCGTTGTTGCTGGTACTGAGCGCCTGTTCGTCCGGCCCGAAAAAACCTGCCGTAGATGAGGCCGGGCAGGGTGCCTCGGAGGCTGGCGCCTCTGCTCTGTTGCCGCCTGGCCCGCCCACGCCCAATCCGTATCTGGCCAGCAAGCCCTCAATTAGCCGTCAGGCGCAGCAGTCATTCAACGAGGCGGTGGCGGCCATGGCCCGCAAGCAATGGACTCAGGCGGAGACGCTGCTGCTCCGGCTGACGGCCCAGAACCCTGGCCTGTCGGGAGCGTTCCTCAATCTGGGGCTGGTCTACGAGGCTACCGGTGAAACGGAAAAAGCTGCCCAGGCGTTTACCCAGGCTATCGCCGCCAACGCTAATAATCTGGATGCCTACAACCAGCTCGGCATCCTCAAGCGCGAAGCCGGCGACTTTACTGGGGCGGAGGAGCAGTACCAGCAGGCCCTCACAATCTGGCCATTTCATCCTGCCAGTCACCGGAATCTCGGGATTCTCTACGATCTGTACATGGGTCGGGGCGAAGAAGCGTTGCGCCATTACCAGGCTTATCAACAGCTGCTGCCCGAGCCGGATAAGGTGGTCAATGGCTGGATCGTTGATCTGGAGCGCCGGATCGGCGCAAGTGGAGGCTAGTTGATGAAGCCATTGATTACCCTGTTGTGGGCGCTGCTGGCCTTGCCGGTGATGGCTCAGGAGACGGTTGAGGAGGCTGAAGGCTCGGCAGGTGCCGCACCTCCGGCCGCGCCGAATACGACTGCCCGGCCCCGTGCTGCAGGAGAAGCCACGATTCACCTGCAGACCACGGTTACCGGTAACCAGGAGCAGCCGCGGGTGCTTTACATCCTGCCCTGGCAATCACCCGAGGCTGCTGATATCGAATTCCAAACCCTGAGCAGTCAGTACGACGAGGTATTCGGCCATCTCGAGCGGGAAGAACTGCGGCGGAGCCTCGAGGCGGAAGCTGCCCTGAACAAGGTCAAGCCTTAAGTGACATGACTTTGCAGTGCGTCAAATTTTGAAAAATACGCCGTGAAAATGGCGCGAGACTAGCTAAGCTAATAAAACGCTTTTTATTACTACAAATACATCCATACGTCAGTTGAAGGACACTGCTTTATGAACACATTGATTCGTTTCTTCCAGGAAGGCGGCACTTTTATGTACCCCATCGCCGTGGTACTGGTGGTTGGTCTGGCTATCGCTATTGAGCGCTGGCTGTTTCTGACCGCAGCGAAGCGTTCCAACCGCCAGGCGTTTGACCGCATACTGCCGTTGCTGCAGAAACGTGATTATCAGGGCGTCATGAACACCGGCAGATCTACCAGTGCCCCCATTGCCCGCATCGTCTGTGCCGGCGTGGCACGCATGGCGCAGTCACCCCGTCGCGATGATATCGAGCTGGCGATGGAAGAGGGCGTGATGGAAGCCATGCCGCGTCTGGAGCGCCGTACACCCTATCTGGCGACCCTCGCTAACATCGCAACCCTGCTGGGGCTGCTGGGCACCATCATCGGTCTGATCGCCGCCTTCGGTGCGGTAGCCAATGCTGATCCGGCCGAAAAAGCCGCATTGCTTTCTTCCAGTATCGCTGTAGCTATGAACACCACCGCATTCGGATTGATCGCGGCCATCCCGCTGTTGTTGATCCATTCCATGCTGCAGACCAAAACCACCGAAATTATCGACAGCCTGGAGATGGCCGGGGTCAAGTGCCTCAACATCATCGCCCAGGTGCAGGATGTGCCACAGAGAAGCCGCGTGCAGGATTCAGGCGCTTCGAGCCGAGCCTAAAACCCACGGCAAGACTGCGGTCCCGTCACGGGGAGCCGTCTTTCATTCATCTGATGGTTACAGGTAGCACTGGTTATGCGCATTAAACGGCGACACAAACGCGAGGAAGCCGATCTCGACGTCACCTCCTTTATGAATCTGATGATCATTTTGGTGCCGGTGTTGTTGATCAGCATGGTGCTCGCGCGAACCACGGTACTGGATCTAAAGCTGCCGGATCTGGCGGACTCCAGCACTCCCCAGGAAGAAGAGCCGCAGCAACAGCTGGAGCTGGTGATTCGCAAGGATTATCTCGACGTGAATTATCCGGCGGGTGTCCGCTTGAAGCGGGTGGATAAAACGGCGGAAGGCGAGCACGACTACAAACTTCTCTCACTGATCCTGCAGGAAGTGAAACGCAACCTCGAAGAAAAAGGCGTCGAGAAAAAAGACATCTTTATCCTTTCTGAAAAAGACACGCCTTATCAGACGCTGGTAACCGCCATGGACACCGCCCGCTCGTTCAAGGCTGTGGTAGCAGCCTCGGTGGTCAATGCCGAACTGTTTCCGGAGATTTCACTGGGTGATGCACCGGAAGGTGAATCCACCACCGCAGCACAGGGAGGCCGGCCATGAAGCAATCGTTGCGTGCCAAGCGGATGGCCAAACACCATCGCCGCCTGAATCAGGTCCCCAAGCTGAATCTGGTATCCCTGATGGATATCTTCACTATCCTGGTTTTCTTCCTGCTGGTGAACTCATCGGACGTAGAGGTTCTGCAGACTGACAAGAGCATCAAACTGCCGGCCTCCGTGTCTGATCAGGTCCCGGAAAATAATCTGGTGGTCATGGTCAGTGCCGAAGATATCATCGTGGCCGGTCAGCGTATCGGCAGTGTGGCGTCGGTGCTGGCCAGTTCCGAAGACAAGTTCGCACCGCTGGAGACAGAGTTAAAGTATCAGGCATCCAAGGCCCGCCCGCTGACGGAGGAAGAAAAACTGACCGGCCGTCCGGTCACCATCATGGGTGATCAGGCAATTCCCTACGAGTTGCTGAAAAAAATCATGGCCACCTGTGCGGCGGCGGATTACCGGGATATTTCTCTGGCGGTGTCGCAGGCGGCGGGCTCTGATGCGCAGGGGGCCGAAGGCTGATGGCATTCTACCTTTCTCCCAATACCGTCCTGCCCTGGAGCTCATCCGTCGAAGATGATGCGCGCTTTAAACGCATCCTGCGGATTGCGCTTATTGCGCTGGTAGTAGTGAGCGTGCCCGTCACGATCATTAAATTACCGGAACAAACCCGGGAAGAAAAAGCGCAGCTCCCGCCGCAGCTGGCGCGGGTGATCCTGGAAAAAAAGGAACTGCCACCGCCCAAACCGATTGAACCACCCAAGGTGGAAGAGAAAAAACCGGAGGAACCCAAACCGGAAGCGCCCAAGCCTGAGCCGGAACCCGTGAAGAAACCCGAACCAGTAAAAAAGGAAAAGGTGCCGGAAAAACCCAACGTCGCCAAAGCGCGGGAAAAGGCCGCCGCGAGCGGCTTGCTGCAATTCAAGGATGACCTGATGGAGATGCGGGAGTCCCTGGACGTTGCAGCCATCGACAGTGCCAATGTCGCCCGTGGTGAAGCTACGGCAGTGGCGGTAGATCGCTCGGCCGTCACCAGCGGTGTGACAGCCACCAGTGGTGGTATCAACACCGCCGCACTCAGTCGCGATACCGGCGGAGTAGCGCTTTCCGGCCGCGAAACCACCAAGGTTGAAAGCGATCTGGCCAAATCTACCGGTACGGCAGCAGCGGACAGCGGTGGTGCAGCACAGGAAGCTGCCGCGCGCAGCGAAGAGGAAATCCGCAAGATCATGGAGCAGCACAAGGGGGCGATCTTCTCCATCTACAATCGCGCCCTACGTCAGAATCCGGCATTGCAGGGCAAGGTGGTAGTGAAGATCATCATTGAATCGTCGGGCAAGATTTCCGATGTGAGTCTGGTTTCCAGTGAGTTGCAGGATCCTGATCTCGAGGCGCGGCTCCTGCAGCGTATTCGCCTGATCAGCTTCCCGGCTTCCGGGGTAGCGCGGACTACGTTGAATTATTCGTTCGACTTTTTGCCGCAGTGATAGTGTTTTGTCGGATTACGCTGCGCTAATCCGATCTCCATAAAAAAACCCGGCGTGTGCCGGGTTTTTTTTATGGAGGCGTGATCAATCAGTCGCGGGTTTCGTTCACGGTGATGCGGGTGGATACCGCACCTACTACGCGACGGTTCTGCTCGCGGCCTGATGCGGTGCTGTTGTCTGCAACCGGCCGGTCTTCCCCGTAACCCACCGCTTTTACGCGATCCTCTTCAATACCCATCCGCTCAATCAACACTCTACGCACTGAGTCCGCACGACGCTGTGACAGCGCTCTGTTGTATTCGGCAGAGCCGGTGTTGTCAGTGTGACCCTCAACCGTTACCTGAGTGTTCTCGTACTGGTTCATGAAGGTGGCCAGGTCGCGAATATCGGACATGTACTCTTCTTTGACATCGGCGCTGTTGGTATCAAATTTCACAGCGAGATTGATGGACACGGTTTCGGTCAGCTTCTGGATACAACCGTCGCTGTCGACTTTGTACTGCCGTGGGGTATCCGGGCACTTGTCTCTGGAATCCAGTACACCGTCGCCATCGCTATCAGCTTCTTCCACCACTGTGGGGGCTGCAACCGGCTGCGGCGCTGGACGGCGGGCATCCTTCGCACCGAACAGGAAGCTGATACCGGTACTGAACACGACATCGGTATATTCTTCGTCGAGGCTGTTAAACAAACGCACATCTGTGCGCCATTCCCAGTTGCGTGCGAAGCGATTCTTCAAACCCAGACCCACGTTGAGCAGCGTTTCGTGGCTGGGCTCACCGCCGTCGGGACTCAGACGCTGATCACCCGCACCAAACGCCACATAAGGACGCCATTGATCTTCACTGAAGTGGTAGAGCGCATCGAGTCGATATTGAGTTCCGCGCACTTCGATACCGGTGTCCTGCGCATCTGCATCATATTCATTAGCGACGACTTCCAGTGTCCAGCGGTTGGTGATGGGTAAACCCAGACCAATATGATAGTTGGTGGCGTCTTCCAGGTCGTTACCGAACAGGATACGTCCGATACCCAGATTGAGTTCTGCGCTGTGCTCTTGCGCATTTACACCAGTACAGGCAGCGGCAAGCAGTGCAGATAGCAGAAAAGTTTTTGCCGATGGATTTGCCATTTGTAGCTCCTTAAACAATAGCAGATGAATATTAACAACAGGGTTTGGGGGATGAGTCGGTGCAGATAAGCCTGTGAATGAGCGGCTCATTAATGCACTTTGTTAGCGCAAGGTCTGTCTGCGCACACACATAAGTCTGAGCAGGTGCGTGCTTTCGAGGAATTTTTAGAAGAGAAGAAATATCGGAAAGATGCAAAGTGACCTCCTGTCACAGCTGTGTAAGGTCAGCATGCTGCACCAGCACATCGTGCACAGCCCCCTTTTGTTGAGGTACTGCGCACGATAGCAAATTAGTTCAGACGTTGGAACAACAGGTCCCAAACTCCATGGCCCAGCCGTGCGCCGCGTTTCTCAAATTTGGTAATTGGTCGGTATGCCGGCCGTGGAGAATAATCACCCTGCTCTGCCAGATTGCTGAATCCTTCTGCCTGACTCATCACCTCGAGCATATGCTCAGCGTAATTCTCCCAGTCTGTTGCGAGGTGAAATACGCCACCGGCAATCAGTTTCCGACGGATTTTCTGCACAAATGCCGGTTGCACAATGCGCCGCTTATGATGCTTTTTTTTATGCCATGGATCAGGGAAATAAAGCTGCAGTCGGGCAATGCTGGCATCGGGAATACAATCTTCCAGGACATCCATGGCATCGGCCATAAACACTTTCAGGTTAGTTAAACCTTCTTTGCCTGCCTCGTTGATCAGGCGGCCTACACCTGGTGGGTGCACTTCAATGCCAATGAAATTCTTATCCGGTTCGTTGCGCGCCATCTCCAGCAATGAATCGCCCATCCCGAATCCAATCTCGAGTACCGTTGGCGCTTCGCGCTCAAATAATACTGAAAGGTTCAGCAGGCCGTTATGCAGGCTCAGGCCATAGGTCGGCCACCATTGGTCGAATGCAGCCTTTTGACTGAGCGTGATGCGTCCGGCCCGGATGACAAAACTGCGAATGGATTTGGGTTTGAATTCAGGTTTGATTTCGAAGGTGGGTTGGTCATCGACCGTGGAATTTTCAGACATGAGCAATCGTTTCAGAGGAAAAGAAAAAGGATGTTGGTGGTATCAGGCTTTTAATTTGATCGCTGCCACCAGCAGAGCAAGCCAGCCCAGTAAAAAACAGACACCACCCAGCGGGGTGATTGGGCCGAGCAGGCGCGGACCGCCGAGTGCCAGACCATACAGGCTTCCGCTGAACAGCAGGGTGCCGATGATAAACAGAATGCCGCCGGTTTGCAGCCAGATATTGTGGCCCACCATCTTCAACAAGGCGGCGATCCCCAGCAGAGCCAGCGCATGATACATCTGGTACTGCACACCGGTCTGAAAAACGGCCAGCAGCTCCGGTGCCAGGCGGGCCTTCAGACCGTGGGCGGCAAAGGCGCCGAGGCCGACGGCCATAAAACCGCTCAAAGCGGCGCAGAGTAAAAATATATATCCCATAAATGCTTCCGTGATTGCAGCATGTGAAAGGTTAAGAGACTCCCAACAAAAAAGCCGCGCACAGGCGCGGCTTTTTGTCGATCAGCGGAGGCTGGATCAGGCTTCCAGCATCATGTTCTTGACCTTGTTCATGGCGTTCTTTTCCAGCTGACGAATACGCTCGGCAGACACACCATATTCCGCGGCCAGATCATGCAGGGTTGCCTTGTCATCGTTCAGCCAGCGGCGCTGCAGGATGGTACGGCTGCGGTCGTCCAGCTTCTCCATCGCCTGCTCAAGATTGCTCACACTGGTTTCTTCCCAGTCAGCCTCTTCCAGTTGTGAGGCCGGATTGTAGCGATTATCTTCCAGATAATGGGCCGGTGCGACGTAGCTTTCGTCATCGTCGTCATCGCTTGCATCGAAGGCTGCGTCATAAGAGGCCAGACGACCTTCCATCTCACGAACGTGTTTGATATCCACGCCCAGATCTTCAGCCACCGCTGCCGCTTCATCATTAGTCAGCCAGGCCAGACGCTTCTTGGCGCCGCGGAGATTGAAGAACAATTTACGTTGCGCTTTAGTGGTAGCGATCTTGACGATACGCCAGTTGCGCAGGATGAATTCATGGATTTCAGCCTTGATCCAGTGCACTGCAAAGGACACCAGTCGAACACCTTTTTCAGGATTGAAACGTTTTACCGCCTTCATCAGACCTACGTTGCCTTCCTGAATCAGGTCGCCCAGTGGCAGGCCGTAGCCGTTGTAAGAGCGGGCGATGTGGACGACGAAGCGCAAATGGGCCATTACCAGCTTGCGCGCAGCATCCAGATTTCCGTTGTAGTACAAATCCTCAGCCAGCTCCTGCTCCTGCTCTACAGTCAGGATCGGGAAGCTGCTGACTCCTTGAACATAGGCATTGAGGTTTGCACCCGGAGCAAGGACGCCAATAGGTTGCAGACTTGTGCTCATGTAGGTTACCTCCAATATGGGTATAGGCCGAGTGTAGCACTTGTCACTTTAGAGTGCTACGCGGCCGCGAGTTCCAGATCGGTCGCGTAAAAACGTTTTAAATCAGTAAGTTGGGGAAAAATTGTATGAATGTTGATGCATTTGGCAAGTATTTGATCAATTGCAATTTCTTATTAAGGGCATTTATTTAATTTACTGAGGCTCAATCTGTGACAGGTGTCGCCCTACGGCGATCCAGGCTCCCAGCAGTCCGGTTACGCCGGCAAGGAGCACCAGCTGCAGACTATGGATAAACCCGAGACCTTGGAGACGGAAGCTGCTCTGATACAGGTCAGCCAGCTGCGCCACCGGACCGGCCAGCCAGTATAGGCCGATGGTCAGCAGGACCAGCGCGATCAGGCCGCCCCCCAGCCCATACCACAGGCCGGTGTAAAGAAACGGGCGGCGTACATAAGCATTGGTACCACCCACCAGCTTTACCACCAGGATTTCATCGCGGCGGTTTTCAATGGCGAGACGGATGGTGTTGCCCACCACCAGCAGGACGCCCAGCGCCAGCAGTGCGGCGAGCGCTGTTACTACATGCTGGGCGACCGCCATGAACTGATGAAGGCGTTTGACCCATTGCATGTCGATGCGCACATCCGCCACTAGGGCCTCATCCCGCAGGACTTTCTCAAGGGCTTCCAGCCCGGCAGGCGTACTGCCGCTCAGGCTCGGCTGGACCAGCAGGACACCGGGCAGCGGATTCTCATCAAGGCTGTCCACAATCTGGCCAAGGCCGGAGGCAGTCTTGAATTCTTCCAGCGCCGCTGCCGGAGAAACATAAGTAATAGCAGCAATATCTGTGCGCTCGGCCCAGCGCTGGCGCAGCGCCTCAGCCTGATTGTCCGGGACTTTCTTATTCAGGAAGACGGAGATCTGGCTGGAGTCCTGCCAGCTGTAGCCGATGTTCTGGATATTGGCCAGCGCGATATAAAGTACGGCAGGCAAGGCCACGGCGATGGCGACCACCAGCCAGGTCATCAGGCTCTGCAGGGGCGTGCGCAACAGGCGCAGCAGGCTGTCGATGGCGGTGGTGCTGTGATGGCCCATCCACGCATCAAATCGGTCACCCAGGCGTGATTTGCTCTGCACGGCGCCCTGTGGACGGGCGGGCGGCGGTGTCTGGTCGTTGCGGTTGCGATTGGGACGTACAGGTTTCACCAGACCACCCCGTCATGCACTATCTGTCCGTGGCTCAAACCCAGTACCCGCTTATTCATACGTTTCAACAGTTCCACATCGTGACTGGCGATCATGATGGTGACCCCAACTTCGTTGAACTGGCGGAACAGATCCATAATCTCGGCCGACAGTTCCGGGTCCAGGTTACCGGTAGGTTCGTCCGCCAGCAGTACCGAAGGTTTGTTGACCACGGCCCGGGCGATACCTACACGCTGCTGCTCACCGCCGGAGAGCATGATAGGGTTGTGCTGTTCTTTATCCAGCAGGCCCACCTTGTCCAGAGCTGCCCGCACGCGCCGGCCCGTTTCTGCCGGTGAGTTACCGGCGATCTGCAGCGGCAGGGCGACATTATCAAAGACGCTGCGATCGAACAGCAGCTGGTGGTTCTGAAAGACCACGCCAACATTGCGGCGATAGTAAGGAATCTGCCCTGAGGAAAGGCGATTGAGATTGCGTCCGTCGACAAAGACCTGACCCTGAGTAGGCCGCTCCATCAGCATGATCAGCTTCATCAGCGTACTCTTGCCTGCACCCGAGTGGCCGGTCAGGAAGACCATCTCTCCCCGATCTACTTCAAAATCGACGCGGGTAAGCGCTTCGTGACCGGATGCATAACGTTTACTGACAGCATCAAAGCGGATCACGGTTTGTCCTGTCGGTTAAACAACGCCTGGATGAAGGGTTCTGCTGCAAAAGGCTGGAGGTCATCGATACCCTCGCCGACCCCGATAAAGCGCACCGGCAGGCCGAATTTCTTACTCAGGGCAAAGATCACTCCACCCTTGGCGGTGCCGTCCAGTTTGGTGAGCGCTATACCGGTGACGCCCGCGGCATCGATAAACTGCTGCGCCTGGTTTACCGCGTTCTGGCCGGTGCCGGCATCCAGCACCAGCAGCACTTCATGGGGAGCGCTGGTATCCAGCTTGGCCATCACCCGCTTGACCTTGCTCAGTTCGTCCATCAGGTGATCCTTGTTGTGCAGGCGGCCAGCGGTATCCGCGATGATCACATCAATCTTGCGCGCCTGGGCGGCNTGAACCGCATCGAAGATCACCGAGGCGCTGTCGGCACCGGTGTGCTGGGCAATNACTGGCACATTATTCCGTTGTCCCCACACCTGTAANTGCTCNACGGCAGCGGCGCGGAAGGTATCGCCCGCTGCCAGCATGACTTTCTTGCCTTCATTCTGCAGGCGCTTGGCCAGCTTGCCGATGGTGGTGGTCTTGCCGACGCCATTGACACCGACTACCAGGATGACATACGGCTGATGCGCCTGATCAATCACCAACGGCTGCTCCACTGGACGCAGCAGTGCCGCCAGCTGTTCGCGCAATGCGTTGAAGAGGGCATCGGCATCGGCCAGCTGTTTGCGGGCGACGCGCTGAGTGAGGTTATCGATAATCTCTGAGGTGGCATCAATACCAACATCTGCTATCAACAGCTGGCTTTCAATATCTTCCAGCAGCTCATCATCAATGCTTTTTTTACCGAGGAACAGATTGCCCAGCCCTTCGGCAAAGTTGCTGCTGGTGCGGCTGAGGCCCTGTTTGAAGCGGGCGAAGAAGCCGGGTTTGACAGCGGGCTCTGCAACAGACGTAACTTCTGCCGGTGAAGATGGCTCAGGGGTGGGTTCTGCGGCAGCAGGCTCTGCAGGCATGGGTTCCGGCGCGACCTTGGGAGCCTCGGTGGTCTCTGGCTCGGACTTATTGAAGAGCTTTTTGAAGAACATAGGAAAAATTCGTTGCTTATCGACAGAAAGGAAAGGCGCTATCCTACCACTTCTATTGTGACCTGAGAGAGCGCCCGCCGTTGAAACCATCCGCCCCATCCCCCGCCCGCCCCCGTCAGCCGGTTGCCAGAGGCGCTAACCAGTTACGCATCATCGGCGGTCAGTGGCGTGGCCGTAAGCTGGGCTTCCCCGATGTGGATGGCCTGCGCCCGACGGGTGACCGGATTCGCGAAACGCTGTTTAACTGGCTGGCACCGGAGATTCGCGGAGCCCGCTGCCTGGATCTGTTTGCCGGTTCCGGCGCGCTGGGGCTGGAAGCCCTGTCCCGTGGAGCGGGGGCCAGCCTGCTGGTAGAACGGGATGCAAAGGCAGCGGCTCAGCTGCGTGCAAACCTCGCCTTGCTGCGGGCTGACAACGGACAACTGATGCAGGCGGATGCTCTGACTCTGCTGCGGCAAGGGAATTCCACAGCGCCATTTGATGTGGTGTTTGTCGATCCGCCCTTCCAGTTGAATCTGTGGCAGGCGGTGGTGGATGCGCTGGAGGCGGGCGGCTGGCTTGCCGATGAAGCGTCAATCTATATCGAGGCCGGGCGGGATCCGCAGTACCAGACGCCACCAAACTGGACCCTGCATCGGGACAAACAGGGTGGTCAGGTCAGCTACCGGTTGTTCTATCGCTCCAAGCCTGACTGACTCGACGTTCAGAATCAGCGGTCAGGATGTAAGGCAATAAATTCGCTGTACAGACCTGAATCGTCAAAGGCAGCTATCTGGAACTCATAAGCACCTTCAAGCCACTCGATGTAGTACTCCATGGTCCACGGATCATCAATGATGACCGTTTCAAACGGACCACCATCGGTTGGGCGGTAGCGAAGTTCGTAACCCCCCAGCTCTGTAATATCCAGTTCATCACCATTCTCCCGCTGCTCAGGGGCTGTCCAGCTCAGGCTGACCGGACCTTTGATATCACTCTGATCAGGACCGGCTCCCGTTGAAGGATTGGTTGGATCACTCCCCGTCTCATCACTCGAACCGCCGCAGGCTGTGAGCAGCATGGCCAGGCTCAATGTGAGCAGGAGCGCTGGCAGGCGCAGACTAAGATAAAAACGACGAGCGATGCGACCTGAATTATTCACGGGATGCCTTCTGTTGCCGGATTGAGGAGAAGATATGTGCGCTATGAAACATATAGCGTCTGGCGGTGGCGGTCAAATACCGAAGTGGAATGAGGCGCGCCCGGTCGCGCCATCGAAGGGATTGCTGGTCAGCCCACAGTGAATTTTGTACTATCTGCGTCCCGCTGCGCGGCAGCGACTGACTTGAGATTGGCTATGCGTACCGTTGTTTATCCCGGCACCTTCGACCCTATTACCAATGGGCATATTGATCTGGTGGAGCGTGCCTGCCGGCTGTTTGATAAGGTCATCGTGGCGGTTGCCGCGAGCAGCCGGAAAAATCCGCTGTTTTCGCTGGAGGAGCGCGTGGAGCTGGCTCAGGAAACCCTGGCGCATCTACCTAATGTGGAGGTGTGCGGCTTCGATATCCTGCTGGTGGAATTTGTGCGCCAGAAGAACGCTCAGGCGGTGTTACGCGGGTTACGCGCGGTCTCGGATTTTGAGTATGAATTCCAGCTGGCCAATATGAACCGCGCACTGGCGCCCAGCATGGAAAGCATCTTCCTCACCCCTGCTGAGCACCTTTCTTATATTTCATCCTCTATCGTGCGTGAGATTGCCATGCTCGGCGGCGACGTCAGCAAGTTTGTTGCGCCCGCTGTTGAATCAGCCCTTGTGAAGAAATTTTCTTAACCGTTTCTGCAGTCCCTGCTTATTTCTGACAACGGGTGCAATACACCGTGGTGCGGTCGTTCATACGGACCTCTTTGAGAGCCTGCCCGCACTCCGGACAGGCTTCGCCTCCCCGTCCATAGACCAGAAGTTGCTGTTTGAAGTAGCCAGGTTTTCCATCGCCGCCGACAAAGTCCCGCAGGGTGGTTCCCCCCTGGTCAATCGAACGCCGCAGCACGAACTGAATATCCCGCACCAGGTCCTCGCAATTTTTACGGGTCAGGGAGCCGGCTTTACGGGTCGGCTTGATCCGCGACATAAACAGCGATTCATTTGCATAAATATTGCCCACGCCCACCACGATCCTGCTGTCCATGATGAACTGCTTGATTGCCTGGGTGCGCTTGCGGGTGCGTTGGTAGAGATATTCAGCGGTGAACTCATCACTCAGAGGTTCAGGGCCCAGATGGGTCAGAAGTGAGTGGGTCAGAGGGTCTCCCTCAAGCCACAGCAGGCAGCCAAAGCGTCGCGGATCACAGTACCGCAGGATGACCTCGCCAAACACCAGATCGAAATGATCATGCAGACGTGGCGGCTCGCTCGCGCTGACGATGCGCAGACTGCCCGACATGCCCAGATGAATCAGCGCGTGGCCGTGGGCAAACTGCAGCAACAGGTATTTCCCCCGACGGCTGGCAGTAAGAAGTTTCCGTCTTACCAGCAGCGTATGGAGGTCCGCGGGGATCGGCCAGCGCAGACTGGGCTGGCGAATCACGACCTGAGTGACCTGACGGCCGAGGATATGCGGAGTGATGCCACGCAATGTGGTTTCGACTTCGGGTAATTCGGGCATGAAAAGCTCACCTCATTCAGAACGGCGCACTATATCATCCTCGCCTTATAACCAAAATCCATATCAAACAAGCGAAGCAGCAGAGATTTCTTATCAGGTATTTTTTACAGACTGGGTAGGACTGGTGCAGAAGTATTCTTTCAGATAATTGATTTAAAAGCGTTTTTTCAGGTTGGTTTAAGAATTGCTATTACA
>Ga0065721_10050069_pt1 | contig 23593 bp, 17 predicted proteins | sample Mesricmetagenome_FD_59108 | JGI IMG/M metagenome (GOLD analysis project Ga0065721, IMG submission 59108) | Mesophilic microbial community from rice straw/compost enrichment Sample: eDNA_1 v2 (version 2) | ecosystem: Engineered > Solid waste > Grass > Composting > Bioreactor | place: USA: Davis...
AAATAAATCCGCATACACTTTCAGGGGATGAACACGGATTGGTTGGGCACGGATGAATTTGGTTGAATGGATAAACACGGATTGGTTGGACACGGATGAAATGGGTTGAATGGATAAACACGGATTGGTTGGGCACGGATAAAACATAACTATCTGATCAGATCACATATTATACAAATTGTGTCAGAAGTATTCAACTTTGCGACTATGGAATCAATTAAAGGAATACTTCCGACACAACTGTTTTATATTAAATCAGAGGTGATCATGTCAACAACCTTTGGAACCGTATGCTACACGATTGTATTCCATCCGTAGGGATCCGCGGCCCTTCCGGTTCTGATTGCCTCGAGTTTTAGCTTAAGGATATTTGAGATACTGTCACGGGAATATTCAGAAAAATGGTAGTCAACCCCGTTATAGTTTATCAATTTAACAGGTGCAACAACGGCTGCTGTTCCCGCCCCGAAAGCTTCAGTGATTGTACCCTGGCGAAAAGCATTTTCCAATTCGTCTACAGATATGGGTCGTTCTTCCACCTGGTAGCCACTGTCAGTTGCCAGCGTAAGCAATGAATCACGTGTGACGCCATCAAGAATTGAATCGGAAATCGGAGGTGTTACGATCACGCCATCAATCACAAACATGATATTCATCATCCCGGATTCCTCAATAAACCTGTGTTCACGCGCATCTGTCCAAAGCAACTGATCATAGCCCTGTTCCTTTGCGATCCGGGCAGGATATAACGCTGCTCCATAGTTCCCACCACACTTTACGTAACCGGTGCCACCCCTTGCTGCCCGGATATAATCTGTTTCTACTTTTAGTTTTACGGGTGAGGAGAAAACTTCAGGAACAGGTCCTGAGAAAACAATAAATCTGTATTGATCTGATATTTTGATTCCAAATTTTGCTTCACTTGCATACATAAATGGTCGCAGGTACAAAGCACCGGGCTGATCAGGAATCCAGTCCTTGTCTGTTTCTACGAGACGAATTAATCCTTCGGTAAATAGGTCTTTGGGAGGAATTGCCATACACATTCTGTCCAGTGAACGGGCGAATCTTTCATAGTGACGATCGATCCTGAAGATGCTGAATCTTCCATCCTTCATTTTAAACGCCTTCATGCCTTCAAATACCGTCTGCCCATAATGCAATGCAAGGGTTGCCGGGTTCATTGACATATTTGAGAACGGAACGATGACCGGCTTCTCCCATTGTCCGTGGTCAAAGTCCATGACAAGCATGTGATCCGCCACATATTTTCCAAACTCAAGATTTTGAAAATCCACCCCGGGAAGACGGGAATGTTGCGTTCTTCTGACACTGATTTCGGTAAGCAATTCCATATGTTATAATTTAAAAGTGAACAGGATTTGATTTTTTTGTTGTCACCTGCATTCCCATCAGGCAAGATTCAAATAACTGAGTCCCGATTAAAAAGAAACTGGCGTCCATTTTTTTGAAACCATTCTCTTCATAAAACTTTATGGCTTTCCCGTTTCCAATTTGGGCATCCAGCCAGACGTAGTCGGGGGATAATTCCCTTGTAATACATTTTACACGATTCAACAGTGCCTGCCCGGCACCCATTGACTGGTATGAAGGCAATACGTACAACTTTTGTAATTCAACCTGTGATACTGTTTCGAAATAATCATTCAATGAATGCCTTTTCAACTTGGCAAATCCGATTGCCATATCGTCCTTCCACGCAATCAGGTATATGTTGTCTTCTTTTTGAAGACTCCTGGCTATTTTATCTTCATTGTAGATGTAGTCGAGATAACCAAATAGTTCATCCCGTATTTTAAACAGGTGACCAAAACTTTTTAGAAATGTTGTCCTTCCAATCTCAGCGATATACCTGGCGTGAGCCCGCACGGCTTCTGTTATGGTGATTTTGGTCATGACTGAACGATTTGATTGGTTGCAGAAAATTTTAAACGCAGGTTCTAGCCTGTAACCGCATAAACCTGATTTTCTTTTACTCTGTTTAAAGCATCTTCAATACTGATCATCATTTTCACGTTTGCCCGTTTATAGATCCCCTGTTCCACCGGGAGGTGCCTGAATCCGAGTTGTTCATATAGTTCCACCGCCCCTGTGTTTTTTGTATTGGAATAAAGGATGATCTCCTTCGCACCCAGTTCTGCCGCTTTTTCAAAACTGGCAAGGCTAAGTGCTTTTGCAATTCCCATGCGGCGATAGTTGTTATCCACTGCCATCTTTGTAAACTCCCAGGTGACTTCATCCAGTTTGCGAAGACCAACGGTACCCACAGGCACCCCGTTGAATTCCGCCATTAAGATTGCACCGCCCGTATCCAGAATGGACGGGCCGGGATTGGTGAGCACCCATTCATCCACCGGTTCCATTTCAAAAAGTTTTTCGATCCATTCGCGGTTGAATTTTTCGAAATAAGGCTGATGCTCCGGCCTGTAGTTAACAATTCTTAAACTCATTGCTGTATCTTTTTAAATTCCCTGTTAACCAGGTACACACCACCCAATGTGATGAGTGTACCGAGTATCATATTTGCATTCATTTTCTCCGACAGTAAAAGCCAGCCTATCACCACAGCCACAACCGGGTTGATATAGGCATAGACCGATACCTGTGTGGGCGGCAATTTGCTAATCACAAACACATAGGCTGAATAAGCTACCAATGATCCAAACACCACCAGGTACAATAATGCGAGCCATGAGTCCTGGTTTACATCAGCGAGATTGATATACTGACCGGTAATTCCACACACAAACAATACAAGTATACCAGCGATCAGCATTTGCAATCCCACGCTGAACAGTATGTCAACCGGTGGCTTTTGTTTTGCAGAATAAACGGTACCATATGACCATGACAAGGTTGAAAGCAGGGCGAGTATAACACCAAACACAAAGGAGCGATCCTTCAGTTGCCCCAGGTAATCATAGAATATTGTCAGCACCCCCGCAAATCCAATCACCAGGCCAACAATCATCATGCGTGTAATGCGTGTGCATTTGGAAAGCCATACTGTAAACAACACTATAAACAGTGGTACCAATGCCGCAATGATTGCCGCCAGTCCCCCACTGATATATTCAAGCGACCAGGTGAGTAATCCGTTCGCAAGACAAAGCATGAATATACTTTGCACAGAAATCCTCCTGAGCAATTGCCAGTCGGGCAACTTATAGCCACGGAAAACAAACCAGGCTACCAGTATAGAGCCGGAAAGGAATTGCCTTAATCCGGCCACAAACAGGCCCGGCATATACTGTGCACCTATCCTTGCGGCGATGTAGGTTGTACCCCAGAAAAAACTTACCAGTCCAAGAGCGATATACGCTTTTCCTAAATCCTTCTTCACGGTTAATGATTTTGAAGAACAAAATTTGTCAGAATCTTATTGAAAAAACAGATTCAGTTTTTGTAATTTTGACTATATCAGATTTTTTAACAAATGGGAAAATCAAAATTTGCAAGCGATGAGCACCTGTATATGCAGGTGGCATCCGGCCTGGAAAAAATGATCGCTGAGGATGTGTTGAAAATTGGCGACAAGCTTCCGTCTGTGAGAGTATTGAGTGATGAGTATGGAATCAGCATGGGTACTGCATTCCAGGCTTACTATCATTTGGAAGGAAAAGGACTGATTGAATCAAGACCTAAATCGGGTTATTACGTGAGATTCAACCAGCGCAGGTTTCCCGGGTTGCCTGGCATTATACAGCCGGATGTATTGACACATGATGTGAGTGTCAAGGAAATGATTTCTTCCATCTATTCTGATATTGCTAACACCAGTAAAAAGGTGATCAATTTTGCGATGGCCGTTCCTGATGTATCGCTATTACCTGCAGCCAAGATTAATAAGTCAGTTATTCATGCTTTACGCCACAGTGATGATCATTGCATAGGCTATGAACATACGCAGGGTAATCCTGAATTGCGTAAGCAAATTGCAAAGCTGGCATTCAACTGGGGTGGAAAAATTAAACCTGATGACGTATTGGTAACGTCCGGTTGTCTCGAAGCGATCACACTTTGCCTGCGTGCCGTAACAAAGCCCGGAGACACTGTTGCCGTGGAATCGCCAAACTATTTCGGCATTTTCCAGGCTATTGAAAATATGGGATTGAAAGTGGTGGAAGTTCCCTCCTGCTTCGTAAGCGGCCTGGACCTGGATTGTCTTCAGAGTGTGATTAAGAAATGTAATGTGAAAGCCTGTGTGGTTATTCCCAATTTCAATAATCCTCTGGGTGGCTGTATGCCGGATGAGAATAAAAAGAAACTGGTAGAAATCATTACCCGTCATAATATTCCACTGATTGAAGATGATATTTATGGTGAATTGTATTTCGGGAAAAACAGGCCACGCACCTGTAAATATTATGATACAAAAGGAATGGTGATGCACTGCTCATCGCTTAGCAAATCACTGGCTCCGGGTTATCGGATCGGTTGGACCATACCCGGAAAATTCATCAATGAAGTAAAAGAAATCAAACGCATTCACAATATCAGTTCGCCGGCTCTTACGCAGGCAGCCATTGCGCATTTCCTCCAAATAGGCCGTTATGAATACCATCTAAAAGGACTGCGTAAAGCATTGCACACACAGTGCCTGCGTTATATGCAGGGTATTGTGCATTACTTTCCGGAAGACACCAAAGTATCACGACCACATGGTGGTTTTGTGTTGTGGGTGGAGCTCAATAAAAAAGTAAATGCTTTTAAACTCAGGCAGGAAGCCATGAGACATCACATATCCATCATGCCCGGTAAAATTTTCTCTGCCAGTTGTAATTATGACAACTGTATACGCATCAGTTTTGGTAAACCCTGGGATGATAATGCAGACTATGGATTAATGATGCTGGGTAAACTGATCCGGAAAATGATGTAAGATGTCATTCACTGGTTTTTGCTGTTGTATTTCTTCTTCGAATCCAAAAATAGAGGGGCACTCCCAGTAAAGTAATAAGCAGACCGAATAAGGAGTTGATTACAGGTTGTCCCCCCTTGACATAATTGTTTATGTCGGTAATGATTGTGAAGAGGAGGTAGAAAAAAGAAAAACAAATAAACAGGACCGGCACCCAGGGATAACCCCAGGTTTTGTATGGCCTTTCAAGTTTTGGCATTTTTCTCCGCAACATTAATACAGCAACGGCGCCAAGGAGATAAGCCAGCCAGGTGATGAATACAAACATATCTGCAAGCATATCAAAGGTACCGGTTAGAATAAAGAGGCAGGTCCATACAGCATGAAATACCAAAGCAATTCCCGGTGATCGGAATCTCGAGGTCTTACCCGCTGCACGAAAGAACAACTGATCCTTCCCCATTGCATATGTAACCCTTGAGGTCGCCATTAAATTACCATTCACGGCACCAAGCGTACAAATGACGATCATTGCGGCGATGACGGTACCGCTTGTGGCACCCATTACAATGGACATGGCATCAGATGCTATTAATGCAGAGCCTGCCATTTTTTCAACCGGCAATACATAGAGATAAGCGAGGTTTATTAAGACATAAATCGCAATACAAATTACAACCCCGGCAAAAAGACTACGCGGAATATTTCTTTGAGGCTGCCTGATCTCACCTGCAATAAAACTGATATTGATCCATCCGTCATAGGCGAAGAAAGCACCGGTCATGGCTACTACAAGTCCGTTTAACAAATCCGTTCCGTGTGGTGGACTCTCTGCATGAATAAAATTGGCAGTATCACCATTTCCCAAAATAAATATTCCGGCTATTAAAGCTGCGAACACTACAACCTTTGTCACAGTAGAAATAAGCTGAAAAGACGCACCGCCTTTGACGCTTCGATAATTCAATATTGTAAGACCTGTCACAATAAAAATCGCAATTATTTTCACCCCAAAATCCTGAAGCGGATACAGATCTCCTATCAGGGGAATATGCCATATAATGGATTGTTCAACATCGGCAGAGAAGCCATTTACATGCAGGAAATAATTTGCATATCGTGCGCAAACCCAGGCGATGGCAGCCACGGCAGCTGTATTGATCACAGCAAAGGCAGACCAGCCATATAAAAATGAAAAGAAGTCACCAAAGGTTTTACGGAAATAGGTGTACAGACCGCCAGTTTCAGGCCACATGGTACCCAGTTCAGAAAGTATGAGTGCACCAAACAATGAAAACAAACCTGCAATAATCCATACCAGGATCAGCCACACCGGTGAACCAAGTTGTTCAGCCATCACTGCCGGTTTCATAAATACACCGGCACCAATAATACTTCCCACGACGACGGAAATAGCAGACCACAAACCGATCTGTTTGGTCAGCCCCTTCGATGGATTGTTCATATGTGATGGCTTCAGAAATTTTCAGGCACGAGTCATTCAGACACTGTATTCTTTAAAATGAAAAAGCCTCATCCCGGTTGCGGAATGAGACTTGTAAACTCATTTGTTTTCTGGTTTCAACCCGAATATAACCTCATGGTTACATACCCCCGGCCCGGATACTAGTCTTTCCCGGTGGGATTAACAGGTAAAGGACGGATACTGGATCCCAGAAAATAGTGTAAGAACTGTGTGCTTGTTGAGCTAAGGTAAAAAGAAGATTTCTGCCTTGCAATAGAATGTGGGTAAATTCCCGGCATTCATATTAATTATTTATATAACTTAATAATGCTTTTCTACTCCCAAAAGCCGGCAAAGACGAGAACATTCACTACAATGAAAACGGGTTTCATCATCGGAATACTGATCGCAGCAGTGGCGTTTGCCAGCTACCGGGTAAGGCTGCAGGCTGAAGAAATTCCGCGCACATGGGATGAGGAAAAGCTGCACACCCTGCACCTTCCCCTGGCCGACAGCAGTATTTCAGTTAAAACAGTATCGGCAGACTACTACTACAAAATGCCTGTGTATACACCCTTCCGCACCTATCCTTTCTATTTACCGGGACGTGAGCCAAAGGGTTATTTTGAGTGGCTGTCAAAACAAGAAGCTTCCCTGGTCTTTGAGGAGAATAATCTGATGACCGAAGAAGACTGGATAAAAGCCGGCGAAGCTGTATTCAAATTACCTGCGATTGAAGTCCCCATGGACAGCAATTTTTTCTCATCATTGACTGAACTTGGCAAAAATTGGGAACGTATCGGTGTGCCGGTCTTAAAGGATGGAACCATTCCATTTTTCAATATAGTGGTAAAGGAATCCGGAAAATCCTTTCTCGGAATTTTTTCCTGTGCGATGTGCCATACCAAAGTCATGGATGATGGACAAGCCATCCTGGGAGCGCAGGGCAACTATCCATTCGGGCAGGATCTTCCTATTGTATTGGCATATGGCCCGCAAAGTGATTCATTACCTGCTTTCACAAAAGAACTGCTTCCTTCTCTTTTTCTGGCTCCATGGATTAAACATCAAAGCCAGCAGATTTGGAATGACCTTGAATCTGAATATAATCGTACCGTCATTCCGGATTTCAAATCTGTCAAACCTGGTGTGATGCATCGCCACAGTGCCATGATCGGATTTCCCACTGTCATACCGGATTTATTTGATCTAAAAGACAGAAAATATTTTGACCGCACGGGGCTGTTGCGTAACCGTGATATCGGTGATGTGATGCGGTATGCTGCACTGAACCAGGGACTGGATTTTCTAAATACCTATGGCGATTACACGCCCCGTGCTATTCACCCGGATCCTTCTCAATCACGAATTAAGCGATATTCTGATCGCCAGCTATATGCCCTGGCCAGGTTCATATATGCCTTGAAGCCACCGGTCAATCCCACATCGCCGGATCGCTCACTTGTTGTTGAAGGAGAAAAAATTTTCATGCGCGAAGGTTGCAGTGACTGCCATACGCCACCGTTGTATACAAGTAACCGTCTGACTCCGGCAAAAGGTTTCAAAATACCCGAATATCATTTTAAAGAATACGATATCTACGACGAGTGTCTGGAGACAGATCCCGGACTGGCATTATATACCAGAAGGGGCACCGGCTATTACAAAATTCCTTCTCTGCGTCATGCCTGGAACCGGAGCGCATTTTTACACGGTGGTTATTGCGCCACGCTCGAAGAGATGTTTGATAAAAAACGGTTAAGCGACGATTATATACCCCAAGGGTATAAACCTGCAAACAAGGAAACAATGGCAATTACCGGCCACCAATATGGTCTGGATTTAAATGACCAGGAGAAAAAAATGTTAATTGCTTTTATCCGGTCTCTTTAGATCATGCATACATTTCTTCGCGCAGACTTTTCACACGCGCATCCTCCAGGTATTCATCAAAAGTCATCAAACGATCAATGATGCCTTTAGGTGTGATTTCTATTACACGATTGGCAACGGTTTGCATAAACGTATGGTCATGGCTCGTTAGTAAAACGATGCCCTTGTAGTCGGTACATTGTTCGTTGAAACTTTGAATACTTTCCAGGTCGAGGTGATTCGTTGGCTGGTCGAGAAGAATCACGTTGGGATTTTGCAGCATCATGCGGCTGATCATGCAACGCACTTTCTCTCCTCCACTCAGCACATTTGTTTTCTTCAATACATCATCACCGCTGAAAAGCATTTTGCCAAGAAAGCCCCTGAGAAAGGGTTCGTCAACATCGGTGACATGAGGCGGTACATATTGCCTCAACCAGTCCATAAGGTTGAAAGATCCCTGGAAATAATCACTGTTTTCCTGGGGGAGGTATGCATATGTGACTGTGCTGCCCCAGGCATAATTACCGTTATCAGCTTTTGCTTCTCCCGTGATAATCTCAAAAAAATTGGTTACAGCCAATGGGTCGCGACTCAATAAAGCAATCTTATCTCCTTTATTCACAGTAAAGGTTACATCGTTGAACAGTACACGGCCATCAACCGATTTGGAAAGCTTTTCGACATTCAAAATCTGGTTACCTACTTCACGCAGCGGCTGAAATATGATCCCTGGGTATTTGCGATAACTTGGTTCAATTTCTTCGATCGATAATTTCTCAAGCGCTTTTTTACGGCTTGTGGCCTGGCGGCTTTTGGAAGCATTGGCGCTAAAGCGGGCAATGAAGTCTAACAATGCCTGGCGTTTCTCTTCTACTTTCTTATTCTTATCACTGATCTGGCGGGCCATCAATTGTGATGATTCATACCAGAATGTATAGTTACCTGTAAAGATTTTTATTTTTTGCCTGTCCACATCCGCCACGTGAGTACATACAGCATCAAGGAAGTGACGGTCGTGGCTTACCACAAGCACGATGTTTTCGTAGTCGGCCAGAAAGTTTTCCAGCCACCCGATGGTTTCAATATCCAAACCGTTGGTAGGCTCATCAAGTAAAAGTATATCGGGGTTACCAAAGAGTGCCTGCGCGAGCAATACCCTCACTTTAAGGTTTGAAGGAATATCCTTCATTAGCATGTTGTGGAATTCTTCCTTAACACCTAATTCACCCAATAACATGGCTGCATCACTTTCCGCAGTATATCCACCCATTTCACCAAACTCGGCTTCAAGCTCACCAGCCCTGATACCATCTTCTTCGGTAAAATCTGCCAGGGCATAAATCTTTTCCCGTTCCCGGGCAATTTCCCACAGGCGACTATGTCCCATCATTACGGTATCCAGCACTTTGTGTTCATCAAATTCAAACTGGTTTTGTTTTAGGATGGCCATACGTTCCCCCGGAGTGATGGTCACCGTGCCCTTGTTGGGTTCGATTTCGCCACTCAGGATCTTCAGGAAAGTACTTTTTCCCGCCCCGTTGGCTCCAATCACACCATAGCAATTGCCTTTTGTGAAATTGAGGTTTACATCTTCAAATAAAACACGCTTGCCATAGGCCAGCTTCAGATCTTTAACGCTTATCATTATGCCATTCAATTTGGAGGCGCAAAGTTAAGGATTATAGACGGGGCAATACCCGTTAAAAATGCGAAAAACCGGGATTTTACCCGGTTTTCAACGCTATTATGCATTTAAAATTTATTACACCTGTAGAAATATCAAGAGTATCCCGGTTTTTTAGTTGATCAATACTTTCCCATCAGCCAGTTTCTTACCATCAGCGTCACCAATCACAATAAAATAAACACCTTTCGCCTTGCCACGAATATCAATATCGTGAAGTTCATATGGGCCAGTGAAACTAAATTCCTTATAATACACTTTTGCGCCTTTGCTGTCATAAATTGATACACTTTGCCGTGTGTTACCACCTGTCGAATTATAATAGGATACAATGAAGCGTCCGTTATTCGGGCTGGGGTATACATACAACTGGCTGCTGGGTGCTGCTGAAACTGTTACAACAGGCGATTCGCTGCTGCAAACGTTTCCATCTGCCCATGTTTCAAAAATGGTTACCTGGTAAGTGCCCAGTTGCGTCACGTCAACCTGTTCTGTAGCTCCTGAAATTGGAACAGGTTGTTGGTTGAATGTCCAGGCCAGGTCGATTGTTCCGCCCGTAGATGCCGATGGCGTGGCAGTAAGCGTGATGATCTGTCCCGGAGTCAACGTAGTCATAGGTAATGCCGCGAGACTGACAGTGGGATTTGCATGAACGGTGAGGAGGGCCGGTTGTGATGTAGTAATATTACACTGACCAGTTATAAGCACACGATACCGGTTATTATCCTGGCCTGCTGTAGCATTTACAACGGTGAGCGATGCTCCGGTTTCATTATTCATGTTCACAAAGGTCGTCCCGTTGTTTGTACTTACCTGCCATTGATAAGCCTTAACGGGTGAAGCAGATGTCACATTAAACAAAGCATGCCGGGACGCACATATGGCCACATCAGCCGGTTGTGCGGTTATGGCCGGCCCGGTACCAGGCTGCACAATAAAACTTATTTCCTGTTCGCGGACAACAGTGCCTGAAACACCTTTCACTACTACGGTATAATTTCCATTGGAAAGCGTATTAACATTATTAAGAGAAACGACAACCGACTGCCCAGGTGTAATTGTATTTGATGAAAAGCTTACCGTGGTCCCGGGTGGTGAGCTGACCGAACTCAGCGTGATGGGGTCATTATATCCCAGTACTGAGTGGGTTTGCAAATTAACAGTGGCTGTGGCAGCAGCATTATCACCACAATTCACCGTTTTGGCTGCCGGGATTGTAAAGTTGAATCCTTCCTGCGGTGGTGTGATTTCAAAATTATTATCAGAAATATCATAAAAAATATTTCCAACAGCCATAACGCGGATGCGTGCCTTTGTTGTAACGTTATTCGGGACAACAATTTGCTCAATGCCATCATTCGGCGTGCTCGCCAAAATCGTAATGGGAAAAGTATAGCCGCTGTCAAGAGACAGTTGAATACTTACATTGGTGCAACTGATCGGGGAAATATCTGTGTTGGCAACATCCCAGGTTACGATTTGCACACTACCGGCTTCCCATGAAATGCCTGCAGTATTGGGTGCAGTAACCTTAAAAGGCCCGCTTGAACTGTGAACATTCACCTGCATTTCATCATAACAAACGCCGCCGCCTCCAGCACGGTTATCACGTACTGTCAGACGAAAAGCGAGACTGCGAGCATAAGAAGGTAAAATTTCACCAATAGTCGTCTTATTGCGTGCCTGATCTGATAGTTGGGGGAAATGCCTTTGCGGGTTTGTTGAAGGAACAAAGGATCGGAATATTGGCGCATTACCCGCGGGATTGTTCCAGCTTCCTGCCGGCCCTGTATCAACCTGCTCCCATGAATAAGTCAATGCATCACCATTGGGATCTGAAGCACTTCCGGATAATACAAATGAAGTAGATTTTGGTATCAGGTAATCGTCACCAGCTTCAACGACGGGCGGCTGATTCCCCGTATTAGTTATCGTTGCACAAGTTGCGCCATCGCCGGATACGGTAAATGTATTAATCTCATCCATGCTGATGGCATGGAAATAAGGAATACTGTTTATGGCCAGGTTATTTGCGCTGCCACAAATACCTGCATAACCCATGATGGTAATGCCACTGCCGGGCTCCACTGCAGTAGCCGGACTCCGGTTGCCACCACAGGAACTTGTAACTGCATTGAATGTATGACTCGCATCAAACTGGTGTCCCATTTCATGGGCCACATAATCTATATCATAGGGATCGCCTGTTGGCTCAGGTGAACCGGTTACTCCTCTTGCTTTCTGAGGGCCACATACTGAACCAACCTGTGCTATGCCCCCACCGCCTGTACTAAATGTATGACCAATATCATAGTTGGCAGAACCGATAAATTGCGTGATGACCGACTGACTTTCGTTCAGTAATTGTGAACCATCATTGTTGGCAGTAAAAGGATCTGAAGACGGATCAACAAAGACAATTTTATCATTGTCGGCAACGAGGTTTAGGCTTATTGCTAATTCTTTTTCATAAATGCCATCCACGCGTGTTATTGTCGTTACAATTGCAGATAATGCCTGGGCAACTGTGGGATTGGTCAGACCTGTTGCACGACGGGCATATTCACCTGTGCAGGCTACAGCCAGCCGGTATGATCTCAGTTGCGGTCCGATACAGGGTCCTGCCATCGGTTTATTTGCCCCGGCAGCTTTTATCCTGCTTGATGGAATCAGGTCATATTCAATAAACGTCTTTTTATTCCGGAGATCCTTTTTATAATAAACAATATAATTTCCTGTATCCATTTGCCTGTATGGATCTATAAATACATCCCCCGTGACATCCGAAAGTATCATGGCATGTAATCCCAGTTCGGTGATGTCCACTTTTAATGTCGCGGTCGGATCATCAATTCCCTGCCCGGTATAAGTGCGAATGTTTGGAAATTTAGCAGAAAGGCCTGGCTCCATCACGGGGCTCTCCCAGATTTTGAAACGTGCCCGTTTACCATCAGGCATTGGAATTTCTATTACGGGTAAAGAAGCACGTCCGGCAATGTTTGTTTCAAGAGGCAGTTTTTGCAGAAAATTATTGAGTCCAGCCCGGTCAAGCACCAGGTTACGATATACATCAGGAACAATAACCCGCATTCCTGCGGCGGGGCTTATGGCAGGTTCTCGTGATTCTGCAAAAAAATAGTTTTGTCCATAGAGGGATAGGGAAAAGAAAGCAGTCAGCAACAGCAGCGATCCGGCCCTGCACGTTTTAAGCATATGTTTCAGTTAGGTTCAAAGATTCACTAAATTTAATTAATAATTCATTGCTTCGCAAAACGACATCTTTTGATTCAATTCACTCGGTTTCCGGCTACAACACCGGTCAATTGATATAAAATTTTCCAGATAGTACAATAACGAAAATTTCTTCACGAAAGTGGTCTTTTCAATAAAAAATCCCGTCCTCAAATGAAGACGGGATAATTATGATTGTCAGTCCCCGATTCGGGTTATAAATCTTAGTAACCCATGCCACCCATATCAGGTGCACCGTGTGTATGAGGAGCTTCTTCTTTCTTAGGTTTGTCAGCTACCACGGCTTCGGTAGTAAGCAACATACCTGCAATAGAAGCAGCATTCTCAAGCGCTACGCGGCTAACCTTGGTTGGATCGATAACACCGGCTTTGAAAAGATTTTCATAAGTCTCGGTGCGGGCGTTGAAACCGTAGTCTCCTTTACCTTCTTTGATCTTTTGTACAACGATAGAACCGTCGATACCTGCATTGGAAGTCAGTGTACGGATGGGTTCTTCCAGCGCGCGACGTACGATCGCCATACCAGTTTGTTCGTCTTCGATCTGGCCTTTTACTTTCGCAGCGAGGCTTTCGATGGCACGGATGTATGCTACACCACCACCGGGTACGATACCTTCTTCCACAGCAGCACGTGTTGCATGAAGCGCATCATCTACGCGGTCTTTTTTCTCTTTCATTTCAACTTCAGTGGCAGCACCAACATATAATACAGCCACACCACCGGCGAGTTTAGCCAGGCGCTCCTGCAGCTTCTCACGATCGTAATCAGATGTAGTGTTTTCGATCTGAGCTTTGATCTGGTTGATACGGGCCTGAATATCTGTTTTCTTACCCTTACCGCCAACGATGGTAGTATTGTCTTTGTCGATCGTAACTGAAGATGCCTGACCCAGTGAAGTGAGATCAGCGTTTTCCAGTTTGTGACCCAGTTCTTCGCTGATGACTGTTCCGGCAGTGAGGATAGCGATATCAGTAAGCATTTCTTTGCGGCGATCGCCAAAGCCAGGTGCTTTAACAGCAGCCACTTTGATGGTACCACGCAGTTTGTTAACCACGAGTGTAGCCAGTGCTTCACCTTCGAGATCTTCAGAAATGATCAGGAGCGGACGACCGCTTTGAGCAACTTTTTCGAGGATATGCAGGATATCCTTCATGGCAGATATCTTCTTATCGTAGATCAGGATGTAAGGATTCTGCAGTTCAGCTTCCATCTTATCGCTGTTTGTAACGAAGTAAGGAGAAATATAACCACGGTCAAATTGCATACCTTCAACTACATCTACGGTAGTATCGGTTCCCTTTGCTTCTTCAACTGTGATAACACCTTCCTTACCAACTTTTGCAAATGCTTCAGCGATCAGTTTGCCAATGGTTTCATCATTGTTGGCAGAAATTGAGGCTACCTGCTGGATTTTTTTGCTGTCGCTTCCAACAGTCTGGCTTTGAGCCCTCAGGTTTTCAACAACCAGTGATACCGCTTTGTCAATACCACGTTTCAGATCCATTGGGTTTGCGCCGGCAGCAACCATTTTCAGGCCTTCGCTGATGATGCTTTGAGCCAGTACGGTAGCGGTAGTAGTACCGTCACCGGCGATATCTGCGGTTTTGGAAGCAACTTCCTTCACCATTTGAGCACCCATGTTTTCAATGGGGTCTTCCAGTTCGATTTCTTTGGCAACGGTTACACCATCCTTAGTGATACCGGGAGCACCAAATTTTTTTTCGATCACCACGTTGCGACCCTTGGGACCTAGTGTAACTTTTACGGCGTTGGCCAGAACGTCCACGCCTCTTTTCATCTTATTTCTTGCTTCAACATCGAAGAAGATTTGTTTTGCCATAATATTAAAATTTGAAAATTTGAGTAATTGAAGATTTGAAAAAAAGAATAACAACTTTCCTGAGCTTCGATTCAATGCTTCAGGATTTCCATTTTCAAATTAGACTATAGCCAGGATGTCTGATTCTCTCATGATCAGGTAATCCTGACCCTCGATCTGGATCTCAGTTCCGGCGTATTTTCCATATAAGACCGTATCGCCTGTCTTAACAGTCACAGGCTCGTCCTTCTTTCCGGGACCAGCCGCTACTACGATGCCACGCTGGGGTTTCTCTTTCGCTGTATCGGGGATGATGATACCACCGGCAGTCTTCTCTTCTGCTGCTGCCGCTTTCACGATAACCCTGTCATGCAAAGGGGTAACGTTTACTTTCTTGGCCATAATTGTATTGATTTTGTTTTTTTGAATTGTAATTAGCCCGGTTTGCTCCGGACATTTGTTGGGACGGCAAAGGTAGCTTAATAACCATGCCATTGCGCCAGAGTGTGAAAAAATTGCAGTTTCTGCTTCACCCTGAATGGTTTTTGAAAATCCTGTCAGTCGAAACCGATTTTGGTTTGTGTCAATTTTTCACTTACTTGGACCCGGTATTTTACGAAAAAGGACAAATTTTTTAGCTCTTGGAAACTAATTCGTCCCGCCAGTCGTTCTAATGTCAAACCAACTAAACCAAAAACCGGAGAATTGATTAAGAGGCATCAAATCAACGGTTTAACAACCAGTATCCCTGTAAAATCCGCTTATGAGAAAATCAGTTCTACCCGTTCTGCTGCTCTTCTTATTTTCTTCCCAATTGCTTGCACAACCCTGTGCATTTGACTTAAAGCATAAAGACCTGCTGGATTCCAACCCGTTTTTCGCAAACCAGGTTCAACAAAACAATGCAGTAATCCAAAAATATATTGAGGCACAAAAGTCGACTATGAAACCGGGTGCCGCCAAACCTATGGCTACCGTTTACATCCCGGTGGTGGTACATGTAATGCATACGGGTGGAGCGGTTGGAACAATCTATAACCCTTCGGATGCACAGATACAGGGAGCAATAGATTACCTGAACCAGGTATATGCCGGCACTTATCCGGGGATGCAGGAACCTGTTGAAGGTGGTGGTGTGGTGGATATGGAAATTCAGTTTGCCCTGGCACAACGCACACCTTCCTGCGGGGCCACCAATGGTATCAATCGAGTGGATGCCTCATCACTGTCAAATTATGTTACTAACGGTGTGAACGTGCAAACAACAGGAGGCGTTTCCGAGTTAACCCTGAAGAATTTCTCAAGATGGGATCCAACCCAATACTATAATATCTGGGTCGTAAACAAACTGGATGGAGCTGACGGTACATCGGGCCAGTTCATTGCAGGCTTTGCCTATTTCCCCGGAGCCTCTTCCCTGCTCGATGGTACAATTATGCTGGCTACGCAAATGCAGACCGGTCGCAAGACCCTGCCCCATGAAATAGGACATGCTCTTGGACTTTATCACACATTCCAGGGCTCTTCGGGGTCAGCAAATTGTCCCGCTAATGCAAATTGCAATACCCAGGGTGATATGGTTTGCGATACCGACCCGGTTTCTGAAAACCAAACTGGCGGAATTTACAATTTTGCCTGTCGTACCGGGGCAAATGCCTGTGCCACTCCGAATAATTTTACCCGCAACACAGAAAGCAATTTCATGGCTTATACAAATTGCTATACCCTGTTTACAAACGGACAGAAAGCCAGGGCCCAGGCGGCTCTCAGCCTGGCTTCGCGGGCAAGCCTTATCGATCCATCCAACCTGGCGCTGGTACCTTGTGGTACAACCATCAACTTTAATACACCAGGTGCAATTTTGACGGAAAGTTCAACCGGCACCACAGAGGGCTGCCGGACCTATACAGACTATACCTATCAATTGGTAATTGGCACCGGTCCTTCCGCTACTGCTACCGCAACTTTGAGTTATGGAGGCACGGCTACAAAAGGGTTGGACTATGATGTGACCACCAATGGAGATTTCGATTCACCCAGTGAAGTGTTAACCTTCACTGCAGGATCTACGGCAGCACAGTCATTCACCGTACGGATTTACGATGATGGCAATGTGGAAAGCAATGAAACCATTAACCTGGATTTTACAATTGATAATGGTGGTGGTGATGCAACAAAAGGAGCAACCACTCCGACTCTTGCCATAATTGTGCAGGATAATGACACGGCTCCGGCAGGCGCAATTTCCGGTGTGGTTTCTGTTGGCGGTGCCGAAGCACTGGTTGTTGATGCACCATTTAATGCACGTCTTCAACAGCAGCGGTCACAGTTTCTTTACAAGGCTTCTGAGATGGCCAGTGCCGGACTGGTACCAGGTACTATTAATTCAATGCAATTATGGGTCTATACCAAAGCAAGCACAAGGCCATTCCAAAACCTGACTATTAAAATGGCCAATGCATCACAGGACTACCTGATAAATGGTTCGGCTAACCTGGTCAGCACCATGACAACAGTTTATACAAATGCGTCATACTCCACCGCAGCGGGCTGGAATAATTTTGTACTCACTACACCTTTTGAATGGACGGGTGGAGCTTTAGCAATTGAGATATGCTTTAGCAACGCCACTGCCGATGCGGCCAATGGTGCGGATGAAATAGTGTTCTACTCTGACGGAGGAGCCGGAGGTCAGGGCAATTTCGTTTACCGCGATGAAGCAGCCTGTTCCGGATCCTGGGGCACCATTACATATTATAACGGGGGTTACAAACCTTCATTAAGGCTGGGAATTACGTCAAGTGGTACCGAAGTAGAAACTTTGGTAACAGGTCCTGCAACCATGCATCTTGATAACGGCAGTAATGATTATCTCTATTCAGAAAATGACCGGTTGATGGTACGTCTTAATTCTATCAATACATCACTGGGTTGTGTTTCTGCATCCGTGGAAGAAGCAGGTACAGACTGGGTCAGTTACCAGGGCGGTGAAAGATCGGCTAAAGTATTTTCAATCAATCCAACCAGCAATGGCGGAACGGCGGGATATACAGTCTCGCTCTATTTCGACAACAGCGAACTGGACGGGAAGAACCCGGCATCATTAAGAATTGCCAAGACTTCAGCCGCCTCTGTGGCATCATCCAATGCAGGTAATACAATATTTGTCACACCAACGGTAACAACACTCGGTCCGAATGTGACGGTGTTCACCGCATCCTTCACCGGGTTCTCAAAATTCTTCCTCGTGGATGGAGGCGCTGTATTACCAGTCGTACTGCACGATTTCAATGGTACACTCAACCAGGATTATGACGCCGTATTGCAATGGCGTACCAGCTATGAACAAAACAGTTTGGGATTTGATGTGGAAACCAGCACGGACGGGAACAATTTTACGAAACTGGCATTTATTCCGTCCCAGGGAAATTCAACTGCTGATCAATCGTATCAATATATTCATATCAAACCATCACCCGGGGTGCATTATTACCGGTTGAAACAAATGGATATGGATGGAAGGTATACATACAGCAATATCATTACACTGGAAGTAGCGCCCATTGTTACCAAACCTGTCATATATCCGGTTCCTGCCGGCGAACAGATAACCATACATTTTGGGCAATTGAAAGGACGCGGGGAAATTGAAATTTATACCGCCGATCTGAAACTGGTATTGCGCGAACAGGTTGCCGATATGCGACTCCTTAAGCAGGTAGCTATTTCACATTTCTCACCAGGTGTATACTTCATGCGATATAACAACGGCAAAGATTCCGGTGTGATGTCATTCATTAAAAAATAAAGAGAATTAAAAAGGACCAGCGTTAACTGGTCCTTTTTTAATATTTATCCTGTTAAGCCTGTCGCTCCGATTCCGCAGCTTTTGCTACAATATTTTCGAGTTCGCTGATGTCAAAAGGCTTTTGTAAAGCATATTCTGCCCCTGCGTCGGACGCCATTTCATTGACATCATTATTAGCGCTAAAAAAAATTACGGGGATATGCTGAAAACGGTCAGACTCTTTGACCATACGGGTCGCTTTGATGCCGCCAATGTCTGGTATCCAGTTATCCATCAAAACCACATCAGGCTGATGCTGTTCGAGATCCGCCAGGATGGTATTGCATTTTTCGCGGGTGATCACTTCGAAATCGCGTGATTGTAATATCAGTGAGCATACCTCCAGCAAATCTGTGTCATCGTCATAGATGATTACTTTCTTCCGCATGCATCATGTTTCGGCTAATGTAAAGATTATTTAGCTATCGGTAAATGAAAATAAAATGTGGAACCTTTCCCGGCTTCACTTTTCACTCCAATTTCTCCATCGTGGCGGCGTATGATTTCTGCGGAAATATACAGGCCAATTCCAAATCCGGAGAAAGGAATATTTGCGTTGGAAGTGGCCCGGTAGAATCGCTCAAAAATCCGCTCGTGATCTTCGCGGTTTATACCAATGCCTTTGTCAATTACCGACACCCGCACATCCGAATCATATGGCTGAATGACCACGACCACTTCATCCGCGCCCGGAGAATATTTGATGGCGTTGTTAAGGAAATTGGCCAACACCTGTGAAATGCGTTCGCGGTCGGCATTCACTACTGCTTCACCTTCCTCTTTGAGGATGATCTTATGGTTCACAGATACAAACTGTATCTCTCCCACAACTTCCCGTACCAGGTCGTTAATCAGAAATTTCTCCCGTGTTAACTGCAATTTGCCCGACTCGATTTTTGACAGTTTAAGAAAATCTGTAACCAATTTTGTCATCTTATTGGACTGGATTTCCAACTTAAGCAAAGCATTTTTCAGAAAGCTGTCATTGGAATTGCGGTATGTTTCCGATAACAGTTGTGAATATGCTTTTATGGAAGTAATGGGTGTTCTCAATTCGTGACTTGCCACAGAAAGGAAATCATCTTTACGGAGCGCCATGGTTTTCATGTCATCAATATCCGTTGCCGACCCGATCCATTTTGTAATTACGCCATGCTCGTCAACAAAAGGCATGACGCGTGTAAGATGCCAGCGATAATTTCCGTCTGCCATATGAAAGCGGTGTTCCTTCATGAAGATCGTACTCTTTTCAATCGCACGTTTCCATTCTTTTACCGTTGCGTTATGATCTTCGGGATGCAGCAATTCAGGCCAGTTCCATATTTCGTCCGGAGGGGCCGGAACATTATATTCAGAGACGCGTTCATTGAAATAGGTAACACTGCCCTTTGAATCGGTTATCCAAACCAGCTGCGGCATGGCATTCGCCAATTCTTTAAGATTTTTTTCGCTCTTGCGCAGTTTTTCTTCCTCAATACGGGAGCGTGTAATATCCCTGGCTATTTTGGATGCGCCGATGACTTTGCCGTCACGGTCTTTGATGGGGGAAATAGTAAGGGAAATATCCAGTAAGGTCCCGTCTTTTTTTTGGCGTTTGGTAGTGAAATGATCAACCAGATTTCCACCTGTAATCTGCTCCATGATATAATTTTCTTCGTCGAGGCGGTCTGGTGGTATCAGTTTTAGAATCGGCTGACCTATCATTTCCTCAGCAGTATATCCAAATAATCTTTCGGCTGCCGGATTCCATGTCAGTACAAAGCCATCGAGATTTTTACTGATAATGGCGTCATCGGAATTTTGTACAATCGCTGCCAGCCTGGATGTATCAATCTCTCCACGCTTTCTCTCTGTAATATCAACCAGCAGATTTATGGCACCGGACATCTGACCAGCTTCATCAAAAAGCGGACGGGGATTGGCCAGGATAAATCGCTTTTCGCCCCCGGGCTTCTCCAGGATCAACTCCTCGTTCTCAGCTATTGTGGCACCTTTTAAAACCCTGGCCATTGGGCCTTCCTCGGGTGGAATTGGTGATCCATCGGCTTTATACAATTTCCAGGCACCGCACCATTTATCCACACCCGGAACCGGTTTTTTGCCCCAGAGCTCCACTGCGGCTTCATTAAAAAGTTGGATACTACCCCGCACATCACAGGTATAAACAGCCACGGGCAAAGCCTGTAAGAGCTGGATACTTAAGATATTATCAGAAATTGATTTAATCGTCTGCATTTGAACCGCCCGGATTCCGACTTAGCCCCAAAATTAGGCCGGTAATTGGTTTGGAAAGTTAAGATTTTCCGTGGTTTCTGACTCTTTACTTTTTATAGCCGGATAAGTTTTCAAGACTGAATCTGACCCTGCGCAAATCCCCTTATCTTCGCACCTTCAAATAGTTCTTATTACAATGATCAGCAGAAGAAATATCCGGGTTAAAGTGATGCAGACGCTCTATACTGTTGAAACCCTGGAAAACCTATTGAAACCTGGCGAACCCCAAAAGATCCTTCAGCAACATTTTCAGCAAACACGTTCATTACTGGTTTACCTCACCTGGTTCCTGACCGAAGTGGCCAGGTATGCCGAAAAGGAAGCACATAAACGCGCGAGTAAGCATTTGCCGACAGCGGATGATTTAAACGTTAATACCAAGATTGCAGGAAATGAAGTGTTGTGGAAAATCCTCGAGGACGAAGCAATCAGGGAACATTTCGAAAAAGAGAAACCACATCTGATCGTCAGAGATGCCCAGGAAGAATCTCCTGAACTGGTTCGGAAGATCTATCTCGAACTGGTGGAAAAGCCCGGGTATAAGCAATACATCAGCACAGCTTCACGCGAACGCCAGGAAGAAAGAAAGATCATGGAGTTTATCCTCAATGACATGTTGCTGGCCAATGAAGCTTTCATTTCACATATGGAAGAAAATTTCCCGGGCTGGAATGATGACGGTGAAATGGTCGTGCAACTGCTGGCCGGCTATTTACATAAACCCGGGTCAATTAATTTCCGCGAACTGATGAGCCCCGATAAAGAACGATTCGCCAAAGATCTGCTTCAAACAGTTATTGATAAAACTGAATACCTGGAAAGCATTATCACACCTAAACTTAAAAACTGGGATCCCGACCGTATTGCAGTGCTGGATATGTTGCTGATGAAAATGGGTGTTTCCGAGTTCCTCTATTTTGATACAATTCCTCCGAAAGTAACGATCAATGAGTATATCGATCTTGCAAAGGAGTACAGTACTGTGCAAAGCGGACAGTTTGTGAATGGCATTCTTGACAACATTCACAAGGAACTGGTGCAACAGGGAAAGATGCAGAAGACCGATTTCAAAAAGACAGACAGGGCCAGGAGCTAAGCCGGTTTTTTAACTTGGCGACGTATCAACTAACCTTTACATTTGCATCCCGGTCAAAAGTGATCAATGTTAACTATGAAAAAATTATTCCTGGCAAGTCTGGTATTAGGTTTATTTGCCTGTCAAAGTGCAGATCAGAACAATGGTCAAGAATTATCACAATCCGACAAGGAGACCGCTGTTCGCGACTCGGCAAATTTCACAACAATTGAATGGATTGACTCAACTTTCCAGGATCTTGGAAAAATCAAACCCGGGCAGATTGTGGAAGTAAGCTACAGGTTTAAAAATACCGGATCAAAAAACCTTGTCATCGCCAATGTGTCTGCAAGTTGCGGATGTACAATCCCTGAAAGACCAGAAAAACCAATTGCTCCCGGTGAGGAAGGTGTGATCCGCGCCAAATTTGACAGCAATGGACGCGGAAAAGGAGAAAACCGGAAAAGCGTCACCGTGAGAGCTAATACAGACCCCGGAGAAACACACTTAAGCTTCAGGGTGGAAATTATTGACTAAACAAAAACGCATAGAATGAATCAAGTTTATCTGTTACAATCTGCACCGGCCGGTGGCGGACTCGGTGGTTTCCAGTTTATTTTCCTGGGATTGATGATCCTGGTATTCTGGTTGTTCTTCATCCGCCCGCAGGCGAAGAGAGCAAAAAATCAGAAGAAATTTATCGACGAACTTCAAAAGGGAGATAAAGTGGTTACCATTGCCGGTATCCATGGTGTGATCAATAAAGTAAATGAAGACGGCACTTTAAACATTGAAATCAGCCCGGGCAGTTATATCAAAATTGAAAAATCTGCCATCAGCATGGACTGGACAACTGCGTTGAATAAACCAGCGACTGCCACAGAAAAGAAATAAAGAACATCCCGTAAAATTATCACAAGAGGAAACATTTGATTGTTTCCTCTTATTTTTTATAACATAACTTCGATTTCATCTAACTATTCGAAAGATGTCAAAACCCAGGGTTGGTATCACCGGTGGAATCGGCAGCGGTAAAACCACAGTTGCGAAGATCTTTGAGGTGTTGGGCATACCTGTTTATTATGCCGATACGGAAGCACGCAGACTGATTAATCAGGATCCTGGTATCCGCAGGAAGATCAAGGCGGCGTTTGGAGATGAGAGTTATAAAAACGAAGGGCTTGACCGTTCTTATATTTCCAAAATAGTTTTTAGCGATCCTGAAAAACTGGAACTACTCAACTCAATCACGCACCAGCCAACAATCCGGGATGCGAATGAATGGATGGCTAAACAGGAATCACCTTACACATTAAAAGAAGCCGCCCTCATCTTTGAAAGCGGCTCGGCTGAACATCTTGATTTTGTTATTGGGGTTTACACTCCTCTCCCGCTCCGCATTCATCGTATCACGCAGCG
>Ga0065721_10050068_pt1 | contig 23592 bp, 18 predicted proteins | sample Mesricmetagenome_FD_59108 | JGI IMG/M metagenome (GOLD analysis project Ga0065721, IMG submission 59108) | Mesophilic microbial community from rice straw/compost enrichment Sample: eDNA_1 v2 (version 2) | ecosystem: Engineered > Solid waste > Grass > Composting > Bioreactor | place: USA: Davis...
ATGCTGCCGATCAGCAGACGGTCCATTAAATAGACTTCTTTCCCTGTGCGCGTGTGATTGCGCAGCGCATTCACATAGGGATCCTTGTTGTCCGCCGCCAGCCGCAGTCCGCGCTGATGGAGGATCTTCACCACTTCGCGGAAGTGGGTCATTTCCTCCAGGGAAAGATCGATCATGGCGGTGACTATGTCCGGTTTGTCCGGATAGTGGGACAGCATGGCGATGGCCATGCCGGAGGCTTTTTTTTCCGCCGCCGCGTGATCGATCAGAAAAGCATCGAAGTCCTCCAACACTTTTGCGGTCCAGGCGGGAGAGGTTTGGTAGCGCAGGGAATACATAGGTCTGATGGTGTGCTGGTTTTGGGGGCGAGCATTATAGGCCCTGACGCGCGGTTTCTGGGGCAACCCGGGAGATTCAGTTATAATCGCCGCCTTTCCTCACAGCACAGGACCTGATCACGTCATGATTATCAAACCCAAAGTCCGTGGTTTTATCTGCACCAACGCCCACCCGGCAGGCTGCGCCGCCAATGTGCGCGAACAGATTGCCTATGTGAAAAAGGCCGGCCCCATAGGCAACGGGCCAAAAAATGTTCTGGTGATAGGGGCTTCCACGGGTTACGGGCTGGCGTCGCGCATCACGGCCGCTTTCGGCTGCGGCGCCAAGACTCTGGGGATATTTTTCGAGAAGCCGCCCACCGACAGCAAAACCGCATCTGCCGGTTACTACAACGCCGCCGCCTTCGAGCAGGAGGCCCGCGCTGCCGGTCTTTACGCCAAGAGCATCAATGGCGATGCTTTCTCCCAGGAGATCAAAGACAAGGCCCTGCAAATGCTGAAAAGCGACCTGGGCAAGGTGGACCTGGTGGTGTACAGCCTGGCTGCACCGCGCCGCACGGATCCGGTCACGGGCCAGGTTTACAGCTCCACCCTCAAACCCATTGGTGAATCCTATACCGCCAAGAACCTCAATACCGACACTTTGAAAATATCCGAAGTGACTCTGGCGCCCGCCAATGAAGAAGAAATTCTCGGCACCATCAAAGTGATGGGCGGTGAGGACTGGGAACTCTGGCTGAAGGCGCTGGCGGATGCGGATCTGCTGGCGGACGGCTTCCAGACCGTTGCCTATACCTATCTGGGCGAAAAAATCACCTGGCCGATTTACGGCAAAGCCACCATAGGCAAGGCCAAAGAGGATCTCGACCGCGCCGCCCGCGCTATCAATGCCTCCGCCGCCAAGATCAATGGCAAGGCCTATGTGGCCGTGCTCAAGGCATTGGTCACCCAGGCCAGCTCTGCCATTCCCATCATGCCGCTCTATATCTCGCTGCTCTATAAAGTGATGAAGGAGGAGGGCACTCACGAAGGCTGTATCGAGCAGCTCTATCGCCTGTTTACCGAAGGGCTCTATACAGGGACTCCTCGCCTCGATGACCACCAGCGGCTGCGCATGGACAACCTGGAGTTGAACCCGGAAACCCAGGCCAAGGTGGAGGCTCTGTGGCCCCAGGTCACGGAAGAAAATCTGTTCGAACTCACCGACTACAAAGGCTACAACGCCGAGTTCCTCAAGCTCTTCGGCTTTGGTGTCCAGGGCGTGGACTATGAGGCGGACGTGAGTCCCCTGGTGCAGGCGGACTTCCATTAAGACGTCGGGCAATCGCCCACACCTTTATCCGTGAGCCGTCCAGCGCTCAGGTCGCAACTCTTCCATCCCAGGTATTGGCTGACCTGGGTTGGATTTCTGCTGTGGTTCGGCCTTTCCCTTTTGCCCTACCGACTCCAGTGTCTGCTGGGGCGTGGTCTCGGCTGGTTGTTGTACCGCTTTGCCGTGCGCCGGCGGCAGATCGCCCGCTGCAATCTGGATTTGTGTTTTCCCGATTGGTCGGAGGCCCGGCGCGAAGCTGTAACGCGGGAGATCATGGCTTCAGTCGGCATCGCCTTTTTTGAGACGGGCATGGCCTGGTTCTGGCCCAAATGGCGCTTGCGTCGCCTTTATACGGTGGAGGGACTGGAGCATCTCCACGCCGCCGCTGCGGATGGGGTGGGGGTCATTCTCATGGCCTTCCATTTCACCCATATAGACATAGGCGCCAAGCTCCTGGGACTGAGTTTTTCCATAGACGGCTCCTACAGGCCCCACAACAACCCGGTATACGACTACATCCAGCGCAGCGGGCGCGAGCGCCACACCATGGGCGGGCAGGCGTTCCCCCGGGATGATGTGCGCGGTATGGTGAAAGCCCTGCGCAGCGGCCGCACCATCTGGTATGCGCCGGATCAGGACTACGGCCCCAAGCACAGCATTTTTGTCCCGCTGTTCGGTGTCCCCGCCGCCACTGTCACCGCCACCAGTCAATTGGCGCGCCTGGGCAAGGCGAGGGTGATCGGCTTCACCCAGACACGCAAGGCCGACGGCAGTGGATACCATCTGAAGATCTATCCGCCGCTGGAGAATTTTCCTTCCGGTGATGAAGTGGCCGATACGGTACGTATCAACCAGTTTGTGGAGGCGCGCATCCTGGAGCAGCCGGAGCAGTATCTCTGGGTGCACAGGCGCTTCAAAACCCGGCCCGAGGGCGAGCCGGATCTCTACAAACAAGCTGGTATTGCCGGAAAAAGGCGCTCATAACCCAGGCATTTATCTTATCCCTAGTGGCTTTAGCCACCGGCTTTGTTACTTGAGTGTTGCTGGGCCGGCCATTACCATAGCCGCTTTTTAACGAGCGCCGGCGGGCGCGGAGTGCAGCATGTTTCAAGGTAGCATGGTCGCCCTGGTCACCCCTATGAGGACCGATGGCTCCCTCGATTGGGATGCTCTGGGCGGACTGGTGGAATGGCACATAGAGCAGGGTACAGATGCGTTGGTGGCGGTCGGCACCACTGGAGAGTCGCCCACTCTGGATATGCAGGAGCATATGGAAGTCATCCGGCGGGTAGTGGATATGGCCAACAAGCGCATTCCCGTGATTGCCGGTACAGGCTCCAACTCCACCGCCGAAGCCCTGGAACTCACCTGCGGCGCCCTGAACGCCAAAGCCGATGCCTGCCTTCTGGTGGCACCTTATTACAACAAGCCCACCCAGGAAGGGCTGTATCAGCACCACGCGTTGCTGGCGCGTGAGGTGGCCATTCCCCAGATTTTGTACAACGTCCCCGGCCGCACGGCCGTGGATATGCTCCCCGAAACCGTCGCCCGCCTGTCCCAGCTCGATAACATCATCGGTATCAAGGAGGCGACCGGCAATATGCAGCGCCTCAAGGATATACGCGAGCGCGTAGGAGACGACTTTCTGCTGTTGTCCGGCGACGATGCGACTGCGGTGGATTTCATGGAACTCGGCGGCCGCGGCGAAATCTCTGTGACGGCCAATGTGGCGCCGGCGCTGGTTGCACAAATGTGTGCTGCGGGTCTGGCGGGGGACTTTGCCAAGGCCCGCGCCATCAATGAGCGCCTTGTGCCCCTGCATAGGGACCTGTTTCTGGAATCCAATCCGATCCCTGTCAAATGGGTTCTGGCGGAGATGGGGCTCATAGCTGCGGGTATACGTCTGCCCCTGACGCCTTTGTCGGAGCGATTCCATGAATCCCTGCGGGCGGCCATGCGGACGGCGGGTATCCTTTGAGGGCGCACGGCGTCTTTATTATTCGGCGCTCCCTCGCACCCGGTGCCGCCTTCACTTCATATGACCGGTTAGAAATTCATCCATGACCTCTGCTTCAGATTCTCTTGTTCACCGTGCCAGAACACCGGTGCTGCTGGTGTTGTTGGCGCTGCTCGTGAGCGGCTGCATTTTTCGCGACCGCAGTGAGGACTACCGCCGCGCCGAATCCATCAAACCCATCACTTTGCCCGAAGGGGTGGCCAGCGTGCCGCTGGAACCGCTTTACCCCATCCCCGAGGTGCGCCTGAGGGAAGCCGGGTTCTACGATCTGGCGAGCGACAAGTTCGAAGTGCCGCGCCCGGAGCCCATGAGTGCGGATGCGGATAAAACCAAGATCAAGATCCAGAGGGTCGGCAATCAACGTTGGATCCTCGCGGAGGCGCCCACCAGTCAGGTGTGGCCGCTGGCCCAGAGCTTCTTTTCCAGTTATGGCATTCAGGTGGCCCAGAGTGTGCCCTCCACCGGTCTGGTGCAGACGGATTGGGTGGTGTTCAAGGCCGATGAATCCACCAAGAGCCAGTTTAGGATCCGCATAGAGCAGGGGCTGCGCCCGGACACCACGGAAATCCACGTGCTGCAACATGAGGCCCCTGCATCCGCACGCACGCTGGGCGAGTGGCCGAACAGCTCCACCAACCCAGAGCGGGAGGCTTGGCTGTTGGATGCACTGGCCAACTCCCTGGCCGGGGACATAGAAAACCGCGCCGCCTCCCTGCTGGGGCAGGCCGTGGGTGGTGCCGTCAAGGCGGAGTTGTTCATGGACGGGGCTGAACCCGCCCTGCGCCTGCGCCTGTCGGAAGGGCGAGCCTGGGCAACAGTGGCCCACTCCCTGTCTCGCGAAGGCTTTCTGCTCTGGGATGAGGACAGCGAGCGCAAGCTGTATTACGTCCAGTACCTGGATCCCACGAAAAAGCGCAACTGGCTGGTCCGCCTGTTTACCTTCGAACCGGCTTCCGAAGCCAAAACGACTGACTACAGGCTTTCGGACCTGTTGTCCCATATGTCCGGCACCCCAGAGTCTCAGGCACTGTTCGGCGACATACCTGGCGTGACCACTGGCGAGCCTTTGGAGAAGGGGTTGGGCTATCTGGTGGTCCTCAAGCGCGAGCAGGGGGACATCATAGCCAGGGTTCGTGATCACCGCGGTGACCGCCTCGATCTGGAGACCAACAAGCGCATGCTGGCTGTCATTCGGCGCAATCTGATCTGATGATGCCGGCCCTGCGGTTTGCTTCTCTCGGTAGTGGCAGCAGTGGCAATGCGACGGTAGTCAGCTGCGAGAACACTCACCTGCTGGTGGATTGCGGTTTCAGTCTGCGGGAAACCCGGCGGCGCCTGGCGCGCCTGGGTTTGTCTCTCGATCAGATCAGCGCAGTGGTGGTCACCCACGAACATGGAGACCACATTCGCGGGATCCCTTTGCTGGCGCGCGCCTGCGCCGTGCCCGTATATATGACCGCCGGTACCCGCGAAGCCCGGGATCTCAAGCAGATGCCCGAGGTTCGGCTGATCCAGGCGGGCACGGCTTTCCTGGTGGACTCATTGGAAGTGCTGCCCGTCTCCGTTCCCCACGATGCCCGCGAACCTGTCCAATACATAGTGCGCAACGGTGATCGCAGCCTGGGCATACTGACGGACCTGGGCAGCTTCGACGATGTTCTGGTTGAAACCTACTCCGGCTGCGATGGCCTGCTCCTGGAGGCCAATCACGATCCGATGCTCCTATCCCAGGGACCCTATCCGCCACAGCTCAAACGGCGGGTGGGTGGTCCCTGGGGGCACTTGAGCAATCAGCAGGCGGCGGCCTTTCTGATGCAGATGGATACCCATCGTCTGCACCATCTGGTGGTCGGTCATATCTCCCGCAAGAACAACTCCCTTTCCCTGGCCCAGAACGCCCTTGCCTGCGTGAGTCACCGTGCCCGCCAGATCCACTACGCCTGCCAGGATGTGGGGTTTGGCTGGTTGGAACTGTCCTGAGAACCCAATTCCCGCTGGGTTTTCCACATCGCGACTGAAAAGACATAAGACGGTACAAAAAACTTGGCGGAATTTTCCTGTCAGGCCATTGACATTTTTAACTTGTTGAAAAATATAGAAATTTTTAATTTAGCCCAAAGTTTGCGCAACTTGCCGCAGCCCTGTAGTTACGCCCTCCGGCACCTGTTACCAATAGACAGTTAACAGATTTATCCACAGTATGTGTGAATTGGTTTGGGGTGTGTGTAAGTCTGTGGAAAATCTGTCGTTGGTCAGGGGATGTGGGTGGGATATAGCCAGTTATCAGCACCAGAGAGGTTTAGGTGCTATAACTTTTATTACCAAAATAACCATTTCCGACAGCAAACGACTGCAGAGGAGAATCCCGTGGAAGAAAGACGGCGGTTTGAGCGCAAGGCTTCCGCATTTCGGGTGGAGATGTCCCATCCGTCATTCGGCACCATCGTAGGGTTCACCATGGATATATCGGATGGCGGCGCCCAGGTATCCATCGAAAACCACCCGACTCCTCCGGTGGGCACCATAGTGAATGTGGTGTTCAAAAAGGTGGTGGGACCGGTGAACGCGCAACCCGTGCCTATGAAGGTCATGCACAGCCACCGCAACATAGTGGGTCTGATGTTCGTCTCCCAGTAGGAACTGCTCATTCTGTGCAATGAGCCGGCGCCATTATCTCCAGAGTCTCCCGTGAAACCGGCAGGGAATCACACAGCAGTTCCGGATTGTCATGCGCGCGCAGCAAGCGCAGCTTGGGCAGGTTTTGCAGCGGGCTCAGGTCGCGCAGCGCGTTGTGGGAGATATCCAGTTCCTCCAGCGCCACGAAGGTCTCCAATCCTTGCAGGGACTCAATACCCGCATGTCGGCAGATCAGCCGACTCAATTGGTCGGCCTGGGTGATGCGCTGATCCAGGATGGTTTGGCGCAGGCAATTTCTCAAGGCTTCATCCGCCACTTCATACTGGCTGTATAGCGGTGGCGGCGTATAAATGGGCTGCTCATTCAGCGTGATCTGATATTCTGCACACCCCCCCAATCCCAGCAGGGTCAAAGCACCATAAAAGCCTAAGCGCATAAATCCCCCTTCGAATTTTGATATTTGGTGGGCAGTGCATCTTAACAAGTTCAGCGGGCATTCATAAGACGAACCCTAAATTGCGATTGCAGTGAACAAGCTCTTGGCTACAATGCGCGGCAACCACCGGAACGTGGCTTTGGGAATGAGTTGACAGAACATCGGACGGATACCGTGGAGCGGATTTCAGAAACAGGTTTAATCATCAAGTGGAGAACTCTCATGCGTAGTTTGATTGTGATGGTAATGGCGGTAATGCTGGGGGCGTGCGCCACCCAGGATCCCTACACAGGCGAGCAGAAGACCAGCAACACAGCCAAAGGCGCGGCCGTTGGCGCTGTGGCGGGGGCGGCGATTGGTGCGGCCACTTCCAGCAAGAGCGACCGTACAAAAGGTGTTTTGACAGGTGCGGCAGCGGGAGCGGCCATAGGCGGTGGTGTGGGTGTCTATATGGACCGGCAGGAGGCAGCGCTGCGTGAGCGGCTCCAGGGTTCAGGTGTGCAGGTGCGCCGCGATGGCAAAAACATTCAGCTGATCATGCCGGGCAATATCACATTTGCCACCAATCGTAGCGATATCCGCAGTGATTTCTATCCAGTTCTGAACTCGGTGGCGGAAGTGCTGGCGGAATTCAAGCAGACGCGCATTAAAGTGTCCGGCCACACGGACAATACAGGTGGCGCCGATCTTAACCAGCGTCTGAGCGAAGACCGCGCCGCGAGCGTCAAGAATTATCTGGTAGGGCGCGGTGTGGCCTCCGGCAGAATCAACTCCATAGGTTACTCCTACCGCTATCCCATCGCCTCCAACAGCACAGCCGCCGGCCGCGAGACCAATCGCCGGGTCGAGCTGGAGCTGGAACCCATCGAATAAGCAGTACATACTTCAAAAAGAAAACGGGCTTCGGCCCGTTTTTTATTGCCCCTTCCTTATCTCACTCCCAGTTTTGTGAACCGTTTTACTTAAATTTTTCTTGATCTTCAGGTATTGAGTGCTAAATTTGTAGCATGGTGCTAGAAAATTAGCAGGCGTATTGGGAGGCATCGAGTGGTGAGCAGTTCTTTGTTGCAGCAATTGAGCCGCCGAGAGCGGCAGATCATGGATATTTTGTACGAGAAGCAGCCCTGTTCTGCCCAGGATATACAGCAGGCCTTGCCGAATCCGCCGAGTTATTCCGCAGTGCGCGCGCTCTTGGCGCGCCTAGTGGAAAAAGATCTGGTGCATTTCAAACAGGACGGCGCCAAATATTTGTATTTCCCCAAGGTGGCCGAAGCCAAAGCCCAGAAATCGGCACTTGGCCGCCTGCTGAAAACCTTTTTCAAAGGTTCCCCTTTGCAAGCCGTGAATGCATTGCTGGATATGGAAGCCCAGTCTCTCAGCGCGCGCGAGATCGAGGAGTTGGAGCTTAGAATCAAGCGTTTGAAAGAAAAAAATAAAAGCGACGTTTAAGCCGATGGATTGCAACCGAGTGCGAAAATCATGTCGAGCCTGGAAGCGCTGAATCAGATTCTGTTGCCGCTAGCCAAATGGTGGATGCTGGCATCTGTCGCGCTGTTTCTGTCCGGGCGCAGTCGCAACACTTCCGCCGCCACTCTTCATGCCATTTTGCTGTTTGTATTGTTTTCCCTGTGCTGTCTGCCCTGGGTGCAGTATGTGAGTGCAGCTGTTCAGATAAAACTAGTACCCGAGTCTCTCGCCCGGATTTCTCTGCCGGAAAATTGGGTGAAGGGATTTATTCTGGGTTATGGGCTGATTGTGGCTGTAATCTGGATGAAGTTTTTATGGCACTTATACAAATTGCGCGGACTGGGAAATGGGAGCGGTCCCCAGGCTTCCGCGCAGCAGTGGCATTTATTGCAGGAATTGCAGGCAAGGATGGGAATTCGCCGTCCAGTCAAACTGGTTTGCAATGAACATATCAATACACCGCTCACATATGGTTGGTGGAATCCGATGATAGTTCTGCCGCAGTCTAGTCTGCATTGGGATATCCATCGTCTGCGCCGATTTCTGTTGCACGAATTGACTCATGTGCGCCGCAATGACTGGCTGATAAAAGTTTTCACCCGCACTTTGGTATCTGCGTTCTGGATTCTGCCAAGCGCTTGGGCAATGCTGAAAAAGATCGAGTGGCTGGCGGAGCTCGCCTGTGACGATGCTGTGATTCGCGCCGAAGGTGCGCGTGCGGACTATGCGGACGACCTTTTGGAAATGACTGCCTATGGTCACAGCAGTGAAGGCGCGGTGGCGCTGATCGAAGATTACGGCCACTATGATCGTATAGCCGCGGTGCTGGACGGAGGTCGGGTGCGAACCTCCGATCCAATCAAATTCTGGCCCTACGCGCTTGTCTTTACCGGGATGCTGTTGCTGTTGGCTGTCGTGCGCTTTGGGGTCGCGACCAGGCCCAATGCATCCTCATTCATTTTGATGCCGCTGGTCGTTGTCACCGCCTCAGAGTCAGAACCCACGGCGGCACTTCCGGTTGTGCCTTCTTTCCCTGAAAAAATTCCTGCTGAGGATATTCCCTTCAGCGAGCTGCGATTGCAGGTGGACGCATTGCCCGAAATTAATGCGGAGCTGGAGTCCCTCGCCGTGGCTGCGGATTTCTCCTCGGTCATTGTGAAAGTCGAAGCGACACATCTGAAACCGCTTTATATGCCGCTGCCGGAATATCCCAGGCGGGCACTCAAGAAAAATATCGAAGGCCGGGTAACTGCCGAATTTGATGTGTTGCCGGACGGCAGTGTCCATGGGGTTCGTATCCTTGCCGCGGAACCCGCCAAGTATTTTGACCAGGCCGTGATGGCTGCATTGAAACAATATCGTTATTCACCCCAGCCCGGTGTGGTGAAAGGTCTTACAGAGGTATTCGAATTCAGATTACTCGAGGATGCGCATTCCATTCCCGCTGCAAAAAAATAATTCAGCAGCAATTGTTGGAGAGTCTGTTATGAACCTCAATTTGAGATATTGCGATACGGCGCCGTTGCATGCCTCGTTGTTGGACTTGACCGCAGGTCTGAAAACGTTGCGTTTTCTGGCGATCATGCCGGCGGCGCTGGCAACCACATTAATTTTGATCTGGGGTATGAACCAACTGATTTCTATGAGTGATCTGTCACCTTTGGTGGAGCCGCCGACTTACAAAGTGCCAGATCCGGTGATGCCTGACGTGGAGCCGCCACAGGTGGAGTATAGAAAGCCAACGCCTCCGGAAAAAGTGGAACCGGAGCCTGTAATTCCGGGCGTGGATTTGAATCTGGTCCCGGACGATGGCCCTTACATACCTATAACGCCACCGGAAACCTCAGCTAAGCCGCCGCGGATCGGCAACTATTCAGCTGATATGCCGGTGCCCACCATGCTGGTTCAGCCGGCATATCCGGTCAACGCGGCAAACAGGGGTATAGAGGGATATGTGGATGTGCAATTTGATGTGGCGGCCACAGGTGCTACGGAGAACATTGTGATACTGGCATCAGTACCGCCGAATGTTTTTGATCGCGAAACCGTCAAAGCGGTGAAACGCTGGAAATTCAATCCTGTGGTGAGAGATGGTCGGACGGTTCCCTATAAGGGTCTGGTGCAGCGAGTGAATTTTGAAATGCAAAAACCCTAAAACCATCTGCACGGATTTGTCGATTGCATCCTCTTGCGCCCCTAGGGGCGCTTTTTTTATTCCTCGTCCGGAAGTGCGACTTCCGCTGCCGCATTCACTTCTGTCGCGGCCGCTCCGCTGAATTCTTCCACCGGCTGCATCTGCACGCGGCGTTTGGCCAGATCCACGCCGGTGATTTTGACTTCGACCTGCTGGTCCAAGGCGAATTGGCGCTCGCCCACCTTGAGCGTCATGCGCTTGGCATCAAAGGTTTTTTCGATCTTTTTCGGTATCTGCACAAAGCCTTCAAAACCTGTGTCCACCAGACGCACGCCAAATCCCTGTTGCGTGACTATGCGGATCACCCCGATTCCACTCATGCCAATTTTGTCCGTCAGATATTGACCGACCAGGATCTGCTCCAGCTGGCGGCAGGCCTGTCGACCTTTCTGCAAGGTTTCACGCAACTCCTCCAGCACTTTCTGCGGCATATGTTGCGCCGGTTTTTCCGCGAGAATCTGGATGATGGACCAGTGGTTACAAAGATCCACATAGCGGCGGATGGGTGAAGTAATGGTGGCGTAGTGCGCGACACCCAGGCTCAAATGGGGCTCGGCGGCCGTGTCTATATCGCTGTTCTGCATCATGCGTTTGAGCGGCGCCAGAAGAGCGCTGTGCTGCTCGTTCTGCTGCAGCCAGTGGATGAATTTCACGTGACCGGGCAGCGCATTGATAGCGGAGGAGTCGAAGTCGTCCCCCAATTCTTCACGCAGTAGGGCGCGGACTTCGCCCAGTCGTTCCGGGCGGAAACCCAGATGCGCGGTGAAGACGCCGGTTTGATGTTGGGCGAGAAATTCCCCGGCGCAGATATTGGCGCAGAGCATGGCTTCTTCCACCAGTCGGTGGGCGTCGTTGCGCTCGCGCTTTTGCACGCTTTCCAGTAGACCGTGCTTGTTCACGATCAGGTCGTAGTCCGGTTGCTCTTCGTACACCAGATGGTTCTGTTGCCTATAGGTCAGGCGTGTCTTGGCCAGTGCCGAAGCCTGTCGCAGACTTTCCTGCAGCTCCGGCGCCAGATTTGCCAGTACGGCGCTGTCTCCGGACAGAAATGCGCCCACGTCCTGATAGGACAGTTTTTCTCGGGAGCGGATTCTGCCGTACTCAAATTGGTAATCCCGAAGGGCGCCGTCGCTGCTGATAGTGATGCTGACCAGCAGGGCAGGGCGCTCTTGGTTGGGTACCAGGGAGAAGGTTTCAGTCGCCAGATTTTCCGGCAGCATGGGCAGAGCTTTGCCCGGCAGATAGACGCTCTGACCAAAGCTGCGCGCGGCTTTGGCTATGGGGGAACCCGGTGCGACAAAATGGCCTGGGTCGGCTATGGCCACCCAGAGTTGCCAGCCGGATTCCTGTTGCGTGACATAGATGGCGTCGTCCATGTCGCGCGTGGTGTTGGCATCCACGGTCACCAAGGGCAAATGACTGAAATCCTTGCGGTCCCCAAGGTCCAGTCCTTTGCGCAGGGTCTCGGTCTGTGCCGCCGCGTCTTTTGACCAGTTGCGATGCAGGCCGAATTGGGCAATGGCGAGCTGATGGTGGATGAAGTCGTCATCCGGTGCGCCCAGGCGGGCGATGATCTTGACGGAGGCTTTGCCATCCTCGTAGGGGTGCTTGTGCAATTCCGCCAGTACCCAGTCGTTTTCCTGACATTTTTTTCGCAGCGGCGGCGGCACGAACAGCCAACGGGCGCCGGGCTCCTCCGCCTGCACAAAATGATTATTGCCTTTGATTCTGTAGCGCGCGACAAACGGGCCTGTGCCTGCGGCCAGCAGTTTTTCCAGTTCGGCTTCCAACTGGTCTTTTTCAGTCTTGACCACATTCACCTTGATGCGGTCGCCGGGCAAAACGCGCTGCATGCGCTCGGGATTCAAAAATGCGGTGCGCCCGTCATCGAGTTTGACGAAACCGAAACGTCCGTTGGCTCCCACCACCACACCTTCCGCGTAGTCTTTGCTCGCCAGAATTTCTTTTTTTAATTGCGAAAGCTGGGCAATACTGTTGGGGTCTAACATGAGAAATTCCGCTGGTGTAAGAGGTGGCGCATAATACCAGCTCATGTCTGGATCGATAAGCGCGGCGCGGGCTTTTGGCGCCAGATTTCCGTACCATTGCCCCAGTCATGATCTGTGTCACCCATGTTTTGATGCTCAATTTCTAGAGTCCTTGTGAGGCTCCGCCATGTCCGAAACACTCACCCCCCAGTCTGATTCCTCCCTATTGCCCGGCCGTTACAGGCATTACAAAGGCCGCGACTACCAAGTGTTCGGTGTCGCCCAGCACTCTGAAACCGGGGAGTCCCTGGTGGTCTATCGCTGTCTGTATGGCGACTACAGTCTTTGGGTCAGACCCTTATCTATGTTTCAGGAGTCGGTGGAGCTGGGTGGGGAATGGATTCCGCGCTTCGTGTTTGTGGAGCCCATGGCGTCTGGACTCCATGCCCCTGTCTGATTCAGATGAACACTTCATGCGGCGCGCTCTGATACTGGCGGCGGCCGCCGCCGAAGCGGGTGAAGTTCCCGTCGGTGCCGTGCTGGTGCAGGGCGGACAGGTGGTGGGGGAGGGCTTCAACCAGCCGATTTCCCATTGCGATCCCACTGCCCATGCGGAGATAGTCGCCCTGCGCGCAGCCGCTGCCGCTCGTGGCAATTATCGCCTGCCGGATACGACCCTCTACGTCACCATAGAACCCTGCACCATGTGCGTAGGGGCCTTGGTCCACGCGCGCGTCGCCCGGGTAGTGTTCGGTGCGCCGGAACCCAAAGCGGGGGCGCTGGTGAGTCAATTGCAATTGGCGCAGGCCCCGCATTGGAACCACCGGCTGGAGTTCACCGGAGGGGTGTGTGCCGATGCGGCGGCGGAGCTGATGCAGAATTTTTTTCGCCAGAGGCGGCTGCGGAAAGAAAGCGAGCCGCGGGACTGAAGCGGCCGGCGGGGGATTACATGGAGCTGGTCAGTGCGGATGTGGCGAAGTGCTGATTGGCTATAGCCTCACTGACGACGAAATTGAAATCGTTTTCCTCGACAGGTTCCGGCTGCTGCTGCGCCAGGGCGAGGTTGGCCACGCGCTGTTGATCCAGGTCGTTCCAGGCGAGGATGGTGTAGAAGTTGCGGATATTGGTGACGTAATCCACCGCTTCCTGGCCCCGGGCGTAGCCGTGTTGGGTGTGCTTGTAGTACTGGCGCTTGGCCAGCAGGGGCAGATACACCTTCACGTCGGCCCAGCGGTTAGGGTTTGCCCCGTGCTGCTGCGCCAGTTTGCGCGCATCCTCCAGATGGCCAAATCCTATGTTGTAGGCCGCCAGGGCCAGCCAGATCCGCTCCTGGCCAGTCACGCTGGCGGGGATGCGGTCGAGCAGTTTGCGGAAATAGCGCGTTCCTCCCTCTATGCTCTGATCGGCGTTGAGACGGTTTTTCACTTCCATCTCTTTGGCGGTGGAAAGCGTGAGCATCATGAATCCGCGCACGCCGGTGGGTGAAACCGCCTTGGGATTCCAGTGGGATTCCTGATAGCTCAGAGCGGCCAGCAACAGCCAGTCGAGCTCATATTTGCTGGCGGCCTCCTGCAGTTTGCTGCGCCATTTCGGCAGGCGTTCCTCAACCCGTCGGGCGAACAGCAGGGCGTCGCTGTAGCCGATTTCGCCCACATGACCCCAGAAGCGCTCGCGGATGTCAGACAGGGCGCCGCTCTGTTTCATGATGGCGAGGAACTGATTGGCGGCATCCAGCAGGCTGGTGTCCTTGGAGTTTGGGAAAGCCCACGCCAAGTTTTCCGGTTCGCTCAGGTTGAAAGCCACTTTGGCCTTGGGATAGACGGCGGCGTTCAATTCGAATGCATTGGAGTCCACCACCGCGTAATCGATTTTGCGGTTATGCACCATTTCCTGCAGGTCCAGCATCTCCACGTCGTGGCGCTCTTCCCAGGTCAGCTCCGGATACTCCCGTTGCAATTCGCGCATTTTCTCCGCATGTGCGCTGCCGCTGAGCACCAGTATGCGTTTGCCCACCAGATCCGCTATGCCGGTGGGGCGCGGCTGGCTGGCGTGGTAGATGAGTTGCTGGGTGACCTGCATATAAGGGCGGGTGAAGGTGACGTTGCGCTGGCGGCGGGGGGTCACTGTAAGACCTGCTGCGGCAAAGTGCCCTAGGCTGCCGACGCCTTCGATCATGCGGCCCAGGTCCTCCTGCTCGACTATCTCCAGTTCCACCCCCAGGCGCTTGGCGAATGCCTGGGCGAGGACGTACTCAAAACCTGTGTAGCCGTTGGCGCCTTCGTAATAGGTGGTGGGTCCGTTGCGGGAGATGATGGTGAGCTTGCCGCTGGCCTGCACCTGCTCCAGGGTGCTGGGTGTCCGGCTGCCGACGAGCGGTGCACAGACTGCGGCCGCCAGGGTCAGCAGTTTGATCTGCTTCGCCAGGCGACGTGCGCAGTACCAGGCACGTGTCAGTCTATGTTGCCAGCGTGTCTTCAGTTCCATTGATACCCATACTCTCGTTGATGCGCGCCCGTCCGGAGGTGAAACGGGTTTGGCGCAGAAATCATCGCGTCTATAAACTGACTATAGAACATAATGACAAAAGTGTGATGTGCCTCAAATAAAACGAATTTGAGCAAATTTTGCGCGATTCTATCCCAGCCATCCATCGCTGCCTAGCTTGTGCGACGCCGCATTTTGCGGTATTAGCGCGACAATTGGCATAAAAATCTGTGCGTTATGCGACATTTGAATATGGCGCCCGTTCACTCACCCGCTGCCCCATGAGGGCATTTACAGTACAATGCCCGCCCCTTTTAGCCTGTTTATCACGAGATTCCCGCACCCATGTTGATTCTGCCCGGAGCCGCCGCCCTCTCATCTTTTCGCCGCGAAAAACTTCTGCGGGCATTGCGGGAACGCCAGCCGGGGGTCACGGATGTGGCGGCTGAGTACATTCACTTCGCCCATCTCCGAGAGCCGCTCGATACCCATGAGACCGAGCTTCTGGCCCAATTGCTCACCTATGGCCCCAAGTCCGGCAAGGTGGCGCTGTCCGGCGGCCTGCTGCTGGTGATCCCCCGCCCCGGAACCATTTCCCCCTGGTCTTCCAAGGCCACGGACATAGCCCACAACTCTGGTTTGCAGAAGATCCAGCGCCTGGAGCGCGGCGTGGCCTATTACATTCAGGGACAGTTTGACCCCGAGATATTGGCGCCGCTGCTGCACGACCGCATGGTGGAGGCGGTATACGCCAGCCTCGACGAGGCCGAAGTACTGTTCACCGAACAGGAACCGCGGCCGCTGAACGTGGTGGATATCGTCAGCGGCGGGCGCATAGCGCTGGAGGTGGCCAATGCCGAACTGGGTTTGGCGCTGGCCGATGACGAAATCGACTATCTGTTCAACAACTTCCAGTTGCTGGGGCGCAACCCCACGGATGTGGAACTGATGATGTTTGCCCAGGCCAACTCCGAGCACTGTCGCCATAAGATCTTTAACGCCAGTTGGACGGTGGACGGTGCGGATCAGTCCCGTTCCCTGTTCCAGATGATCAAGAACACCTACCACCAGGCCGGGGACAATGTGCTTTCCGCTTACGCGGACAACGCCTCGGTGATACGTGGCTGGGAAGCGGGCCGGTTTTTCCCCGACCCTGACACAGGGGAATACGCTTACCACCAAGAACCCATCCACATATTGATGAAAGTGGAGACGCACAACCACCCCACCGCCATAGCCCCTTTCCCCGGCGCGGGCACAGGTGCCGGTGGTGAGATCCGCGACGAGGGCGCCGTGGGCAAGGGATCCAAACCCAAGGCCGGGTTGACCGGATTTACGGTTTCCAACCTGCGCATCCCCGGATACGAGCAGCCCTGGGAGGACAACTACGGCAAGCCCGACCGCATAGTCTCTCCCCTGGACATCATGATTGAAGGCCCATTGGGTGGTGCGGCCTTCAATAACGAATTCGGCCGTCCCAATATCTGCGGCTACTTCCGCACCTTCGAGCAGGATTTCGCCGGCGAGCGCCGCGGTTACCACAAGCCCATCATGCTGGCCGGCGGCTACGGCAATATCCGGGAAGAGCATGTGGAGCAGCATCCCTTTGCCCCCGGCGCCAAGCTGGTGGTACTGGGTGGTCCGGCCATGTTGATCGGTCTGGGAGGCGGCGCCGCCTCTTCCATGGCTTCCGGCACTTCCGCCGAATCCCTGGACTTCGCCTCTGTACAGCGGCAGAACCCGGAGATGGAGCGCCGCTGTCAGGAGGTGATCGACCGCTGCTGGCAGTTGGGCACCGACAACCCTATAGCCTTCATTCATGACGTGGGCGCCGGCGGTTTGTCCAACGCCTTCCCGGAACTGGTGAAGGATGGCGGTTGCGGTGGCCGGTTCGAGCTGCGGGCCGTGCCCAATGACGAGCCCGGCATGTCGCCCCTGGAAATCTGGTGCAACGAATCCCAGGAGCGCTATGTACTCGCCATAGCGCCGGAGAATCTGGCGCGGTTCGAGGCGATCTGCCAGCGCGAGCGCTGCCCTTACGCGGTGGTGGGCGAAGCTACCTCCGAGCGCACACTTGTGGTCAACGACCGCCAGTTCGACACTCAGCCTGTGGCTCTGCCCATGTCTGTGCTCTTTGGCAAACCGCCGAAAATGCACCGCTCTGCAGAGCGTCTCAATGCACCTGCGGCACCTTTCAATTCCGAGGGTATCTCCCTGTCCCAGGCGGTGGAGCGGGTACTGCAGCATCCGGCGGTGGCCAGCAAGCAGTTCCTGATCACCATCGGAGACCGCTCGGTGACCGGCCAGGTGGTGCGCGACCAGATGGTGGGCCCTTGGCAGGTGCCCGTGGCTGATTGCGCTATTACCACTATCGCCTACGAAGGCTATGCCGGCGAGGCCATGAGTATGGGCGAGCGCACGCCCTATGCCCTGTTGGACGCCCCGGCTTCCGGCCGCATGGCCATAGGTGAGGCCATCACCAACATAGCCGCGGCCCGTATAGGGGCGCTGCGCGATATCAAACTCTCCGCCAACTGGATGTGTGCCGCCGGCCACCCAGGTGAGGACGAAAAGCTCTTCCGCACAGTGGAGGCTGTGGGCATGGAATTGTGTCCCCGTCTGGGGCTCACCATACCCGTGGGCAAGGACTCCATGTCCATGCGCACCCAGTGGCAAAAGGATGGCAAGACCAAGGCGGTGACTGCGCCTCTGTCTCTGGTGATTTCCGCGTTCGCGCCTGTGGTGGACGTGCGCGCGGCGGTGACGCCCCAGTTGCGCACGGATGTGGGCCCGACCCATCTGTTGCTGATCGATCTGGCCGAGGGCCGCCAGCGACTCGGCGGCTCCATCCTGGCCCAGACCCACGGTCAAATGGGGCAGCAGGTGCCCGATCTGGATAATCCGGAACGCCTCGCCGCTTTCTTTGCCGGCATGCAGGCCAACCTGGAGGCGGGCGCACTGCTGGCCTACCACGACCGCAGCGACGGCGGCCTGCTGGTGACCCTGGCGGAAATGGCTTTTGCGGGCCGTTGCGGTGTTCGAGTGGATATCAGCGGGCTCGGCCAGGATGATCTGGCGATTCTGTTCAATGAGGAGCTGGGCGCGGTGATCCAGGTCCGGGAGGAGGATCTGGAGGCTGTGCGCCAACGCTTCGCAGATGCGGGATGCACATCGCTGCACCTTTTGGGCATCGTCACCGCCGAGCAGGATTTTGTGGTGACGCGGGGTTCCGAGGTCCGCTACAGATCCAGCCGCGCGGCCCTGCAGAGCCTGTGGGCCAAAACCAGTTATCACATACAGGCGCTGCGCGATAACCCCGAGTGTGCCGCCGAGGAGTTCCAGGCCATAGCCGCGGATGACCCGGGCCTGAGTGTCCATTTGACCTACGCGCCCGGCGATGACATATGCGCGCCCTACATCAATACGGGTGTCCGGCCGCGGGTGGCCATAGTCCGCGAGCAGGGTGTCAACGGGCAGATGGAAATGGCGGCGGCTTTCGACCGCGCCGGCTTCACTGCCGTGGATGTGCATATGAGCGATATCCTCAGCGGCCGCGTCACCTTGGAAGATTTCAAAGGCATGGCCGCCTGCGGCGGATTTTCCTACGGTGATGTGCTGGGTGCGGGTGAGGGCTGGGCCAAGACGATTCTGTTCAACTCGCGCGCGCGCGATGCATTTGTGGCCTTCTTCCAGCGCAATGACACTTTCTCTCTGGGGGTGTGCAACGGCTGTCAGATGATGTCGAACCTGAAGACTCTGATTCCAGGGGCGGACCACTGGCCGCGCTTCGTGCGCAACCTTTCCGAGCAATTCGAAGCGCGGGTTTCCCTGGTGAAAATCCAGGACTCACCTTCGGTGCTGCTGGCCGGTATGGCGGGTTCCCATCTGCCGGTGGCCGTAGCCCATGGTGAAGGGCGCGCCGAGTTCGCCGACGCAGAAGCCCAGCGCCGCTGCCACAGCAGCGGACTGGTGGCGGTGCGCTATGTCGACCACGACCTGCGCATCACCACCCGTTATCCCTTTAACCCCAACGGTTCTCCGGAAGGCATTACAGGTCTGTGCAGTCGCGACGGTCGGGTGACCATACTCATGCCGCACCCGGAGCGGGTTTTCCGCACGGTGACCAATTCCTGGCAGCCGCCGGGTTGGGGAGAAGAGGGCGGTTGGCTGCGCCTGTTCCGCAACGCGCGATTGTTTGTGGATTGATGTCGGATGAGAAATGTCCGCCTGCAATCTTTTCCGACGGGTGATGCACCTGTTAGCTATATTTTTTCGTTTGGAAACGACAGCAGCGAGCAGTCCTGAAGCAGTGCTATGGGATCCGCAGGGCCGGCTCAGGGAGCCGGCTTTTTTTTGCCGGAGGATTTGCGTGTGCGCAGGGAGACCAAAACTGCCGCACGGTACTGGTGGCGGCCGTATTTGATCATCTTGGCGAAATCCGTCAGGGGAACGGGCACGTAGACCGTGTCTACCGAGGTTTTCCATTCACCCTCGTCCACTTCCGGGTCATTAAAGTAGGCATAGTCGTCGTCTATATTGACCAGCCAAACCCAATGGGGTCCTTTGCTGCGGTTCATGCGGTAGGTGCTGATCAACAGAATGATCTGTTCGCCAGCCTGCAGTGCGGCGCGTATGGCTTCTATATCCTTGGGAAAGGGTTCGACCGGTATGTTTCTCTGCTGTGCCTGCTGGGAAAAATCCTCGTGGATCAGCTCGATGATCTGTTTCTTTTTCGGGCTGCGCACAGTATCGAGAAAAGGCGCTTCTTCATGGGAAAGCCACAGGCGCGCGGCGTAGCCGCGGTTGTCCGCCGCCAGCGCCAGTCCGTAGGGTGAAGTGCCGCCGTGACCTGTGGTCATGAATATGGTGGTGGCCTCGCGCCAGATATTGAGTTCTTCGATTTTGCTGACGGGCTGGTCCGGATTGATTTGCTTGGTGGCCATCAGCAGTGAGGCGGGGCCGCAGGTGAAGTCGGTGGTCTGCGGGTAATAGGGCAGATGGGAGGGAATCTGTCGATCGATCTGCAGGCGTTTTTCCAGGCGCAGACCGTCGTGGCCGTCCTCGTAATACTGATGCAGGCGGCGGATGGGCTCGTAACCCAACGCATGGTAGAGACGCAGAGCGCCTATATTGTCATCCGCCACCTCCAGGCGGATAAACAGAGCGTTATGTCGGCTCGCCGAGGTTTCCATCACTTGCATCAACTGTCGCGCATAACCGCGGCCGCGGGCGGATGGTTCTACGGCGAGTGAATAAATACGGGCCAGAGACGTGCCGCGGTGAAATAAAACCAGACCATAGGCGCCAATAATGGGTGGTTTTTCGTCCACAGAGTGGTCAATTACCCAAATCTCTGCTTGGCTTTTAGTGAGGAAATATCGAAAGCTGCGTTTGCTGATTCGATCATGACTGAAGCACTGGTTTTCGAGTCTGACCAGCCCTTCCAAATCGTTCAATGAGGCAATGCGCGGGAGATTGGAATTCATAAAAATAGTACTTGATAAGTTGCCAGATTTTGACACACTGGCGCCCAGCCGCAAGCGGTATCTGCCCCCGGATCCATTCCCTATATGACCCAACTCAAGATAGTCATCGAAAACGCCTCGGACTGGGCAGCGTTTTATCCGTCCGAAGATGTGGTGTTGGCTAAAGATTATCTCGCCCAGCCCCCATCCAAAGAGCGTTACAAGGTTATCAATCTCTGCCGACAGTACACTTATTTAAGCACTGGCTATTACTGTTCGCTCCTGGCCGAAGCGCGTCACCATCAGGTGGTGCCGGCGGTGAAACATATTCAGGATCTGTCGCGCCGCATCTGGTTGGGCGTGATCAACGTGGACGCGCAAAAACAATTGTCGGAAGTGGCCGGGGAAGCCAATGAACACCAGTTGATGGTGTATTTCGGTTTTACCTCCACTCCGGAACTTGCGGATCTAGCGCGTCAGATCTTTGAGCAGATGCCGGTGCCGATTTTGAAAGTGGTATTCCAGCGCAAGGGAAATTGGCGGCTGGCTGCCATAGAGGCGGGGGCGATCAATACACTCACGGAGTCGCAGCAGACGGATTTTGCCAACGCCCTGGATAGCTACAGCCACCTGGTCTGGCGCAAAGCCAAGGCGCGTAAAAATTACCGTTATGACATGGCGATCCTGGTGGATCCCAATGAGCCGTTTCCGCCGAGCAATGCGGTGGCCATCAAACGCTTTATCAAAGCCGCCAAAAAGCACGACATAATGGCGGAGACCATCACCCGCAAAGATATAGGCAAGTTGTCGGAATACGACGCTCTGTTTATTCGCACCACAACCTCGGTCAACCACTACACCTATAAATTCGCCCGTCTCGCCCAGGCCGAAGGGCTGGTGGTGATGGATGATCCGGATTCCATTTTGCGCTGCACCAATAAAATTTATCTGGCGCAATTGCTGGAAACCCATGGATTGCCGACGCCCAAAACCCGCATTCTCACGCGCTCCGATCTCAATCGTATCGACGAGGTGATCGCCGATCTGGGTTTGCCCGTGGTATTGAAAGTGCCCGATGGATCTTTTTCCGTGGGTGTGAAAAAGGTGAATACCCGGGAGGAGCTGAGCGAACAGCTGAAGGCCATGTTTAAAAACAGCGCCCTCATGCTCGCCCAGACTTACACCTACACGGAATTCGACTGGCGTATAGGCGTGCTCAACAATCAGCCGCTCTACGCCTGTCGCTACTACATGGCCAAAAACCACTGGCAGATTTACAACCACTCAGCCAACGACGGCAAAAAAACCGGCGGTTTCGACGCCATGCCGACATTTGAGGTGCCCAAACCCGTACTCAAGGCCGCCATCAATGCCACCAAACCCATAGGCGATGGCTTTTACGGTGTGGACATAAAGCAGAACGGTAAAGAGGTTTACATCATCGAGGTCAATGACAACCCGTCCATTGAATCTGCGGTGGAGGACAAATTCCTCGAAGGCGACTTGTACGATGCGGTGATGGCGGAATTCCGTCGCCGTCTCGATGAGCAATAGACGCTGGTTCTATCTCAACCGCAAACATTCAAATCCTGCCTGAAATTCCCAGCGTCCAATGAAAAGCTGGAGCGCCTTTAAAACGCTCAGCTATTAGAGCGATTCTTGGTAAAGCGCGTGGCCGTGGCCTGCAAAGGGTCGTCGGGCCACGGGTGTTTGGGATAGCGGCCCTTCATATCCTTTTTGACTTCGTGGTAACTGGTGCGCCAGAAGCCGGCGAGATCTTGGGTGACTTGCAGGGGGCGCTGCGCCGGAGAGAGCAGGTGGATCAGCAGGGGCACCTTGCCTTTGGCGACCGTGGGGGTGGTTTCGCGGCCGAACATTTCCTGCAGCTTGACCGCGAGCACTGGCGGATTTTGGCAGTAGTCGATGGCGATGCGCGATCCCGACGGCACCTGGATATGGGTGGGTGCCCAGTCGTCCAGTTGTTGCGGCAGGGGCCAGGGCAGCAAGGTCGCGAGGGCCGCGCTCAGGTCCAGGCGGCGCAGGTCGTCGAGTTTGCGCACATCGTTGAGATAGGGCGCGAGCCAGTTTTCCAATGTGTTCAACAGAGCGGGGTCGCTGACATCCGGCCAGGGGTCGCCCAGGTGCTGGCGCAGCAGTTCCACTCGCGCTTGCCATTGGCGGTGATGATCTTCCCAAGGCAGCAGGTCCAGGCCGCGACGGCGAATCAGTTGCGCCAGTGCTCGCTGTTTTTCCTCTGCTGTTACATTCGTCAGGGTTTCCGTGCGCCAGGTAATCGCGCCGATTTTGTAACGCCGCTCGGCGACAAAGCGCTGTTGACTGTCGTCCCACTCCAACACTTTTTCCTCGCGCACGACTTCCTTGAGCTCGTCGTCGAACAGGCGCGGGTCCAGTTCGGCAGCGGCGAAAATCCGGTCGTCACCGCGACCGGCGAGTCCGCCCACTTCTGCCACTGCCAACCAGGGCTGGTGGGCGAGGGGATCGGCTTCATCCAGCGCCGCACCGCGGCCGTTGCTGAGCTGAAACAGCGGTTTGCCTTTATGGCGTTGGCGGGCGATGCGGTCGGGATAGGCGAGGGCGAGCAGCAAGCCGTAGGGCGAATGCACCTCCGCACAAGATCTGCTCGCCGACGGCAGACAGTCGCGGTACTGGCGAATCTGCTGGCGCGCCCGCTGGGCCCAGGCGGCGAGACCCTTATCGCGACCGGCGCGCTCGTCGTGCAGCAACACCTCCACCCAGCGCGCCACATCCGTACCGAGAAACGCCGGCCGGCCGGTTTCCTCAAGCGCAGCCGCCAGCGTGCAAGCTTCCTTCGTGAGTCCCAAAGCGGCGCCGCGCAACATCATATGGGCAAGGCGCGGATGCGCGGGAAAGGCCGCCATGCTCTCGCCGTGGGCGGTCAGGCGCATGCCGGCATCGGTACGCTGCAACGCGCCCAAGGACTCCAGCAGATCCAAAGCCTGGGCAAAAGCGGCTGCTGGCGGTGGGGTGAGCCAAGCGAGGGCGGTGGGATCGACGATGCCGAAGGCCAGCATCTGCAACGCCACGGGCGCCAAGTCCGCCTGCTCGATTTCCGCCTTGGCAAAGGGGGCGAGGGTTTCGTCGGCGCGCCAGAGGCGGTAGCAGAAGCCAGGGCCGAGGCGTCCGGCGCGGCCGGCGCGCTGGGTGGCGGAGGCTTGCGAGATGCGCACCGTGTGCAGTCGCGTCATGCCGGTGCGCGGATCGAAGGCCGGCTC